>Ga0066691_10000435_pt1 | contig 14110 bp, 12 predicted proteins | sample GraSoiAngelo_140_FD_66671 | JGI IMG/M metagenome (GOLD analysis project Ga0066691, IMG submission 66671) | Grasslands soil microbial communities from the Angelo Coastal Reserve, California, USA - 14_0929_12_30cm | ecosystem: Environmental > Terrestrial > Soil > Grasslands | place: USA... | reverse complement strand
GACCACAGCACGAGCACCGCGATCAAGGATGAGCGCGCGGCTATCGTCGATCAGCCCTCGGATGGTGAGGCGGGCGCGTACCTGGTTGCGGTCCTGCGCTACCTGAGCGGCGACGAAGCGCAGGCGCGCCAGGCGGCCCAGAGCACAGTGGCGCCCAGCGCCGGGTCAGGCTATGTGGACCTCGACAAGGCGGCGCTCGACCGCCAGGCGGCGGCGTTAGCCGCTGTCAACCACTACCGGCACCTGGCAAACCTGGGCCCGGTGGGATCCTCGGGGATCATTCACCAGTCCGCGCTTGCCCATGCCTTCTATACATTTTTCAATGGCAACAGCTCTGACCTTCGCGACCTTGGTATCCACCGGGAAACCAAGAGCGGGCTGGGGTATACGGGGGACAACGTGCTGTCACGGGCAGAGCACTTCGGCTACCCCATCGTCTCCATGGCGGAGGTGATCACGCACCGCAGCGACCCCAACGGCGCGGTGAGTGATTGGATCGACTCGGTCTACCACCGGATCCCACTGCTGCGGACAGACCTCCGCGAGCTTGGTTATGGAGATGCCTACCTCGGGCCGTTGACGGTGCAGGTCATGGACATGTCCTACCGCGAGACCACCACCGGCCGTGTCATCCTCTACCCCGCTCCCGACCAGACCGGCGTCCCGGTCGCGTTTGCGGGCAACGAGATTCCGGACCCCGCTCCGAACGCGGCCTATCCGATCGGCTACCCGATCACCGCCACTTTCGACCGCAACGCTAACGTGAAGATCACGAGCTCGCACTTCCGCGACCCCGCAGGCACCGACCTGCCGGGAATATCGCTCAACCCCACCGCGGAGACCGAGAACTCCTGGGCATTCATGGCAAACATTCCTCTCAAGCCGAGCACTACATACACTGTCGAGCTGAACGGCACCGTTAACGGGGTGGCCTTCCACCGGACCTGGAAATTCACAACCGTGGCCGCGGCCAGCCCGACCCCGCAGGTGCAGCAGGCCGGCTGACTAATGCCAGCCGATGAAGAAGGGCTGGCTCCAGGCCCGGGCGCCACTGTCGGCGACGGCTTCGATGCGCACGTAGCCTTCGTCGCCTTTCACGGTGTAGGTGCGCTGCCCCCCGGTTGAGGCGGCGAGCAACCGGCCGCCAGATCCGATGAAGCGCAGTGTCAAGGTCGAGGGCGCATCCACTCTGATGTTGCGGCCGTCGACGGCGAAGCTGCTGAAGCTCGCTCCGCTCGAGGCATAGAAGGCGCCCTGCCTGATCGAGGCCAGCAGGTCTGGAACATCGCCCGTCGTTCCCAACACGGAAATCCAGGCCGAGCCCGCGGTCGTATCTGTCAGGCTGAGCAGGTCGTCGCCGGCAAAGGCGTAGACGTGGCGGCCCCTGGCGAGGAGGCTATCCCACAACGCCGTGGCCTCACCCTGCGCCGGGTCCAATGAACGCAGGCGCGCATCATAGATCTCGAGTCCGAAGAGGTTCTTAACCGCAAGCGCGGCCCTGGCGGCGTCTGGCCTCTCCAGCGAGTTGGGCGCGGCCAGCACCGCCAGGCCGCTGTCCTTCTGAATCCAGTCGACCGCTGCCTGCAGATTGCTCGCAGGCAGCCAGTGATCCATGTTGAGGGCGAGCAGGTTGGCGAATGGATAGCTGGCCTGGATGGCGGCGAGTCCGACCATGGGGCGGTGCGCATATTCCTCCACCCAGGTGTAGGTGTTCACATCGGTGACGGCAAGGAAGTCATAGCCATGCTGACGAAAATAGTCGCCGAGAGAACGCGGTAGGTCTTTCCCAACGCCGCGCACGGATGCCAGGTGGATGTCGCCCTTGAACCAGGAGGCGGCCGAGGACATCGCATAGGGGTTGAGTACGACCAGCTGACGGCTCGGCGCCGGAGCCGGACGGGCAGTGAACATGGTGCGACCCGTCACAAGTCCGAGCAGTCCCGACGCGATCACGGTGGCGATCAAAAAGAGGGCGCGGCGACCAGGACGTCCAACCGGTCGAGCTCCTGTCGGATCCTGATTGCCAGCTCGTGGGCGCCAGGGGTATCGCCATGCAGGCACAGGGATTCAAACGCGATCGGCACCTGAGTACCGTCATCAAGGAGAACTTCTCCTCGCAGGACGAGGGAGCGGACCTGCTCCACCACCTCGTCACCCTGGGTGATAAGGGCGCCGCGCGCGGGCCGCGGCATCAAGGAGCCGTCCGGGCGATATCGCCGGTCAGCAAACGCCTCCCTGAGAAACGGCCAGGCCGCCGCTTTCGCGGCCCGCTCCATGGCCGAGCCTGCTCGGGCGAGAAGGCGCAGCGGCCGGCGGTAGGCGCGCAAGGCGGCGACGATCCCAGTGGCCAGGTCGTCGTCATCCTCGGCCTGGTTGTAGAGGGCGCCGTGTGGCTTCACGTGCATGACCGACGCCCCCTCGCCCTGCGCAATCTCATCGAGCGTCTCGATCTGATTGATGAGAAGTTCGCGAAGGCCGGCCTCGGTAAGCCGCATCGGCCTCCTGCCGAAACCCTCGCGGTCCGCGTACCCGGGATGAGCACCGACCTGGACGCCGCCGGCAATAGCCATTCGCAGCACCCGGCGCATCGTCTCGGCGTCGCCGGCGTGGGCGCCGCACGCGATGCTGGCCGAGCTAACGAATGGCAGCAGAGCCTCGTCTTTGCCACCCTCACCGACGTCCGCATTGAGGTCGATCGAGCGCATCGGCCCATCGTAAGGCGGCCCGTAAGCGTCGATGGTTTCCTCCGGTCAACATCGTTTTATTGGTTAGCGATGAATTCCGGACCGCGGCGGCGCCGTCAGAAGGGCCAGGGTATGGTCGAATTCGCCCTGATCCTGGTCCTGATTGCCCTGGTTGTGATCGGGACCATGATGGTGATGGGGAATACCATCCAGAACAACTACTGGAACATCGTCGCCAGCTTCGACTCGAGCGGTCAGACGCCGGAAGTGATCTCCTGCCACCAGGCGCACTACAACTGCGGTCATTGAGCTCGACCGGTCGCGTGAGCTAGGCCTGCGTCCTTCGGGATAAGCCGAACGACGCCGCCTGGTCGCCCGCAGACTCCTTCCCCGCCTCGAAGATCGTCCACCTCAGGCAAAACGATCCCGCGATCGAGCACACCGCGCTCACGGTCAGCAGCGATCGCGTGAATTTCCCCGTCCTTCGGCCCGCGACCTGTTCCAGGACGAGCGGAACCAACGACCCGAGCCCGACAGCACCCGCCCAGAAGGGAACGCTGAAGGTATTTTTCACGAGCGGGTCGGCCGCCCTGCCGCTCTGTTTCAGGAAGGCCCCGAGCACCGCCAGCTCCCCCAGCGTCGCGAGAGTCCCCAGCCGGCTCAGCTTGTGGAGTGTTTTTTCCGGAGCCCGCCGCCTGGCGGCCGCCATCATCACCGCGGCCACACCGCTCGATGCGGCGGAGGCCATGAAGACCCCACCGAGCAGCTTGCTCTTCGCCCAGAGCGGAATGTTGGTGGCACCCAGGAGCACGCCGCTGTAGCCGGCGAGCACCGCGCCGAGCACGCTGCCGGCTGCGTTCATGAGTGGCCGGGGGAGCAAGCGGGCGACCGCGGCCAGCGGTCCGGGCAGGAGCCCGGCACGCCCTGCCTCGGCTGCGGCTCGCGCCAGCGTGACCGGCGTGAACGCCGCCAGTGTCCAGGCGCCGAGATTCATCGGAGAAAGGGGCTTGAAGATGCGCAGCATGTGGTGAAACCGCTGGGGGTTACCCAGGTCCTTGATGAGGAGCGGGGCGCGGGGCAGGGCGGCGGCTGCGGCAACCACGAAGCCATCACGCGCGACCAGGCGGTCCTCATCCGTACCGAAGAGCTCGGCGGCGCTCGACACCAGGAAGGCGCCACCGGCCAGCCCGCCCAGCCAGAAATAGGCGGGTACCTCCCAGGTCCAGACCGGACGCTTGACGACGGGATAGTCGTAGTAGCCCGCCGGCACACCGAGCTCAGCAGCTCGCGGCGAGGTGTGGTCGCTCACCCCGATCGACGCCCGAACGCCACCGCCGATAGTGCCGCGAAGGCAAGTCCAACCACGGCGCTGATGGCATAGCGTTGCGCCATCGTCTTGCGAGGCAGCCGGGGAACCTCAGGAAGGTTGTATACCTCGGGCCGGTCGAGGAGCAGGAAGAAGGCATTCAGGTGACCGACCTCAGCCGCCTCTGTGCTCTCCGGCATGCCGTAGAGGCGCGCACTGGTCTCGCCGCGGGCGCGCAAATCGGCAAGCCGCCGGCGTGCCTTCGCCTGCAGCTCTTCGATATCGCCGAACTGGATGGAGTCGGTTGGGCAGGCCTTGGCGCAGGCCGGCTCCAGGCCGTCCTTCTGCCGGTCGTAGCAAAGCGTGCACTTGTGAGCCCGCCCGGCCTCGAAGTGACCGTCTTTCGGAGCGCGGTCGATCACCCCAAAGGGGCAGGCCGGCACGCAGTACCCGCAGCCGTTGCAGATGTCCTGCTGCACGTATACACTCCCAAACTCCGTCCTGACCAGGGCTCCGGTCGGACATGCTTCCAGGCAGGCGGCGTTGGCGCAGTGCTTGCAGACGTCGGACATCATCAGCCAGCGCTGTCCCACCCGGGAGTTGTTGGCCTTCGCCTGCTCGACGAACTGGACGTGCCTCCAGGTGGTGGCGCCGAGCGCCCCGGTATTGTCGTAGCTGTTGCCGCTGAGCTCGTTGCCATCGGCCGGCAGCTGGTTCCACTGCTTGCAGGCGACTTCGCATGCCTTGCACCCGATGCAGAGGCTGGTGTCGGTGAAGAATCCCTTCGGGCGCTGCGGCGCGGGTGGCGCCTCGATGTTCATGAACCGGCGATATGCGTCGATCACAGGCGGCCTTTGCGGATGTTGCAGGTGAAGGCCTTGTCCTCCTGGATGTAAACGTTGGGCTCCTCCGACAGAGGCACCAGGTCGTTGGCCATCGCCCCTTTCACCAGCCCCTTGTAGCCCCAGTGATACGGGAGCCCGATCTCGTGGATCAGGGCGCCGTTGAGCTGAAAGGGCCGCAGCCGGCGCGTGACCAGGGCCCGGCACTCGATCTCACCGCGCGCGCTCGAGACCACGATCCAGTCGCGGTTCTTGATCCCCTTCTCGGCGGCCAGCTCGGGGCTGATCTCGGCAAACATCTCCGGCATCAGCTCGGAAAGCCATGAGCTCCAGCGGGACATGGACCCGGATGTGTACTGCTCGGTCACCCGATAGGTGGTGGCCAGGTAGGGGAACCTGGGGTCGCCCGGGGCGCTGATCGGGTTGTCCTTGCGAGAGAAGCGCTTCGCGATCGGGCTGTCCTGCCGCCGGTAGACGGGATTCTTGACCGGCGACTCGAGGGGTTCGTAGTGAGTCGGCAGCGGACCGTCCTTGAGCCCGCTGGGGGCGAAGAGCCAGGCGCGGCCGTCGGCCTTGAGGGTGAATGGGTCCGACCCTGAGTGGGCGTCGACCCCGACTCCTTGATCCTGGCCCGGCGTGTCGGGTGCCTTGGTGTCAGGAAAGTCCGGACGGTCATAGCCGGTCCACTTGTGCTGGGCTGCATCCCACCAGACATACTTCTTGCGCTCGGACCAGGGCCGGCCCTGGGGATCGGCCGAGGCGCGGTTGTAGAGCATGCGCCGGTTGCCGGGCCAGGCAAACCCCCACTCCGGGCTGATCCACCCGTCCCCTTTGTTGCGGCGGCGCGCCATGTTTTGACCCTCACCAGGGAAGACCCCGGAGTAGATCCATACGCCGCATGCGGTGGAGCCGTCGTCCTTGAGGGCGGCGAAGTCAGCCACCTGCTTGCCGTCCCGAACGGTGTAGCCGTTCATCTCCATCAGCACCCGGTCGTCCGAGGGCTCATCCCGGATCCGGGAGCGCGGCTCGGGCTCCTCCGGGAGGTAGTCCCAGGTGAGATTGAGAAGTCCCTGGTCGGTGGTTTTCGCCGATCCCCGGTACAGCTCCTTGAGGCGGCGGCCCAGGTGGTAAACGAACCAGAGGTCGGACCGAGCGTCGCCCGGCGGATCCACAGCCTTGTCGTGAAATTGCAGCAAGCGTTGGGTGTTCGTGAAAGTGCCGTTCTTCTCCGCCGGCGCCGCCGTCGGCATTACAAAGACCTCGGTCTTGATTTCCGCAGGGTTCCAACCTTCGGGCGACGCATACCAGAAGGCCGCGGTTTCGGTCTCGTAGAGATCGATCGCAACCATCCAGTCGAGCTCCTTCAACGCCTTGCGCTGGAAACCCCCATGCGGACTTCCATTGGCGGGATTCTGGCCGAAGATGACCAAACCCTTCACCTTTCCGTCGGCCATCTCGGTGGTTGTGGTCACGTGCGAGTGGTCACCTGTCAGCTTGGGGATCCACTGGTATCCGTACTCGTTCTCCTTGGTGGCGGCCTTGCCGTACCAGGCCTTCAGCAGGGAGACCATGAATTTCGGAAGGTTGGACCAGTACCCGCCCCGGACCGTCGACTCGCGCATGTACTGCTCCAGGGTGGCGTCGCCTTTGAAAGCGGCCGGGTGGGGCAGGTACCCGGGCAGCAGGTCGAACAGGGTGGGCACGTCGGTTGATCCCTGGATCGACGCGTGTCCACGCAGCGCCATGATCCCGCCTCCGGGCCGGCCCATGTTTCCCAGCAGCAGCTGCAGGATGCCGGCGGCGCGGATGATCTGCGGGCCAAAGCTCTGCTGCGTCCAGCCCACCGCATAGCAGATGGCCGCGGTCCGCTCGCGTCCGGAATTGCTGACCAGGACGTCCGCGACCTGAAGGAAGAGCTCGCGCGGCGTCCCGCAGACGCGTTCGACCAGCTCCGGCGTGTAGCGCGCGTAGTGTCGCTTCAGGATCTGGAAGACGCAGCGCGGGTGCTGCAGGGTTTCGTCTCGATAGGGCCGGTGCTTGGCCGGGCTCGTTCCCTCCATGCCGTGGCCGCTATGAGCGACAGCGTCCTCGTTCGCCTCCTGAGGCGGCCCGGCGTAGGCCCAGGTGGCCGGATCGTACTTCTGCTCCTTGGGGTCGTAGCCGGAGAAGATCCCGCCGTTGTCCTCGGCATCGACGTACCCCTCGGCGATGATGCTCGACGCGTTGGTATAGGCGAGCACGTACTCCTTGAACCATTTGTCGTGAGTGATCACGTAATTGATCAGCCCGCCGAGGAAGGCGATGTCGCTGCCAGAGCGGATCGGGACGTAAAGATCCGCGCTGGCCGAGGTCCGGGTGAACCGCGGGTCGACGTGAATCAGGGTGGCACCGCGTTCCTTCGCTTTCATCGGCCAGCGGAAGCCAACCGGATGGTTCTCCGCCATGTTGCTGCCCATGATCAGGATGGCGTCGGCATTGGCCAGGTCCTGCTGGAAGGTGGTTGCCCCGCCTCGGCCGAAGCTTGTCCCCAGACCGGGGACGGTGGAGCTATGTCATATTCGCGCCTGGTTTTCGATGGAGACAACACCCAGGCCGCCACTGAAGAGTTTCTTGATCAGGTAGTTCTCTTCGACATCCATGGTGGCGCCCCCCAGGGTGGCGATAGCGGTTGTGTGGTTGACCGCCTTGCCGTCGGGGGTTCGCTCGACGAAGGTCTCGTCCCGAGTGGCCCTGATCCGCTCGGCGATCCGGTCCATGGCCCAGTCGAGCGGACGGTTTTCCCAGTGGTCTGAATATGGGGCGCGGTAGCGAACCGTGGTGACCCGGTTCGGGTTGACCACGTACTGGTAGGTCGAGGATCCCTTGGGACAGAGCGTTCCCTCGTTGATCGGCGACTCGGGGTTTCCCTCGATGTCGATGATCTTCTCGTCCTTGACGTAGACGAGCTGACTGCATCCGACGGCGCAGTAGGGGCAGACCGATGCCACCGCCCTATCGGCGTGACGTGTCCTGGGGGCTTTTGCGATCGACTCGCGCGACATCGGCTGCGGAGACATGCCGAGCGACGCGATCGGGTGTAGGTTGTGGGATTTGCGGAGGGCCATCTCTCCAACCTGAACGCCGGGCCAAGCTTCCAAACCCAGTATATGGAGGCTTAAGCCCGGCAGGCCAGCACAACCGCACCCGACTGTCGCCGAGCCGTTACCAGTCTTCTCAGGCATCTTTCAGGCGATCGGCCGGGAGCGGCTCTAGGCTGCTAGTGATGGACCAGGCGCCAGGTTCGACGCCCACCCCGCTCACACCAGCACCCACCCCGCCACCCATCTGGCAGCGCCCGGTGAGCCGGCGCACGGTGCTTGCAACCGCGGCGGGCGGCGCCGGCGCGGCAGCGCTGGCCGCCCTCTGGCGCGGCGGCAGCCTGGCCCAGGTTTTGAACCGGGTGCAGGGCCTGACCCACACCTACGAAGGTGTCTTCAGCAGCGAGCGCACCCGGGTGGCCCATCTGCTCCGCCGGGCCGGGTTCGGGGCGAGCCCGCAGGAGCTGGATCGTCTCACCGGCATGGGCACCGCTGCCGCGACCAATGCCCTTCTCAACTACCAGCAAACGTCCAACCAGCAGCTCGAGGCCAGCCTGCCGGGGTTCGACCCCACCGTCACGAGCAACGGCGGTCGCCAGGCCTCGGCACTCCAGGCGTGGTGGCTGACGCGGATGGTCGGGACGGCGCGCCCCCTCGAAGAGAAGATGACCCTGTTCTGGCATGGCCTCCTGACCAGTGGGCTCGACAAGTCCGGGCCTGGCCAGCTGTATCAACAGAATCAGCTGTTCCGGCGGACGGCAATGGGAAACTTCGACGACCTCCTGAAGGCAGTCTCGAAGGACCCGGCCATGATGGTCTACCTCGACACCGAGACCAACCGGAATGGCAAGCCGAACGAGAACTACGCCCGGGAGCTGATGGAGCTGTTCACCACGGGCATCGGTCATTACAGCGAGGACGACGTGCGCGAATCAGCGCGGGCCTTCACCGGCTGGACGCTCGGACGCGGCAAGCAGCGGGACGCCCTTACCTCGACCTTTGTGGCTCGCTACCACGACGAAGGTGTGAAGACCTTCATGGGAAAAACCGGGACGTTCACCGGCGACGACATCGTCGACATGCTGGTGCCGCTGCGGGCGACCGCCGAGCGCCTGACGACCCGGCTTTTCTCCTACTTCGCCTATCCCAACCCGGAGCCGGAGATCGTGCAGCACCTGGCCGATGTCTTCCAGAAGAACGGCTACAACGTCGGCGCAGTCGTGAAGGAGATCCTGACCATGGATGCCTTCTATTCACCCAAGGCCTACCGGGCTCTGGTGAAAAGCCCGACCGAGTATGTTGCCCAGACGCTTCGAGCGGTCGGAGCCACCTCTGTGAGCGCGCCGGCTGTGGCCGCGACCGGCCAGATGGGCCAGGTGCTTTTCTATCCGCCGAACGTCGCCGGCTGGCCGGCGGGTGCGTCCTGGATCAATAGCTCGACCCTGCTGACACGGATCAACTTCGCCGCCGGGGTAGCGCAAAAGGCTGCTCCGGCCTCGACATTCAAGGGCTTGCCCGGACTGATCGATACCTTCATCGACGGCAACGTCACGCCCTCCACCAGGGACGCGCTGACGCAGGCCGCGACCGGCACCGGACAGATCCCGGTGACGCTGATGTACTTCGTGCTGGCCACGCCGGAATACCAGTTGAACTGAGCCATGGAGCTGATGAGGAATGTTTAGCCGCCGCGACTTTCTGAAGCAGGGCCTGCTACCCGTCTTCGCCGGGTCAGCCGTCCCCAGCGTCTTCGCGAACGGTCTGGCGGCCGCCGCCGCCGACTCACCGAATGCCGCGCCGAGCAACCGGGTCTTGGTACTGGTGCTGCTTGCCGGCGGCAATGACGGCCTCAACACGGTGATCCCATTCCAGGACGCGGCCTATCACGATGCCCGGCCGACCTTGCGCCAGGACCAGGGTGTCCTGACCCTCAACAACCAGCTCGGCCTGCACCCAAACCTCAAGGCCCTCAAGGCGCAATGGGACGCGGGACAGCTTGCGGTCGTGCAGGGCGTCGGCTATCCCAGTCCCAACCTCTCGCACTTCGCCTCCATGTCCGTCTGGGAAACAGCGAATGTAAAGGGCGGCTTCGGCGACGGCTGGCTGGGCCGCTACCTCAACTACCTGGACCAGGTGGGCGAGAGCCCGAACCATACCCTGGAGGGAGTCAGCGCCGGCTCACTCGTACCGCCCGAGATGCGCTCGAAGACACCGGTGACCGCGCTGCAGTCGCTGCGAAACTTCCGGCTCCAAAAGGTCAACGAGCACGGCACCATGGTGGACGTCGAGAACCCACTGATGCAGTTCTATGGCGGCTTCAGCAAGGCTGGTCCGGCACCCTACGCGGCGATCCTCGACACCACCCTGCAGGAGGCGCTGGCAGCCTCGCACGGTCTTCAGGCGACCGACGCCAGCTACGTGGCAAAAGCCACCTACCCGGCCAACAGCCCGATCGCAAACTCACTCAAGCTGGTGGCCGAGACGATCGTGTCCGGGCTCGGTGTCCGGGTGGCGCACGTCACCCTGGGCGGCTTCGACAACCACGCGCGCGAGAAACCGGTGCACGACAAGCTGCTGCTGGACCTCGACCAGGCACTGGGGGCGTTCATGGCCGACATGCAGGGTCACGGGCTCGCTGACCGGATCCTGGTGATGACCTGGTCAGAGTTCGGGCGCCGAGTCAACGAGAATGGCAGCGCGGGCACCGACCACGGCACGGCTGCGCCCATGTTCCTGCTGGGCGCACCGGTGAAGGGCGGGCTCTACGGCGAGGCCCCCAGCCTGCAGAGCCTGGACAACGGAAACCTGAAGTTCACCACCGACTTCCGCAGCGTCTATGCCTCGGTGCTGCAGGGCTATCTCAACGCGCCGGCCTCGGACCTGTTGGGCGGCACCTTCGAGACCCTCCCGCTGCTCAAGTCCTGAGTCGACCCCAGCCTCCCAGCATAAGAACCGCTTGCGGTCTTGGCTGGGACCACGATCAGCCTGTGAAGGGGCGGTAGTCTGCCCGGTTCGAGTCTTCCCGGGTGGAGGTGATGCCTCCGAATACGAACCGCGGTGTCGCCGTGGCTGGCGGCTGGGTTCGGCTGGGTGGCCGGAGACCAGCCGAGGCAGCCTGCCGGGACGAGGTCGCCGCCTCCCTTGGGTTTTATGGGATCGCACCGGTCAACAGGTGTTCACGGGACGTGGGGTCTACGCGGAGACGCTGGCGGCCAGCACCCGGTACCCAGAATCGACCGTGTTCAATTTGAACGGCGCGGGTGGGCCCGGTCAGCGATGAGTTGAGGGCGGCCACGTCGTCCTTTTCTATGATGGGCTGGTGTGCGCCAACCCGGCCGCACCAACCTTTGGCTGGCACCCACTTCGGAGGGAGACCACATGTCAAGCGTTCGGGTCCACAACTTCTCGGTTTCACTCGACGGTTTCGGCACCGGTGACGGCCAAGGTCTCGAAGCACCCTTCGGACACGCTGGTACCAGGCTCCATGAATGGTTCTTCCCCACGCGGAGCTTCCACGTGATGCAGGGCGAGCCAGGAGGCAGCACCGGCGTGGACGACGCCTTCGCCAGCAACTGGGGCCCGGGCATCGGGGCCGAGATCATGGGACGCAACAAGTTTGGGCCCCAGCGCGGCCCTTGGGCCGACGAGCAGTGGAAGGGCTGGTGGGGCGACGACCCGCCCTTCCATACCCCGGTGTTCATCCTCACCCATCATCTCAGGCCCACGATCGAGATGAAGGGCGGTACAACGTTCCACTTCATCGACGCCAGCCCCGCCGAGGCCCTGGAGGCCGCCCGGGAGGCGGCTGGCGGCCTAGACGTCCGGATTGGCGGAGGACCGTCCACAATTCGCCAGTTCCTCGCGGCCGACCTGATCGACCACATGCACATCGCGATCGTGCCCATCGTTCTCGCACGCGGGGAACGCCTTTGGGACGCGCTCCAGGAACTCGAGGAGCGCTTCAACGTTGAGGCGGTCAGCTCGCCCAGCGGCGTCACCCATCTCACCTTCACCCGCCGATAACTCAGACGGGATCGGTCCCGCAGCCGGCGTTCTGGGGAATAGGTAAGGGACAGGCGCCAGCGTTCAATTCGAGCCATTTGCGCCTCCTCGTGGCGGTCGCCGGCGGCGGGCGTGAGCTTGTTCCACCGATCGAGCTCGTCCTCGCTGAGTTCCACACAGTCGGCAGCGGTGTTCTCCTCGACCCGCGAGGTGTCACCCACGCACGTCTAGCTTCTAGCTGTCAGCCCCGGATCACGTGACCGAGCGTCCCATGCCAACCGATTCGAGCGAGTAACGCAGCACCGTCATTCCTCCCTCCTCCGCTGAGGAGATCGGCGTGAGTTTCACCGCCGCGCCGCCAGCGCGGTCGAACAGGCGGACACCGTCGCCGACGAGAACCGGTGCGACATGAATGATGATCTCATCCAGAATCCCCGCATCGAGACACTGCTGAGCGACGTTCGCGCCCAACACGGCACATCGCCGCCGTCTGCCGCCTCCTTCGCGATCCGCACGGCCTGATAGCGATCCCAGGAGGTGGCGACCCCGCGCAGGTACCATCGACCGATGGCTCTCAGACCTGACGATATCGTCCGATTGCACCTGGGGAAGCTATGGCTGGCCGGCCTCAAGCTCGAGCTTCCGGTGCACGGGTTCCTGGTCAAGCATCCCGGCGGCGCCGGATTGGTCGACACAGGGTACGGCAACAACACCGAGCTCATCAAGGAGTACCGGGCCGTGGCCGCCCCGGTCGCCTCCGCGCTCGCCGAGCACGGGATCAGCCCGATTGACATCAGGTGGGTGATCAACTCGCACCTTCATTTCGACCACGCCGGTCAGAATGCCGTCTTTCCGCATGCCCCGCTCTACGTCCAGCGGGGCGAACATCAGCGGATCCACGAGGAGAACTACACCATCGCCGAGTGGCTCGACTATGCGGGAGCGCGATACGAGCTGCTTGAAGGGGAAACCGAGATAGTGCCGGGAGTCCGGGTGATCACCACACCGGGCCACACGCCCGGGCATCAGAGCATTGTGGTCGAGACCACGTCCGGACCCTCCGTGATCGTGGGAGACGCCTGTTGGACGGTCGACCATTTCGAGGGGACAGAGCCGCCGGCGGGCTCGATGGAGGACATGAAGCTGTGGCGCCAATCTGTGGACAAGCTCCACCGGCAGCGACCCTCGGCCGTCCACTTCTGTCACGACCCGCGGACCTGGAAGCCGGCCGTCACCGCATCGCGACCGCCGGACGCTTGACTTCTATCTTGAACCTGGGGATAATGAACCGGTTCACAATGCAGTCATCCTCTTTTTCGCCTGGCGATTGCCACTTCCACGGCACCCTGGCACGGGACGCGGCAGGCCGCCTGTACGACAGCCGCCTCCGGCAGACGATCGACTCTCGACGCCGGCCGGTCTCGGCGCACGAGCTGCGATCAGTCGAGGCCCTGACAGCGCTCCGAATTGCCTCGCGCCTGATGCGTCAGCGCATGGATCGCTGGGCCGACAAGCACGGCCTTAGCGAAGGCCGCCTGCACGTTCTCTTCCAGCTGATGGGATCCCCTGACCGGATGCTTCCACTCGGCGAGCTCGCAGACCAGCTGGACGTCAGCCCTCGCAATATCACCGGCCTGATCGATCATCTCGAACGCGACGGCCTGGTGGAACGGGTCGACGATCCGGACGACCGCCGCTCGATCCACGCTCGGCTAACCCAGGCTGGGGCGAAGGTGCTCCAGGGCCTGCGGGCGGAGGGACTCAAGTGGCAGACGTCGGTTACCACCGGGCTTTCCGACGATGAGCTGGAGCAGCTCCGTCATGCCTGCTTGCGACTGGTGGAAAACATGAGCGGCGTGCCTGTCGCCGTCGGGGAGACCGCATGAGCGCCGACCCGCAACGCGGTCAGACCCGCGAAGGTTCCTCGGCCGGCGGCCACATGACCGAGGGGCTCGGGCGCCTGCAGACGGTGCTGGTTGTGGCCGGCACCATGATGGCACTCCTGCTTGCTGCCCTGGACCAGACGATCGTGGGCACGGCCATGCCGCGGATCGTGGCCGACCTCAACGGGCTCAACTACTACTCGTGGGTGATCACCGCCTACCTGGTTTCGTCGACGATCATGGTCCCGATCGCGGGCAAGCTGGGCGACCTCTTCGGGCGCAAGCCGTTCCTGCTCGCCGGCATGATCGGCTTCGT
>Ga0066691_10000421_pt1 | contig 14289 bp, 16 predicted proteins | sample GraSoiAngelo_140_FD_66671 | JGI IMG/M metagenome (GOLD analysis project Ga0066691, IMG submission 66671) | Grasslands soil microbial communities from the Angelo Coastal Reserve, California, USA - 14_0929_12_30cm | ecosystem: Environmental > Terrestrial > Soil > Grasslands | place: USA... | reverse complement strand
CCAAACTGTCCAAAGATCTATTCCATTTTTGAAACCAGCACACCACCCGAAGAGAATGGGATCACGGGGTTCATCGTGCGCGGGACAACCGCCAATACCGGCATGCTGAGAACCGAGCCGCTCTGGTCGCTCTTGTCGAATAGCGGGGTCACCGTGGGGATGGCAAACGTGCCTGCCACGTTTCCGGTGAAGCCGGTGAACGGATACATGATCAGCGGCATGCTTACCCGCGGCAAGAATTGCGAGGACGGCCTGCTATGCTCGCCGAAGCTTTCTGAAGTGCAGGGCGGAGACGCTGTTTATCCGCCCACGATGGTGGCAGAGCTGGAGTCAAACGTCGGGGATTTTCTGATCGATTGCGCCCGCATGCCTGCGGCGAAAGATTTCCTCGGACACGAAGTCGCAGCCGTTTACGAATGGTTGGCGCGGGTATCCGCGACGCGTGACCAGCAGAGAAAGCTGTTCGACTACTTGCTGACGAACCACCCGACCGATTTCACTTTCCTGGTTCAATCTTGCGAAGACCGCGTGGGCCATTGGCTCTATCCTATCCAGCCGTACAACGTGGGCTATAATCCGAAGCTTCACACGATTCAGGTGAACGCTTTCCCGGATCAGTATCGCGCCCTGGATAAAGTTCTGGGAACTATCCTGAAGCATGTGGACGAGAACACCAACCTATTCATCATCTCCGACCATGGCATCAAGCCGCTGCGCGAGAGGGAGTCCCACGACGCGCATAAGGACCACGCCGGCACTACCCCCATTATCGCGAAACACGACTTCGAGGATGGTGACGAGGTCCCGGGCGTGTTTGTGGCCATGGGGCCAGGCATCAAGAAGGGCGCTCGCATTATGGGACTGCCCATGAGCATCTTCGACATCGCACCTACCATCCTGCACATCTACAGCACCCCAGTGCCGACACGGATGAGGGGGCGAGTACTGACGGAGATCTTTGAAGACACTAAGGGCGCAAATGTAGTTTCCGTCCGTTAGCGTGTGGAGCATTGCGCCTATCACTACCGGCCGCAGTGCGCAGGATCATCAAGAGAAAAGGATGCGGCAGAGCGTCACATCATGTCACGCTCTGCCGGAGATAGGTCCGTTCTCGCTATTGCAAAGGTTGCTGTGGCAAAGGCTCGTCAGGATTCGCCGGAGGGCTGGCAGGAGCAGGACTCTCTACCGGTATTTTCTGAGAGGCGGGCGTCAGGCTTGGAGTAAGCTCCGAATTTCTATACTTCGGAGCACTCACGTATCCGCTCACGCGGTCTCGGTCAATTTTGTTGATGACCACTTGCACGGGTTGCGGATCATCCGTGCGGTGGATCCAGATCGGTTCATAGAGGTTTACTTTTTTCTTGCTGAGTTGGTTGTCGTCAACGATCATCGCCAGATCGAAGCTCTTGTGCTTGGTGTCCGCTTTGCGCAGAGAGAGCATCAGCGGCCCGTAGCGTTGGAACTGCTTCGATTTCGGCAGGTTGAATTCGACGTAGTTCCGTTCTCCCCGTTTTTGCAGGACGACGAGTTCCTCGTGAGTCCTGGCGATGGACCCGTTCAAATCGTCCCGCGTCGCGCTCAAATTTCCTTCCAGGTCCGAGCGCGTCTTGGCGACGTCGTCTTGCGTGGCTTTGAGCTGCTTTTGCTGGTCTTCCATCCGCGCCTGAAGTTCTTTCAGCCGCTTGCTCTCCACCGCGCTGTGCTTGCCGGCGGCTTGTTTTGCCGGGGTGTTCGCTTGTGCAGCCGCTGCCGCCGCGGCCTGCTGCGCGATGGTGACTTCATTCAGCTTTCCAGTCAGCGATTCGATTTGCCCTTGCAGTTGGCCAACCGTCGCGGTCATCTGTTCCTGTTTTCCCGTCAACTGGCCAACCAGTGTCTGCTGGTGGTACCCATAACCCACAGCAAGACACGCGGCCACGATCGCTGTTCCCGCTGCAATCGCGAGCCAGCGGGCGGTGCTTGTGCCTGATGGATTTTCCGGCTCTTCTCTTTCCATTCTGTCTCGATACTCTTCCATTGCGACCCTCCCGTGCCTCATTTTTCTCACAACGATGGACAAATCTTCACTGCAATCTGCAGCAGCAGCCGAATGGGCGGATGACAGCCGGCCACGAGATCACCTGAGACGGACAGGTCCATCCCAGCTTCCATTTCGCAAGAGCGTTGCCGTGGCGAGTCTATTTCGCTCTACTGTAAGTCCAGTTCTGCCAACACTTAACAAGGCATGGTCGCCGCACGCGATTTCTTGACCGGTACTAGACCCTGCATTTTTTCCTGGCGACCAGCCGACTCTTACCAGGTGGTAGCTTGGTGGGATTCTCCGATTTATCTCCAAGTGCGTTGCTCCGGCTCTTTCCCTGTGCTAGCATCCGCGTCGTCAGGAGATCGGACCAGGGAAACTTTGCAGGACCTTCGCCCCCGCCCCACGGGGACCCAGGTGCAGTGGCCACGTTCTCCTCCCTCAGTTCCAACTTGCCCGGCGCAGGCCCGCGCCCGAATTCTGCTGGACGGACCTCGCCATGCCGACCGCTTTGCGGTCGCCAGAGCCAGGAGGCTTTATGAAGAGCTATCTCACCAAGGACATTCGAAACGTTGGCATTGTCGGCCACGGCGGCACCGGGAAGACGCAACTGGTGTCGTCGTTGCTCTACACCGCGGGGATGACGCCGCGCTGGGGAAAAGTTGCGGAAGGCAGCACGACCACGGACTGGGACGAAGAAGAAATCGCGCGCAAGATTTCCATTCAAACCGGCCTCTCCTACGCCGAGTGGGCCGCCACACCGACTACCCCCTCCGGTTCTTCCGAAAGAGTCAAAATCAATTTAATCGATCTCCCGGGCTATTCCACCTTCATCACCGAAACGAAAGCGTCGCTGATCGCCGCGGATGCCGCGCTCATCACCGTGGACGCGCACGTGGGCGCGCAGGTCACTACCGAAAAAGTCTGGGATTATTGCACGGAATACGACATTCCCCGCGCGTTCGTGCTCACCTGGATGGACCGCGAGCTCTCGAGCTTCGAACGCTCCATGGAATCGTTGGAGCAGGTTTTTGGGCGCAACGTCGTGGCACTGCAGCTACCGATCGGCGCGGAACGAGGATTCCGCGGGGTCATCGATCTGGTGGCCATGAAGGCCCATATCTACAAGCCCGATGGCGACGGCAAGCCCTCGATTGAAGAAATTCCCGCCGCTCTGGCCGACGACGCCAAGGAAGCGCACGAAAAGCTGGTCGAGATGATCGCCGAAGGCGACGACGAAATGATGGAAGAGTTTTTCCGCGAAGGTACCATTCCGATCCACGACCTGATCCCCGCGGTCCGCAAGGCGATCGTGGCCGAAAAAATCTTTCCTGTCTTGATGGTTTCCTCGCTGCACAACATTGGCACCGCCAGCCTGCTCACCTTTCTTACCGACGCCTTCCCGCATCCCGACGAGCATGCGCAGGTCGGATATAAGGATCCCGAAGACAAAGGCGACCGCGTCGAACGCAAGTATGACGACAGCCAGCCGCTATCGCTTTTCGTTTTCAAAACGCTCGCCGATCCTTTTGCCGGCCGCATCAACTATTTCAAAGTAAAGAGCGGCGTGCTGAAAAACGACGCCACGCTCAACAATTACAACCGCGGCACCCAGGAACGCTTCCAGCACATCCAGGTCGTGCAGGGCAAGCAGTTAACGGAAGTCGGCGACCTGCACGCCGGGGATATCGGGGCCATCGCCAAACTGAAAGAAACAACCACCGGCGAAACGCTCGGCGACAAAATTTCGCCAATCTACTACAGCCCCGCGCGTTTGCCGGAACCCTCAATCACCTTCGCGATCGAGCCGAAAACCCGCGCCGATGAAGATAAAATCGGTGTCTCCATTCACAAGATTCTCGAAGAGGATGCGGCGCTGCGCTTCATGCGCGATCCGCAAACGAAAGAATTTCTCCTGGCCGGCTCCGGCCAGCAGCACATTGAGGTCGTGGTCGCCAAACTGCACAAGCGCTATCACGTGGACCTCACCCTCAAGCCACCGAAGGTGCCCTATCGCGAAACCATTCGCGGCAAGGCCGACGCGGAAGGCAAACACAAAAAACAGTCCGGCGGCCACGGGCAGTTCGGGGTTTGCCGCATCAAGATGGAACCCATCGAGCGCGGCAAGGGCGTCGAGTTCGTGGACGACGTTTTTGGCGGTGCCATACCGCGGAACTGGATTCCGTCTGTCGAAAAGGGCATTCGCGACGCCGCCGCCCGCGGCTATCTCGCGGGCTTCCCCGTCGTCGACTTCCGCGCCGTGCTCTATGACGGCAAGTATCACGACGTGGATTCATCGGACATGGCGTTCAAGATCGCCGGCTCGCTGGCATTCAAGGAAGCCATGAAGCAGGCGCGGCCCGCGCTCCTCGAACCTGTCATGCATGTGGAAGTGTATGCGCCCGATCAATACTCCGGGGACCTGATGGGCGACCTCAGTTCACGCCGCGGCCGGATTGCCGGGAGCGAGGCCCGCGGTCACAACGTCATCATCAAGGCGCAAGTGCCGCTCGCGGAAATGCTCTCCTACGCCAACGACCTCACTTCCAAAACGCAGGGGCGGGCCACGTATTCGATGGAGTTTTCACACTACGACTATGTGCCCAATGAGCTCGCGGAAAAAGTGATCGCCACGCACAAGGCCGCGCACGGAGAGCAACTCGTCGAAGAAGAAGCGTGATGATTTCGTTTTGACCGGGCTCAAGGCCATGCTCCTGCGCCCTGTGCTATACTTGTATAGCGAGGTGCTTATGCTTGCCATCCGGCTTCCGCAGTCCATTGAAAAACGCCTTGAAAAGCTGGCCCGCCGCACCGGGCGCACCAAAACCTACTATGTCCGTGAGGCCATCCTCCAACATCTCGATGATCTGGAGGATATCTATTTCGCCGAACAGGCGCTGGAGCGCGTTCGCAGCGGCGAGGAGCGCACCATTCCTCTCAAAGACGTATTGGAACGTCATGGCCTGGAAGGTTGAACTGTCCGCCACGGCGGAGAGGGAACTCAGCAAACTCGACCCACAGCAGAGCAAGCGTATCCTGAAATTCCTTCAAGAACGAATCGCCAAACTGGACAATCCGCGCAGCATCGGAAAAGCGCCGCAAGGTTCGCGTCTCGGGGAATTTTGGAAATACCGCCTGGGCCATTACCGGCTCATTTGCAAAATAGAAGACGAACGTCTGCTAGTGCTGGTCCTCCGCGTTGGCCATCGCAAAGAAATCTATCACTAAACTTTCCATGCCAAGGAACGGAAGCTACTTGGCCGCGACTGCCTGCAGAAGTTTCTGTCGAGCTGCCTGCGTTTCGATTCGGGCGTCGTTGATCCGCGTCAGCGATGGGATCGAATCCCGAAAAAATGGATGCAGTGTTTTGGCGGAGTCCTGAAGGGTTTTTAGCCTTTCACTTGCCGCGTCCGGCGGGAGCCGCAGCGCTTCTTCCACCGAGTTCATGAACTTGCGATAGGCAGCAATCTCCGCAGCTTTCGGCACCGTGAAATTTTCCGGCGCCGGCGTCTCCATCAGTTCCTTGTAGTAGGCCGCCGGGTTCGCCGCTTTTCCCATCTCTGTAATTGCAACTTCACCGGCTATTTCCTCATACCACATGGTCTGTCCCCAGTCGAAACCGGTTTCTGGAACGGCGCGAATCGCGGCGACAACTTGGCTGCGTTGCCTTGCGTCCAGGGCGCCGCTCTGGGCGGCTTTGGTCAGCGGTCGCAGTTCGTCGGCCAGCGCGGCGTTCGCCACAAGCGTCGCAAGCAGACTGCCGCCTCTAGCCAGATGCTGTGAAAACCGGATTCCAGCAAGCCACGTATCCACGGCCTTCTGAGTGTCGCCCTTTGCTGCAAGACGCATACCGTAAAGTGTGTTCAACCTCCCCAGTGCGCGCGCTGACATTTGCAAAAAGGGAATCGGAGTGCGAGGTCCCAGGCTGTACTCGAGCCCCCAGTCGCATTCCGGAAGTTTCGCGGCGCGCTGCATGATCCCAATAGACTCCATGTTGACATCCACGATGGGACCGAGCTTGGTTTCATCCCACGCTCCTTCACCGCTCATTGTTTTCCCCAGGAGATCGGCGATGGACTTGTCGGCGCCGGTATCGTGCAGTTCGGCAAAAGCCATCCAGTAGCGAAGCGCTGCGTTTTTTGTCTCGGCCGGGAGCTTGGTCTGTCCAAACGTGGTAACGGCGCTAGTGAGAACAAACACGGTAGCAACCGCCAATCTCTTCGAAAGCGTCATTTTCTTTCTCTCCTATGAGTTATTCCTTGCCGAGAATACGCAACGCGCTGTCTTTACGATCGAAGCGTGGCAACCGGTTCTTTTGAGCCGCTACCAGCGCAGCATCCAAACCCGCCGGGTTCTCCACGGCGAGGTGAGTCAAGACCACAATGGAGAGTGGACGCCGTGGCCTTTGCTGTTCCGAAACAACGGGACGGTTACTTGTCACATTCCGGGCTTCTTGGCCCGCTGGCTTCTGCCGCACCGACCACAGCCAAGCGCCCAGGGCGATCGTAATCGCAGCTGCCGCGGCGAGGCAGCGCGGCCAAACTTGCCGATGGATAGCAGGTTCCGGCAGGGCGCGCGGCCGCCGCGGCTGGAATTCACCCAGATACTTTTCAAATCGTTCGTCGAGGTTTTCCACGCTCAGACTCCTCACTCTTTGCGGTACGGCCGCAGCTTTTCTCGTAATTTGTCCAGCGCGTAGCGGTAACGCGACGCGACGGTATTGAGCGGCGCGCCCGTCGCGGCGGCTGCCTCTTCCAGGGTCAAGCCGCTCCAAATTCGCATCACAACCACTTCGCGTTGTTCTTCCGGCAATTCTTCCAGCGCTTTCTCTAAAGTCAGCGCCGCTTCGATGTTTCCGCCGCGATGTTTGAAAACGCCGAGTTGCGGATCCAGAGGCGTATCCCTCTGCCCGTTTCTTCGCGTGTTCAAGGCCGCGTTGCGCACCGCGCGATACACATACGCAACCGGCACATCGGGCATTTCGACTTCCGGGCTCAACAAGCGGAGGAATACCTGATGCACCACGTCCTCCGCCGCTGCGGCATCCGTCACAAACGAGCGCGCGTAAGCGACCAGCGCGGGCCCGTGCTGGTCATACAGATGACGCACTTCCGCGGCGCTCAATTTCTTATCGCCCAATCTGGCCGTCCGTTCGCGATCCAAATCTATGACACGCGAGCCCGCCCAAATTGTCTAGCCCGCATGCCAATTTGGAGGCTTTTTTTCTTTCGCCCCAAGGCGCACACTCTTTTCCATGAAAACCAACAAGCTCGCAAATTACGGCCCGCAAACGAAAGCCATCCACGGCGGAGAGCCGAACCGTCGCGGCGTCAACGGCCCGATCGTCACCGAAATTATTCGTTCTTCGACGTTTACGTTCTCTTCCACGGAGGAAATGAAGCTCTGGGCCGAAGGGAAGAACAAAGCGTACATCTATACCCGTTACGGCAACCCCACGCTGACCGTCGCGCAGAAGAAAATCGCCGCGCTGGAAGGGGCTGAAGGCGCGATCGTCACTTCTTCCGGCATGGCCGCCATCTCCTCAGCGTTGCTCGCGGCGTTGAAAGCCGGTGATGAAGTCATCTCCACCGCACAGCTCTACGGCGGCTCGTACCGCTTGATGCGCGACGTGTTCCCGAATATGGGCATCGTCGTGCGACAGGTCGGGATGGATCTGGCGGGAATCGAGGCTCTCGTCACGCCGCGCACGAAAGTCCTCTACGTGGAGACACCGACGAATCCCACGCTTCGACTTGTCGACATTCATAAAGCGGTGGCTTTCGCCAAGAAGCACAAGCTGGTCTCCATCATTGACAATACTTTCGCCACTCCCATTCTGCAAAATCCCATCGCCCTCGGCTACGACATGGTTGTACACAGCGCCACGAAAGCACTGGCCGGCCACTCAGACATCATCGCCGGAGCCGCCGCCGGCAACGCGGTTTGGATGGAGCGCGTCCGCCAGATGATCATTTATCTTGGCGGCTCGATGGATCCCGGCGCGGCGTATCTGCTGATTCGCGGAATCAAAACGCTGGGCGTGCGTGTCCAGCGCCAAGGCGAAAACGCCATGGCCGTTGCCAAATTCCTTGAGAAACATCCGAAGGTGGCACGCGTGCACTATCCGGGGCTGAGGTCTCACCCGGATCATGCGCTCGCCAAGAAACAGATGCGCGGCTTCGGCGGAATGCTGGCCTTCGATCTGAAAGGTGGCCTGCCCGCGGCGCGCCGCTTTTGCGATCGCGCGCGCCTGTTTCTCCTCGCGGCGAGCTTGGGCGGAGTGGAGTCGCTCGTCATTCTTCCGATCTACAGCTCGCACTACAACATGACGGAAGAAGAACTCCGGCGCGCGGGGGTCAGCCCGGGCACGGTACGCGTTTCTCTGGGATTGGAAGACAAAGAAGACTTGATCGAGGACTTGAAACAGGCGCTCGCTTAGGCCGCCCGGTCGTCCCATTTCAGGAAATCCGCGCGAAGCGAGTTATTTCTTCGCGCCTGCGGGTACGGGAACAGCCACGGGAGCCGGTGCGGTGCCTGGCGCAGGAGGGGCCCATTCGTCCTGGGAGGGGATCAGAGATTTCACGATGTCTTCCAATTCGTGCGAGCTTTGCGCGTGCTCCGGATAGTTGTGGACGGTGATGTCGAAGGCTTTGCCGTGCTTGGCGCGGACTTCTTGAAGCTCTTCTTGCAGCCGGACGGCAACGCGCTTGGCATTGAGTGTATCGGTTTCGGGGAGAACCAGGGCAAACAGATCCGCCGCGAGGCGGTAGATCGAATCGGTGGGCCGCAGTTTGCGGGACATGGCTTTCGCGGCGTCGCTCCAAGCCGCGGAGTTGTCCTCGCTATTTTTCGCGGACGCATTCGCGGGTTTGGCTTTCACCAGCAGGAGTGAGAGCGTCTTTTGCATGGTCATGGCCCTCCGGTATTCCATGGTCAGGCGATCCCAGAAATGATTTTGATCGGGCATGGAGTGCAGCAAGTCCACGCTGGCTTGCTGTTGCAGGCTGACGTTGCGCTCCAGCTCCGCCAGTATTTGTTGCTTGAGTTGGCGCACGGTGCGCTGGCGCTCGAGCAGGTAACCCACAAAAAGAAATGTTAAGCCGCAGAAACCGAAAAAGGCGACGCGGAGCGTCCACTTGTTCCCTACGGGGTGGAGGAACACCAGCGGATACATGAACGCAGCCAGACCGCCAGCAAGCACCAACACGATGACCGCCGCCAGGATGGTGAGCTGCAATTCACGGCGCTCGAGATGATCCAATTCTTTGCTGTTCAGCGTTACCATGACCAGCCTTTAGCTCCCGCCGGCCCCTGGCCGCGGGTGTGGGGCGCCTTTGTTCCAGAATGAACCTCTATCGTCCGGTGCGAGGCCGCTAAGTGCAATGGGTGCAGAGTACTATGTAGCGCAAGTGGCACTGTCCCATTTTAGGAAAGCGGTCCCTTCCGACCAGTCCGAAATCTGTGCGAAAGGGTCCCCAGGATTCTCGCGGGAAAGCTTAGGGCTGTTCGATGAATTGGATGTCCCAAAAGGGATGGAGCTCCCAGAGGGTACCGACTTTGGCAGTGCCGTGACCGTGTCCGCGCTTTGGATTCTTCTTTGAATAGTGAGCCGAATCATAAAAGGGAAGACCGATCACTTTGATTCGCAGAGGTTCATCCAGGTCAAGGGGCTTGTCGACGGCAGGATCGTAACCGTTGGCGATCAGCTCATCGATGAGCTTTTGCCGGGCGGCGAGGAACAGCGGCCCTTGGGGTAGTTCGACAATGATGCGGTTGGCGGTCTTCAGTTGCCCGGGGGCGGAGATTTCCAGGTGGAAGTCGCAGTCGTTGGATTCCAGCTTGACTCGCCAGAGGTCGCCGGTGATTTCGTAGAATTTGCCGTCTTGCTCCCTGCCGGGATAGGGAGTGTCCTGCTTGCGCACCGCGGCGGTTTGGATGCCAGTCGGGGCGGACCACTGGAGCGCCTGAACGACGGTGCGAGGCTCGGGGGTCCCCGGAGCGGGATCGCGATGCTTCATGTTGGAACGGTGCTGTTTGGCGAGAAGAGTGGTCGCGGTGCAAGGGATGTCCTGTGAAAACGCTGGAATGGCAGAGGCAAAAATACTGATAACGAACAACCCGAGGGGACGGAGCGCAATCGATTTACGCATGGGAACTCCTTGAAGGAAATATTTTGGGAGAGTTAACTGCATTGGAAATACTCTGATTTGCAAAAATATGCAAGAGTTTTCGGAACGCTGGGGGCGCGAGGAAAGGGGCGCTACCACGGGAGAGCGGGGAAATGAGCGGTGCTAAAAGCAGAACGGGCGCCCCGGTGGAACCGGGACGCCCGACTTCTATTTTTGTGAAGTGAAATTAGAGGGGCTGTACGTTCGAGGCCTGCAGGCCCTTGGGGCCCTTGGTGACTTCGAATTCAACCGCCTGGCCATCATTCAACGACTTATAGCCATCAGCCACGATCGCGGAGAAATGGACGAAAACGTCCTCACCGCTTTGGCGCTGGATGAAACCGAAGCCCTTGCTGGCATTGAACCACTTCACTGTTCCTTGTTCTTTACTCACTGCTGTACTCGTTTCTGTCAGCTGGGTTACAGCTGAACATTAGTTCTTTAAGCTATCTGATGCCTCAAGTTCCGAGCCCCTCAACAGAGCTTCGGCCGTCTTCAAGCCTTGTGTTACGAGCCCGCAAAGCAGGCACATAGCACAAAAAAAGGCCGCAAGTTTGACCTCGCGACCGCTTTACAACCCAAAGGCGATACAAGAGCAACAAACGCAAAGACAGAGTATCACGGAACGGTACTTTCTTCAAGTGTTTTTTCTAATTCGCTACTCCCTTGTTTTCATGCGTTTGCGGCAGTCTCTTGTGGGCATTCCGGCGGCAGAGATGGGACACCATGGATTCCTGCGACTGAGGGGTTTAAAAGTATTGTTTTGGCAGCGCGATCGAGGCCGTCCTTCCCGGCTGGCAAAAGTAGCACTCCGCAAATAAACCTCTTGACAGCCCAACTGTACTAGTGTATTAGTACACTATGCTCTTGCACCTTAACCCCTCTTCCGGCGTGCCGGTTTACCTGCAGCTCGAATCGCAGGTGAAGCAAGCCGTGGCCGCAGGCGCACTGCGCACGGGGGACACGCTTCCTTCCACTCGCAAGCTGGCGGCCGAGCTGCGCATCAATCCCAATACCGTGGCGCGCGCCTACCAGGACCTGGAACGTGACGGCGTGACACGGAGCGTGCCGGGCGGGGGGACGTTTGTGGCGGACGGTCTTCCCGGGCTGTTGAAGAGCGAAAAAGTGAAGCGCCTGCGGCCGCATGCGCGGCAACTGGCGGTGGAAGGGCGGCAACTGCGGCTGACCCGCGAAGAGATCGTGAAAATGCTGGAAGAGGAGCTCGATAAACTGGGAGGCCAGCCATGAGCGAACGGGCCATTTTCACGGAGGGCTTGAGCAAATCGTTCGGCGCGCAAGCCGCCGTCACGGAGTTAAACCTGCAGATTCAACCGGGCGCGGTGTATGGATTTCTGGGGCGCAACGGCGCGGGGAAAACGACGACGATGCGCATGTTGCTCGGGCTGGTGCGGCCGACGAAGGGACGCGCGCGGGTGCTGGGACTTGATCCGACGAAGGAGGCGGAGTTGCTGCGCATCCTGGAACGCGTGGCGTTCGTGCCGCAGCGCAAGCAGCTTTATGGCTGGGCGACGCCAGCAGAATTGGTGCGCATGAACAAAGCGTATTTTCCGCGCTGGTCGGACGACGCAGCGGCGCGGCTGGCGGAGCGGCTGGAAATTCCGACGAAGATGGCGTTCAAGAAACTTTCGATTGGAAATCAAACCAAGGTGGCGCTGCTCCTGGCGCTGGCGCAGGAGGCCGAAGTCTTGATTCTGGATGAGCCCACTGCCGGGCTTGATCCGGTGATGGTGGACGAAATCCTGCGCACGCTGATTGAGGATCACGCCAGCCAGGGGCGGACGATTTTTGTGTCGAGTCACCAACTTGGTGAAGTCGAACAGATTTGCGATTGGGTGGGGATTCTGGAAGAAGGGCGGCTACTGCTCGAATCGCGTCTGGAAGACATTCGGCAGGAATTTCGGCTGGTGATTGCGAGCGGTGAGGGCTTGCCGGTAGTGCAATCGCCGGATGTCGTTTCTGCAACAACTCATGGACGGTTTCGCCGCTACGTGGTGTCCCGGGAGGCGGAGCGGTTTGCAGTGGAATTGCGCGGGCAAGGCGCGACGATCTTGGAAATTAGTCCGCTCGGCTTGCGGGAACTGTTTCTGCACCTGGTTCGCAAGAAGGATCCATGTACGCCTGGAAATGTTGGCGCGAAACCCGCGCCAGTTTCATCTTTCTCTTGATGTTGTCTACAGCGCCCGCGGTGCTGGTAACGCTCAGCTTGGGCCTCAAGGAACAGAACGGATGGTGGCATTTCGACCGGAGTGAATACCTACAGAATCCGTTTATGATGGCGCATTTGGTGAGTACGATGGTTCTCAGCGTACTGTGGCCGACCGGTTTTCTTCCGCGGTGTTTCTCGGCGCGACTGCCCCGGGAAGCGAATTTGAGCCCGGAACGATTGAGTATCTGTGGACGCGGCCGCGGACGCGGACTTCGTTGACGTGGACACATTGGAGCGTCTGCCTGGCGGAAATGCTCATCGTGGCAATCGTTCCCATATATCTTGCGGCGGTATTACTGGGACTTGCCCTCGCTCCTCATGGCTCCATGGATGATGGTCATCGTGGGGGTGCCGATTTTGGGGCTGACAACGCTTATGACTGCGTTGCGGCGCAGCGGGAAGGGCGGATTGATCTTTACGGCAGCGGTGGTAACCGGGTATCTGATCGTTCGTCAACTTGTTACGGTCCCGATGCACCTCAATCTGCCACCGCTTTTTGCAGGACCCGTGATCTGGCTGATGAGCAACAATCGGCCGAATCCGAGCGCGTTTCCGTGGGGATCTCTAGGGCGCGCCGTTTTTCTGGCAGCAGCGTTTCCGCTGGCGGCGCAATATCTTCTCAAAGGTGCCGAAGTATAAACGCGGGAGCGGTCCCACGCGGGAAGAAAAGCGGACTATTTTTTGGATTCGGCTTCGTGAAGATCGAGCACGATTTTCAGGATCTCTTCCGCCAGGCCGCCGGAGTTCACGCCGTCCATGTTAGCCAAGACCACCACGCCCGCGCGGCGCTCCGGCACAAGCGCGAAGGCCGTGCTGGTGCCTTGTTGCCCGCCAGTGTGGGCCTCGATAGGAACGCCGAATTTATCCAGAGTTCCCCATCCCAGGCCGTAGCCGGTCGGCTTGCCATCCTCGGTCTTCTGCGAGGCCCACATCAGCTCTCGCGTGGCGCGCTTTATGAGCTTGTCCGCGAGGATGGCGGCTTCGAACCGCGCCATGTCGTCCGCCGAGGAAATCAGTCCGCCGCCGGGAATCTTGTAGCTGGAGTCCAGAACTCCCGCGTTGCGCACCAAGCCGGATTTGTCTTTGTGGTACCAGCGCGTGCGATGGGGAATCACCGCAAAGAAGTCATCGGCCTGCGTTTGCCCCATTCCCGCGGGTTGGAAGACATTCTTTTTCACGAAATCCACGTACTTCTCCAACGCGGCGCCTTCGAGGACGCAGCCCAAGAGCGTATAGCCATAGGTCGAGTAGTTAAATTTCGCGCCGGGTTTCGCGACCAGCGGGTCAGCGGCGAAAATCTGCAAGGACTCCATGCTCGAGAAATGCCGGGCGCTGTCTTCTGGAATATCGCCTTTGCCGTCGGAGTTGTAATGGCGAATCCCTCCGAGGTGTCCGAGCAGCTCGCGCGTCGTGATGGGCCATTCCTTCTTTGGAAACGCCGGACAATACTTTTGGACGGGCGCGTCGAGGTCCAGCTTTCCCCGCTAAAGCTGCAGCACGGCTACGGCGGTAATCGGTTTGGAGATCGATCCCAGACGGAAGAGGGTCGAAGACGTGGAGGGAGCAGAGTCTTCCAGATCCGACATGCCAAATCCGGCGGACCACACGGGTTCGCCGTCCAGAACTACAGCCGCGCCAATGCCGGGGACGCTGTTGGCCGACATGAAGCTGGACACCGCTTTTTCAATTGCCGCGCGCTTCTCGGGGGAAAGACTCTTTTGCTGAGCGGCGGCGCCAGCCACCTCCACGAGAGATAGAGCGAACAAACATAAGACCGGAACTCGGAAGGAGCTTGCACTTATGAGTCGCGCGCGCCGTTTCACAGGATCACCTCGCAGGGCGAGTCTACCCCAAAGGGTAGGTGTCGGAAGCGG
>Ga0066691_10000413_pt1 | contig 14378 bp, 12 predicted proteins | sample GraSoiAngelo_140_FD_66671 | JGI IMG/M metagenome (GOLD analysis project Ga0066691, IMG submission 66671) | Grasslands soil microbial communities from the Angelo Coastal Reserve, California, USA - 14_0929_12_30cm | ecosystem: Environmental > Terrestrial > Soil > Grasslands | place: USA... | reverse complement strand
GGGAAGTGGGTGTGGATGGCCGCAACCGGTTTCGGCTCGAGCCTTATCCTATTTACGCTCTCGCGACACCTCTGGCTTTCGCTGGCACTCCTGATCCCCACCGGATTCGGGATGATGGTACAGATGGGTGCGACCAACACGCTCTTGCAAGTCATGGTTCCCGACCGTCTGCGCGGGCGCGTAATGTCTCTTTACTCTATGATGTTCATTGGAATGGGCCCCATTGGTGCGCTGGTTGGGGGTGCTCTTGCGGCAAGAATCGGCGCCCCATGGACGGTGGCCATTGGCGGACTTACTTGCCTGGCCGGGGGCACCATCTTCGCGCGGCGCTTGCCCGCCATGCGCGGTGTGGCGCGGCAGTTGATTCTGGCCCAGGGAATGGGCACCGGCGACCCTCCGGCATCTTTGCCAGTTTCGCGCTCGTAATTCGGGAAGCAAACTGCCTCACGGCGCAGGCCCGATAGCGACAACCCGAGATCAGATAATCCCACACGAGGAGCACACCACACATGCAGATTGGAATGATCGGCCTCGGGCGAATGGGCGGCAACATGAGCCTCCGCCTGCTGCGCGCCAAACATCAGTGCGTCGTCTTTGACAGGCATCCGGAAAACGTTAAGAAAGTGTCAAGCGAGGGAGGCATAGGAACAACCTCGCTCGAAGAGCTTGTCCAGAAAATAACGCCGCCGCGTGCAATCTGGATGATGGTGCCGGCGGGAGGCGTTGACTCCACGATCGAACAACTCGCGCCAAAATTGCAGCGCGGGGACATCCTGGTCGACGGCGGAAATTCCTATTACATTGACGATATCCGGCGTTCCAAGCAGCTGCAGCAGCGGGGAATTCACTACGTGGATGTGGGCACAAGCGGGGGCGTGTGGGGCCTGGAACGCGGTTATTGCCAGATGATCGGCGGCCCTCATGAGGTTGTCGAGCATCTCGATCCCATCTTCAAAGCGCTCGCTCCCGGGCGGGGAGATGGGCCCCGAACGTCTGGGCGCGAGAAAATCGGCGGCACCGCCGAAGAAGGCTACCTCCACTGCGGCCCCGCAGGGGCCGGGCATTTCGTGAAAATGGTGCATAACGGGATCGAGTACGGACTCATGGCCGCATATGCGGAAGGGATCAATATTCTGAACCATGCCAATGTGGGCAAATCCACGAGCCGCAGTGACGCCGAGACGGCCCCGCTGCGCGACCCCGAACACTATCAATACGATTTCAATCTTGCCGATGTGACTGAGGTCTGGCGGCGCGGCAGCGTGATTGCCTCCTGGCTTTTGGATCTGACCGCCAGCGCGATGTTAAAAGATGCCAAGCTCGCGGGCTTCTCCGGCCGCGTCTCCGATTCCGGCGAAGGGCGGTGGACCATCCTCGCGGCAGTCGAAGAAGGCGCTCCCGCGCCGGTTTTGAGCGCGGCCCTCTATGAGCGCTTCTCTTCGCGAGGCGAAAGCGATTTCGCCAATAAATTGCTCTCGGCGATGCGTTTTGAATTCGGCGGCCACCTCGAAAGGAAGGCTGAGAAAGCCTGAGCCAATATTCTGTTCGCGAACAAGCCGGGTCTTCTAAGCATCAAAGGGTAAAAGCTCTCACGCGCGAGGCAAAGGAGAATCCGTAATGAGTGCGACCCTGACGGCCGGTGTTTCGGAGCAGCGCCGTTTGCCCAAAGCTGCGGCACTCTCAGACGCTTTGGTCTTTTTTGGTGCGACCGGCGATCTCGCCTATAAACAAATTTTCCCTTCGCTCCAGCACATGATCCGGCGCGGCAATCTGAACGTGCCGGTCATCGGAGTGGCCAAAGCGGGCTGGTCCCTCGATCAGCTTCGAGAACGGGCGCACGAGAGCCTCGAGAAGCACGGCGGCGTAGACAAAGCCGCTTTCTCAAAATTGATGGAGTTGCTCAATTACATCGACGGGGACTACAACGACCTGAATACTTTCAAGAAGCTTCGCGAGCTCCTGGGCAGGGCCCAGCTTCCCACGCATTACCTCGCCATTCCTCCCAGCTTGTTTCCCACCGTTGTCGAGAATCTTGGCGCCTCAAGTTGCGCCAAGAACGCCCGTGTGATCCTCGAAAAGCCCTTTGGCCGCGATCTGGCATCGGCTCAAGAGCTTGATGCCACGCTGCACGCCGTTTTTCCCGAAACTTCGATTTTTCGCATCGACCACTATCTCGGCAAGGAAGAAGTCGAAAATTTGCTTTTCTTCCGTTTTGCGAACACGTTCCTCGAACCCATCTGGAACCGCAATTACGTAGAATGCGTGCAGATCACCATGGCGGAGTCTTTCGGCGTCGCAGGCCGGGGCAAATTCTACGAAGAAGCCGGCGCCATTCGCGATGTGCTGCAGAACCACCTGCTGCAGGTGGTGGCATTTCTAACCATGGAGCCGCCCACCAGCATGTATGCCGAATCGCTGCGTGATGAACAGGTGCGCGTGTTTCGCACCATCCCTCCCCTTCAGCCGGGAAACGTAGTGCGCGGCCAATTTGAAGGCTATCGAAAGATTCCCGATGTGGCCCCGGATTCCAAAGTAGAAACCTTCGCCGCCGTGCGTCTGGAGATCGATTCCTGGCGCTGGGACGGCGTGCCGTTCTTGCTGCGCACCGGAAAATCCATGGCAGTGACCGCGACCGAAGTCATCGTCAAGCTCAAGCAGCCTCCTCTGCGGCACTTCCCGAATCAGAACAACTACTTCCGGTTTCGCCTGGGTCCGGACCTCTCCATAAATCTGGGCGCGCAAATCAAGCGGCCCGGCGCCGAGATGGTTTCGATGCCGGTCGAACTCTCGGCTGTGCAACTGGATCTCAGCGCTGAGCTCCTGCCGTATGAGCGCCTGCTTACAGACGCGATGCGTGGCGATCCCCTTCTCTTTGTGCGCCAGGATGCGGTCGAAGCCGCTTGGGCCATCGTGGATCCCATCCTCGGACCAGATACAACTCCGCTCTATTTTTATCCGCGCGGAAGCTGGGGTCCGCCGGAAGCCGATCGGCTGGTTGCCGATATCGGCGGATGGCACAACCCCGAGCCGTCCGCGCAGGGCGGCACATCTCACTTTATGTGGCGCTACGATGAGCCTGAAGACACCTCCAGGGATGGCGGTTAGCCCCGCAGCCGTAGAGGCTCCGGAGACCGGATTTGTATTCGCTGCCGCGGCATTCGCCGCTCTCGGCGGACTTCTGTTCGGTTACGACACCGGTGTTATTTCCGGAGCCCTGATTTTCATTCGCGCGCAGTTTGGACTCTCCACCTTCCAGCAGGAATTGGCCGTGAGCGTGGTGTTGATAGGGGCCGCAGTCGGGGCTCTGAGTGGCGGACGCCTGGCCGATGTCTTCGGCCGCCGGTTCATGCTGTTAATTACGGCTCTGATCTTCGTCATGGGCGCGCTGGTGTGTGCCGCGGCGCCTTCGTTAAACATCCTCGTCATCGGCCGCTTAATCGTTGGGCTGGGAATTGGCTTCTCCACCAGCACTGTGCCGATCTATATTTCCGAAGTTTCGCCGCCGCAGACGCGCGGGTGGCAGGTATCGCTTTTTCAGCTGGCCATCACCATCGGAATTCTTGCTGCTTATGTGGTCGACTACGTTTTCTCGGGCAGCAGCGGGTGGCGATGGATGCTGGGACTTGCATTCGTGCCCGGCGCTATCCTCGGACTGGGAATGATTCGCATGCCCGAAAGCCCGCGCTGGCTCGCCAAACACGGCCACCCCGATCTCGCACGCCACGTATTGGCGCGAATTCGCGGCACAGAAAGCATCGAATCGGAATGGCTGGAAATCCAGAAGACGCTGGCTGAGGCCGAGGAGCGCGGCCGCTTCTCCGATTTGTTTAGTCCTTCCATTCGAATGGCGCTCGTGATCGGCATTGGCCTGGCGATTTTTCAGCAGGTCACCGGCATCAATACAGTCATTTATTACGCGCCGCTGATCGTTCAGTCGGCAGGAATTTCCACGGCTTCGGGCGCCATTCTGGCAACGGCTGGCATCGGCCTGGTTAACGTCATCATGACCATCGTGGCCATGTGGTTGATCGACCATGTGGGCCGTCGCCCTCTCCTCTTGATTGGAATCGCAGGGATGATATTGAGTCTCGGTGTCCTTGGGTTGGTATTTCGGATGCCCACCGGAGGGGCGCTGGCTTGGCTGGCTGTAATCACGCTAATGGTGTACGTGGCCTCGTTCGCCATCAGCCTCGGCCCGATGTTCTGGCTTCTCATTGCGGAGATCTATCCGCTGAGAGTGCGCGGTATCGCTGAAGGCTCAGCCGCGGGAGTGAACTGGGCCTTCAATTTTCTGGTGTCAATTACCTTCTTGACGCTGGTTGAGGTCTTGGGGCCGAGCCTCACTTTTTGGGTGTATGCCCTGCTGGCGATTGTGTCCTGGCTGTTTTCCTATTATCTGGTGCCCGAAACCAAGGGACGCACTCTCGAAGAGATCGAACATTCCTTCCGCCGGCGTCACGCCGCCTGAACAGCTTGATCCGTCTGGCGGACTTCACCCAGTCAGCCCAGATTAGTGACGAAAGATCCGTGCCGCTACTTCTCGATCACTCCGCAAGCGATCCGATCCCCCGAATTGCCGGCAGGATCGGTCTTGTAATCGTCAGGACCGGCGTGAATGACCAAGGCGGTGCCGCCCGTATGAAAAAGTGAATTCGATCCGTCACCCATGGTGACCATATCCGCGGCGATAGTCGCTTTGCCTCTCCCGCTTTTGTCCACGACAAAATTGGGAAGATCGCCGGCGTGCGGACCGTCGGGATTATCCTTGCCATGCTTCTTTGCCGTAGGATTGAAATGTCCGCCCGCAGAAGCAAAGGCTGGTCCTTGGCACATGCCCACGTTATGGATATGAATGGCATGCAGGCCCGGCGGGAGATTCATAAAGTTCCCACTGATCCGAACGCCTTTGGCCGTCGCCGTCAGCGTTGCGGTGCCCACTTTGTTGCCTTTGCCGTCTACTAAATTCGCATGCGCTTTTGTCGTCTTGTTTTGCGCGAACGCCGCCGCCGCACTCACCAATACGCCGATCAGCAATATGCTTCGAAATGACATGGTCATATCCTCCGCTTGCCGCCGCTCAGTTATACCTGTGCATGCCCGCGAAAAGCAATCCTGGTAATGGGTCAACCCATTCGCCACGTGTTTGGCTCCTTCGAACCAGGGGAATGAAGAATGTTTGTGCAAATAGAATGGGCGGGATTATTGGCTAAAGGGGACGTCTACGGCGAACTGCGTTCCCACCGGCCTTCCTTCTGCGCGTGGCACGGTCGTCTTCCACTTCAGAGCCGCTTGCATCGCCGACCTGGCAAACCCATAGGAATCAGGCGGCACGCGCGACCACGCTCCGACAACAGCTCCCCGCTCATCGACGGCCAAAAAAAGCATGGCCACCCCGTTGTCCAGGCCCGCTTGGCGAGCCCGCACAGGAAACTCCGGCCAGGAAAACTGAACCCACTGGAGTTTGGGCGGATCCAGCGCGCGGCAAGCGATGAAGGAACTCACCTGAACGTCGGTTTCCGGATCACTCACGTGTACGCATGCGATCGGCGGCCAGGGCGTCATGCTGCGCAGCGCAACGGGGATCGCCGACGAGACATAGCCCGCCGCATCCTTGGCCCGGGGCCCGCCTCCCTGCGCGATTTGCTGAAACTCTGGGCGAACGAGCAATTTCAAGGAGGCAGCGTCTTTAGCCGCAACGGCCCTTTTGAAGTGGGCCACCGCGGCGTTGAATTCCGCCTCAGGTGTTAATTTCGCAGCGCTGGCAGACCCGTCGTCGATCGCGTTGACGGCCGCCGGAACCGCCTCGGGTACATTTAATGCCACCGGAAGTGGTCTACTCGCATGGGAACGAAGCCTGATACGGTTTGCTTCCAACCCGATGCCGGCCAAGACGGTCAATCCGATCGCAGCGAATGCTATTCCGCGCTGCCACGATGGCGCCCTCGCCGGCATGGCCAAGGCAAGATTCGGGCTCGGGAACGACGGTTTCGCCGTAATTGGGGCTTCCGGAATCCAGCTCACTTTGGGCGTCGCAGCCCTTGCCCTCGGCGGCATCCTCTTGGCAGACAAGTTCCTCCGACTGACCTTCGCCGGGGGTTCGGCGATTTGGGTTCTTGCATGGCTTGCCGCCGGTTGGAGCGCGTACTCGCGTGCAGCGGGCGCAGCTTCGGCCGGTGCTGCCTCAGCCTTATTCAGGTGAAGCGCAGCCCACGCGGACTTCAGTTCGAGAAGCAGTTCCTCCATGCTCGGATAGCGGGCAGCGTCATCCTTGGCGAGAGCTCTCCGCGAAATTGTGTCCAGCTGGTGTGGACACTCGCCGAGCAACTCCCGAAGAGCGACCGGGTCGTTTTGCAAGATGCTGAAGAGCAGAGCCGCATGATTTTCTCCTTGAAAGGGGCGCCGCCCGGTCAAGAGCTCGTACAGAACAACACCAACGGACCAAATATCAGAACGCGCGTCGGCGCGCTCTCCGCGGATCTGCTGGGGCGACATGTAGGCTAGCGTGCCCAGGAGTGTCCCGGTTTGCGTCTTGGAGGTGTCGGCCAGTCGCGCGATGCCGAAGTCCACTACCTTGACCTCGCCCTCGACCGTGACGACGATATTCGCCGGCTTGATGTCCCGGTGAATTAAGCCCCTCCGGTGCGCGTATTGAAGAGCGCGGCAGGTCTGCACGAGGTAGCCAACTTTCTGCGCAACCGGAACCGGGGCGCGACGAGAAATCAGGGCCTCAAGGCTCTCCCCCTCGAGGTATTCCATGGCAATGAAGGGAGTTCCTTCTGCCTCGCCCATCTCGTAGATCGTCACGATGTTCGGGTGCTGCAACGCACCCGCCGCTTTGGCTTCGCCGCGGAAGCGTTCAAGCAGGCCAGCATCGTCAGCCACAGACGCCGTAATGGTCTTGAGCGCGATGAGCCGCCCGATCAGGGGGTCCCGAGCCTTGAACACAACACCCATGGCTCCGCGGCCTAACTCGCTCAGGATTTCGTATCGACTAATCTGTTTCAAGCCTGCACTCCCGCCAACTGCTGCCATTTGAAACTATTCTAATCGCTGGCAAAGGAGGTCTCCTCGCGGAACGAACGTGCTGTCGCGCAGGGGTTACCCTGCCTTTTTGCGGGTCTGGACAAATTAACCAGGTCCTGAAGAATATGAGAAGCGCGTTCAGAAGAAGCATCGACTCGGCAACCTGTGGAAACCAGGAGAATCCAAAATGGCCTCCGCGAGTGTATGCTTGCAAGTTCGCAGTTGGGTCTTCCGGCGCGTCGAACCGAAAGGATGTGGTCGCGCCGTCAAAAGAGCCTCGGCGGAACAAATCCCGCCGAGCGTTGTCTAGTTCAACTGTAATTCACTTCATCAGCGCGGAGGAACCGCATGATTGTGGGAGTGCCCCGGGAAACTTTTCCCGGGGAACGGCGAGTGGCTCTGGTGCCAAGTTCGATTCCAACCCTCGCCAAGGGTGGACTGGAAGTCATCGTAGAAGCGGGCGCCGGCGCTCAAGCCGGATATCCCGACGCAGAGTACGCTGCCAAAAGCGCAAAAATCATTCCAAAGCGCAGCGATCTCTTCGCTGCCGCTGACATCCTGGTTCAGGTGCTGTGCTACGGTTCTAACGACAGCACCGGCCAGGCGGACGTGCCTCTGTTCCATCGCGGCCACGCACTCATCGGCTTTCTTCGGCCGCTTGGCGCGCTGGGGCCGCTGCAGGAGATTGCCGGGAAAGGCGTGACCTCGTTCGCCGTGGAATTGATACCGCGCAGCACACGCGCGCAGAGCATGGACGCCCTCTCTTCCATGGGCACGATTTGCGGATACAAAGCGGTCCTGATCGCCGCGGATACGCTGCCCCGAATTTTCCCCATGCTTACGACCGCTGCGGGGACGATCACTCCGGGACGAGTATTGGTCATCGGCGCGGGCGTTGCCGGTCTGCAGGCCATCGCCACGGCGCGCCGGCTGGGGGCAGTCACTTCGGCCTACGACCTGCGGCCCGCAGCCAAGGAGCAAGTGCAAAGCCTGGGAGGGCGTTTCGTCGAGCTGCCCATCGAGGCGAAGGACGCCGAAGATGCCAGCGGCTATGCCAAAGCACAGGACGAAAACTTTTATCGGCGGCAGCGCGAACTGCTGGGAAAAGTGGTGGCGGAAAACGACGTGGTCATTACGGCCGCCGTCATTCCGGGCAAGAAATCGCCTCTGCTCGTCACCGCTGATATGGTCAAGGGGATGGCGCCCGGTTCCGTAATCGTGGATTTGGCGGCGGAACGCGGCGGAAATTGCGAGCTCACGCGGCCCGGTGAAGAGGCGGTGGAGCACGGAGTGACTATCATTGGCCGGTTCAACCTTGCCAGTTCGGTGCCTTATCACGCCAGCCAGATGTACGCGCGCAACATCACTGCTTTCCTGCTGCACTTGGTGAAAGATGGCACGCTTCGGCTGGACCTCAATGATGAGATCATTCGCGAAACGTTATTGACTCAGGACGGCGAAGTGGTGAACAAAAGGGTGCGGGAATTTTTCTCATTGTCGGCGCTAACCGCCCGCAGCTAGCTCGTAACTCCGGAACTAGGAGCCCGTAACTCCATTAGGAGGATGATCCGTGATCAAGCTGGACCTGCTGACCAGCCTTTACGTCTTCATGCTGGCGGCCTTTATCGGCTTTGAATTCATTCGGCGCATCACGCCCTTGCTGCACACTCCGCTGATGTCTTTGACCAACGCTCTCGATGCCATCGCCGTTGTCGGCGCGATCCTTCTGGCAGGAGAACACAAAAACACATTCACGACAGTGCTTGGAGTGATCGCTATCGTCGCAGCTACCAGCAACGTGGTGGGCGGCTTTTTGATCACTGACCGCATGCTCAGGATGTTCAAGGCGAGTAGCTCGAAGAAATCATGAACATCCCGGGCGCCGAGAACGTCATCGAGTTCACCTACCTGATCGCCACAGCCCTTTTCATCCTTTCGTTGAAATGGATGAGTTCGCCCGTTACCGCACGCCGTGGCGTGCGCGCCGGCGAAATGGGAATGATCTTGGCCATTGCCGGCACACTGCTCAGTCACGACATTGTGGACTACAAATGGGTGGCCATCGCGTTGGTGCTGGGCTCGATTATCGGCGTGCCGCTTGGTTTGGTGCAGATGACCGCCGTACCGCAGCGGACGGCTCTCAGCCACGCCTTCGGCGCCCTTTGCGTGACCTTGGTCGGCACCGCTGAATTTTACCTGCGCGCGCCCGCCGTGCCGCGCTTCATGATGGCCGTACTCTCGCTGGAAGTGATTCTCGGCGCGCTGACCTTCACCGGCAGCTTAATGGCCGCCGGCAAATTGCAAGAAGTCCTGCCCCAGCGGCCCATTACTTACAAAGGCCAGAACATCGTCAATCTATCGTTGCTGGCGGTTGCCGTAGCAGTCGCCGTCGCGCTGGTTCTTCATCCGGAAAAGATGAACCTGTTTCCAGCCATCCTGGCCATTCCGCTGGTCTTCGGCGTGCTGATGATCGTGCCCATCGGTGGCGCGGATATGCCCACGGTCATATCCCTTTTGAACTCCTACGCGGGACTTTCCGCCGCTGCTATGGGCTTTGTGCTCGATAGCAAACTCTTGATTATCGCCGGTGCGCTCGATGGCGCCTCCGGGTTCATCCTTTCGGTCAATATGTCGAAGGCGATGAACCGGTCGTTTTCCAATGTGCTGTTTGGCGCGTTCGGTCAGGAACAGATCACCGCCGCCGGCCACGCCGAGGCGCTGCCGGTCCACAGCGCAACGGCCGAGGAAGCGGCCGCGATTCTCGCTGCGGCCAACAAAGTCGTCATCGTTCCCGGGTACGGAATGGCCGTGGCGCAAGCGCAACACAAGGTTCGCGAACTCTACGATGCCCTGACGAAACGCGGCATCGATGTCAAGTTTGGGATCCACCCTGTGGCCGGACGAATGCCTGGACACATGAATGTCTTGCTGGCCGAAGCCGATATTCCCTATGACAAGCTGCTGGATATGGACGTTATCAACGGCGAATTCCCGCAAACCGACGTGGCGCTAGTGATCGGCGCGAACGACGTCACAAATCCCGCGGCGCGCAACGAAACCGGCAGTCCCATTTACGGAATGCCGATCCTCGACGTCGATAAAGCGCGCACCGCTATGGTCATCAAGCGCAGCATGAGCCCCGGCTTTGCGGGCATTGATAACCCGCTCTACTACCTCGATCGAACCCTGATGCTGTTCGGGGACGCCAGAGCGTTTGTGGGGGATATCGTCCGCGAATTAGGCGGGCCCCGTCAGTGATTCGAATGTCGATCGCCGGGTCGCGACCACCGTATGTCGCGACATTTACGATTTTTGAGCCCCGCCATTCCTAGAAGAAAAGACGGAACCGGGATAGCTTTATTCATTTTGGAACATTCCGGCCTAGATTGACACGACCCTCCTCCTTTACCTCAAAGAGCCGTCTGTAACTGGCTGATTCTGCGCACCTGCAAGCCGTCCCCGTGGCAGGTCGTGTGCTGAAGGACAAAGGAAGCCGGCTAAAAGCGGCAGTACACCGATCAGTTAGGATCGCTTGTGCGCCTTTTCGACACAATTCGGCCAGATCAGTTGGACCGGCGCGAGCTGCAGCTAATCCTCCTGGCCTGCTCCACGATTATGGTCTTGGGCGGCGGACTGGCCCTGCTGATGTACCCGGTGGTGTTCTCTTATTCCAGTTCCATGCTGCGGAACGCGTTTTACGGCTTCTGCGGGCTCTCGGCGCTGCTGGCGGTGTACCTAGTGGACCGCCAGGTTACGATCCTGCAGCTCCGGCGTGAGGGCGTGGAGGCCGGCAAGCGTGCCGTGGAAACTAAGATGGAGGCGAGCGCAGAACTCTTGAATGCCATACCGAATTTGACTTCGTTCAAAGATCGTCTGGCCATGGAGTATCGCCGAGCCGTGGCTGCCAACCAGGTTTTATCCGTTCTGGTGATCACTGTCCTGCTGCCGGAGGACGTCTCCTCCTCACCTTTTGCCATCTCTCTGCTGAGCGACGCTGCCAAAGCAATTTCCCGCAAGCTGCGCGGGCACGACTCCCTCTATGTACTCCGGCCGCACTGCTTCGGTACCATCCTGCCCACCGTCAGCCGGACCGTCGCGGAGCGCATATCCAACCGTGTTGCGGACGGGCTAGCCGACGCAGCCGGTGCCGCCAATCGATTTTCTTATAAGGTCAATATCGTAAATTGGCCGACGAATGCAGCCAGCGCTCATGACCTTCAAGAGGCAGTGCTGACGCTCTTGCCTACGGACAATTCCATGCGGTCCATGGCGGAGGAAACGCTGTAGAGCTCGACGCGTTCTCGACCCAAGCCTCAGGGACGGTACATCGGAAACGAAGAGGTGGAGTCGAGATCCAGGCCCAATTGCAGTTTCGCGGCATCCGACATTCGGCCCGGATGCCATGGCGGGTCGAAGACGATCTCGACCTGCACTTCTCTTACCCCGGGCAACTGCGACAGCTTGCGTTCGATATCGGCCCGGAGGACGTCTCCCATGCCGCATCCGGGAGCAGTCATGGACATTTTGATTTCGATTTTGTGGTCACCCTCAACGGGCGTGATCTGGCAGGAATAGATGAGCCCCAGATCAACGACGTTGACCGGGATTTCGGGGTCGTAAACGGTTTTCAATTGGTCCCAAACGAGCTTTTCACTGAATTGGCCAGGCGCCGGCGCCTCTCTTGGCTCCGCGGCCAATCCCAGCGCGTCGGCATTCTTGGCCTCGATGCGCATCATCGAGCCCTGTTCGGTGGCGACCGTATAGCTCCCGCCAAGCGACTGCGTTATTCTCACTTTTGTTCCGGCGGGAAGCACCTGCATGCCACCATAGGGCACCTCGGTGGCTTCACAGTCTCGACTCAGCGCGATCACGTTGCTCTGCATTGGCGCTCTTACTCCGTGGAGACGGCGTGTTGCTCTCCCTGCAGGGCCGCGCGCAACGCGTGCCATGCCAGGGTGGCGCACTTCACGCGGACCGGATACTCGGAAACTCCTGCGAACGCCGCAAGCTTGCCAAGATCGTTCGACTCCACGCCGTTTTTCCCGGTAACGACGTGGTGGAATTTCTGGAACAACTCCTCGGCCTCTTCGGTGCGCTTGCCTTTGACTGCTTGCGTCATCATCGAGGCAGAAGCTTTGGAAATGGCACAACCGGAGCCTTGAAATGAGATATCTCGAATCTGGCCGTCTCCGACCTCCAGATAAATTGTAAAGTGATCCCCGCAGAGCGGGTTAAAGCCCTCAGCCTTGCGATTCGCAGCTTCCAGCGTGCGGTAGTTCCGCGGACGCTTGCTGTGTTCCAGGATGATGTCCTGATATAAATCGCGCAGGTCCGGCATCAGGCAAAAACCTCTCTGACCTTCAGCAGCCCGTTCGCCAGAGCATCCATCTCCTCCATCGTGTTGTAGAGCGCCAGAGAAGCGCGCGCCGTGGCCGGCACGCCGAAGCGCTCCATCAGCGGCTGCGCGCAGTGATGTCCGGTGCGGATGGCGATGCCTTCCTGATCCAGAATCGTGCCCACGTCGTGGGGATGAATGCCCTCCAGCACAAAGGAGAGGATGCCCTCCTTCTCCCTGGCTGTTCCGATCAGGCGCAGCCCGGGAATTTCCAGCAAACGCCGGGTCCCATAGGCCAGAACTTGCTTCTCGTGCCTGGCAATGCGTTCGATGCCGGTAGAGTTCACGTAGTCGAGCGCGGCGCCTAGTCCGATGGTGCCCGAGACGTGTGGCGTGCCTGCTTCGAATTTATGGGGCAAGCGATTGTACAGAGTCTTCTCGAACGTGACGGAGCTAATCATGTCGCCGCCGCCCTGATAGGGTGGCATGGCCTCAAGCAGTTCCGCCTTGCCATACAAAATCCCGATGCCCGTTGGTGCGTATACTTTGTGGCCGGAGAAGGCGTAGAAATCGCAATCGATTGCGCGGACGTCCACAGACATATGCGGAACCGCCTGAGCCCCGTCCAGCAGGACCCGAGCATTAACGCGGTGCGCGGCCTCCACGATCTTGCGCACCGGATTCACTGTGCCCAGGGCGTTCGAGACGTGCGCCATGGCCACCAGCTTCGTCTTCGGCCCAAGCAGCTTTTCAAATTCGTCCAGCATCAGCTCGCCGGCGTCATTTACCGGAGCGACTTGCAGATTTGCTCCCTGCTGCTCGCAAAGAATCTGCCACGGCACAATATTGGAGTGATGCTCCATGGCCGAGATGACGATCTCATCCTCGCGTCCGATGTTGGCGCGTCCCCAGGTCTGCGCCACCAGGTTGATGCCCTCCGTCGTGCCGCGAACGAAAATAATTTCGCGGGGATCGCCAGCATTCAAAAATTGCCGCACGGTTGCGCGGGCTTGCTCGTAACTTTGCGTGGCCTGCTCGGAAAGGGTGTGCACACCGCGGTGGATGTTGGAATTCTCTGCGGTGTAGTAGCGCACCATGGTGTCGATCACGGCCTGAGGCTTCTGCGTGGTCGCTGCGTTATCGAGATAAACGAGCGGCTTTCCGTGAATTGTTCGCGCGAGAATCGGGAAATCGGCGCGCACTTTATACACGTCGAAATCTGCGTGCGCGGCCGCTTGTGGCCGGAACGCTGTGTTTGCAGCAGTGGTCATCCCACTTCCTCCCAGCGTCTCGCGACTTGCGCGGCGTCGCCGCCCGAGGGAGTGGGGGTTCCGGGGAGCCAGCCCGGCACCAGGTCCTGCAGATAATCGCGTATAGGCTGGCACTTCATGCGATCCAGGCACTCATTTGCAAAGGCCAGCAGCAGCAGCCCGCGCGCGGAAGCTTCCTCGATGCCGCGGGAGCGCATGTAGAAGAGAGCATTTTCATCAACCTGGCCGATGGTGGCGCCGTGCGTGCATTTCACGTCGTCGGCGTAGATCTCGAGTTGAGGCTTAGTATCAATTTGCGCGTCATCAGAGAGCAGCAGGTTGCGGTTGGTTTGTTTCGCGTCTGTTTTTTGCGCATCCTTGTGAACGATGATGCGCCCGTGGAAGACGCCGTGAGAATGGCCGTCGAGAATGCCGTTGTAGAATTGGCGGCTGCTGCAATGCGGGCTGGCGTGCTCGACGAGCATGTAGTTATCCATGTGCTGCCTGCCGTTGCCGATGAATAGCCCGTTGATCAGACACTCGCCCCCCTCGCCGCCCAGCACGGGATGAACATTGTTACGGACGAGCCCCCCGCCCAGAAGCACGGAATGCGAACTCACGTTCGCGCTGCGCGCCTGCTGTGTACGCAAGGTCGAAACGTTAAAGGCCTGCCGGTCCTCACGCTCGATCAGGTAATGCGAAATCACCGCGTCCTCGCCCGCGACCAACTCCGTCACAACGTTGGAAAAGAAAACTCCGCTGCCCAGCGA
>Ga0066691_10000411_pt1 | contig 14417 bp, 10 predicted proteins | sample GraSoiAngelo_140_FD_66671 | JGI IMG/M metagenome (GOLD analysis project Ga0066691, IMG submission 66671) | Grasslands soil microbial communities from the Angelo Coastal Reserve, California, USA - 14_0929_12_30cm | ecosystem: Environmental > Terrestrial > Soil > Grasslands | place: USA... | reverse complement strand
TTTCAAGGCGCTGTTCCGCTATTCGTGATCGGGAATCCAATGGTTAGCTCATTGCGAGGAATGGCTCAAGTTGAAGAAAAGTGCCGGACTCTGATACTCTGTGGAGAGAGTTGAGACAAATGAAGTTCCTGGCCCGCGCTTTGCTGCTGCTGTTGTTCGTGGGTGCCGGTGCCGCTCTGTTGGCGCTGCAGCAGGGTTACTATGGCGGCGGCTACGGCGGTTACCGCGGCTATCGCGAAGGCAACGAGGAACAGAAAGACGAATTCGCTTTTGCCCGCCTGCGCTATCCCATCCGCATGGCCAGCTACGGGGGATTCGGCGACTTCGGCATGTTTCGCAACGGCGGCTGGTCGGAAGATTATCCCAGGGCCGATCGGCAGTTTGTGCAAGGTGTTCTCCGCCTGACGCGCATTGACGCGCGCCCCTACCAGGAAGTAATCGACCCCGATAGCGACGAAATTTTCAATTGGCCCTGGCTCTATGCCGTTAACGTGGCGAACTGGGATTTCAACGATCAGCAGGCCAAGCGCATGCGCGACTATCTGCAGCGCGGCGGGTTCCTGATCGTGGACAGTTTCCATGGCGCCGCGGCCTGGGCCAGTTTCATGATCGGAATGCGCAAGATTCTGCCCGACCGGCCCATCGAAGATTTGACCAATAAAGACGAGATTTTCCACGTGCTGTACGACTTGGACGAACGGCCTCAGGTGCCCGGCTATCAATATATTTATACGGGCCGAACCTACGAGAACGACGGCATCTATCCGGAGTGGAAAGCGATTCGCGATGAAAATGGCCGCATCATGGTGGCCATCTGTTTCAACATGCACATCGGCGATGCCTGGGAACATGCCGATGATCCCCGTTATCCGGAGCGCTTTTCTTCCTTTGCCTATCGCATGGGCATCAATTACATCATCTATCCCATGACCCACTAGGCTGCCACCGGCGGCCGTGCGTTTTTGAACGTCTGAAAGACTCGTTTTTCACCCACCCGAACTTCACTTAGTTCTAAATACATCTTTCGACACGGGCGGCCTCGGTCATCACCCTATGTTGAAGCGACCGTATTAGCTTTCTAGTGTATCGGCTCTCCTTTCTGGTCCGATCCTGCCCGTTCCGGGGCTGTCGGGTCCGACTGCGATCCCAGGGGTGATGCAGTGCGCCGCGTTCGGTTGAGAACCAAACTACTGCTCTCGTTGCTGGCCATCTCTTCCGCCCTTACCAGCGCCACGCTGCTGATCGTCCGTTATACGGTGGAGAGGCGAGTTCGCGAATCCATCAGCGAAGATTTGCGCAAGTCGGTTGATACCTACCGGAGTTTTGATCGCCAGCGCGAGGACATGCTCGCGCGTTCCGCGGAACTGCTTGCGAATCTGCCCACTCTTCGCGCGCTCATGACGACGCGGGATGCAGTGACAATTCAGGACGGCGCCGCCGAGGTATGGCGGTTGAGCGGAGCCGATCTCCTCGTGCTCAGCGATGGAAGCGGGAAGATCTTGGGTCTGCAGGCCACTGCCCGTGGACTCCAGGCGGATGCCGCTGGCGAGTTTCTGCGCCGGTCCTTGCACATGGGCAATTCGCAGGCTTGGTGGTTTGGTGGCGGACGCCTGTACGAGGTTTGGTTACAGCCTATTTATTTCGGGGCAGCCACGCAGAACACCGTTCTTGGATACCTGGCCGTCGGCTATGCCATTGATGAGCGCACAGCGAGCCAGTTGAGCAAGGTAGCCTCGAGTCAGGTGGCCTTTCAATGTGATGGTTTGCTCGTCGCGACCACCCTGGCTAGTGAGTTGCAGCCGCAGTTTGTCAAAGAGGCCGCCGAGGCCAAGAAAGGCCCGACGGGAAGCGAAACCGAGCTGCAGCTAGGAAGCGAGCGATACCTCGCGGCGAGCGTTCCCCTCTCGAGCGAGGGGGCGCCTGCCGTCTCGTTGACTGTCCTGGAATCGTTCGACAAAGCCACGTCCTTTCTTACCGCCCTAAATCATGTGCTAGAAGGGCTCGGATTGCTGAGCGTTTTAGCCGGCAGCGTTTTGATCTTCCTGATCTCCCACACCTTTACACGGCCACTGAGCAACCTTGTCTCGGGCGTGCGGGCGCTCGAGCGCGGAGATTTCGCATATCCGCTGGAGACAAACGGCGGAGATGAGGTCGCGGAGGTGACCAGCGCATTCGACCGCATGCGTGCCAACTTGAAAAAGACACTGGACGATCGCCAGGAACTCGAGCAGCGGCTCCGGCAGGCACACAAAATGGAGGCCGTAGGCCGCCTGGCGGGCGGCGTGGCGCACGATTTTAACAATCTGTTAACCGTGATACGCGGAAATGCGGAGCTCTTGCTCGAGTACGAACCCGGTGATCCGATGCAGCGGCGAAGCGCCGAGCAGATACAGAAGGCGTCTAACCGTGCGGCATCCATGACACGCCAGTTGCTGGCATTCAGCCGCATGCAGGTCTTGCAACCGCGCTTGCTGGACCTGAACGTCGTCATTTCGGACATGGGGAAAATGCTTCCCCGTCTGATCGGCGAGCACATCGAGTTTTCCTTTTTGCCTGGTCCCCAGGTCAAGCCAGTCAAAGCCGATCCGGGCCAGATCGAGCAAGTGATCATGAACCTTGCCGTGAACGCGCGCGATGCGATGCCGGACGGTGGGAAGCTCACCGTCCGAACGCAGAACGTAGTCGTTGACGATTCGGAGGCAAACAAGAGGCCGCCGATGACTCCCGGAACGTATGTCCTACTCACAGTCAGCGATACGGGGCAGGGCATGGACGCGGAGACGAAGACTCACATCTTTGAGCCGTTCTTTACCACGAAAGAGGTCGGAAAGGGAACTGGTCTGGGCCTGGCCACGGTTTACGGCGTTGTAAAGCAAAGTGGAGGATTCATTTGGGTGGAAAGCTCTCCGGGACGGGGTGCTTCTTTTGAGATTTACCTGCCTCAGGTGTTGGATTCGATTGGACTCGCCGAACCGGAAGGGAAACCAGCCGCGGTTCTGAAGGGCACGGAGACAATTCTGTTGGTTGAAGACGAAGCCGAAGTGCGTGAATTGGCCTGTGAATTCTTGCGAGCGAGCGGTTACCGCGTTCTCGAGGCTCGGGATGGAATCGAGGCCACGGAAATGGCCGCAAGTCACAAGGGGGAGATTCACGTGGTGGTGAGCGACATGGTGATGCCGCGGATGGGTGGTGCGGCACTAGCGGAGAAATTGAAGGTCTGCCGCCCAGAGGCAAAAGTCATCCTGATGACTGGATATACCGATTATGTACCTAGAGCTCGAGGCACACAGGGGCCCGAATGGCCCATCCTGCAGAAACCTTTTTCCCGAGAGTCACTGGTTGGCAAGGTGCACGAAGTTTTGAGGATTGAGCTGGCGGAAAAAACGAGCCGTGGGTAGAGGTGCCGTGGAGCAGCCCTAAAGTCTCACGGAGCCAAACCAAGGGAGGTGAGGATGCGAAGAGTTGGCTGGGCGAAGGAGATGCGACAGGGAAGCCTGTGCGCGGCTTTTCTGCTGCTGGGCGCGGCCCTAGCTTGCGGGCAGGAGGTGGCCGTTGGTCCCGCGGCCGCGCACCCCGATGCCCCCGACTTGCGCATGCTTACCGATGCGATCCGCGAGTTGCGGGCGCAACTGGCAGACTTGAACGCGCAGGTTCACGAACTGCGCGCGCAAGGCGAAAGTGCTCGCGCGGAAGTCCAGGAACTGCGTCTGGCGCTCAATGCGAGGGCAGGGAGCGTGACGGCGTCGACGGAGACGGTACCGCAGAGCGACTCGGAGCGAATGCCGGCGACGGCCGCCAGTCAAGGCGCGGAGTCTGCGGACGCTGCGGGCTTGCAGAGTCGCGGGGGGCGCTTCGAGCAGATCGAAGAGAAGTTGGACCTCAGTGACGCCAAGCTCAACGATCAGTACCAAACGAAAGTTGAAAGCGGGTCGAAATACCGGCTGCGGCTTTCCGGCATCGTGCTCTTGAATCTTTTTGAGAACCGCGGGAACCTGGATAATCTGGACATGCCGGAGCTTGCGCTGCCGGTCGACCCGCTGGGCTCAAACGGCAGCTTTGGCGGATCTCTTCGCCAGTCTCAGATTGGCCTGCAAGTGTTCGGGCCTAATGTGGGTTCTGCGCACACCAGCGCGGACGTGAAATTCGATTTCGCTGGAACGTTTCCCGGAACTCCGAACGGCGCTACGCAGGGATCGTTGCGTTTGCGCACCGGCACGATCCGCATGGATTGGGCCGACACATCCATTGTGGCGGGGCAGGACACATTATTTTTCGCGCCGCTGGCGCCCACTTCGCTGGCATCGCTTGCGGTTCCAGCACTTTCCTATTCGGGGAATTTGTGGGGGTGGATACCGCAGATTCGCGTGGAGCGTCGCAGCACATTAGGGGAGGGCAAAACGCTGTCGCTGCAGGCCGGAATTTTGGATTCGTTCTCCGGTGATATTCCCAACTACGAGTCCTACGTGCGGCAGGCGTCCTGGGGTGAGCAGTCAGGACAACCGGCTTACGCTTTGCGCGCGGCATGGACGCAGAGCGTTTGGGGACAGAGTTTCACGGTGGGCTTCGGAGGTTTTTACGGACGCCAGGGTTGGGGTTTGGGCCGCGAGGTCGACGGCTGGGCGGGAACAACCGATCTTACCCTGCCGTTGGGCAAATACTTTGGCTTAACGGGCGAGTTCTATCAGGGACGTGCAACCGCCGGCATCGGCGGCGCCGCCGGCCAGGGCGTGGTGATAAGCGGCTCGTTTATCGCTCCAGCGACCGTCGTCCGCGGAGTCGAGTCCATGGGCGGATGGCTGCAATTGAAATTCAAGCCGAAAGCGAACCTGGAGCTGAACGGCGCGTTTGGGCAGGAAAACCCTTTTGCCCGCGACCTACGGAAATTTCCTGGCAACACTAGCTACTTCGGTCCATTGATTTCACGCAATCAGAGTGAGTTGGGCAACTTCATTTATCATCTACGGTCGAACGTGCTCTTTTCCTTGGAATACCGGCATCTACACACTTCGATGCTCGACAGCGGGTTTGCGAAGGCAAACCAAGTGAATGCTGCGATGGGATATCTCTTTTGAGGCGCATGGAACATGGTCTTCGACGGCCTGGGCGAGCGATCCTGGCCATGATCGCGCGCGTCACCTTGTGCCTGGGACTCGCCACGGTTTGCGCCCACGGTCAACAATCTTCGGTGGTAGCACAAGTCGAAGTCGTCAGGCAGAGAGCTGGCGAGCGGCGGAACGCGGATACAAATTTCGCGGATGTCGTGGTGTGGCTGGTGCCAACGGATGCGCCGCCGGCATCCGATCCCGTGTCCCCGGCCAGAGTTCCGCAGGTCGTGCAGCGGAATAAGACGTTCGAGCCTCACGTCGTGGCGGTCCGAGTGGGTTCGGCCGTGCAGTTTCCGAACCAAGATCCGTTCCTGCACAATGTTTTTTCGCTATTCGATGGCAAGCGGTTTGACCTGGGCTTCTATGAAGCGGGATGGAGCCGGGCGGTGCGGTTTGATCGCGCCGGAGTGAGCTTCTTATTCTGCAACATACACTCCGAAATGAGCGCGATCGTCGTTGCGGTGCCCACGCCTTACTTCGACGTGTCGGACCGGCAGGGCCGCGTGACCCTCACACACGTTCCCAACGGGCGTTATCGTATGGAAGTCTGGTACGAACGCAGCGCGGCGGAAGAGTTAAGAACTTTAGCGCGCGTCGTGACGGTCACAAACCCAAACCGATCACTGGGAACGATCCGAGTGGCGGAAAATCCGAGCTTTACGCTCACGCATAAAAACAAATATGGCCAGGATTACGTTCCGCCTGCAAACGGCATAACGTACTGAGTGAAATCGCCACGTTGTAAGAGCGCTCGCCGATAACCGCCGCGATCATTAGCTCGTCTGGGATCGCGCTTCTCAAAGTGAACTTGCCATGCAGGTTTTCTGCGCCGTTCTGCCAATCCTTCAAAGGTTATGCACAGGTTCCTCGCGTATCGCGGATGGAAGATCAGGACGAGGCTGGATGATGGTGTCGCTGCGGGGCCGTTTCCGGAGTTTCGTGCGCTGGGCTGGTGCTATAATTTTGGCATTGTGAGAAAGCTTCTAGCCCTCTGCGTCGGCGTCGTAGTCATTGCTTTGGCAGCCATTCCGGGCACTTCCGCCTCGAATATTACGGGATTGTGGGACGCTAAGATCGTGGCGAATCAGCTAGAGATTCCCTTCCGGTTCGAGATCGATCAAACGGGCAATCAGGTGCAAGGTTTCTTCTTCGAGGGGGATCGCAAGATCGGTTCGAGCTCAGGCAGCTTTGCCGGTGCGCATTTGATACTCGAATACGACATTCTCGACACCACGCTCGAAGTTACATTCCTGGGCGATCAGTTCGCCGGCACTTACCGGCTGAACCGGCCTGGTGCTCAGCCCCTTGCAATCCGCGCACGCCGCTTTGTGCCTGTGCCTGCTGACGCCGCCGATGCTCCCCGGGTTTCGGGCAGTTGGGAGATGCGGCGGATACCTCAGGAAGTAAAGACTCCCAGCGATAAGCAGACTTGGAATCTATTCCTGCGCCAGTCAGGAGCGGAGCTTTCCGGCTCGATTCTGCGCGTTGACGGCGACACGGGCTTCCTCATTGGCCGCTGGCAAAACGGCCGGATGGTTCTAAGCCACTTTGCGGGCCAAGGCCCGCTGCTCTTCGAGGCCAAATTGAATGCGGACGGGACGCTTACGATTGCCTTGAATCGGAGCGCCGACTACGTGGCCGTGCGCAAGAGCGAGGCTAGAGCGAAGGGTGTTCCGGACCCGCCCGATCCTTCGCGGTACACCAGCGTGAAAGACCCGAGCGTTCCTTTCCGCTTCCGTTTTCCAGGGCTCGACGGGAGGATCGTCTCCAATACCGATGCGCAATTCAAAGGCAAGGTATTGCTATTGGCGATCGGCGGAAGCTGGTGCCCGAATTGCCAGGATGAAGCGCCATTCCTGGTGGATTTGTACAAGGAATTTCACGCCCAAGGACTTGAAATCGTGGGTTTGATGTTTGAGGCGGATGCAGATCCGGCTCTCGCGCGGCCGCGGGTACAGACTTTCATCAAGCGCTTCGGCATACCGTATCCGATGCTGCTGGCCGGGACTACCGATGACATCAATCAGAAGATTCCGCAACTGGTGAACTTTGGGGCTTACCCCACGACGATTTACTTAGGGCGCGACGGCCGCGTGCGAAGCGTGCATGCGGGGTTTGCCAGCCAGGCTACGGGCGAGGAATATGTCCGGCTGAAGGGGGAAGTGCGGGGAATCGTACAACGCCTGCTGGCGGATAATCCTCAAGCGGGCGGGACGGCTTCCCGCGGGTTATAGCGTTCGCGGAAGGGACATCAACATGTTTGCGTTTTCAAGGCGCTTTGCACTCCCGTTGACGATTTTACTGCTGGGACTCGCCTTCGCCACAACTGCTGCGGCGCAATCGTTCACGGTCACCCATGCGAAGGTGAGCCTGATTGCCGAAAATAATTCACTGCAGGCCGGGCAGACTGCCTGGGTCGGCGTTTTATTTGATCTTGAGAAGGGCTGGCATATTTATTGGGTTAATCCCGGGGATTCCGGAGAGCGGCCAAAAATACAGTGGCAGCTCCCCGCCGGCTTTCAAGCCAAAGAGATTCGCTGGCCGACTCCGGTGCGCCTGGGCGCCGGCACCGTGATTGATTATGGTTATGAGGGCCGGGTGCTGCTTCCGGTGCCGATTCAAGTTGCTGCTGACTACAAGGCCGCTAAACCGGTAATGCTATCTGCTGATATTCGTTATCTGATCTGCCGGGAAGTGTGCATACCGGCAAAGGCCCAGGCGAGTCTCTCGATTCCATCTACGAATGCGTCGAACGCGGCGGCAAATCACGAACTATTCCGGGGTACGTTCGACAATTCGCCGAAAGCATGGCCCGGGGGCTGGAAGGCGCAGGTAAGCGACAACGGCGGCTTCCTCTTGCTTTCGCTGGACACTGGAACACCTGAGCCCCACGCCACTTTCTTTCCACTGGAAGAAGACCAGATCGATAATTCCGCCGTGCAGGGCGTGACGCCAACGCCACGCGGCATGCAGATCAAGCTCAAGAAATCGGATCAACTGTTGAAGCCGATTGGCACGCTGAAAGGCGTCGTGGTCCTTGGCCAAGGTCGCGCATTCGAATTTTCGGCGCCCGTGGAGGGGAAGAAGTAATGGGGCGTTGTTAATCGGGCGTTTATCTTCACAGGCTCAGAATCCTGGGCTGAAAACCAAAAGGGAGGAGAAAATGAGACGAGCGGCCACTTCCTGGATGATCGTAGCCGCGGCTGTGCTTTGCACGTTGCCTCTGGCCCGGGCAGCGCGCGTGGGCGAACGCGCCCCGGATTTTTCTGTCGCGGACACGAACGGCAAGCTCGAGAAGCTTTCCGATTACGCGGGGAAGTTTGTCGTTCTCGAATGGAGCAACCGGGGTTGCCCTTACACGCAGAAGCATTACAACAGCGGGAATATGCAGCGGCTGCAGCGGGATTGGACGCAGCGCGGAGTCGTCTGGCTGACCGTGATCTCGTCGGCGCCCCGCAAGCAGGGATACGTAACTGCGGCCGAAGAGAATTCGTGGCTCAAGCAAATCAACGGCGCGCCCACGGCCGTGCTGCTCGATCCCGCGGGAACTCTCGGGCATCTCTATGACGCCAAAACCACGCCGCAAATGTTCGTGATCAATCCGCAAGGGACATTGGTCTATGACGGTGCCATTGATGACAAGCCAACGACGGACCGGGCGGATATCGGACGCGCGCGGAATTATCTTTCGCAAGCGTTAGAGGAAGCGATGGCGGGCAAGCCCGTGAGCACGCCTACGAGCCGGCCTTACGGCTGCTCGGTGAAATATCCGGGGACGTGGTTTTGATCGCTGGGGCGGTACTGGCGGCGATCCTTTAGGAGGGAATTTGCGAGTATTGGTGGTCGAGGACGAGAAACGACTCGCCGAGAACGTGGCGCGCGCATTGCGAGAGAGCGCCGGTTACGCTGTGGATATCGCCGGTGATGGCGAGGAGGGCCTGTATTTGGCCGAATCCAGCAACTACGACCTCATGGTGCTCGATCTCATGCTGCCCAAGTTAGATGGCCAGAGTTTGCTGACGCAATACCGCAAAAAGGGCCATGCCACGCCGGTTTTAGTGCTGACCGCCCGGGACGAGAAAGAGAATGTGGTGCGCCTGCTCAATGAGGGTGCTGACGATTACGTTTCCAAGCCCTTTGATCTGGGCGAATTTCTGGCGCGAGCCAAGGCTCTGGTACGGCGCGGAAAGGGCCAAAGGTCGCCGGTGCTCTCGGTGGCCGACCTGCAACTGAATACAATTGAACGCACTGTGAAACGCGGGCAGAAGGAGATAGCGCTCGTGCCCATGGAATACCGCGTCCTGGAATACCTTGCGCACCGGCCGCGTGCGGTGATTTCCAAGAGCGAGCTGCTGGAGCACCTCTACGACTACAACTGGGAGAAATTCAGCAACGTCATCGAAGTATACATTTCCGGGCTTCGGCGCAAGATCGATAGCAATTATGCCGTGAAGCTCATTCACACGGTGCGCGGCCATGGTTACGTTTTACGTCCTGAGCGCGAACGCACGTAGGCGCAATTCAAGGCGATTCCAGAAAGGAAGGATTCAGTGGCAGCGGGAAGCTGGCTCCAAACTGAACCAGCGGTAACCAGCGCAGGAGCCAAACGCAAAATAGCACAGCGGCTTTTCGCCATTTTGCGGCGCGAAGCGAAACGTGCGGGCAGACCTTTTTCGCTGGCAGGCCGGATCATCGCCAGCGTGATCGTCTGCCAGCTTGTCCTTACCGCAGCGCTCACGACCGTTGCTGTGCTCTACGCGCGCCGGGAGTTGGGCCGGGGTTTCGATGCCGCGTTGAACGGATGGGCCGCCAACACGCTTGCCGCCGTGCGTTATACGGACACAAATGTTCCCGAACTCCTCTTCGATCCTTCCTTGATTCCTCCATCGTCCAACGCTAGGCACCCCGATCTTTTCGAGATTCGCAAGAGCAACGGCGAGCTGCTGGCCCGATCCGCGGGGCCACTTCCCGTGGAATTGAAACAAGGCAGCACATTCGCCAATTTTGTGCTGAACGGCATTCCTTACCGAGCCATCGTTTTGCGGCAGGTGCCGGTGCTCGATCGCGAAGAGAATATCAGCGTGCCCGCAAGAGTTACCGTGATTTATGCCGCTTCGCGTGTGGGACTGAATGAGCGCCTCGTCCAACTGGGCGTTTCCGTCGCCGGCGTCGGCCTGCTCTTACTCCTTATCGTCAGCGCGGTGGCGGCGTGGGGGGTCCGCCGAGGGCTCGAGCCGTTGCTGGAATTGGCCGGCCAAGCGGGAGCGATATCCGTGCTCAATTGGGAGTTTCGGCCTCCTGCCGAGGCATCGATGGCCAGAGAACTGGCTCCCCTTGCGAGCGCCATTGAAACCGTGCTCGACCGGTTGCACAAATCCTTCCGGCAGCAACGCGATTTCACCAGCGATGCGGCTCATGAGCTGAAGACTTCAGTCGCGATCGTCAAATCGACGTTGCAAAGTTTGCTGCAACGGCCGCGCCCAGAGCACGAATATCGCGCTGGCCTGGAAAGCCTTCTGGAGGATTGCGGGCGGCTGGAAGATTTGCTCGGACGCATGTTGCGATTGGCCCGCATTGAGCAATGGGCTGAGAACGGCCTGAATCGCAAGCTGGGCATTACCGAAGTCACTTCCACTTGCGAGGCGGCAATTTCTCGAATGCAGTCCCTCGCGGGGGCGCGCAATATTCAAATTGAATTGATCGCTCCTCAGGAGGTTCACCTGCAAGCCGATCCCGAAGACCTGGAAGTGATCTGGGTGAACCTGCTGGAGAACGCGTTGCAATACAGCCCGCCGGGATCGAAAGTAGCGATTCACGTGGAGTGCAACGGCGGCGGCACAGCATGCGTTTCGGTGCAAGACTCGGGTCCCGGGATTCCCGAGGAACATTTGCCGCACGTCTTTCAGCGATTCTACCGCGGTGATCCTTCGCGGTCTCGTTCTACGGGAGGATTTGGGCTGGGGTTAGCGATTTGCGAAGCAATGGTGACGGCCTATGGCGGTCAGGTTCAGGCCGCGAATCGCGACGGGCAGGGAACGGAGATAAGGGTTCAGCTTCCCATCAAGCGATATGAGTTAAGCTCCGTTTAATGTGTTTGCCGGGAGAATATTTTTATTGAGACCCCGGTAAATGACGCCCCGTTCGGTCCCTGTGCCGGGCGGGGCGTCTTGTAAGAGGGCAGATTATACGTCTTAAGGTCAGCTTAATATAGCGCGGAATAGGTTCCCATATTTTGAGAGGACGGTGGCGGAAGCTCCTTGGATCGAAGCAGCCGGCATCTGAGTGCAAGAGCGGAAGTGGAGATCACCGCGAAACGTAAAGCAAGGCATATTCGTCTACTGCGATAGCGAAACGAGCCGCAGAAGACACCGAGTGGGATCCTGACGCACTGGGCACGGATGCTGGTAATGCGAGAAGAGGCAACGTTGATCCCAGTTAGGCGGCCACATCAGGAAGTGCTATGAGATTCGAGATATGACGAGAGCTCGACAAAGGAACGTGGGAGCAAAATTCCGGGAATAGGGAGGAAAGGAACGTGACTGCGCGTGACGCATCTTTGCTTGGCGAAGGAAGTTCCGGGGGAGCGCGCCGCACGGCCCATATCCCTCCCGCGTTTTGCCATTGTCTGGCATTGCTTTTGATTTGCGGCGCGGCATCGGTCGGCGATGCGCAGACGCCAGCCCCTCAGGCCCCTCCGGAGGCGCCGATACAGCTTGTATATCCGTCCAAGCCGCCGGAGCAGACCGGGCCGCCGCTTACGATAACGCTGGCGGATGCACTGGAGAGGGCACAAAAGAACGATCCTCAGTTCTTAGCGGCTCTTTCGGACCAAAAGTCTGCACATGAAGATCGCTTGCAAGCCATGTATGCGCGCCTGCCGCAGTTCAGTGACACGACTGCGTATCTTGGGACACAAGGTAACGGAATTACTCCCAATGGAAGATATGTCGAGAACGACGGCGTACATGTCTACCATCAGTGGGCGGTCTTGCATCAGGAGTTCTCTGCAAATACGCTCATGGGTACGGGATATAAGCGAGCGGGGGCGGCGGAAGCCGTCGCCGCGGCTAGAGCGGAAATAGCGCGCCGGGGACTGACGGTCACAGTCACTCGAACTTACTACGCGCTGGTGGTGGCTCAGCGAAAGTATGCAACCGCGCAAGAGGCGCTGGAACAAGCGCGGCGTTTTTTTGAGCTAACGGGGGACTTAGAGCGTGCGGGTCAGGCGGCGCATAGCGACGTGATCAAAGCGGAGATTCAATATCGGCAGCAGGAGGCGGTATTCTCGGAGGCCAACCTGGGAATGGAAACTGCTCGCCTGGCCCTTTCCGTACTCATCTTTCCGACGCTGGATGAAAATTTTACAGCTGTCGACAATCTGGATACGCCCCAGCCATTGCCCACACTTGGCGAAGTGCAGGATATGGCTGGGCGGATGAACCCGGACGTGCGGGCGGCGGTGGGATCTCTTCAGCAGGCAAATTTTGATGTCACGGGCGCCAAGACTGCCTTTCTTCCGGTGGTATCGTTTGATCCGGTTTGGGGCATAGAAGCGAACTGCTTCGCACTGCATTGCAAGTACACGGCCATTCCCGAAGCCGGTAATCTGCCGAACCTGGGTTATTTCATCACCGCCACGTTGACTTTTCCTGTGTGGGATTGGGGGACCCTGCGGAGCAGGTTGCGTCAAGCTGAATTGAGGCAGGGACAGGCCCAGGTGGAGCTGAGTGCGGCGCAGCGGCGCGTGCTCGGCGGGCTCTATGCAGCTTACAACGAAGCCTTGGTATCGCGGGCCAATGTCGATAAGCTTCGGTAGACTGCCGATTTAGCCGCCGAGAGCTTGCGCTTGGTGAACCTCCGGTATCAGAACGGGACCTCGACGGCCTTGGAAGTTGTCGACGCGCAAACGACTCTGATCACGGCGCGCAACGCTTATGATGACGCGCAGGTTCGGTATAAGACGGCATTGGCTACATTGCAGACGTTTACAGGAAATTTCTAAGACGCAAGAGACACGAATATGAACCCGCAAAAGCAAAAGATGCAAACATCGATTTCTCAGATAAGGCCCGGCCACACTCTCGGAGGCCTCTGGGCTGGCGGTTTGCTCGGAATGGCTCTCGCAGCGACTTTTGTTTCCTCCGGCTGCTCCAAAGGCGACGTTGCCGAGGCAGCGCCGACCGTGACGGTACAGGTGGGCGCGGCGGAGAACCAGACCATCGAGCGGAAAGTGATTGCCGAAGCGACGCTCTATCCACTGGAACAGGCGGCGATCGTACCGAAGATCAATGCACCGGTTAAGAAGTTCTACGCAGAGAAGGGCAGCAAGGTGCATGCGGGCCAGTTGCTGGCGGAGCTCGAGAATCAGGACTTGCTCGCCGCCCAGATGGAAAACGAAGGAGCATACACCCAGGCGGAAGCGGGTTATGAGCAAGCAGTTCAGAAAGCCCAAAGCGACCTCAAGCTGTCCAAGGAGACTTTGGACGCCGCTCAGAAACTCTATGACGCGCGACAGAGCCTTTATAAACAAGGAGCAGCGTCCTCCAAGGATGTCGACGACGCCAACGTGGCCTTGATCCAAGCGCGGAACGCTTATGAAGCGTCGCAGAAACAGCTCGACCTTAAAGTTGCGGAAGGACAACTAGCGGCGGCGAAGGGCCATCGCGCAAGCGTGGCAGCCAATTTGAATTATTCCAAAATCGTCAGCCCCATCGATGGCGTGGTCACGGACCGGCCTCTTTATCCCGGAGAAATGGCCTCGAGCGCAGGTCCTCTTATTACCGTAATGAATTTGTCGCAAATTGTGGCTCGCGCGCACATCGGTCAACCGGAGGCCTCGCAGCTCAAGGTGGGCGACGCGGCTACGGTGTCGGTACCGGGCCAGCCGGGAGCGCTCAAAGGCAAGGTGAGCCTCGTCAGCCCGGCGCTCGATCCCAACAGCACGACGGTGGAGGTCTGGGTGCAGGCTGCCAATCCCGCCGAACGTTTAAAACCGGGAACCACCGTGCATGTGGAGATGGTGGCACAGTCGGTGCCGCACGCCATTGTGATTCCGGCCGAGGCCCTCTTGACCGGTTCGGACGGAAGTACCTCGGTAATTATTCTGGATACCGATAACAAGCCGCACAAGAAGAAGGTGAAAGTTGGTATTCGAGATGCCGGGGACGTGCAGGTCACGGAAGGCTTGCAAGGCGGAGAAAGAGTAGTGACGGTAGGGGCCTTCGCTCTTTCCCAGGAAGACGACCCAATCCTTGCGAAGACGAACATACAGGTGCAGGCTCCGCCGAATATTCCAGAAGAGGACGAGGACCA
>Ga0066691_10000410_pt1 | contig 14435 bp, 8 predicted proteins | sample GraSoiAngelo_140_FD_66671 | JGI IMG/M metagenome (GOLD analysis project Ga0066691, IMG submission 66671) | Grasslands soil microbial communities from the Angelo Coastal Reserve, California, USA - 14_0929_12_30cm | ecosystem: Environmental > Terrestrial > Soil > Grasslands | place: USA... | reverse complement strand
TGGCGGGTTACTCAATTAGAGCGACTCCAGGTACGGACCCATCACGTTGGCGACACGACAGACCTTGGCGGCGGCCCAAAGTTCGTCCATGGACGCCTTCTTGAGCCGGCGCGATTCTTTGGAGAGCCTGGTGGCTACGTCGAGCCCGATTTTATTCCGGAACCTAAAACCGTCGGCAACGGTCTTGGCTGGATTGAAGACGCGGAGCAGGAAACCGGCGAGGGAACACCGGGCCTTGCGCGGGGCGGCAGCCAAATCATTGCGCACCGCGCGCGCCGGAAAAGCCATGCGTCAGCTTTATGGTGTGGCGTTTCACGACATCTATCATGCCGGACAGATCCGTCTTCTCCGCCGGCTGATGGAGCGCTGACTAGCGCGTGAGCTTTCGCAGTGACTGAACCAGGGAGGTCATGTCCAGCGCCTCCTGAAAAAGGCGAATTGCCGCAATTCCCGAGGTCCCCGCGGCGAGGCAAGCCGAGGCATTCGCCAAGGTAATCCCACCGATGGCCAGCACGGGGATCGAGACCGCACGGCAAACTTCGCCGAGACGCTCAAGCCCGTGCGGAGCGCCGAATGCCGCCTTCGATGGCGTGGGGAAGATGGGGCCAAAAAAAAGGTAATCCGCGCCGCCGCTGGCAGCCGATCTTGCTGCTTCCAGAGAGTGACACGAAATGCCAATCAGGAAATCCAGACTTTGGGCTTTCACCAGCCGCTTCGCTTCGGGCAGCGGCAGACTCGTCTCGGCGAGATGCACACCGCCGGCGTGCTCGGAAAGCGCCACGTCCAGGCGATCGTTCACCAGCACGCGTGTTGGACGATGGTTGCTTGCCGGGGACCTGGCGGCCAGTTGCAAAGCTTTGCGCGTGAGCGACCCGCAGGCCCTTGCCGAAAGATCCTTCTCCCGAATCTGAAGCCAATCGACACCGGCAGCCGCCGCGGTCGCGATTTTCTGCCCCAGAGTTTCCTGGGCCTCCAGGGAATCGATTCCCGACAGACCGCGGCGGTCCGTCACGTAGCAGAGCAGCAGGCCGGACGATGAGTTATTGAGGCGGGACACGATTAGGCCCCGGGCGCGAACCGATCCAGCCGATGGCCAAAAGAATATCCAAAACTCCCAGGCCGCTCACCGCCCCGCGAAAGGACGGATGGAGCACTACGGGCATGAGCGAAGGATAATGGCTGAGAAAAAAATTCTGTTCCCAATAGCCAGACCACGGGAGATAGAGAAGCATGGCGCCCATTTCGAACGCTAGAACAACCAGAAGTGCTTGATAAACCCGGTTCATGGATGAACGGAACCCGTCCTGTCAGGAAAGGTCAGGATCAACGGGTGGGCTTCTGAAGAGCATTAATACGTTCGGCCACGTCGCGATAGTCGATGTTCATCGCGTAAACTTGGGAGAAACTCTTCAGCGCCGCTTCAGCCTCGCCCGCCGATTCCTGAGCTACACCCAGATCATACCGCAAGGCGAGCGTGCTTTCCGGATCATTGCCGGGAGTTTGCAAGGCGCGCTCATACCAGATCGCGGCAATGGCTGGCTGGCCCTTCTCCATGAAGGCCAGACCGAGAAGTGTGCAGCACTGCATGGCGTAGCGGAAGGGGCGCCCGCTATCGGTGGCTTTGGCAACTTTTTGGAACTCGCTGATGGCCTCTTCGAGAAGCCCCATTTCGCGAAACGCGATTCCCAGGTTGTAATGCGTTTCAAGATCTTCGTCCTCCGCGCCCATCTCACCAAGTTCGGCGCGGAACTGGTCGAACACTTCCTTGAGCGGGCCAGACTCCCCGGACGGCGCGGGCTCTCGTTCCGCCTTGTCCATGGGTGCCGGGTGGGCGCCGGGCATCGTTCCGGAAAATGCTGGTGCCAGCCCTTCGATTTCGCTGGCAAGATCTGCCAGGAATTGATCGGAGGCAAAACCGCTCCCCGCGGGTGGCTCCGGCCCGGCGTTTTGCGCGGCGGTCGCCAGCTCGGCAGGGACAGTCGGCGACTGGGGCGGCTTCTGGTCGTACGCCGGGACCAGCGACTCGGCATCCAGTACGAGTTCAAACTCCTGGTCCAACTCAAATTCGAGTTCCGGAGGTACTTCTTTAGGTTTAGGCCGGGGTGTCTCGCTCGCCTGACCGGCGATGGCTTCCGGCGTGAACGCCGCGATGGCCGGTGCTTCGTCCGGCGAGACGGTCTGTGGTGCCTCGGAAATCTGAAACTCTTCGACAGCCGGCTCTTCGTGGGGCCTGCTTCTGCCCGGGAGCTGGGCGGCGGGAGCCTCAACCGTGGTCTGACCTTGGCGCGACTCTTCGAGAAGGGTTGCCCATTCGTCGGACAAATCGACTTCGTGCATCTCCGCTTCCGCGGGAGCGGCGTTCACTTCCACCGGCTCGGGGCGCGCTTCTTCGACAGGAGAACTCGGGACGGGCTCCGCGGCAATCTCGGGCAAGGAAACATCCGCCGGCTGTGGTTCGGCCGCCGGTCGTGCCGCAGGCCTAGCACGCGCCAATTCTTCGTCCGTCAAGCCAGCAGCACGTTGGAAGCGGCGGCGCAATTCCCCAAATCGTTCCGAACTCCGCTTGTCTCCCGTTTTGCCGTGGATCTCTGCCAACTGCGCGGCAAGTTCGGCGGTGCGCCGGTCGTCGCCCGCGCCCAGCACGAAGTCGAGCAGTTTTTCTAGTGTCGGTGTATGACGCGGTGCGCGGCGCAGGATGGCTTCAAGCAAGCCAATGGCTTTCTGCGTGAGGCCGTAGCTGGCAAACAGGTCGACGTCAGTGAGCGACTGCGCAATGAATCTTTGTGTCCCTTCGTCAAGCACCGGCTCGCCAGACACTCCTGCCAGCCTGGCCTCCACTTCCGGAGCGGATTCTCCCTCAGGGCGCACCCGGGGAGCAGGTGGCTTCGCAAGTTCGGTCTGCAAAAGCTCCTCGGATACCACCGCGCCAGGCGCCAGGAGCCCCATCTTAGCGAGCACGCCGTTAAGCTTGCGCTTTGCCGAATCGCTGTCAGGCTCGCGGTCGAGAAGCTGTTCGAAAGTCTTCTTGGCTCGTTCCCACTGCTGCCGGGCAACCAGGGCATCACCCAGATTCGCCAGCGCATCGGGCAAACGGAAAGAATCGCTGGTGCGGCCGTACAATTCCACGAGCCATTCGAGCGGCTCGATTCTGCCAGGCAGGCCGGCCGCCAGCTCGCTGAGGACTTTCCCGACAACCTCGTGCTCCCCGGCATCGATCATGGGCAGCCGCGACTGCGCCAGGATTTCCATGGCCTTTTCGCCATTCCCAGCCTGCAAGAGCGATTCGACCACCTTTTGCATGGGCCCAAAATTCTTCTCGTCTGCTTCAAATACGCGCTGCGCGAGAGCCGAGGCCTGGTCCCAATCGGAATTCTTGAGATAAAGATCGAGCAGGAGTTCGGTCTGCTCGCCGCCTTTTTCGAGATCGGCGGCCTGTTCAAGAAGCTGCGCGGCCTTAACAAGATCGCCCTGTGAAGAATAAGATCGCGCTTTGACGATAACTGCGGCCAGATTGCTGGGCTCGAGTTTCAGCGCCTTGTCCGCGAGCTTTTCAGCTTCTCCATGATCACCGCGTGCCAGGGCGCGCTGCGAAGCGGAGACGTAAGACTCGATGGCCTCCCGAGTCTGGCCCATGGCCTGGTACAAATCGGCCAGGCGGATCTGGATGCGCAGATTATCAGGTTCCGCCTGCAGCAGTTTCTTCAGCAGCCCGACGGCTTCCGGCTGGCGATTGTTTTTCAGGTGAATCTCCGCCAGTTGCAGGAACAGGGGCCGGGCCTCGCTCATGACCCCTTGTTGAACGTAGAGGTCGGCAAGCTTTTCGAGGGGGCGAATCTCCTCGGGAGCGAGCTTGGCAATGCGCTTATAGACCGCGATTGCTTTTGTCAGGAAACCGTCGCCGACGAAAATCTGCGCAAGGCGTTCGAAGTAGTCGATGGCCTGAAACGTCTCGCCTTGCCGGATATACAGCTCGCCGATGGTCATCAGCGTGACCTGATCGCGAGGCTCAAACTTCAGAATATTCTGGTATTCGGCTATGGCTTGGGCGACTTTGCCCTGGTTCAGCAGCTTTTGTGCGACTTCAACGTTTTTGCTCTTGTTATAGGCCATGCGCGAAAAGGGACAAATCTCCTCCGGGAGCCGGTTCGACAGGTTCCCCTCAAATTGCCGCGGCAGCGGTACGCCTCGTAAGGCTACTGGTTACGCTATCAGGGGGGAAAAAGACAAGTCAACGTACCTAGAAGCTCTTGTGAGCAGGCAGTTATCCCCTTGCCTTCCAGGAAACTCTATGGCGAAAACAAGGCGAATCCCCGTGGGAACTCTTTTTCCTTCGCCCTCGGTCATTCTACGCCAGTCTGGAGGCTGATGTTCGAGCGCAGCGTGAGTGCGTTGCGCTCGGCCAACCAGCGGGCGGAAATGCCTGGCTAAAACATCGGAAGTGAAGTTTGCGTCGCACCGGCGGCCCAACAAGCGGATTCCCGCACCGGAGCGAAGGAATGGCGGTGCAGCGGGGACGGACCATGTTGGCGTAGCGCTTCGAGATGGTCGGGCGTTGCGTAGCCTTTGTGGCGCGCCAGGCCGTACTGCGGATAAATGGCGTCCCACTCCTCCATGCGCGTGTCCCGATGGGTTTTCGCTAGGATCGAAGCTGCGGCGATGGAGATGCTACGCGCATCACCTTTAATCAATGATTTCTGCTCGATCAAAACGTCCAGCTGCATCGCGTCAACGAGCAGATAGTCGGGTCGAATGGCCAGTAGCTGCAGTGCGGCGGTCATGGCCTGGCGCGACGCCTGGTAAATGTTCCAGGCATCGATGCGCTGCGCGTCCACTTCGGCGACCGCCCATGCCAGAGCGTGTTCGCGGATGCGCGGGGCGAGTTCGGCCCGGCGTTCGGCGGTGAGTTTCTTCGAATCGTCCAGCCCGAAAATGCGCCGCCGGGGATTTAGAATCACCGCAGCGGCAACCACCGGACCAAACAGCGCGCCGCGTCCGGCCTCATCAATGCCGGCGATGCGCATCCAGCCCAGTTTGCGCGCCGCTCGCTCGAAACGGGAGGAGCAGAGTCGGCTCATTGGCGGGAGATTTTAGCATGTGCCCAGAGGCCGGAGAAACAGTATCTACTCCTAGAAGAGAAGAGCTTCGACCCTATTCATGGCGAAGGGCCACCAGCGGGTCGACGCGCATGGTGCAGCGCGCCGGCAGAAATGAGGCGATCAACGCCGAGGCCGAAAGCAGCAAGGCGCCGGCAAGGTAAGTCGGCGCATCGGTGGGCCGGACCCCGAAGAGCAAATTGGAGAGAAGCGGCGTAAGCAGAAGCGACAAAACGACTCCGATGGCGACGCCCAGCGCCACCGGAAGCATGCTTTGGCGAACCACCAGCCCGAACAGTTGCGCCGCTTGCGCGCCAAGAGCAGTGCGGATGCCCAACTCGCTGGTACGCTGCACCACGGAATACGTAGTGACGGCATAGATCCCCGTCGAGGCCAGCAGCAGGGCAATGCCAGCCATAACCCCGGCGAGCAGAGTCACAAAGCGAGCTTGCCGGCGAGCGGACTCAAGGTATTCGGTCATGAACTCCAGGTGATAAATGGGCAGATCCTTATCGAGAGAGGAGACTTCCCGGCGAATGAGTGGCAGCAATGTCTGTGCGCCCAGTTTGGACTTCAAAGTGAAGGCCATGTGCGTGCGAATGGCGAGCGGATACAACAGGTAGATCTGGCCGCGAACTTGATCGGTTAAAGTGTGGTACTGCAGGTGCTTGACGACACCGATTACTTGCGCGTTGTCACGGACCGTATCGCGAGTGCCATTCTCAACGTTCAGCACCTTGCCAACGGCTGGCTGGCCCGGCCAAGCTTCGTCGGCGACGGTATCATCGATAATGGCCAGATGGAGGTTCTGTTCAACATCATGTTCGTCGAAGTCCCTGCCGGCGAGGAACGTGACTCCCATGCTTTTGAAGTACCCCGGAAGGATCGCGCGGTAGTCGGCCATGATGGTGTTCTGTTGATCTTGGGGAGCGCCCGCGGGCCAGAAGTAGCTGTACCAGTTCGGGAGAGTATCCTCGAACGGCAAGTGGGAAGTGATCCCCGCGGCTTCGACGCCGGGCAGGCCCGCGAGATTGGCCTTCAAGGCGCGGAGAAATTGAACCGCGGAGGCCGGGTTGTTGAACTTCTCCCACGGCACTGACACGCGAAAGGTGAGGACATTTTCGGGGACAAATCCTGGGTTGACCCGCATCAGTTTTGCAAAAGTTTCGAGCAGCAAACCCGCACCCACGAGGAGAATGAAGCCCAGGGCCACCTCGGCAGTCACGAGCACCTGGCGGTGACGCCGGCTGGCCGGATGGCCCGTTGGCCGGGCTTCCTTCAAAGACCGCGCCAGATCCATCCTGTGAGCGCCAAGCGCCGGGGCCAGTCCAAAGAGCAAACCCCCGACGATGGCAATCGCAAAGGTAAAAGCGAATACCGGCGTGTCCATGCGAATCGCAGCAAGGCGTTCCATCTCCTTCGGCTGCATGGCCAGCAGCAAGTGCAGCGCGCCCCATCCAAAGCTGATTGCGGCAACCGCGCCGCAGCAGAACAGCAAGACACTCTCGGTGAGCAATTGGCGAATCAAGCGCCCGCGTCCGGCGCCAACTGCAATCCGCAAGGTGATTTCGCGAGTGCGTTCATTGGCCCGCGAGAGCAGGAGATTGGCCACGTTGGTGCAGGCAATCAGCAACACCAACCCCGCTCCGCCGAAGAGCGCCAGAAGCGCCGGACGGATGTTGCGAACCAGGTCTCTCTGCAGCGCAACGACCTGAAGGTTGAGGGGAGGCTCGGCAAACGTGGTGAACTTGCTGCGAAGATGCGCGGCGATCATTTCTATTTCTTGTTGCGCCAGAGGAATAGTAGCGCCATCACGAAGACGTCCGATCACCCGTAGATAACTCTGATCCGGCGGATCGCTGGCCAGAGAAGATCGCAAGGGAACAAAAGCGTCCATTTCCGGAGGAACGCTGGAACCCTCCGGGAAAATGATCTTGAATCCCGGTGGCATCACTCCCAGGATGGTGGTCGGCTGGCCATTGAGTCGCACGGCTCGTCCGGCCATGTGCGGGTCAGCGCCATACCGGCGGCGCCACAGTCCGTCACTGATGATGGCCACGAAAGACGAGCCGGGACCTTCGTCGCCGGGGGTGAACCATCGCCCCAACTGGGGATGCGTTCCCAGAATGCCAAGAAAGTTTGCCGTCACCATCCCCAGCTTTATCTGCTCGGGTTCGCCTTCGCCCGTCAAAGCACCGCTCTGCGCCCAGATTCCGCCCAAGTCTTCAAACAGCCGGCTACGTTCGCGGATGGCCATCAGTTCCGGCCCGGAGGCCGGAGCGCGCCCTTCGTGGCCATAGATGGACCAGACGATGGCCAGCCGATCGGGTTTGGGAAACGGCAGTTGTTCGAGCAGCACGGAATGAACGACGGTGAAGATGGCCGTATTGGCGCCGATGCCCAGGGCCAGAGTGGCAACCGCCACGAGAGTGAATCCCGGACGCTTGAAGAGCATGCGCCAGGCGAAGCGAACATCCTCTCTACCGCTGTCGATCCACATCAGGCCGCGCCGATCGCGGTACAGTTCTTTGGTTTGTTCGACGCCGCCGAATTCGCGCCGCGCCGCATGACGCGCTTCTGCTGGATTCATACCCCGGCGAATGTTTTCATCAGTGACCAGGTCCAGGTGCGTTTGCAGTTCGCTGTTCAGCTCCTGTTCGAGATGCTGCTTGCGGAACACATTCCACAATCGCAGCAGTAGAATTCGCCATCGGTACATTTCTTCTCCTAGCTGAAAGAAGCCGCCTGCCTCGCTGAAAATACTAGCGCACCGCTACTTTTATCCTTCGTGGTGGTTTCCGCTAGAGAGCCATGACTTACTCATAACGCAGGGCCATCATGGGATCCACCTGCATGGCCCGTCGCGCTGGAATCCAGCCGGCCAAAAATGCCACCGCGAGTAAAACCAACAAAGCCGAACCGAGAAGGAACGGATCGTGCGCGCGGACCTCGAAAAGCAAAGACTCCAGGAAACGCGAGCAGAGCCAAGCTCCCAGAATACCGAAGGCCGCCCCGGCAGCCGTCCAGCGCGCCATGTTTCGGAAAACCATCCCGAGAACACTCCGGGGAGTGGCACCCAGCGCTATGCGAATGCCGATTTCCCGAGTTTGCTGGGTGACCAAGAAGGCCACGACTCCGTAGATACCGATGCCCGCAAGCAGCACGTCCAGGCCCGCAAACAAGGCGAGCAGGACCGCCGTGAACCGGGGCCGCCCGGTCAACTTTCCCACGCGCGTGGTCATGACTTCGATGGTCAGCGGAACAGTCGGATCGATGGCCGCGGTTTCTCCGCGAATCCACTCGGCAACACCCTGCGGATGGATGGCGCTCTGTACGATCACATGCGCGGAGCGAAAATAGCCCTCCGTCTCATTTTTCCAAGGGACGTAAAACTCGGGGTCGGCGGGCGCGGCCAGGCCGTTGTTCTTTACGTCCCCGGCAACGCCGACGATGGTGCGCCAATCGTTTTGCGAGCCAAATCGAAAAGATTTGCCCACGGGCTCTTCTCCGCCAGGGAAGAGCCTTTTCGCGAGCGCTGCACTCAGGATCACCGGCCTTTCTCGAGGCGAACGATCCTCTTCGGCAAAGCCGCGGCCGCGCTGGATGGGGATGCCCAGCGCCGGAAAATACCCGGGGGTCACATAACGATAGCCGATCATTCCACCGGTGCCGGCACTGAATTTTGGGTGCCCGGGAATTTCAATGGACGATAGAAAAGTGGCTTGCATGCCGCCGGAAGGGGGCAGCGTGTCGCTCAAGGCCAGCGAGGTGACCCCCGGCATGTGCTTGAGCCGCGCTTCGAGCTGATTGAAGAAGGCTAGCTGTTTCGCGGAGTCGGGATAGCGATAAGCGGCGAGATCGATTGCTGCGGTGATGACACTCTTGGTGTCCATGCCCAGTGCCACGGTTTGGAGTTTCCAGAGGCTGCGAAGAAGCAGGCCAGCTCCGGCGAGAAGCATCAGCGAAACAGCAATCTGCACGGTCACCAGCACCTGGCGAAGCAGGCCGCGTGCCGTCGGCTGGTTCTCTTTTCCGGTGAGCAGTTCGGGCGCGGGGCGACGGAGCGCCGCAGCCAACCCGAAGAGAATTCCCGAGCAGATTGATACTGCGAGCGCGAAGAGCAGCACGCGAACGTCGATGCTGGCCTGTTCCAGCCGCGGAATACCATCGGGCGCAATGCTGACAAAGAGACGGAGCAAGAGTTGGGCGAACCAGCAACCCGCCAGGCCGCCCAGCACTCCGAGGAGCAGGCTTTCCGTGAGGGCCTGACGAACCAAGCGTCCGCGCGAAGCACCCAAGGCAGTGCGCACGGCCAACTCCCGCATGCGGCCGGTGGCCCGGGCCAGCAGCAGGTTGGCGACGTTGGTGCACGCGACCAGCAGCACTGCCAGCACCGCGCCGAGCAGGACCCAGGAGGCCACCCGCGCGTCTTGTATCTGCCGATCGCGGAGCGAGCGGACGCGGAACGAGACCTCGTGTCGAAACTGCGGCGGAACGTAGTTCAGGGACTGTTCAAAGAGCGGCTGCATGGCGGCCGCCGCTTGCTGGATGCTTATGCCCGGTTTGAGCCGCGCAAAGACCCGCAAAATGGTTTGCCGGGCAGTGGGCCGGCGATCGGTGGATCCATCGAGGGCCGCGGGAACCAGAATGTCATCGTGACCGAGGTTGGGCATTTCGAATTGCGCCGGAAGAACACCGACAACCAGAGTGGGGCGCCCGTCGAGTGAAATGGTGCGCCCGGGAAGATGGCCGTCACTGGCAAAGCGGGAACGCCACAGTCCGTAGGAAATCAGCGCGACGCGCGTGGCGTTTGGCCGGTCTTCTTCGCTGGTGAAATTCCGGCCAAGGAAAGGCTCGATGCCGAATGTCGGCAGGAAGGTCGATTCGACCAGCGCACACTTCAAGCGCACGGGGTTTTGCTCGGTGAGATCGCAATCCGCCCCGCCGGGGACAAATGATGTCACGGACTCAAAGGGAGTCTCGGCTTTCTTCCAGTCGACGTAATCCGGACCGAGCACGAACTCATTGGCTTCGAAGGGCGCAGTATCGCCAAAGCTGACCAGCCGGTCGTCGTGGGGATAGGGCAGGCTGCGGAAAAGAATGCGGTCGACCACGCTGAACACCGCCGTGGTAGACCCGATCCCCAGGGCCAGAGTGAGGATGGCGACCAGCGCGAACGCCGGGCGTTTCCCAAGTCCTCGGAGAGCAAATCGCAGGTCTTCGACGAGCGCGTCGAGAAGCGCGATGCTGCGCTGCTGGCGATGCAGCTCTTTGGTTTGTTCGACGCCGCCGAATTCACGCCGGGCGGCATAGCGTGCTTCCACCGGACTCATACCGCGGCGAATATTCTCCTCCGTGAGCATCTCCAGATGCGCTCGAAGTTCGGCGTCGAGGTCTTGGTCCAGCTGCCGCTTAGAGAGCAGGCCGCGCCAGCGCGCGCCGAAAATGCGCAGCCAGCCCATATCAGGCTCCCTCCGTGCCGCCGAGAAGGCGGGCCATAAGCGCGGTCATGCGCTCCCAACTCTCGGTCTCTCGGAGCAACTGTTTCCTACCGGCACGCGTCAGCGAGTAATACTTCGCTTTGCGGTTATTTTCTGAAGCGCCCCATTTCGAAGAGATCCAGCCGCGCTGTTCGAGCCGTAACAACGCGGGATAGAGCGTGCCCTGGTTCAGCTTGAGCAGATCGTCAGAAACCTGCCGGACGCGCTGGGCGATGCCGTAGCCATGCAGCGGGCCCATGACCTCGAGGGTCTGCAGAACAATCAGATCGAGCGTGCCTTGCAAAACTTCCCCGCGTGGAGGAGCCATGCTTTCTCCTTTAGATAAACAACAGGAGCATAGGCTCCGTCCTGTTGAATGTCAACAGGAAGATTCCTTGGCCAAGAAGGGGCCGCCCGCGGCCCCCTATGCTCCCCGTATGCGCATTGACGGGAGTTCCCAGCGCGTGGCAGCATACTCTGCCGACCGCGTTCACCCTGCGGAATTCTTCGCTATTTCTTTTCAAAGGAGCGGACCGATGATTCTGGACCAACGTGCGCGCCAACTTTTTCCTCCTGGACGCCTTTCTGGCTTCTTGCTGATCACCGCTCTCGTCCCCCTGGGCCCCGCTTTCGGCCAAACGCGCCAGATCGAATTAAACGACTACGCCAAAATCACCTCGGTCTCCGACCCGCAAATCTCCCCTGACGGGAAGAGCATCGTATTTGTCGTCTCCCGGCCGAATCTTGACGAGGACCGCAGCGATCGCCAACTTGTGCTGCTGGATATCGCCACGGGAGCGCAACATGTCCTGACCTACGAACGCAAGGAGGTCGGCTCGCCGCGGTGGTCACCAGCCGGCGACCGCCTGGCGTTTGTCGCCGTGGATGGAGCGGGAAAGGACGCCAAGCCGCAAGTCTTTATTCTCCCCATGACCGGCGGCGAGGCTCACAAGATTACCGCCGCCTTGACTGGCGTTGAGCAATTTGCCTGGCGGCCCAGCGGGCAAGAGATCGCTTACGTCAGCTCCGACGAACCAGAAAACAAAAAGGAAATGGAAAAGCACCACGACGCTTTCGAGGTCGGTGACAATGATTACCTGGCGAGGGAAGCGGAGCAACCTTCTCACCTCTGGATTACCCCGGCGGAAGGCGGAACGGCCAAGCGGCTGACCTCGGGCACCTGGAGCCTTCCGAAGAGCGCGCCGCCCAGCTCTCCCGCGTCTCCGATTTGCTGGTCTCCCGATGGGCAATGGCTGCTGTTCACCAGGCAGGAGCACCCGCACCAGGGCAACGCCGATTTGACCATGCTGCAACTGCTCAACATCAATACCGGCGAGACCCGCAAGCTGACCAAACACGAGAAGTTCGAAAGCTTCGGTCTGTTTTCGCCGGACGGCTCCCGGGTGGCCTACTGGTATCCGCGCGACGGCGATCCAAATAATGAAAATGAGATCTTTGTCACGCCCACCTCTGGCGGGGACGGCACGGACTTGACGCGCTCCATCGACCGCGACTTAGTGCGCGTGATCTGGATGCCGGACGGCAATTCGCTGCTGGTCGGCGGCCATGACGGTACCGCGACTTCACTGTGGCTCCAACCGCTCCGAGGCGCTGCGAAAAAACTCCCGCTGGGCGATATCAGCCCCTCGTGGGCCTTCTGGGTGGATGTTTTTGTCGGCCGCAAGGGCGAGATCGCTTTTACTGGGGTCACCCCGACCGAGCCTTCCGAGCTCTATTACATGCGCTCTGCCAACGACGCGCCAAGACGTCTTACCGATTTCAATCACGAGATCGCCTCGCTGGCCCTCGGCAAAGCTGAACAATTCAAGTGGCTCGGGCCTGATGGTTTCCCGGAAGACGGCGTCCTTTTCTATCCGCCCGACTTTCAGAAAGACCGCAAATATCCGCTGGTGCTGATTATTCATGGGGGACCGCAGGCTTCCACAACCACGCAATTTAGTTTCCTTCCCCAGCTCATGGCCACCCACGGGTACGTGGTTTTCTCCCCGAATTATCGCGGCAGCGACAATTTGGGCAACGCTTACCAGCGGGCCATTTGGAATGATGCCGGTGACGGCCCAGGGCGCGACGTCATCGCCGGGATTGCTGCAGTCAGAAAACTCGGCTTCATCGACGCCAGCAAAATCGGGGTGACCGGTTGGTCCTACGGCGGCTACATGACTTCCTGGCTCATTGGCCACTATCAAATCTGGAAGGCCGCCATGGCCGGCGCTCCGGTGACGGACATCTACGACGAATACAATCTGTCCGATGGCAACGTGATCAACCGCTACAGTTTCAGAGGCTCGCCCTACGTGGCAGATAACCTCAAGGATTACCGCGCGCAATCGCCCATCGCTTACGCCGCGCAGATGAAAACGCCGACGCTCATCATGCACGATACCGGCGACGCCCGCGTCACCATCACCCAGGGCTACTCGCTCTATCACGCTCTTAAGGACAACGGCGTTCCCGTCAAGTTCATCGCCTATCCCGTCGCGGGTCATTTTCCGGGAGATCCCGTGCGGGTAATGGATGTCGATCGCCGCTGGGTCGAATGGATGGACCAATACTTAAAATGAGAGCGCTTCCGCGCGGCATCAAGTACACCGCAAGCCACCAGCGTCTATCTGAAACTCGAGGGGGACAAATCCATGCGTCTCGCACTACCGTCGAAAGCAATTCGCCTAATGCTGGACATCGCTACTGCTCTAACTCTGCTTACCCTGGCGCCACCCGGCGGAGCCCAAGGCCTAGTCAGCAGCGACCTTTCCCGCCTGCGCTCCGTGTCCAGCGCCGAACTGTCGCCCGACGGCCATCGCATCGCCTATAGCGTGACCATGCGCGACCGTCCCGGCCGCCCCTACGGCCAGCTTTGGATTATGGACCTCGCCAGCCAGAAATCCATCCGCGTCGGAAGCGAAAAAGATTCTGGCGGTGGTCCATTGTGGTCCCCGGACGGCAAATGGTTGGTGTTCGAGGGGCATCAAGCGGAAAAGGGCGGATTGTTCGTGGCCCGGCCGGACGGATCGGAGCTCACCTATCTGGCTGCTAGCCAAGGCACCAACAGCCCGCTGCCGGGCACCGGCAAAGACTTTACTTGGTCGCCCGATGGCAAGCAGCTGGCCTTCGTCTCTGCGACGCCCGGAACTGAAGCGGCCGAAGCCAGCGGCGATCCCATGGTGATCACCCGTTATCTCTATAAGCCCGACGCCGGAGAAGGCCTGACGCGCTTCAACGACAATCAGCGCCTGCACATTTTCGTGGTGGACATTTCCACAAAACAGGTGCGTCAACTCACGCGGGGAAACACCGATGAGCATTCCATCGACTGGTCGCCGGACGGCAAGGAGATTCTGTTGGTTTCGAATCGCGAACCAAATCAGGATGAGTTTTTCAATTACGACATTTTCGCTTTGAAGGTGGCGGACAACAGCATGCGCCGCCTTACCGCCACGGAATCGAACGAGTACGATCCGCTGTGGTCCCCGGACGGAAAGCGCATCGTCTTTCGCGGAACGCGTCGCGGCCTGACCGACCGCGAAACAACCATGGAAGACAGTCACGTGTGGGTCATGAATGCCGACGGCAGTGATCGCCAGGAGATCGGCTCAGTCTTGGACAACCGCCAAGGTGCCCCACGATGGACGCCGGACGGCCGCGCCGTGTACTTCACGATTCAAGAGCGCGGCAGCATCCGGCTGGTACGCTTGCCGGTTTTAGGCGGCCAGCCGGAGTACGTGGTGAAAGACACCGGGGGCGTGGGCGCTTGGTCGGTAGCCCGGGACGGATCTGTGGCCTACAGTTTCTCTACTCCCCAGGACGCCGCGGAGCTCTATCTCCAAGCCGGCAGCGCCGCACC
>Ga0066691_10000403_pt1 | contig 14466 bp, 11 predicted proteins | sample GraSoiAngelo_140_FD_66671 | JGI IMG/M metagenome (GOLD analysis project Ga0066691, IMG submission 66671) | Grasslands soil microbial communities from the Angelo Coastal Reserve, California, USA - 14_0929_12_30cm | ecosystem: Environmental > Terrestrial > Soil > Grasslands | place: USA... | reverse complement strand
TGGGCCCGCCGGCTGCTGCCCGCGATTGTGGTCGGCTGCCTGATGGCCGCAGGAGGCGTCACGGCCGACGCCTTCACACTGATCAATGGCACCCCGGGCATCTCAGTCTCGCCGACATCGGGTCTGGCCAGCGGGGTCTTCCGGATTCGTGGCACATACACGAGTCAAACCGTCTGCTCACCCACCGCTCAGCCTCCTCCGTTGATCTTCAAGTTCTTTTGGGAGTCCACGTCAATTTGGGTGCTGACGGTCTCCACGTGCGACTTCACAACCTACAAATGGGATACCGGTTGGAGCCAGTACATGCGGCCACCAGGCCAGCCCGGCACTGGTCCGCGCACGCTAGAAGTGGATATCTACAACGCCAACACGGGCGCTCTGATGCCGAACGGCAAAGCGACGACGACATACACGGTGCATGCTGCGCCGCCTTCACCGTCTCCCTCGGCATCTCCCTCGCCATCGGCAAGTCCGAGTCCCAAGGCGCCGGCTTGCTACGTCGAAGGGCACACGCGCGCGTGCCCGTCACCCACCTCGGTGAGCTGCACGAACCCGCCGACGGCAGGGCTTCCGCCCAGCTCTGGGGGTGCGACGGCGGCCCTGATCATCGGGGCGATACTGGCCGGCGGGTTGCCACTCGGCGGAGTCGCGATGGTGATGTTTCCTGGATTCCGGGTGCGGCGAAGCCGGCTGAGCCGCCTCGCAGCCCTGATTGGTCTGGGGTCGTTGCTGATCGTGACCACCGAGTGCGTCTTCAGGCCCTCGGGCCAGACCACGCAGTCGCCGACGCCCGTGGCGGCAACGAACACGGTCGTGGCTTTCGAAGTTACGCCCGACTGCCGCGGCTACTGGACGGCGAGCAGCAACGGCGGCATCTATCCGTTCGGAGCCGCCGGCAGCTTCGGGAGCGCGGGCGGCCTGAAGCTGAACCAGCCGATCGTCGACGTCGAGGCCACGCCCGATGGCGGCGGCTACTGGCTGGTCGCGTCGGACGGCGGCATCTTCCCCTTCGGTGACGCGGTCGGCTTCGGCAGCACAGGCGGCCTCCACCTCAACAAGCCGATCGTTGCGATGGAAGACACCCCCGACGGCGGCGGTTACTGGCTGGTCGCCAGCGATGGCGGTATCTTCCCCTTCGGCGACGCGGCCGGCTACGGCAGCACCGGCTCCACTCGGCTCAACCAGCCGATCGTCGACATGGAGGCCACGCCAGACGGAGCGGGCTACTGGTTGGTCGCAGCCGACGGCGGCATCTTCCCGTTCGGCGACGCGGCCGGCTATGGCAGCACAGGTGGCATCCACCTCAACAAGCCAATCGTCGGGATGGATGCGACACCGGACGGACATGGGTATTGGCTGGTCGCAGCCGATGGAGGAATCTTTCGGTTCGGCAATGCGGCCGGATACGGAAGCACGGGCGGCCTGCACCTGAGCAGCCCGATCGTCGGCATGGAGGCGACGCCCGACGGCCAGGGCTACTGGTTGTTCGCCGCCGACGGCGGCGTCTTTCCCTTCGGCGATGCCCCCGGCCTCGGCTCGCCCGCCGGCCACATCTAGCTAGGGCGGCGGACCAGCTCCAGGAACTCCGCCCGCGTGCGCGGGTCTTTGCGAAAGGTGCCGAGCATGCACGACGTGATCAGCTGACCGCCCGGCTTCTGGACACCGCGCATCTCCATGCACAGGTGCCTGGCCTCCACGACGACGCCGACCCCTTTTGGAGTCACGGCCTCATTCAGGGCCTCGGCGATCTCCTTGGTCATGCGCTCCTGCAGCTGGAGGCGGTGCGCAAAAGCCCCCACCAGGCGCGGGATCTTGCTCAGCCCGACCACCTTTCCCTTCGGCAGGTACCCGACGTGGCAGCTGCCGAAGAACGGCAGCATGTGGTGTTCGCAGAGGCTGTAGAAGGGAATGTCTTTGACCAACACCATCTCGTCGTAGTCCTGGTCGAATACGGCGCCGGCGATGATGTCGGCCGGGTTGATCGCATAGCCGTCGGTCAGCTCTCGCAGCGCACGCGACACCCGAGTCGGCGTCGCCTTCAGGCCCTGTCGCGACGCGTCCTCGCCGAGCTCGCCGAGGAGCGACTCGATCAGCTCCGGAATCTGGTCTCGATGGGTTAGCTTCGGCTTTGCGATTGCTAGATGCTCACACAATTGACGCGTGGATGCGATCGCGGCCGCCCAGGTCCTGTCCGAGATCGGCTATCTCCTGCGGCAGGACCCCAAAGAGGTCTATCGCGCCCGAGCGTTCTCAGCCGCGGCATGGGCTCTGGCGCTCGAACGGCCTGACCTCGAGGCCCTGCACAAGAACAACAAGCTCACTTTGATCGAAGGTGTTGGAGAGGGCATCGCCAAGGTGCTCGCCGGTCTCGTCGAATCCGGCCAGAGCTCGTACCTGGAGCGACTTCGCGCCGAGACCGGACAACCTGCGCGCGATGACGAATCGGCCATCGAGCTGGACGCCTACCAGGGCGACCTTCATTCCCACACCGACTGGAGCGACGGCCGCGCGACCATGCTCGAGATGGCCCGCGGCGCGAAAGCGTTGGGCTACCAGTACCTCGGAGTCACCGACCACTCTCCGCGCATCAAGGTCGTAAACGGCCTCGACGCCGAGCGGCTGCTGGCCCAGTCGCGTGCGCGCGAGCAGGTCGAGAACGAAGTCGGCATCGCCCTGTTGCAGGGCATCGAGGTCGACATCCTGGAGGACGGCTCGCTCGATCTGCCCGACCAGGTGCTGGAGATCCTCGACATCGTCGTCGCCTCGCCGCACGTGAAGCTGCGGCAGGAACCCATGGCGATGACGGAGCGCATGTTGCGCGCGGTCAACAACCCGCATGTCGACGTCATCGGCCATCCCACCGGTCGCCGGCCGGGCTCTCGCGAGGGCGCGAGCTACGACTTCGAGCGTGTCTTTCGCGAGGCCGCCGCCAGTGGCGTCGCCATGGAGATCGATTGCGACCCCGCGCGTATGGACCTCTCGCCCGAGCACGCGCGGCTGGCGCTCGAGCTGGGATGCAACTTTTCGCTCGATGCCGACGCCCACGCCCCCGCGGAGTTCGCCTATGTGCCCATGGGCGCCTGGATGGCGCGGCGCGCCGGCATCCCGATGGACCGCATCTTGAACTTCAAGCCGCTTGAGGCGTTGACAATGATTGCAAAATGACGTCCAATTGGTCAGTGGGCAAGGCGACCACGGTCCGGTTCTCCGACGAGATGTTCGAGCGGCTTGACCAGGCCTCGGCGCGCACGGGAATGCCCGTCAACTCGATCGTGATCGCCGCTTGCCTGGAATGGATGCAGCGCCACACACCCATTGCGGGTGGGGAGGCGGGCGCATTTGAGGTGCCTCGTTTCGGCAAGTCGGTGGATTTTGTCGCGCCGCGGTGGGCAACGCTGAACCGGGCCGTCAAGATGGCCATCGCCAGCCGCACCTCACCCGGCATGTATCCATTCGCGCGGTTCACCGATCACGCCAAGGAGCTGCTCACAATGGCCCAGCGCGAGGCAGAGCAGTCAGGGCATTCGTACATAGGCACCGAGCACATGCTCCTAGCGTGCTTCGGCAATGCTGAGTTCCTGGCCGCGAAAGTCCTCGACACTCTTGGCATCGAGCAGGAGGCGGTCAGATCGTCCATCGACGAAGTGATCGGCGCCAAGAAACCAGAGCTTCGCAAGCACATCATCCCCACCTCGCGGGTCAAGAAGGTGATCGAGATCGCCTTCCACCTGAGCGCATCGGCGGACGATGAGCGCGTCGGTACCAATCACCTCCTTCTCGCCCTGGCCGCCGAAGGTGACGGGATCGCCGCGCACGTGTTGAAGGACCTCGGCGCGACCAAGGACCGCATCCAAAAAGAGGTTGGTCAGCTCACCGAACCCGAAGCCTGAGCCCAGAGTGGTTCGGCGCGGCTTTACGATCAACTCGAATTGACAAAGCTCGGGATCATGATCGAAGGCCAGGAGGGTCTCAGCTGGGAACGGTGGCGCCGGTTGTGCCACGACGTCGAGGCCCTCGGGTTTGCATCGCTAAGGCGCAGCGAGCACCTGATTTCCTTGATGGGGGACGACAGCCGCGATTGCATCGATTGCTGGACGTCCCTTGCGCTGGCGGCGGAGTGGACGAAGACGATCCAGTTCGGCCCGATGGTAAGCCCGCTGACGTTTCATCACGCGGCCGTGCTCGGGCGCCAGGCCGCGGCAGTCGACGTCCTGAGCAAGGGCCGGCTCATCCTTGGAGTCGGCGCCGGCTGGAACGAGCGAGAGCACGAGATGTTCGGCATCCCATTCCTCACCGTCGGCGGGCGCATGGACCTTCTCGAACAAGGGGTAGCGCGCATCCGAGATACGTGGGCCAAGTCCAATCCCAAACCCGCCCAGAACCCGATTCCGCTGCTCATGGGTGGCGTCGGGGAGATGCGGGCACTTCCGCTGGTCGCGCGCGAGGCAGACGAGTGGAACTACACGCGGATGGACCATGAGGAGTATCGCCACAAACGTGACGTGATCAATCGCGCCTGCAAGCAGATCGGCCGCGACCCCGCAACCATCCGCTACTCGGTGATGGTCAGCTACGTAATCGGCAGAGATAAGGACGAGCTGCGAGAGCGAGCTGTGAACCTGGCCAAGATGGTGCCACGACTCAAGCGAGACTCCCCCGACGAGACTCTGGCGGCCGCGAAGCAATCGATGTTCGTCGGCACCCCGGACGAGGTCGTCGATCAGATCAAGCGCTACGCGAAGCTCGGCGTCGAGCTTTTCATGCTCCAACACTTCCTGCTCGACGACTTTGATGCGCTGAAGCTCCTGGCGTCGGATGTCATCCCGGCCGTGGCTTAAGGTAGGCGCATGGATTTCGAGCTCAGCGAAAGCGAGAAGAAGTTTCGCGACGAGGTCCGCGCCTGGCTCGAGGCGAACAAGCCACATGGTGACGGCGCGTCCGAAGAAGGCCAGAGGGACTTCATCGAGAGCCGGCGCACATGGCAGAAGAAGATGTACGACGCCGGGTACGTCGGCATCACGTGGCCCAAGGAGTACGGCGGGCGCGGCGGCGGCTTCATGGAGCAGCTCATCTTCAACGACGAGATGATCCAGGCCCAGGCGCCCGAGCCCATCAACGTGATCGGTCTTGGCATGGGTGGCCCCGTAGTCATCGCCCACGGCACGGAGGAGCAAAAGAAGCGCTACCTGACCCCGCTGCTCTCAGCAGAGGAGATCTGGTGCCAGGGCTTCAGCGAGCCCAACGCGGGCAGCGATCTGTCGGGCCTTCAGACTCGGGCCGAGGACAAGGGCGACCACTACCTCGTCAACGGCCAGAAGGTCTGGACGACGCTGGCGCACGTCGCCAAGTGGTGCATGTTGGTCACGCGCGAGCGCAAGGAAGCCAACCCTCGCGACGGCCTGACCTACCTGCTCGTCGACATGGAGAGCCCCGGCGTCGAGGTGCGGCCGCTGGTCCAGATCACCGGCGACGCGGAGTTCAACGAGATCTTCTTCAAGGACGTCGAGGTGCCGAAGTCGCAGGTCCTGGGCGAGGCGGGCAATGGCTGGGCGGTGGCGATGACCACACTGCTGCACGAGCGCGGCACGCTTGGCATGGCCCTGGCGACCCGCGCGCAGATCACGGCCGCGGAGCTCGCCGACCACGCGCGCAAGCTCGGCCGCGGCTCCGACCCGCTGGTGCGCCAGAAGATCGCCAAGTACACGATCGAAGCGCGAGCTCTACAGCTCAACGGTTACCGAGCGGTCACTGCAGTCAAGCGCAACGGGATCCCGGGCCCCGAAGGCTCGATCCTCAAGCTCATGTGGTCCGAGCTGAACCAGCAGATGGCGGAGACTGCGGTCGACATCGCTGGACCCGCGGGCCAGGTTGGCGATGGCGACGGCTGGAAGTATCAGTTCCTTCGCTCACGCGCCAACACGATCGAGGCCGGTACGTCCGAGGTTCTGCGCAACATCCTCGCCGAGCGGGTCCTCGGGCTTCCTCGCAGCCGCTGATAGCACCCTGAGGGAAGCTTTCGCTTTCGTGAATAGTTTAGGATTGTGTAACTATGTCCACGCCCGCGATAGAAGATGCTTTGGCCGGCTACAAGAAGACCCACCGCGCGCTGCTGACATCGACGGCGCGCCGTTGGCGCGACCTCGACATCTCGATGCAGCAGCTGCGCGCCCTCTACCTGCTGCGTGACGAAGAGGAGGCTTCTATCGGCCGCCTGGCCGAGCTGTTCGGCATGGGCCTACCGGGTGCGAGCCTGCTTGCCGACCGGCTCGTCCGGTCGGGCTACGTGGAGCGCCGGACCGACCCTGACGATCGCAGGCGAGTCTTGCTGAGCCTGACCCGGGCAGGCGACCGGCTCGTCGGTGATCTGCGTGAAGGCAGCACCAGCCAGCTCCGCCGCTGGATGGCAGCTCTCTCCCCGGAAGACCTTGCCGCCCTCAGCCGCGGCTGGCGCGCGCTCGCCGAGGTCGCCGCCCGTCACGGCCACGTGCTCGAGGGCAGCGCCGTATGACGGCGGTCGCCGCTCGAGCTGAAACCGCCACGCCCAAGAAGGGCATCGATCGTGGCGTGATGGCCGTTTTCGCGGGGCTGATGCTCGGTTCCCTGATCGCCTCCCTGAACATGACCCTGGTCGCGCCCGCGCTGCCCACGATCGTGGCCGAGCTCGGTGGCATCGCCGATTACAGCTGGATTCCGATCTCCGCGATGCTCGCCTCGACGATCGTCGTTCCGGTCGCCGGCAAGCTCTCGGACATCTACGGCCGCAAGCCCCTCTACATGACGGGAATCGTCGTGTTTGCGGTCGGCTCCACGCTGTCAGGACTGGCGCCCAACTTCTGGTTCCTCGTGTTCGCGCGGTTCATCCAGGGCGCGGGCATGGGGTTCATCATGCCGCTCTCGCAGGCGATCATCGGCGACATCATCTCGCCGCGCGAGCGCGGCAAGTACCAGGGGATGATCGGCGCCTCGTTCGGGCTCGCTTCGATCGTCGGTCCCGCCGCCGGCGGCTTCATCACCGACCATTACTCGTGGCGCTGGCTCTTCTTCGTCAACTTGCCGTTCGCTGTGCTGACGCTCGTCGTCGTGTGGTTGTACATGCATGTTCCCAACGAGAAGCGCAAGCACTCGATCGACGTCGCCGGCAGCGTGACGCTGTCGATCGGCATCACGTGCGTGCTGCTCGCGACCGTTTGGGGCGGCACACAGTACGCGTGGAGCTCGTGGCAGATTGTCGGCCTTTATGCAGCGGCGGCCGTGCTGCTCGTGACATTCGTCTGGGTCGAGAGGCGCGCGCCAGAGCCGGTCCTCCCCCTCCACCTGTTCAAGAGCAGCATCTTCACTTTCTCGAACATCGCCGGCATCGGCGTCGCGATGACGATGTTCGGGGCCATCTTCTTCCTGCCGGTTTACGTGCAGGGCGTGATCGGCAACAGCGCCACCAACTCCGGGGCGATCCTGGTGCCGATGCTCCTGGCCATGGTGGTCAGCAGCATCGGCAGCGGCCAGCTCATCTCGCGCACTGGGCGGTACAAGGTGCCGATCCTTATCGGCCTGGTCGTCATGGGAGCCGGCTACTTCATGATCACGACCTTCGACGTCATCACCAGCAATCAGACCGTGGTCGAGGCGATGGTCCTGATCGGGCTCGGTCTCGGCGTGACGATGCAGACCTACACGCTGGTTGTGCAGAACTCGGTCAGCCGTGAGGACATGGCGGTCGCGACGTCGGCGACCCAACTCTCGCGGTCGATGGGATCGGCCCTTGGCCTCGCGATCATGGGCACGATCCTCACGCAGGGCATGGCGGCTTCGATGGCGAAATACATCCCGGCGAGCGTCCTGCAGAAGTTTCAGGCGTCCGGACACTCGGCAACAGCCGGCTCCGTGTTCGACCCCACGCAACTGGTGCACCTGCCCCCGGTGATCGCGATGGGCATCCGCCATGGCCTCTCGGATGCATTGCATCCCGTATTTGTGGCCGGCCTGGTGATGATCGTGATCTCGTTCGTGGCCACGCTCTTCATCAGAGAGGTTCCGCTGCGCCAGACCGCCCACGTCGCGGCAGGGCGATCTGCCGTCACCGCGGCCAAGAACGGAGAGTCAGCCGTCTAAACTGACCGACCGTGACCGGCGCCGACCCCGTCCTCGGGGTCATCATCCCCGCCTATAACGAAGAGAGCTCACTCGAGCACGTCGTGCGCAGGGTTCTGCAGGAACCAAGCGTTCAGCAGGTCGTGATCGTGGACGACTGCTCGACCGACGGCACGCTCGCGGTGGCCCGGCGCTGTGCCGCCGATCCACGTGTCGCCGTCAAGAACCACCTTGCCAACCAGGGCAAAGGCGCGGCCATCCGCACAGGGCTCGATGCCATCACGGCGCCCCTGGTGATCATCCAGGACGCCGACCTCGAGTACGACCCGGCCGACTACAGCAAGCTGATCAAGCCCATCCTGCGCGGCCGCGCCGACGTTGTCTACGGGGTCCGCGGCTTCGCGGGCCACAGCGCGTACTCGTACTGGTTCGTGGTGGGCAATCGCATGGTCACCACCGCCACCAACATCCTCTTCAACTGCTACATCCAGGACATGGAGACTGGCTTCAAAGTCATGCGCACGTCGCTGATGCGACGCCTCGGCCTCCACGGCAATCGCTTCGATGTCGAACCCGAGATCACCGGGCGCGTTCTGAGACTCGGGTACAGGATCTACGAGATCCCGATCGACTATGCGGCGCGTACCCGCGCGCAGGGCAAGAAGCTGACATGGCGCGACGGGGTCGCAGCGTTGTTTGTTCTCATGCGCATCCGGCTCTCGAGCGACCGGAGCCTGTTCGGCCAGCCCGATCCGTACCACGCCGAGCGCATTCGACAGCTTTCCGCATCCCTGCTCAGCGGCTCCAGGGGACCACTACAAGAAAACGATCAGCGCCCGGTTGAAGGAGGCTAGATTCCGCACGTGGAACAGAACGTCGAAAGAGACCAGCGCATCATGTGGGCTTTCGGGATTGCTGCCGGCCTGGCGGTCATCGGCGCCCTCGCGCCGCTCGCCTTCACCGTTGGCGGCCACACCCGCATCAGCGGCGTCGCCATCCCGTTTGGGGTCGCAGCGGTGGCGCTCGCCATCAATGCCGTCACGTACCACCAGGGCCGTACCGTCGCGGTCGCCGTGTACTTCGTCGCCGGGCTGGCGGTCGTTTACGGCATCCTCGCGATGCTGGCGGTGCCGCTTCGACTCGCCGTCGTTGGCACCTGCCCGGCCGCGCCGGCTCACTGCCCGGCCGGTTTCGAGCCACCCCTGACCAGCGGCGAGAACAGCGGCCTCGGAACGGCCACTTTCTGTGGGATCCTGGCGATCTTCATCGGCTTCTATGGACTCGTGATGCTGTACCGCCGCGCCCGCACAGCCCGGACCCAGACCCAGTCACACGCCTGGCCGGCAGCCCCGCTTGTCCAGCCCGCACAGACCTCTGATGCCGCCGCTGCGCCGGCCGACACAGACACCGCCGAAGCCGCGCCGGTTGCGGTTGCAGAACCTGCCCCTGCTCCGCCCCAAGAACCTGCACCAACCCCGGCAGCCGACCCAGAGCCTGCTGTGCAGCCGGCTCGCAAACCGGCCCGGCGTGCGGCGAGGAAAGTAGCCCCCACCTCATCAGCGACCGAGGAGCTCAAAGAGCTTCCTGCTCCCGAGGAACAGAAGGAGCTGCCCCCGCCCGCCTGACGGCCGGTCTTACACTTCGACGCAAGTGGACTTCGCCTTTTCCGAAGAGCAAGAGATGCTCAGGCGCTCCGCGCGCGACTTCCTCACCAAGGAATGCCCGCCGAAGGTGGTGCGGAGGCTCATGGAGGAGTCTGACGCTTACGATCCGGCGCTCTGGTCCAAGATCGCGGGCCTCGGCTGGACGGCACTCGGCATCCCCGAGGAATACGGCGGCGTGGGCAGCTTCCTCGACCTGATCGTCGTCCTGGAAGAGGCCGGGCGCGCGCTGCTGCCAGGCCCGTTCTTCGCGACGATGGGCCTGGCGGTGCCGGCAATCATCGAGGCCGGGACTGATGCACAGAAGAAGGTAGCTCTCGGCGCCATCGCCGCAGGTAGCGCGAGAGCGACGCTGGCGTTTACCGAGCCCTCAGGCCGATGGGACGCGTCCGGCATTGCGATGACCGCGAAGCCAGGCGGCGGCGGCTGGCAGCTCGACGGTATGAAGCTATTCGTCCCCGACGCCGCAAATGCCGACTACATGGTGGTAGCGGCGCGCACGCGCGGCGAGGACGAGGACGGCATCAGCTTGTTCTTGATCGAAGGCAAGCCGAAGGGCATGTCGGTGCAGCAGCTGCAGACGCTGGACATGACCAGACGCTGGAGCGAGGTGCGTTTCGACAAGGTCGAGGTCACCGCGGACGCGCTGATGGGCGCTCCACACAAAGCATGGCCGGCCTTGAAGCGTGCCCTGGAGTGGGCAACGGCAGCCCTGTGCGCAGAGATGGTCGGCGGCGCGCAGAAAGTGCTTGAGACCTCCACCGACTACGCCAAAACACGGCACCAGTTCGGCAAGCCCATCGGGATCTACCAGGCCGTCTCGCACAAGCTCGCAGACATGCTCGTGCTGTCGGAAAGCGGACGCTCGGCGACGTATTACGCGGCGTGGACCATTGATGCCGATGCACCGGATCGGGCGCTCGCGTCGTCGATGGCAAAGGCCTACGTCTCGGACGCGTATCGCAAGGTGGCCGGCGACGGCATCCAGGTGCATGGCGGCATCGGTTTCACCTGGGAGCACGACATGCACCTTTACTTCAAGCGCGCGAAAGCCTCAGAGGTGACGCTGGGCGATGCGACGTATCACCGAGAGCTGGTAGCTCAAGCCCTCGATCTGTAGAAAGACCGCCTAAGACTGGCCCGTGACGTGGGGCCATGAGTCGTAGAACGCGATGTCGACCGAGCCGCTCTCCACGCCCGCGATGTCGTACACATAGAACTTACCGTTCTGGGCGGGGCCCCCGAACCCGCACGGGGTCGTGGTCGTGCACAGCTGCTCGCCGGCGTACCAGATCAGGGTTGGAGTCAGAAATCCTGGGTTCTGACGTGGCTCGGGGGATGCTTGCGCGACGGGACCGCCATTGGTGTCGAGGATGCCGACCAGGTGATTGCCCTGAGCATTGAGCGATGAGAACGTGATGTGGCTTCCGTCCGAGCTCGGCCATGGGCGGATCCACTGCAGGCCCGGCGAAACCGTCTGCACCTTTCCGGTCGGCTCCCACAGCTGAATCCCGGCGGTGCTGCGGAAGTAAAAGCGCGCACCGTTCGCCGCCCAGGTGGCCATGGTGCCGTCCGCGCGGCTGTACATGCGCTTCCCATCCGAGAGCCGCACGATCTGAATCGGAGGAGTCGTCGTCGCTGCGTTCTTCTGAGTCGTAAAGGTTTCCTCGACCGCGACGTACTGGCCGTCGGCTGAAAAACCGACCCACGCATCGTCGCTGTCACCATCCACGCCACGGGCGCCAACGGTGCCCAGGTTGCTCAAGACCTTGTCCCCGGCTGCAGACAGGACGTGCCACTTCAGGCCGCCGGAGTCAGAGCTCAGGTAGCTGAGCCTCTGCCCATCAGGGCTCCATGCGTACACCCAACTCGCGTATCCACCAGAGCTCCACGCGCGCACCAGGCTTGTCGTGCTGGTCGTGAGGTCGACCAGGTACAGCGCGCCTGAGGCGCCGAGGCCGGTGCCCGACATCACGATGTAAGAGACGCGGGTTGAAGTAGCGAAGCGGAAGTAGGCGCCCCCGCTGAATCCGCAGCGGGTGACCGGATGCGTGAGATCGGTGACATCGCGAACCACGATCCCCTGGACCGCACGAAGCGTCACGAGGGCGAGCTGGTGTCCCGGCGGCACCTGCGATGAGCAGACGACAGCCATCGGCGCCGGTGGAGTCGGTCCGCCGGGCGCCGGGCTCGGGAACGGAAGCGGAGACGCGCTTGGCGCTGACGAGGTCGCCGCGGCTGAAGGCGAGGTTTTTGCCGTGCTAGGGCTGTTGCCGCACGCGACAGCGAGCAGCATGAGCACGACCAGGAAGCGTTTCACCCGCGTGCATTCTGAGGCTACGGACGGTGTTTTCAGCCCCCGGCGAGGAGCCTGAATACAACCAGCCCGAATAGTGCGCAGGCCGGGATCACGATGCCGCGGTAGAGCGACCAATACCCCGCCCAGGCTTCTCTCAAGCGATCGAGGCGGCGGCCCGAGCCGAAAACAAGGGACCAGTAGATCGGTAGCGCCGCCCCGGTGTTGAGGGCAAGTGCCAGGAGCGCGATGCCGCCGGCGCCCGCGAGCCACACCTGGAGCGGCGCGGACGTGCCGAAGCCCGCCTGGATCCCCCAGGCGACCGCGGCCGCGACCAGGCCGAGCAAAGCCGGCGCGCCGAGGAGGAAAAAGGCGGCGAAGCTCACGACGACGAGCACGAGCATCAACGCCAGCGTCGCGACGATGCCGGCCAGGGCCGCGGCGGCGATCGTGGCGCCGCTCGCCTGCGGCGGGCTCTTGGCTGCGACGGGCGCGTATGCGAGCTGGGGCCGGTCGTTCTGCACCTGGCCGCCTCCCGATGCCCACACGGAGGTCCACGAATGCAGGTTGGCGTTTGACGTGAGGCCCGCAGCGATGCCGGCCGGGGCCACCGCGAGCACGAGGCCCACGGCGATGGCGGCCGCGTTGCGGCGGATGACGGCGATCGGCAGCCATATGCGCCGCGGTCTCCGGGTTCCGATGCCGGTCTCCATCAGGCGTTCGCGATCGAAGGTGGTGCCGCAAAGAACCGTGAGCGCGAAGCAGGCTGTGAGGGGCAGCAGCAACGAGCCGATCGCGAGCGGAGATCGGAATACGAAGAGCGCGAGCGGGAGGTCGGCGACAGCGGCCGAAACCGGTGACAAGAGGAACGACCACGCGCCTCCCGCCGCACCCTCGCGCGGGAAGAGCATGAAGCCGAGCATGCGTCCCATCGCGGCCCAGTAGGCGGTCACCGCGGCGACGAACGCGAAGACCGGCAGCAAGTCCCACGGCGCGCTCTGTCCGAAAAGCGACAGCAGCGTCATGCCCGCGGCCATCCACAGCGTCACCCACACGGCGCTGACCACGGCTCCGGGCAGGACCTCGAGCCAGATGAGCGAGGGGTCGTCGATCGGTGTGTAGAGGAGCACCTCCAGGGATTGCTGGGCCTTCTCCCACCAGATTCCGATCGAGCTCTTGATCGACTCCAGGAGCGCGAACGACATGAAGAAGAGCGGGAGCAGCAGCCCGGCCTGCAGGGCGACGCCACCGGCGAATCTTTGTGTCAGCGATCCGACTCCCGGCAGCTGACCGAACAGCGACGTGGCGGCGACGAGGAGCAGCACGAATGCATTCAGGTACATGACCCAGCTCAGGTCGCCGCGACGCCACCAGGAGCCGACGTAGAACGGGAGCGAGTGGCGCAGCAGCGGCCACTGCGAGCGCAGCGAGCCGAACATTCGCGGCGCGCTGATTCCTGACACGACGCGCGCCCGCGGCGCCGGGACCGGCGCCGGCTCAGGCAGCGGCTGGTCCATCGCGTTGAGGTAAACCGACTCGAGGCTCACCTGCTCCTCCTCGAGCTCGTAATAGGGAGCGTCCTGGGAGGCCAGCCGCTTTTGCAGCTCGGCAGCGAAGTCGGCGCGTTCGGCCACCGTGGCCTGCCAGGCGAGGCTGTAAGTGATGCGATCGCCGGCCAGATCGAACGCCAGCGTGTGCTGCTGTAGCCAGCCCCGCAGTATCTCGGGATTTGATGGCGGGCGGCTGAGGCGGACCGCAAAACGCCTGCCGACGTCAGCCTCGCGCCGCAGCTCGTCCAGCGTGCCGTGGGTGACGATCACGCCGCGCCGCATGATCGCGATCCGATCCGCCATCAGCTCGGCCTCGCCGAGCACATGCGTGGTGACGATGAGCGCCGCGCCGCGTGCGCGCTGCTCGCCGAGGTAGTGGCGCATGTCGGCGGCCGCGACGGGGTCGAGGCCGGCGGTCGGCTCATCACAGAAGATCCAGTCCGGTTCGTGAAGGGTGGCTCGAATGAGCGCGACCTTCTGGGCCATGCCACGCGAGTACGCGGCGAGGATGGTGTCGGTGCGGTCCGCGAGCTCGAAACGCTCGAGCAGCGCGGCGATGCGCTTCGCGCGCAGGTCAGTCGGTACGCCGTACAGGTAGCCGAAGTGATCGAGGTATTCGACCGCGGTGTTACGGCCGTAAAGCCGAGCCTGGTCCGGCACCACCCCGAGGCGCGACCGCACCTCGTCCAGCTTCTCGGGCAGGCGCAGGCCGTCCAGCTCGATGAGGCCCGCGTCGGGCCGGAGGATGCCGCCCAGGCACCGGAGCGTCGTCGACTTGCCGGCGCCGTTCTGTCCGAGCAGCACCAGGATCTGCCCGCGCTCGACACGCAGGTCCACGCCGTTGACGGCATGGACGTCACCAAAGCTCTTG
>Ga0066691_10000389_pt1 | contig 14615 bp, 14 predicted proteins | sample GraSoiAngelo_140_FD_66671 | JGI IMG/M metagenome (GOLD analysis project Ga0066691, IMG submission 66671) | Grasslands soil microbial communities from the Angelo Coastal Reserve, California, USA - 14_0929_12_30cm | ecosystem: Environmental > Terrestrial > Soil > Grasslands | place: USA... | reverse complement strand
TTGGCGTGAAGGCGACGGCCATGTAGCAACGGTGCCCCACGGACTCATTCACGACTGGATGGGGGCCGTGTTCGTCCCCAAAGCCACCATTGCCGACGTTCTGGCCGTCACTCGTGACTACGACCGCTTTGCGGAAATTTACAAGCCGGCCGTTATCAAGGCAAAGGAACTAGGCGCCGTAGGAAATGATGACCGGTTTTCGATGCTGTTGATGCAAAAGGTGCTATTCGTGACTGCCGCAATGGAAGGTGAATATGAGACGCGGTATGTCCAGGTGAGCCCGAAGCGCTGGTACAGCATCTCGCAGAGCACGCGGTTACAGGCGATTGAGAAATTCGGTTCACCGGATATGCGGGCCCTTCCTCCGGACCGGGGGCCCGGCTACGTTTGGCGGCTGTATAGCTTTACAAAGTTCGACGAAAGCGATGGAGGTGTGTACATCGAAATGGAGGCCCTCGGCCTGAGTCGCGATGTTCCGAGCTTGTTGCGCTGGCTAGTAGATCCAATCGTCGAGCATTTGCCCAGAAATTCCATACACGCGACCCTCGAAGAAACACGGGATGCAGTTCTTGCGAGGATTAGCCGTCAAGATTAGCTTGGGGTAACGCGTCGGCGACGACGAAATTCGCAGGGCGATACCTATTTCTCACCGAAGGACGCAAGCCCGCGCCAGGAGCGAAGTCCTGGCAACATCCATCCAGCACTGTTTCTCTTTTTTGAACCCATCCCGGGCCTTCGAACTGGATATTTCTTGTGGCTGGAACTCTGTCGACTTAGCGGACGATTTCTCGAAATGCTTTGCCTTTCGGAGGACCCCCTCGGGGGAAGTCAGGTAGTATGCCCAGGCCGTGTCCGTGATCCGGAAAATTACGATGTCCTTCTGGTTTTGAATGGACACGTTGAACGCGATAATCTCGTTGTCATTGAGATGGAATGCGACCTGCTTGACGTTCACCACCTCGAATTGCGGAGTGAGGCCGAGTTCTTGAGCGAGATTGGGAGGTAGATGCGCGTCGCGCCCCCATCCGTGCAGGACGCGTTCAGCCAGTTTTGCAAAGGGCTTCTCCTCCTTGTGGGCCTGCTGGGAACTGACGGGAAACGCGGTAAGTGCCAGCAGAATCGTGAAAACAGCCCGCTGCACGCAGCACCTCCTAGATGGCGCACGTTCAACCAGATTCCATTTTGACTTCCAGCGTTGTGAGGATTATACAGCGGGTCTCGCGCGGTGCCGGGTCAACGACTGATGAATGAGCTAATCGTACAAGTGGCCCACCAGCCGATTAAAGGATTTCCGGCACGCTTGGAAGACGGCAGTGGAGAAAGCGGGACTGGTAGCAGGACGCGGAGGCCACGTGTTCCACGGCACGCGACGCGGGGCAATTTCGATGCACGCGGACCTCGGGATTGACGAGCAACTCAGCATGGCGCTAACCGGCCACCGCGACCCCGGCGTGCATCGGCGGTACCGGCAGCTACGCAAGCAGCAGGTGCTTGCCGCGCAGAAAGTATTGAATGAGAAGCTGGGAGGTGGACAAAAATGAGATTACCAATCTTTGCGACAACAGATGACGGTTATGCGTTCGGGGGCAGCATTTAAGTGCTGTAACGATTCAGGATAGGAGTTTATTTCGACTTCTTAGACCTTCTCTTGTTCCTTTTGCGTTTTGAAAGGCGCAATTTCAAACTCAAATCCGCCGACTCTCTTAGGTCCGCCACCCAACACGTTTTGATCCCTTCACGTTCAAACTTATCCGCAAGCTTAAGGAAGGCCTTTGCCGTGCGCCGCGCTCGCTTGCGCTCCCTTTTGTTGAAGCGGAAAGGGAAAGCCATGGCTCAAATGATACTCTAGCAGGAGAAATGGGTGGCTGGATAAGCGCAAATCGGAACGCCTACCAATAAATGGGGGGCGGGGTTCGGGGCCAGCTACGGGGCCAGCCGCCACACCTCAAAATCACAACCCGGCTAAGTAGCTTATTTTGGTATGCCCAAGAGAGGATTCGAACCTCCACGCCGTTGCCGGCACTAGACCCTGAATCTAGCGCGTCTGCCAGTTCCGCCACTTGGGCATTAGTGAGAACCAACGAGGCAAAAACGAAGTCATTTTGCGCGCCGCCTTCGGCTTTGTCAACGCAACCGAACTTTGCCGCAATGTCGTGAGGCTTCTCCGCCGGATCAGTCTTAGGCTCACGGATGATGATGCTGACGCATTCCAAATTTTACTGCGCGAAACGTCCGCCCTGTTTTCCCCGGCCATTTCCTCAATAGCCCTTGACTCGACCGCGCCGCGGCGGTGCTATAATGCCGCCACCGGCGGAGGCCATGCCTATGGCGCCGCAACTTCCGAAACCGAAAAGTTAAGCGCGCGATTCTTGCAGGGAGGAAACCATGGGGGATATATCCGGTCCATTGGCCTACCTGTTACTCTCGTGGAGCTTGATCACCGTTGCACTGGTGGTCTTGCTCATCTACCGAGCGACGCTGTCGAGCAAGGAGGACGATCAGCTTTACCTCAATAAAGCAGAGATCAGCATGATGGGCAGCGATCAGGCAATACTCATTACAAGATTGAATCGCCTTGGCAAACCCATCGTGGCGCTCGCGATCCTATCCGGGATTCTGCTGCTGGCGAGCGCGAGCCTCTGGGTGTGGGTCGGCTTTAGTAACCCATAACGAGGTCGCGAAGCTAAGCGAAACGCAACGAGCTTCTCGCTCTACCTTCCGCTCGGCGCGAGCGAGCTCGTGGGTGTACCGCTCGCGGGCGTGGGTGCGTTGGCGGACGGCTCGTCCGTCGGAATGGCTGAGGTGTGGTTCAGCACGATTAGCCAGCTGCTAGCTCGCTTCTGGAGCACGAGTGTCGTGTGGCCCAAGGCCTGAGAACGTTTCCCGTCCACGTTTCCCAAGAATTGCCACTGATACGTAACCAGGGCGGTATCGCCCATCACTTTAGTGTAGGAATTGGTTCGCTCCAGCCGTGAGCCAGAAGTCCGCGCAAATTGTGCCTCATAGGCGCGGGCGTAATTCGCCCACCCGAATAGCGGTGGCTCCCATGCACCACTGATCACCGTAATATCGTCGGCATAGAACTTGTGCATGCCCTCCGCGTCGCCGGCCTGCCAAGCGCCCAACATCTGCGAAACCAGCAAGTCGATCGCCTGATTCTCCGGCAGCAAAGAAGACGTGTTAGCGTTGGCCGCCACGCCCTTATCCTTCTTCTTGTTTTTCTGATTCTGCCCATAGACGAAACCAGCCCCGCAAAGCGTCGCTGCCAGCGCTAGAATGGCCATGCTGCGTCTCTTCACGTACCCTCCCCTGGCTACATAACCGTGGCGGAGCCGGCTGGTCGGCCTGCAATCAGCTCGCTCGCTCTTGAACTTGGATTCTTCGCACATCTGCCCTCCGCACACTACGCCCAGGAAGATAGCAGAAGGATAGTGCCGCCGCTCCCGCTTCGGCAGGGCGAGTTGACCAATCGTTCATCCGGTGGATTTTCGTGCTTAGGCGGGCACAGTTAGGAGTACGGTGCTCCTTGGTTTCGCTGCCTTCAGTTTCAGGAGGAGTGGCTTGCGCGTCATAGCGATCGTGCTACACGGAAACCATAATCGGCATACTTGAATCCGGGAGGGATGCTCGATCGCGCAGCGCACCTGGACACCTTGACGTGGTGTCGCCACGCTCCGCCCCGCGATGCGCGCCGGCTGCCTTGCTCAGGACCTTGCGGATTGCGCTGAGCGCTGCGCTCGTAGTAATGCGCGTCGTACCAGTCGGCGCACCACTCGTGAACGTTATCGCCCATATTGAATAGCCCGTATGGGTTCGGCGCGCCGAGCCCCACGCGCTCAAGGCCATTCCTCCACCGGCTCGAATAGCCGGGCAGTTTCTCGGGCGCAGAATCTCCCCAACTATAGAGCCGTCCCTCTATGCCGCCGCACGCGGCGCGCTCCCATTCCGCTTCGGTGGGCAACCGGTAACTTCGGCCGGTGATTCCGCTCAGCCACTCGCAGAAAGCCACCGCATCAAACCAGGATGGCCCAACGACCGGCTGCTGGGGCTCCAGAAAATTGGGGTCGTCCCAGAAAGGCGGCGCCGCCTGGCTCGTTTCGCGAAGAAAATAAGCGTATTCGGCCCGGGTCACTTGGTAAATGCCCAGCGCCAGGCGGTCGATCCACACGCGATGCGCCGGCTTTTCATCGTCGCGGCCGTTTTCGCACCCCATCGTGAACCAGCCCTCGGGAATGGTCGCCATAGCAGGTTCTGCAATTTGCACCTCCCGAATGGCCCCCTCTTCTAATTGACGCTGCGTTTCTGACATTCCTTGCTCTTACCCGCTGGCGATTGCGCCTTCAATGCGCCGCAAGTGGTACCGCCTCTCATACGAGCATAGCAGAATCGGCAATCGGCAAAAGGCTGGCCCTGCGATAACATGGATCCATGGTCAAGCTCGGGGTGATTCTAATGTCGTGCATGGCCGCAGTCCTGTTCGCCGAATTTTTCAGGCGGCGTACGCACCCATTCCGGGCCTATGGCTGGTTTGGCTTGGCCTTCTTGGTGGTTGGGGAATGGCTGATGTTCCGTGGTGTGGAACCGGCAGCCACCTTCTTCACGCCGATCGCCTGGACCGCCTATGCGCTGATCGCCGACGCGGCTGTTTTCGCCATCCGGGGACATTCGCGTCTGCGTGATGCGCCCGCGCAATTCGCAAGGCTGGCCCTCCTCTCCATTCCGCTGTGGCTCATCTTCGAGGCTTATAACCTGCGGCTGGCAAACTGGACTTACGTTGGCGGTATGCCGCTATCTCTCCCAGTGCACTGGTTCGGTTACTGCTGGGCGTTTGCCACCATCTGGCCGGGGATTTTTCTAACCGCCGATCTCATTGAATCGCTGGGCTGGTGGGACACTCCCGCGCGCCCGATCACCTTCTCGCGTGCCACCCAAAACGCCTTCATTATTGCCGGCGCCATTCTTCTGATCGCCCCTATCGTCTTGCCGCGGCCGCTAGGCTCCTTCCTTTTTGGGGCAGTGTGGCTCGGCTTCGTTTTTCTCCTCGACCCTATTAACTTTCGCCTGGGACTCCCTTCCTTCGAAGGCGAACTCGCTTCCGGGCACTCTGGACGCTTCTTTTCCTTCCTTCTCTCCGGTTGGGTCTGCGGCTGGCTCTGGGAATTTTGGAATTTCTGGGCCGCAGCCAAATGGAATTACATCTTCCCCGTTATGCAAAAGGACAAAATCTTCGAGATGCCCGCACTTGGCTACTTCGGCTTTCCGCCCTTTGCGCTCGAGTGCTTCCTGATGTACTACTTCGCCGCATGGCTGCTCGGCTGGGAAAAACCATTGCCATTGCCGGCGCAAACGACTTCTCCGGCGCGACCGCTTCTTAGAGCGCCAGGCACACTCCGATCTTTGCCTTTTGCCATGCTCCCATGGCTCCTCCTTGCCGCCCTACTGTGGCCTCAGCCCGCGCCCGCCTCATCGCTGAACTTGCCGGAGGCCGCAAGGCACGGGCTCGATCTGCTCTACTCTGGACGCCCCGATGAAGCCATCACGCGGTTTCGCCAAGTACAAGCTGCGGATCCCGGCGGCCCTCTCGGTTATCTCCTGGAAGCCGAAGCCCGCTGGTGGCAAATCTATTGCGAAGCCTGTGAGATCAAGTGGAACACCATAGACGCCTGGGGACGCCCTCGAGTTGCCGACGACGACTCCTACCTTGCTCTCGCCGAGAAAGTCACCTCATTTGCCGAATCGCGAATTGCGCACACTGATTCGCCCGAAATGCGCCTGTACGCTGGGATTGGCTGGGCGTTTCGGGCGCGAGTGCTCGGTTTGCGCAACGATCGCCGCGGCACGGCGCACGCCGGTGTCAAAGCCCGCGCGCATCTTTTGCGCTGTCTTCAGCTCGATCCTGGCATGGCCGACGCCTATACCGGCCTTGGCCTCTACAACTATTACGTTGACACGCTCTCTCCAATAGCGCGTGTCCTGCGCTTTTTGATCAGCATTCCCGGCGGCTCCAAAGCCGAGGGTACCCGGCAACTGGAGATCGGTATGGAAAGGGGAGATCTCACCCGCGTTGAAGCCCGTTTTTATTTGACCAAAAACTTGCGCACGTACGATCGCGAATACGCCCGCTCGCTCGAGGTCTTGTCACCTCTGATTGACGAGTTCCCCCGCAATCCCATCTTTCAGCTTCTCCGGGGTGATATCCAGGCAAAACTCGGACGCAAGGAACTGGCCGCGGAAAGCTTCCGGCAGACCGAGCAATTTTCTTTGGGCGATAGCGCTTGCGAGCGCCACCTTCGCATGCTCGCCGAACAATCGGCCAGCTACCTCGCCCCAGTTACTTCGTCGGCCCAGTAAGCAACAGGTCCCCTTCGGTTGGCATCCTACATCGGAAAACCGGACATGGCGGGTATACCCATTTGACTTGCCTCTACCCGAGTGATATCAGAGAGCGCGCTAGCTAGCTGGGGGAACTCCAAGTACCTTGAAACTCTCGAAACTCCGCACCACGCTGGGAGCCTGGCAGCTTCCGCGTTTAGCTGATTCCAGCATCACAGTTCAACCCGTATCCCGGAACAAACTGCTCTTCCGCGCATCTCGCCTCATTCTTCGCGCAGCGGCCGCATGTTGCGTCTTGGGCCTGTTATTCGGCTGCAATACTTATAATCCCTATCTCGGCGCCTCCCCCACGGTCACCTCCACGATCACGTCAATTACGCCCAGCGGCGCAGTTGCCCCTCACCCGGATATCCTCTTGACCGTAAACGGAGGCGGATTTGTCGCGGGCTCCACGGTCACTTGGAACAGCTCCAACAGCGCCAGCGTGAATTTGGCCTCTAATGTTCTGAGCTCCACCCAAGTGCAGGCCAATATTCCCGCTTCGTTTTTGAACACGCCGGGCACTTTTTTCGTCGGAGTGATCGCCCCTGGACCGACCAGCGGCAACAATGCCGGCAACAATATCTCGAACTTCGTCCCTTTCATCGTATGCTGTCAACCAGCTGCAGCTGTGCCGAGCGTGAGCCCCAGGATCTCCACGCCGTCGTCAGATCCCTCCGCGCGGCTTTCCTCCCCGGCACAAATGGCTCCTCGTTATCAGGCCATCGTCGCCGATTCCGCCGACGGTGCCATCGACACCGGGAGCGGAATTGCCAGAATTTTCCTGTGGGATAGCTGCCTCGGCGCTGCTGCGGCCTGCGCGCCACAGGTGATTCCGATCTCTGTCGGATGGAACGGGGCTGACCCAAATGGCCCGAGCAGTTCGCCTTCGGTGACCAGTGACGGCCGGTTTGTCGTCTTCGCCTCCGACGCGAACGATCTGGTGAAAGGTGACAGCAACGGCTGGAGTGATATCTTCTTGCGCGCTACCTGCATTGATGCGGCATCGGTGTGCGTACCCGCCACGATTCGCCTTTCTGTCGGGCCCGACGGCGCCGAGGCCAATGGCGCCAGTTTCTCGCCGGCCATCGGCCCGGATGGCCGCTTTGTGGTTTTCAATTCGTGGGCGACGAACCTCGTCCGGCCGGATTCCTTAAACTCCCTTCCCGCAACCTCGACTCCTCCTTTGTTCCTGCGGGACACCTGCTTCGGCGCGGCCCCTGGCTGCGTTCCCACAACCACTCGTGTCGTCCCCGCGTCCGCAGTGCAGCCTTAACTGAAGTCTATTTCGCTAGCCCGCTCAATCTGGCCTTCAGAAAATGCGCCGCGATCGTCCCCACCACGAGGCCGATGACGTACCCATACGGCAGTCCTACGCACATCAGCGCCACCAGCACCACCACCGTGAAATCCGCAGCCGAAGAGGCCATATCCCGGATCAGCCGTATTAATACCAGCCCCTCGAACGCTAGAATCACGCCCAGCACGGGACGGGGAAAGAGTTCGATCGCCGTCTGAAAACCGTGGCTGAGAAATAGTCCAAGCGTCAGGTAAATCGAGCCGTAAATCACAATCGAGCCGCCAGTCCTGCCTCCAAACGCGTAGTGACCGGCCATCCCGCCCGAACCGTGGCACGTGGGAACCCCGCCGAAAAAAGGATTGATCAAGTTCATTAAGGAGTAGGTATAGCTGATCTTGCGAATGCCGATGGGTCGTTGCGGGAAGAGGTCTTCCGCGATTTGGCGCGTGGCCAGGATCGAATTGCCCAGCGAGAGCGGCAATTGCGGGAGCGCCAGCACGATAAATCCCGCCAGGATATCGCCGGCGCTCGGCGTGCGAATTTGCGGCAATCGGAACGCTAAGCTGTGCGCCAAAACGCCTGCGCTCACCTTGAACGTGAAGGCATAAGCGACACCGAGCACGATCAGCAGCGGAGCTGGCGGAAAGACGCGATTCCCAAGCAGCAAAAGCGTAACGGCGAACGCAATTGCCGCCAGCACGTATCCACGGCCGCCCTCCGAGGGGACGTATTGCGTCAGCGCCAGGATGGCCAGTTGCAGCCCCAGCCCGCATTGAATCCCGCGTACCACGCTCTTGGGAACCGCCATGGCCAGCCAGTCCATCAATCCGGTCACGGTCAGAACCAGCATCGTGATGCCGATTGCCAGCCCTCCACCGTAGAGCATGCTCGCGGTCGCCTTTCCAGAAATCACCAGCACAGCCATCGCTTTTAGAGGCTGTGCTGGCATCGGCAGCCCATAGGCAAGCCCGGTCAGCAACTGCATCAGGCCAAACATCGTGAGCACGCTGGCTGGATCGAGTTTCGCCGCCAGAATCATTCCCACGATCAGCGGGAGATCAGTGCCGATGTCGCCGAAGGCGCCCGAGAGTTCGTTGCGGTCAAACCTGATTCGAGGTCGAACGTTCTGCCGCAGCGCGTCGAGGGTGGTCGTCTCTGCCATCTAGGAGGCTGAGCCTGAAGCTTGGCCGCGAGCGCCAATGCGCGAAGGCAAGCTATGCGATTGTATACGATCCAGACAGGTCAAAGCGCTTTTTGTGTACGGATTAAACGCGCTGGTGCGCTGCTTGCTCTTGCTCGAAGGCGTGGTAGGAAGAGCGTACGAGCGGGCCCGACTCCACATGACGAAAACCCATCTCCCGCCCCAGTTGCTTGTACTCGGCAAATTCCTGCGGATGAACAAACCGCACCACCGGCAGATGTTCGCGCGTGGGCTGTAAGTATTGTCCGAGTGTCAAAATATCGGTGCCTTGCGTTACGAGATCGTGCATCGCTCGGAGCACTTCGTCGCGCGTCTCGCCCAGTCCCAGCATCATGCCTGTTTTTACCGGCATACCCGGCGACAGTTGCTTGGCTCGATGCAGCAGCGCCAGCGAGCGCGCATAAACCGCGCCCGGCCGCACCCGCCGGTAAAGGCGCGGCACCGTCTCCAGGTTATGGTTGAGAACGTCCGGACATGCTGCGACGACAATTTCCAAAGCGGCGCCATCGCCGCGAAAATCCGGAATTAAGACCTCCACCTTGCAGTCCGGCACGCGGGCCCTTATCGCCACGATCGCGCGCGCAAATATTTTCGCGCCTCCGTCCGCCTGGTCGTCGCGGTTTACCGAAGTCACCACCGCATATTTCAACCTCATCTCCTCCACGGCCTGCGCCACGCGCCCCGGTTCGTCTTCGTCCGGCGGTCCTGACGGCCGCCCTGAAGTCACCGCACAAAACCCGCAGGCTCGCGTGCAGATGTCTCCGAGGATCATGAACGTGGCCGTGCGGTGTTCCCAGCATTCGCCTTGATTCGGACACCGCGCACTCTCGCAAACCGTGTGCAGAGCGAGATGGCGCATGATGCCCTTCAGATCCTGATAGTTCTCGCCGCCAAAAAATCGCACCTTGAGCCAGGGTGGACGAGGATGCAGCTCGGTTGGAGGAGTGTCTCGCCCGCAATCTGTTGTGTTCGGAAGGATATTGAACTGCGATGCCATGAGTCGCTCTTCTCGATTTTACGCCGCCCCAGTAAGCGGCCACAAGGCGCAAAAGCCCGCTTAGGGAGGCTAAGCAGGTTCTTGCACCCTCATTGCGTCTCCTGAGCCACAGCGAAAGCGCTTGTTTGTTGTATTTTTACAACATGGCTCTTCCGGCACAGCTTATGCATCTTTCTAAGCACATGAATACAAATAGCTTGCAATGCAACCAAAAGGATAGCTAAATGCACCTTACAACATCCATGGCCAGCCAGACGACCATAGAACGCCCCGTCGAAACATTCGGAATTGGTCTTCACACGGCGGTTCCCAGCCGCATCCGTCTGATCCCTGCGCCACCCGACACCGGCATTGTCTTCCGTCGCGTGGATCTCGACAATTTCGAAATTGAGGCTCATGGCCGCAATGTGGCACGCGTCAGTTACGCCACCAGCTTGATGAAAAAAGGCGTCCTGCTCTCGACTACCGAGCATCTTCTCGCCGCACTTTACGCGTGCGGCATCGACAACGTCTATGTCGATATCGATGCCATCGAAGTTCCCATTCTCGACGGCTCTTCGCAACCCTTCGTAGAGATGCTTGAGGAAGCAGGGCTTCGCCGCCAGCGGCGGCGCCGGCGATATCTGAAAGTTTTACGTGCCCTCGAAATTTCCGATGGCGATCGCTACATCGGCGTCTATCCCTCCAACGAATTCAGCGTGCATTGCCTCGTCGACTATTCGCATCCCATGATCGGCCGCCAGGAGATCGAGATGGCGGTCAACCGCGAGACTTTTAGCCGGCGACTCGCCCGCGCGCGCACCTTTGGCTTTGCCGAGGAACTCGAAAAGCTTCGCGCCGTCGATCTCATCCGCGGAGGCTCGCTCGACAATGCCATCGTGCTGACGCGTACCGGCGTGATGAATAGCGAACTGCGCTATTCCGACGAGTTTGGCCGGCACAAGACTTTGGACTTGATTGGTGATCTCGCGCTGATCGGGCGGCCCTTGCTGGCGCGCGTCGAAGCGCACAAAGCCGGCCACGCTTTGCACACCCAATTGGTCGCGCGTCTACTCGCCGATAAGTCGCTCTGGACGCAGACTACGGTCGTCATGCCTCGGCAGGAGTCCGTCCCGGCCGGTCTCTCCGCTATTTCTGCCTAAGCCCGCAGCGATACCGGCTCTCGCCAGTTTGAAGGAGGGGGCCTTTATTGTTTTTTCTCTATTTCTGTCACGTTCCTTGCCAAAGAGAATCCAACCAACGGAGAATAGCTTGACCAACTATGGCTCTGCCTGATTTTGCTGTCGTCATTTTGGCTGCGGGCAAGGGAACGCGTCTGAAGTCCTCGCTCGCCAAAGTCCTGCACCGCGCCGGCGGTCGTACTCTCATCGAGCACGTCGTCCGGGCCTGCCTGCCGCTGAAGCCGCGTGGGATTGTTGCCGTTGTCGGACATCAGGCCGCGGAAGTTTCCGCAATTCTCAAGCCCCTGGGTGTGCGGATGATCGTCCAAGAGCCGCAGCGAGGGACGGGCCACGCCATGCTGGTGGCTCGCCGCGCGCTCGGCTCCAGCGTCAAGTACTCCATCGTTCTGCCTGGGGACGCACCTTTAGTGCGCTCAGAGACTCTCGCTGAACTCGCGCGCCTGCATCAGCAAAGCACTGCTTCGGCCACGATTCTGTCCGCCGAATTGGCGCAACCCTCCAGCTACGGCCGCATTGTTCGGCGAGAAGACGGCACGGTTCAGGCTATTGTAGAGGACGCCGCGCTCAGCGCCGATCAGCGCAGCATCAGCGAAATCAATTCCAGCATTTACGCCTTCACCATCAATAAGCTCTGGCCCTGCCTCGCGCGCCTTCGTCCCGACAATGCGCGTCGTGAGCTTTACCTCACCGACGCCATCGCGCTGCTACGCGCGCAGGGAGACATCGTGCACGCTCTCGTTGCCACGGATGCTGATGAAGTCCTCGGCTGCAACACGCGGGCGGATTTGGCCGCCGTGGATTTGGCCTTCCGCCGCCGCAAGCGCGCGGAGTTGATGGCCGCCGGCGTGGGCATGCTTATGCCGGAATCTATATTGATTGATCCTGACGTGGCCATCGGCCCGGACACGCTTCTCGAACCCGGCGTGCAGTTGCTCGGCAAATCGCGGATCGGCGCGGGCTGCACCATCCGCACCGGCAGCATCCTTAGCGACGTCACCGTGGAAGACCGCGTCCTCGTCAAACCCTACTCCGTGGTCTCTTCGAGCTATCTTTCGGCGGAAACGCAGGTGGGACCATTCGCGCATCTGCGCGATGCCGCACGCCTGCTCAAAGGCGCCCGCGTCGGAAATTTCGTCGAAGTCAAAAAGAGCGTGCTCGGAGAGCGCGTCAAGGCCATGCACCTCACCTACCTCGGCGACGCGCGCATCGGCAGGGAAACCAATGTCGGCGCCGGCACCATCACCTGCAATTACGACGGCGCGAACAAGAATCCCACGAGCATCGGCCGTCGTGTCTTCATCGGCAGCGATACGGCACTGGTAGCGCCCGTGAAAGTCGGAGACGGCGCTTACATCGCCGCAGGTTCCACGGTCACGGAGAATATTCCCTCCGATGCCCTCGCCATCGCCCGCGGCCGCCAGGTCAATAAGCCCGGCTGGGCCGCCGCGCGGCGCCGCGAACTGGCCGCGCCCGCGAAGCGCACACCAGCCCGCAAGCCGAAACGAAAAGCTTCCCCGCGCCCGCGCCCGCATTCCCGCGTTCGCTCCGCGCGCGTTTCCCGTGGCAAAGCCGCCGCTGCAGCCAGGCGCGCCCGCAAACGCTCCCGCCGCCGCTAGTAATCGCACGCGTGAACTCGGGCGGGCCGCGCGGCAAACTGCTATAATCAAGCTTCCGCAGGAGCTGCAGCGCGATGAAAATTGGTGTTGTCGTATTCCCCGGATCCAACTGCGATCATGATGCGCAGTACGCGGTAGGCGAAATCCTCCACACCCCGTCCGAATTCATTTGGCACCAGTCGCAGGACCTCACCGGCTTTGACGCCGTCATTTTGCCCGGTGGCTTCGCTTACGGCGATTACTTGCGCACCGGCGCGATTGCCCGCTTTTCCCCGGTGATGAGCGCCATCGCGCGCTTCGCCCGTTCCGGCGGCCTCGTGCTCGGGATTTGCAATGGCTTTCAGATTCTCTGCGAAGCCGCGTTGCTCCCCGGTGCTTTGATGCGCAATAACGGACTGCGCTTCATCTGCCGTCACGTGCATATCCGCGTAGAAACGACGGACACGCCTTTCACTTCCGCAACGCAGCCCGGCCAGGTGCTTCGCCTTCCCATCGCGCATGCAGAAGGCAATTACGTCTGTGATCCCCTCACTCTCACGGAGCTAAAACGGAACAACCAGATCGTCTTCCGCTACTGTGCGCCCGACGGTCGCCTCGATGCCGCGGCGAATCCGAATGGCTCGCTCGACGCCATCGCCGGCATCTGCAACCGCGAGCGCAATGTCATGGGCATGATGCCGCATCCCGAGCGCGCCGTCGAAGCCGCCCTCGGTTCAATTGACGGCCTGGTCGTTTTGCGCTCGCTTGTGCAATCTCTCGCGCGGCAACCGGCCGCCGCCGTGAGCTGAGGCTTGTCGCAAGCGGCGCCCACACTTTCCATGCCCAACGAATCCCTTAAACAGAAAGTCGATCTTTATACAATTTTCGACCTTCAGGATGCCGCAGCCGAGCAAAATCTACAACGCTCGGAAGTGTCTCGCGAGATCTTGCAGTTGATCTCCCATGGCGTCCAAATCAACTATGAAATTTTGAGCGGGACCGGCTTTGAGGCGGTAAAACAGACGATCATCCGGCATTTTGCGTGTGACACGTTGTCCCATATTGCGGTGGGAGTAAGGGTCGGCCTCTGGGGTGCTAATTGACCATGTTGAGGGGTGCTTTGGAAAGCGGAGCACAGCTCGAGTACGTCGTCGACGGAAGTCTGTACCAAACTGCACTTCAAGAAGCAAATACGAAGTTCAACAAAGTGTCATTCAAGAAGGCTAGAAGGCAATTGGGTGATCTAGGCAAAACTGTTGAGAGGTTATGGGGCAAAATATCGGAACGTGCCTCCCATTCTACGGAGCGCAGGTTCCGCCTTTTGGACTATGAGCTCGACGGCAAACAATATGATCGGGTTGGGCTCTCAGTCCAACCAGGTCTCGTCGAACATATTCTCTACATAGCAATGCTGTGCCTCATGCAACTCACGTGTTCACTCAATACTGCTTACGTTCAAGAGGGTCGCAATATGATCAATGAGCACGAAGTCGAGGGGACACCGGCCTGGAAGGATAGATTCGAGGCGATTTGTAGCAAATTTGGAGACCAGATTACGCAAACTGTCTAAGGTTATGCCTGCCACTGGTGAACAAGTCAATCCCGAGCTCGTCGCCCAGCACGGCATCACCCCCGAGGAATACGCCCGTATCCAGAAAATCCTCTGCCGCGAACCCAATTTCACCGAACTCGGCATCTTCAGCGTGACGTGGAGCGAGCATTGTTCTTATAAATCCAGCCGCTTTCATCTCAGGCGCCTGCCCACGCGCGCCCCGCAAGTACTGCAGGGCCCCGGCGAAAATGCCGGCGTCGTGGATGTCGGCGACGGCCTCGCCGCCGTCTTCAAGATGGAATCGCACAACCATCCCAGCTACGTTGAGCCCTTTCAGGGCGCGGCCACCGGAGTCGGCGGAATCCTGCGCGACGTCTTCACCATGGGCGCGCGGCCCATCGCCGTGCTCGATTCGCT
>Ga0066691_10000383_pt1 | contig 14722 bp, 14 predicted proteins | sample GraSoiAngelo_140_FD_66671 | JGI IMG/M metagenome (GOLD analysis project Ga0066691, IMG submission 66671) | Grasslands soil microbial communities from the Angelo Coastal Reserve, California, USA - 14_0929_12_30cm | ecosystem: Environmental > Terrestrial > Soil > Grasslands | place: USA... | reverse complement strand
GATTTAAGCTCGTTGTGGCGAGATGAGTCATCATTTGGAATTTGAACAGTGGGTCCCCTTCCCTTTAGAACGCGTGTTCGCATTTTTCTCCATCCGGAAAATCTGCCGCGCATCATGCCGCGGCCAGTTCGACCCGTTTGATTTGCTTTGAACCGCGTGCCTGCGACCGAGGTACCAGCCGGAGTATCAAGCGAGAGGGCCGCCGGCGTTAGCCGCTTCGACGTCGGTGGGTGGCGCGTATCACAGAATTTGAATGGAACCGCTACATCGCCGACGTGCAGGACGAGGGTCCATTCAAGAGCTGGCATCACCGGCACGAGTTTGCGACCGCGCGGAGGAAGGGAGCCGAGGGAACGACGATCCGCGATGTGATCGATTACGAGGTTGGCTTCGGATTTCTCGGCTCGATCGCCAACGCACTCTTCATTCGCCCGCAAATGAAAAGCACATTCGCCGAACGGCAGGAAAGTCTATCGGATCTGCTGCGATGACTTCAGTGTGCGATTCCCGCCTGCTGGCGCACTTCGTCAGTGATGTTCGCACCGGTGACAAGAAGGGCGACACGGCCTGAGATCGGAAGGGCCAAGTACGCAGCTGTGGCGGCGGCACCGGCGGGCTCAGCGAGCACGTTCTCCCGCACATAGAGATGACGGATCGCGTCGATCATCTGAGCTTCGCTGACTAAGGCAACCTCGTCGACCACCTTACGGATGGCGGCCACGTTTGCTGCCTCGGGAGTCCGCGTAGCCAGCCCATCCGCACAGGTGTTGCATGTATCCGTCGGAAGGGGTTTACCGGCCCGCCACGATAAAACGTACGACGGTGCCTGCTCCGCTTGCACCCCAATCACCTTCGTTTGCGGCGCAAGCTGCTTGATCGCAGCGGCGATTCCCCGGATCAAAGCGGTGTCGCCCATGGGAACGAAAACGGCCGAGAGGTCTGGCAATTGCTCCAGTATCTCCAAGCCAATCGTGGCCGGTCCGGCTGGTAAATCGGGGTCGGTGGCGTCGTTCAGGAAGTACACTCCAGGCCGATGAGAATATTCGCTTGCCATCTGAAACGCTCCTGCGAGATCGATGCTGCCGTGACAAACGATGCGGGCGCCGAGATCCTCAATCTTCTTGCGCTTAACGGGATTCGCTTGCTCTGGCAGAAAAATGGTGGCCGATACTCCAAGTGTTCGAGCGGCGAAGGCCGTGGCGGCGCCGTGATTTCCCGTGCTGGAAGCGATCACCTCGTCGATCTGGCGGCGTTGCAGATTCTTGGCGAGGGCATACATTGCTCCGCGCGGCTTGAAAGAACTGGTTGGCAGCACGGTTTCGATTTTGAGATAAACTTCCGAGCCCGCACCGCTCAGGCTAGGTGCTTTTACCAGCGGAGTCGGAGGAAAATGTTTCGCGAGCAGTTGCTGCGCTTCACGAATGGCCGACAGTTCAGGCAGATTGGACATGACAATACTGCAGTGCTCGAACAAGGGTTGCGCTTGTGAATACTTTACTTGGTGGGCTCGACGAAGACCGCTGTGCCGTATGCCAGCACCTCAGTCACGCCCTGCATGATCTCAGTCGCATCATAGCGCGCGCCCACAACCGCGTTGGCACCTAGCTCGGCGGCGTGCTGCAGCATCAGTTCGAAGGCTTCCTGGCGGGTCTTCTCGCAGAGATTTGTCAGTAATGTGATGTTGCCTCCAACCAGCGTTTGAAGCCCAGCGCCGATGGTCCCGAAGATCGAACGCGACCGAACAACAATGCCGCGAACTACGCCGAGCGTTCGGGTTACGTGAAATCCATCGATTTCGAACTGCGTGGTCACCATGTTGTGACTGACCGATCTGCTTGCACTGTAGCCTGTCACCATAAGGAAGAGTCCTCTCTATTGATGAATTGCGCCACGTTGCTTCGAACAGCAGACTATAGCGCGGTCTGCGTTGGAGGACGAGTATTTTGAGGGTTGCGGCTCGCCCCCTGCGGGTCATTCTAGTTCAGCGACAATAAAGAACTCCTGCGACGCATTGTCATACTCAATGCGGAGGACGTTCGGCTTGCAGCAAACCTGGCAGTCTTCGACATAGGACTGCCGACTCCCGGCTGATTCATCAACTGCGGTGACATTCCACTCTCCGCAGGAAGCGCATTGGAAACCGGATTCCATCGTTGGGACGAGCATACCCCAGCGTTCGCTGAATACGCCTGTCCGATTTCCCCCTATAATGACGGATTCGCAACCTTAACCTTGGAGGCTTCATGATCTCCCGGCGGAAGTTTCTGGAACTGAGCGCGACATCGGCAGGAGTTGCGGCCATGGCGGCGCCTAAACTGCACGCTGAGTCACAAGATGTTCCCCCGCCTCCTTCGATTGCGGCCCTCAAGCCTCGAAAAGACGAAGCGACCCCCATTAGTCGCGAAGAACGCCAACTGCGTCAGGAACGCGCGCGCAAGCGGATGGCAGAAAACTCGCTCGACGCCATGGTGCTTATGACCGGGACGTCATTGCAGTACTTCAGCGGCATCCACTGGTGGGGCGGCGAGCGCATGTTCACGCTTGTTCTGCCCGCGAAGGGGAATGCATTTTATGTGTGTCCGGCATTCGAAGAAGGACGCGCACGGGAGCAGATCAAGAATGCGCCCGAAGGCGAACACCCCGACCTACGTATCTGGCAGGAAGACGAGAGCCCCTACCAGCGGCTTGCGCAGGGACTGCAGGATCGCGGCATCGCCACCGGGAAAATCGGCCTGGAAGAGACGGTTCGGTTTGTCTTTGCGGAAGGCATCGCGAAGGCGGCATCGCAGGCGACGATCGCGAGCGCTACTCCTGTGACAGCCGGTTGTCGCATGATCAAAAGTTCACACGAGATTGCGTTGATGCGGCTCGCTTCGCAGGTTACGCTCGCCGCTTACGAGGCGGCATATCGGGCGGTCAAAGACGGGATGACGCAGCCCGAGTTGGAAGCCCTGGTGGAGAAGGCGCATGCACAACTGGGATTCCACGGCGGCGCGGATGTACAGGTGGGCGAGTTCTCCGCCTTCCCACACGGCTCAGTGACGCCACAAGTGGTGCACGAAGGCACAATCGTCCTGATGGATGGCGGGTGCGCCGTAGAGGGATATCAATCCGACATCACGCGAACATTCGTATTGGGAAAAGCCTCCGACAAAATGAAGAGCGTGTTTGACATTGTCCATCGGGCCCAATCAGCAGCGCTGGCAGCGGCCAAACCCGGAGCAGAGTGTGGATCAGTCGATACGGCGGCGCGCAAGGTAGTGACTGATGCAGGTTACGGTCCGGACTACAAATACTTCACCCACCGCCTTGGACATGGGCTAGGGATGGATGGCCACGAATGGCCTTATCTTGTCCGCGGCAATCCAGAGAAATTGCAGGCGAACATCACGACCAGCAATGAACCGGGCATCTACATTCGCGGCGAGTTTGGCGTTCGTCTCGAAGACGACATGCACGTCACCGAAAATGGCGCGGAGTTATTCACGCCGCAGACTCCGTCGCTGGAAGACCCGTTCGGCGTGAGGTAACTGCTTTCACCACAAAGGAAACCAACGTACACGAAGGGAGTCTGGTTCGGTTTTTCCTTCGTGTTCCTTCGTGCCCTTAGTGTTGAAGCTCTTGGTTTTGGAGCCTGCACGGGGGTGAGAGTATTTCCTGTCTTCAATCGACTTTCGTAGACCGCCGCCACTTGGCGTGGAGCCAAATGAGAATTCCCAAGGCGCAGACTTCGACGGGCCCGGGCGGCATGATTTGCATGCGCCATAGATTCGCGTAGTCGACTGTCGCAACGTATACCGCCCAGACGGTGCCACTGGCGGCAATCAGGCTACCGAGGCGTTCCTCCGCGCGAATACCCGAGACACCGGCCCCCTTGCCTTTGACCTTCTTGGCAGGCTTGGGAACCTCAACTACCGGAACGAAGCGGTTCTGGGAATTAAGGTAGCCTTCGCGGCCCGAGTCCCAGTCGATGTAATCGCCCTTGTCTGATTTCCCCACACCTCAAGGTGCCATAGAAAGGTTCGCGCCCGCACCATGACACAAGTACATGTTCCCTCGTTCCGGAATTCAAGAAAGTCGCGGAAGACGCTATTCAGGCACCGGAGGGCACCCAGGAAAGTCCTGAAGGTAGGTGTTGCCGACATAACCAAGGTAATCGATGCCGATTTCGCTGGTAAAGAATCCGTCGGCGGTGAGCTTGCGAAGGAAGCCGAAGAACTCAATTCCCTGCGAAAGGCTTGGATCGTTCTTCGCGTTCTTCCGATAGGCGATCAGGTCAAGAATCTCTTGTTGTTGCCCTACGGTGCAATCGAGATAAGACTTTTCATAGCGGTCGATACAGGTATTGTCGAGCCACATCAGCCCGCCGCCAAGCGCAAGTTGATAGTCATTGTTCTCGCTGGTAAGAAGATCGATGAATTCCGGAGCTCCGGCCTCGACCGCGCCCTTCGCCTCATCGTCGGAAGGAATGATGGCGTTGCACAGACTCTGCAGCGTTTTATAGGCGTGCGCGGTAAAGAATTTTGGCGAGTATGCATGAGTTTCCGCAGCAGCCTTTTCCGCCTTTACCATGCGGTGCGCGTATTCGGCAGCCTCGAGGGGAATCACGCGCAAAACAGATCCACTGACCGCCGTCATCGTGAGCGATTTGAGGACATCGCGCCGTGAGATCGCCATAACTTATGCCCCCAAATTCCCCTTTTTCGCTTCGTCCAGCAAGTAATCGCAAGTACGCCACGTAAGCGCCATGATCGTGAGCGTGGGATTCTTGTCGGCATTGGTAACAAAACACGCGCCGTCGCTGACGAACAGATTCTTAACGTCATGTGCCTGGCAATAGTGATTCAAAGCGGAAGTGGCGGGGCGTTCTCCCATGCGGACCGTTCCAACTTCGTGGATGATGACACCGCCATCCGCAATACCGTAGGGATGCGATGCGTCCTCCTGCGTCGAGGGAATGAAGACCCCACCGGCTGCTTCGACGATGGCGCGATATGTTTCCTGCATATCTTTCGCCATCCTGATTTCGTTGTCGCTCCATTTCCAGTGGAAGCGCAGCACCGGGATGCCCCACTGGTCCACGACCGCCGGATCGATCTCGCAGTAGCAGTTGTCGTTGGGAATCATCTCGCCACGGCCGGCGAATCCGATGTAAGTGCCATATTTCTTCTTGCATTCACGCTTGAGCGTGAGTCCGTAGCCTTCAAACTCATCGCAGAGTTCGTCATAATCTCCGACGCCCGGCAAGCCGCGGCCTCCCCCGAACTCAGTGTGGTAGCCGCGCAGAAAATCATTCTTGCGATCGAACTTCCACCACGGCAGGTACATGTGCATGCCGCCTACGCCGTCGTGATTGTGAGCGGGCATGCGCTCGAGTTGGGGGAAGTATCCCCCTGCGTCGCTGCCGACCGTATCCATCAAATTGCGGCCGACCACACCGGAGGAGTTCGCCAGACCGTCGGGAAAGAGCGTGGATTTCGAATTGAGCAAGAGCCGTGCCGACTCGCAGGCACTGGCAGCAACAATGAAAGCTCGTGCGTGCAGTCGCCTCTCTTCCTTCGTCGCCTTGTCGATGTATGAAACCGCGGTAACCTTCCCATCTTTCCCCACGACTAACTCGCGAGCCATGGCGCCGGTGATCATGGTCAGGCGCCCCGTCTTCTCGGCAGGAGGAATCATGACCTGACTCGAACTGAAGTTTGAAGCCGTGATGCATCCTCGTCCACACTGCGCACAATAGTGGCAGGCGGGGCGTCCGTTGTGCGGCTTTGTCAAGATCGCCAACCGCGATGGAATGCACAAGATACTGAGTTTGTCGCACGACTTCTTGATAATGGTCTCGGTGCAGCGAGGCCTCGGCGGCGGCAGAAAGACGCCGTCGGGTGCGCTGGAAATGTTTTCCTTGCTCCCGAATACGCCAATGTATGACTCTACTTTGTCGTAATAAGGAGCGACGTCTTCATAACTGATGGGCCAATCGTCGCCCATGCCGTCATGCGAGCGTACTTTGAAATCCACTGGGGCCATCCGGAGGGCGATGCGCCCCCAATGATTGGTGCGGCCGCCAACGATGCGCGAACGAAACCAGCGGAACCTCGATCCTTGAGCTGAGACGTAAGGCTCCCCGTCGATCTCCCAGGCACCGTTCGGTGCGAGAAATTCATTGTCGAAGCCATGGCGTGCGCGCCCGCCGACGCCAACGCCACGATGCGGCAAATCGTAGGGCCAGACATGTTCCTTGTAATCGCGCTCGGGAACGATAGGGGGGCCCGCCTCAAGCAAGGCCACGCTCAACCCGCCTTCCGTAAGGACTTTGGCAGCAGTGCCTCCCGCGGCGCCGGAGCCGATGATGCAAACGTCATATGTTTTTGGCGTGCGCTTGACCTGCATGGTCCCCAGTGAAGTTCGCCCCCAGAAAAGTCGCCGCCGCGGGAGCGGCGGCGTTCGTCCACTATCGGTTCTCTACCAACGCAGCTTGCTCAGATACTCGTAGCTGCCCTTGATGCTCTCAATCGGCTGCTTGGGATGATCGTGCTCAACAATGTAATGCTTGATTCCGGCCTGGTCGGCGTGCGCGAAAATACGCTTCCAATCGATCACGCCGCTGCCCACTTCGGTCAGGTCGACGGTGTCGCCATAGTTCTGCGCGCCCCCCGTAGTCACCTTAGGCATTGTCTTTACGTCTTTGACGTGGACCAGCGGGAAGCGTCCGGGATATTTCTCAAAGTACTTCACCGGATCGGCACCCGCGACAGTGGCCCAGCACAGATCCATTTCCATTTTCACCAGGTTGGCGTCGCAGAGCTTGAGCAGTTCGTCGTAGGGTAGTTTTCCGTTGGTCGGGAGGAATTCAAACCAGTGGTTGTGATAACCGAACTGCATGCCAGCCTTCTTGGTCTGCTCTCCGGCCTTGTTGAACTTGTCTGCTGCCTGCTTCCAGATGTCCGGATTCTTGCGCAGATCTTCAGGAATCCACGGACAAACGATGTATTCGAGATCAATGGCTTTCGAAAACTCAATCACCGACGGGAACTTGTCGTCGAGTTCGTCGTACTGCACATGGGTGGAAGGAGCTTTCAGACCGTTCTTCACCAGCACAGCCTTCACCTGGTCCGCGGTGCGGCCGAAGTACCCTGCAAATTCCACTTCCTTATAGCCAATCTGAGCAACCTTGGCGATGGTGCCTTCGAAGTCATTCTTCATCAAATCGCGGACGGTGTAGAGTTGCACTCCGACCTTGTTGATCTTGTGCTCGCCGGCCGCCCACAGCAATCGACTGGGCAACAGGCTCACCGCCGCAGCGGTACCTGCAGTTTTCAGAAACGTACGACGATTGACGGCATGAAAATTCATGATGACGTGTCCTCCGATGCTGTGTTGGGGCCGAAGTCAAATCCGGGGAGAATTATACGCGGAACCGCAAGCTCTGCCCCGCGTAAATAACGATTTTGCTGAGCCACAGGCTGGAGTCGAGCGGAAGACCTGGAAAGAACGCGAGAGGCTGGACCCCCGTCCTCTCGCGCCCTACACTATTTCGATGGCGCGACCTGCAGAATGTTGTCTACCGAGAAGCTACCCGGCACCCCCTTGGCACGAATCCCTGCCAGATCCTTGTCGGCTTGGCTGTCTATCACGCCTTCGAGCGCTACTCGACCATTCTTGACAATGATTCGGATGGGCTTCTGCACTCCCAGAGCATATTTCTCCAGTCCTGGCGCTCCGTAGATCGCGCGGTAAAGGCGGAGGCGGAGTTGGTCATCCATGGAAGATGGAGGAAGCACCTCGATCTGGTTGTTGACGTGTTCGACGCCTTCAATATGTTTTATGGCGTTCTCGGCATCGGACTTCAGACTGGGCCTGACGACCTGGCCCATCAGCGTGACCGTGTCGCCATCTACTTTGAAAGCGATGGAATCGAACACACCGAAATACGGCAACATCAGCAACTCGTGACGGACTTCCCTGATTACGCGGTCTTGAGATTTGGCAGAAGCCTGACCAGGTTGAGTATCTTGTGCGGCGGCGCTCAAACACAAAAGCGAAAGTAGAGTGCCGAGAGAAACCAGCGATTTGACTCTCATATTCGACCTCGCTGTAGACAAAGTTACTAGTGGATGCTCGTCCCAGACTGTTAGTTGGCAGAAAGCTTTGAAGATTTTAACGCCGAAGCGTGGGCAAACCATCTCGGGGGCGAATGTTTGGGGAAAGCAATAAGCAAAATTAAGATTCCCGCCCGGCACAGCCATGGACAAGCTCTGCCTGAGCGATAGAAGAGAGACTTTTTACTGGGACCGATTTAATCGAGCAGTTCGAGCCCGAATCGGAGATCCTTCGCTTCATCCAGCAACCTAATACTCGCGCAATTGTTCAGGATCCAGTCGGCGCCAGCGTCTTTCAGTCCGGTCGCCTTAACCGTCGTCGTAAAAGCAATCACCCTCGCCCCTGCTGATTTGCCAGCTTGTATACCGGCGGGAACATCCTCCAGCACAACGCACTCCCCTGCCGGAATTCCCAGAACAGAGGCCCCCTTCAGATAAGGCTCAGGATGAGGCTTACCGTGTTCGATGTCGTTCGAGGTAATCATTTTCCGGGGCAGCGGAAGTGCGGCGGCTTTGATGCGAGCTTCGGCCAGCGGTCGCGTGCAAGAGGTCACGATTGTCCACCGGTCCTCGGGGAGACTGGATAGCAGATCGAGCGCACCGGGCAGTGGGACCACGCCGTCGAGGTCTTCGATCTCACGACGTTCGACCTCCCGGTTCTCCATCCGATGATCAGCGTTCGGAAGATATTCGCGGATTGTAGTCAAGCTGGGGCGGCCGTGGGCTCGATCTACCACTTCGTCTGGATTGAACCCGTGTTCTACCGCCCATTGCCGCCACACGCGCGCAACGGCCGGAGTGGAGTTAATCAGAACTCCGTCAAGATCGAACAGCAATGCGGCACAGGAGATTTCATTCATCGCGAGAAATTGGCGAATCGTGAGTCGCACATAGTCTTGCGATTCTAAACCAGATGGCAACAGGACTCTTGTACCTCCCGCCCGGGTGACACGGGTCACCCGATACCGTATCCGGCGTCACCTCGGATTTTCCTGATCTCAAATACGATTTCCGTTAGGTCGCCGGGAGGCGTGCGCGCATGGTCTCGAAATGCGCCAATCCCACATGTTCCGAGAGATTCCTATACCTGCATCAGGGGAAACTCTTCCAACTAAGCCCTACGCCTGAGGTTGAGGAAGTCGGCGGGAGCTTTCCTCCGTCGCTATACGAGCGTTTCTGGTTGTGCGACAAATGCTGCAGGGAAATGACGCTGGTCTGGGGCGGAACCGAGCCAAAGCTTGTGCCGTTGCGCGCAGAGCCCGTTGCGCATCAGTCCACGCTCGAAGGGACGCAACACGGAAACAAAACAAACGCGCCGCGAAGGCGGGGCATCAAAGGAGATGACAATTAGAAAAAAGAAGAGGCAGAGACACCTCTGGGGAGGAGCGGTAAATCTCGTCATCAGACACGACCGCGTCGCAGCGGGAATCGCCGAGTATGGGCCGATCAGGACTGCACGATCTTCTCCAACGCCGGACGGTTTCGGATAATCAGCGTTGATCCCTTCAGTTGCAGGAGCTGTTTTCTTTTGAATTCAGAAAACAGCCGGCTGACCGTTTCGCGCGTGGTGCCAATAATCTCGGCGATTTCCTCGTGCGTCAGCGTCAGCTTCACCTGAGTCCCATTGTCGTTACTCGCCGACTTCGGGGACCACGATAGCAGGAGTTTGGCGAACTTCTCGGATGGCGAAGTCGCCAGGCCCAGCGTCCGAATTTCTTCGTACGCGGTGTAATAGTTCCGGCTAAGCTGTTCGGCGACACGCAATGCCACCTCCCCGTGCTCTTTCAGGAACTGCAAAAGAGATTCGCGGGGAATGAAGTTGGCCTGGCCCGGCTCCATCATTTCGGCCGTGACTTCATACGGCCGATCCGAGATCACCGAGTTCAATCCAAGCACGTCGCCTGAATCCGAGAGCTTGGTGATGATGGTTTTGCCTTCGCGCGACGAGGTCGACAGTTTCGCCTTTCCAGCGCACAGCACGAATACGCCCCGGGGTTGTTGCCCTTCGATGAAGAGCATCGCCCCTTTGGGATATACAGCTGTTGATTTGATTTCGTTAAGGCGTTGTCCGGCATGAATCGAGAGATTGCAAAAAAGATGTTCTTCTCGGACCGAACACGTCAGGCAATTATCAAGAATATTAAGACCGTAAGGGGCGCGCATTTCGCTGCACCTCCTTACCGATTAGAGTGCACCTGCGCACTTTTGGGTGTGATTACTGTCACAAGCCCTTGTGATTGTGGGTATGTCCTTAATACACAACCAGATAGAAAACTCTGCAACAATGGAATTTGCTGTAAACAACACCAACACGGTTAGGCACGATCTCTTTCCGTATGAAAAAATGACCGCATCCTTCGGAGGGTTCTGTGAGCTTGTCAGGCGCACCCGTGGTGTCTCCTGTTGGGAAAATCTACACCGCCCCTCCACCGGCGCGCGGAGCGCTCGAACCCCTGTTCCTACCCCGGTCCGTGGCTGTGATTGGAGCCACAGACAGGCCCGGAACGGTAGGAGGCAGCGTCGTCTCCAACCTGCTGGACACCAAGTTTCCGCTCAAGATCTATCCGGTCAATCCCAGCCATCCCGAGGTCGCGGGAATAAAAACCCGGAAGCGGATTGCAGATATTCCCGGCGGAGTCGATCTGGCGCTGGTTGTAACTCCGGCACGCACCGTGCCGCAGATCATAGGCGAGTGCGTCGATGCCGGGGTGAAATCGGCGGTAGTCCTCTCCGCCGGATTTCGCGAGCAAGGCCCCAATGGCGCCTTGCTGGAAGAGGAAATCAAAAAGCATTTGCAGCGCGGATCGCTGCGCCTGATCGGGCCCAACTGCATGGGGTTCATGAATCCTACCATTGGCCTGAACGCCACATTCGCGAAGTCCATGGCGAAGAAAGGCAGCGTCGCATTCCTCAGCCAGAGCGGCGCATTACTGACTGCGATCCTCGATTGGAGCCGGAAGGAGGACGTCGGTTTCAGCGCGATCGTGTCGACGGGCTCGATGCTCGATGTCGGCTGGGGCGATCTTATCTACTATTTCGGAGACGATCCCCACACCAAGAGCATTCTCGTCTACATGGAGTCGGTGGGTGACGCGCGGTCCTTCCTTTCCGCAGCTCGCGAGATTGCTCTTAGCAAGCCGATTATCGTAATTAAAGCCGGACGTTCCGAGGCCGCTTCCCGGGCTGCCGCATCCCATACCGGCGCGTTGACTGGAAGCGATGACGTTCTCGAAGCGGCCTTCCGCCGCTGCGGTGTGCTGCGCGTGCAGAACATTGCTGACCTCTTTTACATGGCGGAAACCCTGAGCAAGCAGCCTCGTCCTCGCGGCCCGCGGCTTAGCATCGTCACGAATGCGGGCGGACCGGGAGTCCTGGCTACAGATGCTCTAATGGCCACCGGCGGAGAGTTGACCGTGCTCTCGCAAGACACTCTGCAAGGACTCGACGGATTTCTTTCGTCCCATTGGAGTCACCACAATCCCGTCGACGTCTTGGCCGATGCCGACGCCGAGCGCTTCGTCAAGGCGGTCGACATAGTCTCCAAGGATCCCGCCAGCGATGGCCTGTTGGCCATCATCGCGCCCCAAGGACTCGCGGACCCAACCGCCGCTGCTACCGAGATGGCGAAATACGCGCACACTTCGGGAAAGCCGCTGCTCGCAAGCTGGATGGGCGGCGAGGGCGTCGCGGAAGGAACCGTGATTCTAAATACTGCGGGCATCCCCACATTTTCATATCCCGATACTGCCGCGCGCGCTTTTACCTACATGTGGCGCTATACCTACAACCTGCGTGGACTCTACGAGACTCCAGAGATGATCGAGCCGGCGATCGATGCGCGCAAGGAGGTTACCGAATTTGTGCAACAGACGCGCTCCTCGGGGCGAACGTTGCTCAACGAGTTTGAAGCAAAGCAGGTTCTCGCTTCGTACGGAATTCCTGTCGTGGAAACTCGTGCTGCAGAGAGTGAAGAACAGGCAGTCGCGACAGCGTCGGCCATCGGCTATCCCGTCGTGTTGAAACTCCTCTCGAATACTATTGCGCACAAGACGGATGTGGATGGAGTTCGCCTGAGCTTGCAGAACGAAGATCAGCTACGAAGTGCATTCCGGTCGATTCGTGTTTCCGTCACAGAAAAAGCTGGTGCCAATCACTTCCTTGGTGTGACGGTACAGCCGATGGTTCGGCGCGATGGATACGAACTCATTCTCGGCAGCACCATCGATGCGCAATTCGGTCCCGTGATTCTGTTCGGATCGGGCGGTGTCATGGTCGAGGTCTATCGCGATCGCGCGCTCGCCCTGCCTCCGCTCAACACCACGCTGGCGCAACGGTTGATGGAGCAGACCAGAATCTTCGCCGCCCTGAATGGTGTGCGCGGCCGCAAGTCCGTGGACCTATCGGCGCTAGAGCAACTGCTGGTCCGCTTCAGCCAGCTCGTGATGGAGCAGCCATGGATCCGAGAAATCGACATCAATCCCCTGCTTGCTACACCCGATCATCTGCTGGCACTCGACGCACGCGTCGTCGTACATGACTCCGGCATGACCGCCGAGAGCCTGCCGCGCGCGGCAATTCGTCCTTACCCCGCGCAGTATGTCTGGGAGTGGAAACTGAAAGACGGAACACCGGTTACGATCCGCCCCATTCGTCCCGAGGACGAGCCGCTCATGGTGCAGTTCCATCGCACGCTCTCCGAGCGCAGCGTGTACCTGCGCTATTTCTGCTCGTTGAGCCTGAGCACCCGAGTCGAGCATGAGCGCCTGGTGCGCATCTGCTTCGGCAGCTACGATCGGGGATTCGCTCTGCTCGCCGATCGCAAGAATCCCGAGACCGGACACCATGAGGTATTAGGCGTCGGACGTTTCAGCGCAATCCACCGGGGCGAAGCCGAGGCGGCTGTGCTGGTCTCCGATCAATGGCAGGGACGCGGACTAGGAACCGAACTTCTGGCCGTCGTGGCACGAGTGGCGCGCGAGGAAAAGTTCAAGCGCCTCTCCGGAGAAATCCTGCGCGACAACCTGGCCACGCAGGCAATCTTCAAGAAGGTGGGATTCAAACTGCGATCGATGGAGGATCCGTCGTCGGTATCGGCGCTGCTCGAACTATAATTTTCGCCCCAGAACGGCCATACGATTGTTAAAGCGTACTTTAACGAAGCCGTGAAAGAGCAGGCGCTTTAGCGCCGCGTCCAGCGACCGTAAGACGTTGGGCTTCAAGCCGTGTGCCTTATGCGATCGATGCCGGCTTCGTGATCTCCAACTGTGGTTCGAACTTCAATGTGGTACCCAAGGCCCGCGAGACCAGGCACAACTTCTCGGCGCGCTTGAGTAACTCCAAGGCGCGGTCACGCTCTTCGGCAGAGGCGATCTTCAGATTCGGACGAACCACAATCTGCGTGAAGCTGTAGCCAGACTCCGCTTTGCGTACTGTACCGCTGGCCTCCACTTGCAGATCGGTAAAGTCGAATTGTGCGCCTCCTGCAATCGCGCGCACGGTCGTGGTATAACAACCAGCCACCGCAGCGAGCAAAAGCTCTTCCGGCGTCCAGCGGCCTTCGAGACCACCAAATTCCGTCGGTGCAGTGAAGTGGATCGCGTTGGGGGCAGAATCGGACTTGGCCAGCCCAGTGCGTCCGGAAGTCCACCATGCGGCTACTCGATATGCATGTTCTTCATTCATCTCAGGTCTCCTTGATTCAATTTGGGCTGGAGCGGAACAACCTTCAAGCTTTGAGAAAAATTGCAGCCGGTTTAGGCTGCACCTTCCTGCGGAGAAAGAGCGCGATCCCGCTCGATTTTCTGGATCTGGTCGCGAAGCCATTTGCCCAGCGCTTCTTCCATTTCGGCCTGGCTGCCGGTGCGGTACAGGTCCTCGACCGTCTGTCCCTTCTCCGTCAGGGGGATGAATCGGCATGGGATGCTTTCCTTCTGCTGGCCCTCAGGAACAAATTGTTCGAGCAGGCAACTCTCGCACGGATGCGGACGCGCCGGATCGCAGAAGTTTGGACATATTGGCGAATCTTCAAAGATGGCAGGGGCGCGCCAAGACGCCTGCGGAGAACGCCCATAGCCGCCATCCTCCAAAAAATTCAACTCGAACTTCAGAATCTCGAGAATGTCGCGATCGTCTTGAGCCATAGGTACACCTCAATTGCGATTGAGAATGCCAGAGGAAGTCCGGAAAGACCGTATATTGAGTCACTGGGAATCGTGATTTAGATCACAAAAGTAAGCATCCGCCGACCCGTCAGCTCACTCAATGTCCTCCATTTTCAAAGAATCCCGAAACGGGCCACGTGACCGAATGCACATGAAATTGTGATTTCAATCACGCCCAAGGCTGCGAACTCCGCGCGACCGAGCGACTTTGAACCTTTGCCAAGCCCACCCCCCAGGCCGCGTATTTGAACCAGATGCACAGCCGTCGCGAATCACAGTTTCGTGTGATTTCAGACACGCCCGACAAGAACTACTCAGCCATCTTGGTGTTACCACTGAGAACCGAGAACTGGTCCCACAAATCGGCTTGCTGGACCTCACGCTTTCCTTCAGGGGCTGAAGCCCGCGTCTTTTCTGGCTTTCTACGGCGCGGCTGAAAAGCCGCGCCCTTTCAAAACCATT
>Ga0066691_10000378_pt1 | contig 14804 bp, 10 predicted proteins | sample GraSoiAngelo_140_FD_66671 | JGI IMG/M metagenome (GOLD analysis project Ga0066691, IMG submission 66671) | Grasslands soil microbial communities from the Angelo Coastal Reserve, California, USA - 14_0929_12_30cm | ecosystem: Environmental > Terrestrial > Soil > Grasslands | place: USA... | reverse complement strand
AGCTTTTGTTCGGCCGCGGCGATGATGCTTTCGAATTCAGGCGAGCGATGGCTCATTTCCATCACGGACATGCCGCTGCCGCGCCAGTCGAGCAGCTCTTCTCGGATGCGCTCAAGGACGGGGAGGGGAAGCGCACCCGGACCCGCGTTGAAGTTGGCAACGCGCTTAGTGGCTTGCGGGGAAAACGTGGATGGCGTCACGAGGGTTGAAACCTCTCTGTTCTGGAATCTTGCCGCGCAGCCCGGGCGGCTCCGTTGCTACGGGACATTTCAGAATAGCAGAATTCGCTGGGGCGTCCGAGATACAGTCCGACGCCGTGGCCGCGCCAGACGCATAGAAGATCACCAGGCGCTTCACGTTTCGGTCGCGTCGGTTCGCTGAAATTAGGAATTCCTCCTTAATTTCCGCTGACCAGCGCGAATTCGACCCGTTTTCGCATGGGATCGATGCGTTCGGCGCGGACACGAACGCGGTCGCCGAGATGCCATTCCATCGGTTTTGCCTTGGAGCCTCGGCCATGTCGGACGCCAGGCCCGCCCCGGCGGCCTTCCTGACTTGATAGGGCGACCATGGCGTGATCGCGTTCGCGATAGACGCAACGGGCGCCTGCGAATTCTTCCAGGGCATTGACGGGAAGAAGCCCTTCCACAAAAACTTCGAACAGTTCGACAAAGCATCCGAATTTTTGTATCGAGATGATCAACGCATCGTACTCCTCGCCCAGATGCGCTTCCATAAACTGCGCGGTCTTCCAATCCATCAATTCGCGCTCGGCGCCAGTGGCGCGGCGCTCCGCTTCGGAAGTTTCGGTGGCCATTTCCTCCAAGATCCGGTGTGAGTACAGCGTGGCCTCAGATCCCGGAGGCGCGGCAACGCGGGCGCTTGAAGAGGGTGAAGTATCTTTCGGATGATCGAGCGTCCATTTCAAGATTCGATGGACGATAAGGTCCGGATAGCGGCGGATGGGTGAAGTAAAGTGGGTGTATTCGTCAAAGCCGAGCGCGAAATGTCCAAGAGGTTCGGCGGCATAGCGAGCTTGCTTGAGTGAACGGAGCATCAAGTAGGAGACGATGCGTTCTTCGGGTTTGCCGACGACCTTTCGAATGAGCCGCTGGTAATGCTGCGGCGTAATCCGCAATTCCGCACCGGGGAGTGCGACCTTCATGCCACGCTCCCGGCCGTGGCCGTAGGACTCGGGGCGGCCTGCTTTTGCGGGCGCGGGGACCCGCCCGTGACGCACGGTGACTTCCAGCTGATGCAGATTTTCGACGCCGAGTGAATAGCCAAACGCGCGCGCCAGCTCTTCGAATTCCAGGACTTTACGCGGGTCGGGTTTCTCGTGGACGCGGTGCAGAGATTCGATGCCGCGTTTGAGGAGATAGCCCGCGACGGCGCGGTTGGCGGCGAGCATGAACTCTTCAATCAGGCGATGCGCGATGTTGCGCTCGCTGCGCGAGATGTTGGTCATGCGCTGCTGGTCGTCGAATTCAATGACCCGCTCGGGGAGATCGAAGTCGATCGAGCCATGCTCGTTGCGGCGGATGTTGAGGAGCAGGGCGAGTTCCTTCATGTCGCGGAAATGAGGCGCGAGGGCCGCATAGCGCCCGGTCATCTCGGCGTCGCCTTCGAGCACTTTGTTGACGTTGGTGTAGGTCATGCGCTCGGCGGAGCGGATGACACCGGACGCCATGCGCGAAGATTTCATGCGGCCGGCCGCATCGAATTCCATCAGCGCGCTCATCACCAGGCGGTCCTCGCGGGGTTTTAGCGAGCACATGCCGTTCGAAAGAGCTTCGGGAAGCATGGGCACGGCGCGATCCGGAAAATAGACGGAAGTCCCGCGAAGGCGCGCTTCCTGGTCGAGTGCCGTCGCGGTTCGAACGTAATGCGCGACGTCCGCGATATGGACCTGCAGATGCCAGCCGCCATCGGCGCGGTGCTCGACGTATACGGCATCGTCAAAATCGCGTGCGGTCTCCCCGTCAATGGTGACGATGGGAAGATGGCGAAAATCCTCGCGTCCCTCTCGATCCGCATCGCTCACAGGTTGCGCGCGAAGCTTCGCCTCCTCCAGGACTTCAGCGGAAAAGGTATGCGGCAGGTGGTGTTTGCGAATGATGATCTCGATGTCAACGCCGAGTTCACCCGGACGGCCGAGGATTTCAATGACGCGGCCCGTGGGGGGTGCACCTCCGCGCGGGTATCGCAGCAGCTCGACGTTTACCACGGCCCCATCAAGCTCGTCCAGGCGCGGGATGCGTCTTCCCCGGATGCTTGTTTCATCGGAGCCGCTGAAGCCCAGTTTCTTCCAAAGACCTGGTGTCAGTTCCTGGCCGCGTGGTATTTCCACCTCGTGCTGGATTCGAACGTCATACGGCAGGACGGTATTCCCATGTGGGCCGTAGCGAAATAAACCGACGATGCTGGGGTGCGCACGATCGAGGATTCGAACGATGCGTCCTTCGGCTCGTTGCGCACCGGAGGCGCCGCCGCCGCGGCGCTGGATTCTTGCCAGCACGTGGTCCCCGTGCATCGCGTCTTCGATGGCGTCCGGCGGTATGAAGATGTCCCCATCGAGCTGCGGGATCGGTGAATCGGGAACGACAAAACCGTAGCCATCGTGATGGAGGACCAGGCGTCCTTTTACTTCGTCGTGCCGCGCTAGCATGGGGCGTTGGATTTGCTGCGGCCGGGCGGGACGCTGCTCCAGACGGGAGGATTCCCCATCCGACTTGCGGCCCGGGAGGCGGTACCGCCCGCCGGGCAGTTCCTCGATGGCATGGCGTTTCTTGAGTTTCGCCAAAATCTTGAACAGCGGGCGAGTATCGGCTTTCTTTAGGTGCAGACCCTGGGCGATCTCGTTGGTAGAGGCGGGTTCGCTTCTAATTTGCAGAAAACGCAAGATGTTATCGGGGCTGAGGTGTGAAGGACGTGGCATGGAGTATCGCGCCAGTGCGCAGGTGCTATTTTTCCACCGTGATTTTAGTCACTTTTCTTGGTTCCTCAGGAACTTTTTTCAAGATTCCGGGATTATATAGGCAGGCCAACACACGACCGGCCATTCGCCCTCCGTCAGAGTGGCCGGTTCCCCGAGAGGGGAAAATAAAAGAGGCGGGAAGACCTGGCCCGCCTCCTTCTTTCATTTTAGTTCTATCCCTTGACACAAACCACCTGGTGCAGAGTGTGGACGACCTCCACCAAATCGCTCTGCGCCGCCATGACCGCTTCGATGGACTTGTAGGCCGCGGGCGTTTCGTCGATGACCTCGGCATCCTTACGGCATTCGACGCCCGACGTCATGCGCTTGTGGTCTTCCACGGTGAACCGCCGCTTCGCTTCCGTGCGGGACATCGCGCGGCCGGCCCCGTGGCTGCAGCTCATGAAACTTTCCATGTTGCCTTTGCCGCGCACGATATAGGAACGTGCTCCCATGCTGCCGGGAATAATGCCCATATCGCCTTCGCGCGCGCGGACTGCGCCCTTGCGTGTCACCAGAATGTCTTGGCCATAGTGGTGTTCCCGCGCCACGTAGTTGTGGTGGCAATTGATGGCCTTCAACTCGGCGACGAAGGGCCGCACTTCGCCGGAATCACGGACCGCGCCAACAATCTGCTCCATCATGAGGTGGCGGTTCCAGCGTGCAAAATCCTGCGCCCATTCGACGGCTTCGACGTAATCGTCGAAGTGCTCTGAGCCCTCCGAAAAATAGGCGAGGTCCTTGTCCGGCAAATGGATGAAAAATTTCTCAATGTCTCTGCGCGCCACTTCGATGAAATAGCTGCCCATGCGGTTCCCGACTCCACGCGACCCGCTGTGCAGCATGAACCAAACATTTTCAGATTCATCCAGGCAAACTTCGATGAAGTGATTGCCGGTGCCGAGCGTGCCGAGATGATTCGAGTGATTGCCTCGATCGAGCTTTGGATGCTTTTCGAGAATAGCGTCGTAGCGCGGCTTGAGCGTTTGCCAGACTTCATTGTTGCGCAAAGGAATCTCCCGCCAAGCGCCCGCATCGCCGCGGCCCCCGTGGTTGGTGCGCCCGTGTGGGACCGCCTTTTCGATCGCGCTGCGAATGCCCTTCAAATGGTCCGGCAGATCGCGCGCGTTCAAATCCGTTTGTACGGCCATCATGCCGCAACCAATGTCCACACCAACGGCGGCAGGGATGACGGCGCCTTTCGTGGGAATGACGCTGCCAACCGTTGCTCCGATGCCCCAGTGAACGTCCGGCATGGCCGCAACCCACTTGAAGATAAAGGGAAGCTGCGCGACGTTTAGAAGTTGCTTGCGCGCCTGTTCTTCCAATGGGACGCCTTTGGTCCATGTTTTGATCGGCACGCCGGTTGCCGGCGCGAAGACGTTGTAGTTTTTTTCATCAGACATGGAGGCCCTTCGCCCGATTTATCGCGCGATGGTACTGAGGAACGGGTAGTGACTGGCCGCGCCCATGAAGAACAACATCGGGAACGACAGCCAAAACGAAGTTCGCGCCGTAAGATAATTCCAGCGCATCAATCTTTCCGCTTCGGGCGGCATCGGTACGCCCTCTTTGATGCTCAGGCGCGACCATGTGATCAGCCGCTTTTGCGCCCGCCACACCACTCCCCAGGTATTCAGCAGCATGATCAGGCCGAGTCCGCCGCCGACGCTGATCGCCAGATGTGCATTCGATACATTGGGGCCGCCGTTCAGAACGAGGACCAGCCACGAGGCGGCAATCACAACAAGGGAAACTCCGATGACCCGCAACCACGTGTTGTTGAGGATTCCCTTCGCGGGGAGCTGCAGCGCGTAAATGAAGACATACGCGACGAGCCACACCACCAGCCACCAGCCGAACCACTTGCCGATGAGCGAGCGATCTCCGGCAGCCCTCGCATCCGAGGCCAGATGAATCGTGAAATAGCGCAAGCCTACGATTACCGTCACCAGCGCGGACGAACGGAACCAGCCCATCGCACCCGGCATCAGCTCAGGATAGATTTTGATTCGCAGCTTGGGATCGCACTGCTTCATGGCCGGCGTCAACACCAAGTTGAAAAAATAGAGCAAACCAATCCAGATGATCCCGAAGACGAGGTGCAGCCAGCGCAGGGCCATCATTTCGTTGGCGTGCGGCGTGTCCAGAAAAACAAAATGCGGCCGCCATTCAGGGAACGAAATCGCGAAGAGATAGAAAAGCATGCGTGTACCTCGCAACTGTCTTGGATCGGCTCGCGGAAACACCGTAGCGAATCGTGCAACGCGTCGTCAAATGGGGGGCCCCTGGCCTCCGCCCCCGGCGTAGTTTGCTACCACTCAAATCGGTCTGGTCGCCGCTTTCGCTCACTAGGGCTTGGGGAGCGCAGACAGCGCCTCGCGAAATGCCGCCAGATTGCTCTTGTCCACGACGGCCGTGCCGGTATCCACCCAGGTTGGCAACGGGGCCGCCGGAGCGGTGTGCCAGTCCTTGAATTCCCTCACCGCGTTGTGGTGCAGGTCGTCCAGAAATTTCAGCCCGTAGTAGCTCATCACATAAGGTTTCTGCGCAATCGTCGATGCAATGGCGCCCTTCTCGATCAATCCCAATGTATCTGGATCTTTGTCGAACGCCACGATCGGTACCTTGCCCTCCAGATCCAATCGGTGCAGGGCGCTGGCGGCGCCGGGCCCCCCCGTCGCTTCCAGGCAAATAATTCCGTCTATTTTTTCTTTCTTCTGTAGCAGCTCAGAGATTTGGTCATAAGCGTTCCGCAAATCGCCCTTGTCATCCAGTATCTTCGACAGCTTCAGCGAGGGAAAGTTTTTCAACGCGTCGGCCACTCCGGCCAGCCGATCGTCCAGATTGCCCTGTCCCGGGATGGTGACGACCACAATATTTCCCCGGCCGGAAATGAGCGCCGCCATCCTCTTCATGCTCTCTCTGCCCGCCTTGAAGTTATCCGTCCCGATGTACAGGATACGCTTGGAATTCGGCACATCGGCATCCACGCAGATTACGGGGATGCCTTGCGCCACGGCTTTGTCAATATCCGCCTGGAAAATCTCCGGTCGCGCCGCGGAAAGGCAGATTCCCGCCGGGTGCTGTTCCACGACCTGCCGGAAGATGCCCACCTCTGCGCTGGGGTCATACGTCACCGGGCCGGTCATCTCGGCCTTTACGCCGAGCGCCCTGGCCGCGTCCAGAAAACCAGCCTGCGCTTCCTGCCAGTACGGCAAATTAATATTGGTCGCAACGAAGACGTATCGTTCGTTTTCCTCATGGTACGGTTTCGCGCACGCCACAATGATCGTCGCCACCAAGAGAATAAGAAAACATGCCAGCGTAATCCCATATTTCCTCATTGAAATTCTCCTCTCGCATCCAGTCTGACCTTCGGGGGCGTGCCTTGCTCCGATGGCTCTCTTGTTGAAAAGGAACGTTCCGTGCCGTCTCTTCCGGAGGCTGACTCTCGGGGGGATTCTAACACCGCTGGGCTTCGTTCTGGCCAGTGCATTCGGCATGGGCCCGATCCTCGCCACCTCGCATGCCCTGTGCCTTCTTTCCGTCCAGCAATTCGCATTTGTCCCCTGAATTTGCGACCTGGATTGACTGAACTTCACGCGCAACCTAAAGTGTCAGCTTCTTTTGTACCGCAAGATGCATGCATCAACAGCCACTCGACCGATCGCGGAGCGAAGAATTGATCGAGCGCTTTTTCAAGCTGGCGGAAAACCAGACGACCGTGCGGCGGGAGCTCCTCGGCGGGCTGACCACGTTCATGACGATGGCTTACATCATCGTCGTCAATCCGCAAATCCTCGCGCAAGCCGGTATGCCCGCCGACGGCGTGCTGTTCGCCACCTGCATTTCCTCGGCGGCCGCGTCGCTCGTCATGGGCCTGTATGCGAATTACCCCATCGCGCTGGCGCCGGGAATGTCTCTGAACGCGTACTTCACGTATTCCGTTTGCCTGGGAATGCACATCCCTTGGCAAACGGCGCTCGGCGTTGTATTTTTTTCCGGCGTGCTGTTCATCCTGCTGACCATCACGCGCGTCCGCGAGCAGATTGTCAACGGCATCCCCGATTGCTTAAAGCATTCGACTGCGGCGGGGATTGGCATGTTCATTGCTTTCGTGGGAATGCGCGGCGCGAAGCTGGTGGTGGCGAATCCCGCGACGTTCGTCGGCATAGGAAATCTCTCCGATCCGGAAGTGCAGGCCGCTTGCCTCGGCCTGGTGCTCACGCTGGTCTTGATGGTCAGAAAAGTGAACGGGGCGATTCTGCTCGGCATTCTTGGCACGACGCTGTACGGAATTTTTCGCGGAATGGCGCACTGGCCCGTGTCTCTGGTTGCCATGCCGCATCCTTCCAGCACGCTGTTGCAATTAGACCTGCGCGGCGCCGCGCATTTGGGGCTGCTTGAGATTACTTTTGCGTTTCTCTTTGTGGACCTCTTTGACAACGTCGGTACGCTCGTGGGCGTTTGCGAACAAGCCGGCTTCGTCAAAGACGGAAAAATACCGGGGGTAGGCCGGGCGTTGCTCGCCGATGCCGTCGGAACCGTCTTCGGCTCGTTGACGGGAACTTCCACGGTAACGAGTTATATTGAAAGCGCCGCCGGTGTTGCTGTTGGCGCGCGCACCGGGATGAGCAACGTGATCGTGGCTGCCTTGTTTCTCGCCGCGGTATTTTTCTCCCCGGTGGTGGCGGTGATTCCCGCCTTCGCAACCGCGCCAGTGCTGATTCTTGTTGGCGCGCTGATGACGCAATCCATCGCCAAGGTGAAATGGGAGGAATACACCGATGCATTTCCTGCCTTCGTCACAATGGTGGCGACGCCGCTGACCTTTAGCATTGCCACTGGGTTGAGCCTCGGGCTGATTTCCTTTACGGTCGTCAAAGTTGCGGCGGGAAAATTCCGCGAGGTGAGCCTGCTGCTTTGGATCCTCACCGTCTTATTCATCCTGCGCTACATCTATCTCGCGGCTGCATGACGGAGGCTGTTCCGGTTATCACGAGTGCACGGCAAAAGTCTTCTTGTCTTCCTGCTGTCTTCCAAACTTGAAGGCGGGGAAAAGTGGTGCCCGAAAGAGGACTCGAACCTCCACTCCCTTGCGAGAACTAGCTCCTGAAGCTAGCGCGTCTGCCAATTCCGCCATTCGGGCACAAGTGCTGGATTGCGAGGCTTTTTCATTGTGCCCGCCGCTCCGGGCTTTGTCAACGCGGGCCGGAAAGGCTGCTTTTTGGGCCGCGAAAGCATCCCGCCGGCAGCGGACAAGAAGCAGCGTACTTAAGTTTTTTGTATAGGCTCCATGAATACAGAGGACTGGAAATTTGAATACAGGGTGCTATACTCCGCCTAGAAACCCTAGTACCCCTGTCGGCCCCCCTGGGGCGGACACCGCGGAACGGTTCCAACGGGAGGTCACCATGGAATCAACGACGCTAACGGGGCCACTTCTCTACCTGCTGATCACCTGGGGAGTCGTAACCGCCATATTCCTGTTCCTCTTGCTTCGGCGGAGTCTGCTCGCCAGCCATGAAGACGACCAGATCTTTCTCGATGCCGCAGAAGAGCACATGGCCAGGGAACAGCGCGAGCTGGTGGCAAAGATCGACGCCCTCTCCAAGCCCCTTATGGGCACGGGCATCCTGGCAGGCGTTCTGCTGCTGGTCATTGCGGGGATGTGGCTCTACGGTGGGCTGAAGAACTTCTAGTTCCTCGGGAAGGCCCCGCTGCCGCGAAGCGTCAGGGCGCCGCTGGTTTTGCAGGAGCTTCCGCAGGCTTCGCCGGAGGAGTTGCTGGTGGCGGGGCTGATGCGAGCGAAGTGTGGTTGTGCACGATAACCCAGCGGTTGCTGCGCTTCTCTAAGACCACTGTCGTGTGGCCCTGCGATGCACTCGGCTGGCCATCCACAACACCGGCAAAATCCCACTGGTAACACGCCCACGCCACCGTTCCGCTCACCTTGATGTACGTATTCGAGCGGTCCATCCGCACCTGTTTCATGCGTGCTCGCTGCTCCTGGTAGACAGCGAGATAGTTGGTCCAGCCAAGGATGGGGGGCGCCCAGGAGCCATTCACGATCGAGACATCATCCGCATAATCCTTGTGCAGCTTCTCGATATCCCCAATCTGCCAGGCGCCCAGCATGTCGGAAAGCATGTAATCAATCTGCTGCTCATCGGGCAGGGGAATCATCATATTGGAAGCATCCGCAGGAGGAGAGGTGTCCTTCTTCTTTTTCTTTTCCTTCTGTCCTGCGGCTGGCGACGCACAAGTCAGAAAGAGCGCGACGGCAAAGAGGAACAGAACCGTATTCTGGAAGATGCGGGCGGCGGGACAAACTAAAAAATATTTCTTCATTCGCGTGCGACTCCTCTGGCAGAAGAGAATAGCACGGCGATTCGAACGCGGCAGCGATGTGCCCAGTTGGTTTACTTTGCCCGGGAAGCACCGAGCAGATTGACGAACAGGCGGTACGCTCCGGGAACTCCTTCAGGCAATTGGCGGAAGAAGGCCAGCCCTGTGTAAATGTAACTCCCTTTTCCGTAGCGCGTGTAGACGAGCCCGCCGTTCAGCTCGGGCTCGCCCGGATCGTTCATGGCCAGCAGCGGCGTATATTTCGAATCGAACTGCGTCCAGAAATAGAGTCCGCGCTCCTGCACCCAGCCCTTGAAATCATCCTGCGTAATTTTGTTGGGACGATTCAGTAGCGGATCAGGCGGCTTCAGAAATTTGACCGGAGAATTCTCGTCGGTGATGCGCGGCAGCGGCCGGGGAGCCGCCGGCGGCTCCCCCGCTTTCGCAGGCGGCACCGGTGGCGAAATCAGCGCCGGGTACGGCGCATACTTGAATTTGTCCCACGCAAATTCGCGCTGGTATTGCACTACCAGAGTGCCGCCCTTCGAAACGTAATCCAGCAGCCGCTGGTTCGCGCCCGCAAGTTCGGGCCGCAGCTCATACGCCCGAACGCCAACGACAATGGTGTTGTACTTTGACAAATCGCCGAAGTTCAGCGCCGCCGCGTCCAGTTGTTCCACGTGGATGCCCAGCATCCTCAGCGCGTCCGACACGCGCTCGCTCTCCGCATTGACGTAGCCGACGCGCAAATTCTGCGGCACCGTCACCGCGAATGCATGAACCATGCACTGCGCCGGCTCACTCCAGAGCTGAGTGGGCAAAGTGGGCAGGGGCTCCAGAGATGTCGTGAATCTCTCCGACTTTATGTTTCGAGATCGATCGGCGGCGCGTTCGGCGTACGCGGAAATCTTGTACTTCCCCGCGGCGAGTTTCAGCGGCGGTGTCACTGTCACTCGCGCATACCGGTCGCCCGCCCCGTCAAATTTCAATGCGACGGCAGCGCCCGTCCTCCATCCTTTCGGCACGGTAAGCCCGATGCGCACCTGACCCGGCTGCGTCGCATACGAATGCACGTGGAGCAACACTTCAAACGGTCTTCTTGGCCTTGCCACGATATCAATCGCCTGCTTCGGCTCGACCTCCAGCGCATACGCCGTCACGACACGCAGTGCCATCCGATCCGCTCGTGTGGAACTCGCGTGCACGCTGGTCACGGGCGAAGAAACCATGAACGTGTAACCGTTGATGACCGCTTCCTGAGTTGCGGTTACGAGTGGCGGCGGTTCCGGCAGAGCCGCGTCGGAAACGCGCGCGGTGCCTTGCGGATTTTTCGCTGCCGAAATCGTAGAGCGAAAGGCCCCGCCGGCTTCTGGTTCTTCCTTTGTGACGCTCCACTCCGCCGGAAGCAACAACGATGACTTCCCAAAATCTCCCGCAATTCCTTCGCGATGACGCGCGTCCACTCGAACCGAAAATGTTTCTCCGACGACGATTTCGCTTCGATCGGCGCTCGCCTCCAGCCGCACGCCCGCAACGAGGGCCAGCGCTCTGTCAATCTTTTCCCGCTTCCGTTGCAGGCTTCGTGCGAGGGACACCACCGGAGCGGGCGTCTGCGAAGAAACAGAAGGCCGCGGCACTTCATCGATCTTCTTCCCCGCTATTACGAGTGAATCGGCTGCGGCTTTCCAATCAAGCCGCAAAGCCGCATCACGCGCTGTCGCGAGGGCCGTGCTGACCGCGCGCATGAGCGGATCCACGCCCATATTCCCCACTTCATAGTCTTCATCGAGTGCGCCGAGCGGTTGCGCCAGCACTGCAGGGTCCAGCTCGCCGCCATCTTCGCGTCTGAGCGCAATCGGCCGCCGCAGGAAAGGCGAGCCCAGAAATCCGGTGATTCCCTGCGTGCGATGATTTGCAAACCCATCGAGGCCGATTTCTCTCCAGGACTTGCCATAAAGCGGCGAAATGTCATCCAGCGGCAAGAAATAGCCCTGCGGTTTCTCGCTTCGATCCAGGTCCAGCACGAGCACGGGCTTGCGATCGCCCCACGGTGCTAAATCCTGCTGTTCGGATGCCGCTCCTTGCAGTCTAAAAGTCGGATCGGCGGCCAGTTGTACAGCCTTTGGCGTGAGCAAACCTGCGGCTTGATGGTGGCCATGTCCGCCGTGCACTCCGCCCCATCCATTGATAACCACGTTCGGGCGGAAGCTGCGAATAACGCGGACCATGTCCTCAAGAACCTCTTCGCCCCAGACTTTTTCGGTCTCCTCCGGGGTTTTCGAAAATCCAAAATCCTTCGCGCGCGTGAAATAGAGTTTCACGCCGTACCCGCGCGTGGCAGCCAGAAGCTCCTGCGTTCGAATCAGCCCCAATTGCGGCGCTTGTTCCGGGCCGAGGTCATTTTGGCCGCCTTCACCACGCGTCAAGGAAAGCAGCGCCACGTCGGCGCGCAAGCCGCGCGCGAGATACGTGAGGACCGCCCCGGATTCGTCATCGGGATGCGCGGTCACATAAAGGATACGAGTCGTGACTCGCGCGCAATCGATAGCATCAATAGTCTCGGCTAATCCCGCGCCGGTGCCCGGAGCGGCGGGAAATTGTCCGGCCGCGCGCTGCGGCATGAACATTAGCAGCGCCGCGCCCACGGACAATAAGACGCGCTGAAACACGGACCCGGATATTTTCATTCGACGACCTCAGAGTCTGGCGAGCCGAAAGGCCATTCCTCTCGAATGCGCGCCTGCACGAAAAACACAATCAGTCCCATGATAATCACCAGTAACCCCCACCAAATGGCCTTTCCCGTATGCGAAAAAAGCCACAGCCAGCCCACGATGGTCAACAGCGCCGGCAGCGGGTACAACCACATCTTAAAGGGCAGCCGCTCCGGGGGCCAGCGCCGCCGCAGCAACATGACACCCACGGCCTGGCCTATGAACTGGATGATCAGGCGCATCGCCAGCACCGCGGTGATCACCGTCTTCAGCTTGAAGAGCAAGCTGAAGGCAAACGTCAGCGCACCCAGGAACAACAGCGAAATGTGAGGGAATTTTTCCTTGGGATGCACGCGCGCAAAAACCCGGAAGAAATTTCCGTCCAGCGCCGCCGAATACGGCACGCGCGAATACCCCAGCATCGAGGAAAAAAGCGACGCAAACGCGATCCACAGGATCATCAGCGTCGCGAACCACGCCGCAAACGGGCCGTAAAGTTTCTCGACGAAGGCGCTTACGATGAAAGGCGAATCCTGCGCCTGCTGCCACGGCAAAACACCGAGAATGCACGTCTGCATAACGAGATAGAGCACAGCAATTCCCGCAATCGAAATGAAAATGCCGCGTGGAATGTTTTTCTCCGGCTCGCGAATCTCGCCGCCGAGGTGACAGATGTTGTAATAGCCCCAGTAGGTGTAAATCGTGTTGACCGTGGCCGAGCCCAGCCCGGCAAAGAATAGCCACGAAAAATTCCAGGTCCCGGGAGCGTAGGTGAAGACCAGCCGCGGATTGAAATGCGTGGCCCCGCCCCAGATAAGCCAAAGGATCGTCCCGATGACCCCTACCCAAAGGAGCATCGAAATTTTCCCGATCGAAGTGATCCGCCGGTAGAGCAGCGCGACGAGAACAATCACCAGCGCGCCGGAAACCGCTTTCTCTCCGTACTTGCCGAGCGGATGGAGGTAGGACGCATACTGAGAAAAACCGATCGCGCCCGAGGCCAGGCTGAGCGGCGCTTGTATCAGAGTTTGCCAGACGAACAGGAACGACATCATCCGGCCGAAACGGCCCGGACCATAAGCTTCCCGCAGGAATACGTAGGTGCCGCCGGCAAGTGGCATCGCCGCGCCGAGTTCCGACCACACAAAACCGTCGAGAAGCGCCAGCACTGCTCCCGCAACCCACGCCAGCAGCGCTTGCGGCCCGCCCATGGCCTTGATGACCAAGGGAATCACGACAAACGGGCCGATTCCCACCATCTCGATCATGTTCAGCGCGACGGCCTCTTTCAGGCCCAGCCCGCGCTCGAGAGCATTTTTTTCGGCTTTATTGCCCGTCATCATCGGTCCGCCGAGAATAGCAAATGCTCATCGTGCCGCCTAACGCAGATTCTTCTGTGCCAGCCATTTCCGTTTGCAACTTTACGCGAACCGCTTAGACTCATTGGAAGTACAGACGCATTATGCCTTCGATGCCAACACTCCACCGCGCCGCGCTCATTTTTCTTTTGCTCTCTTCGTTTGCCGCGCCTGCCGGCTTCGCCAAACTCACTCTGCCACCCGAGACGCCCGCCGTTCTCGACAAAATCTATTCCTTCGACATCACCGAGGCTGTGGAAGCCGCGAAGCGCATGGAACAAGAACACCCCGATCATCCTTTGGGCTACCTTCTCGAAGCCGAAGCGCTGTGGTGGCGCATTTGGTGCGCCTCGGCGGAATTCAAATATGGAATGACCGACGCGCGCCGGCGCGCAAAGTACGGCGCGGATCAGCATTATTTTGAGTCGGCCGCCAAGGCCTCCTCTTTGGCCGAAGCGCAAAACAAGCAGCACGAAACCGCGGGAATGCAGTTCTATGCGGGAATGGCCGATGCCGCGGCGGCCCGGCTCTATGCTCTTCGCGGCGAGAATCGCAACGCCGCGCGTGCCGGAGTCCGTGCCCGCGAGCATTTTCTCCGCGCCAAAACTTTGGATGTCAGCCTCGCCGATGCCGACATGGGCCTCGGCCTTTACAACTATTACGTGGACACCCTCAGCGCCATGGCCAGAGTCCTGCGATTTTTCATGGGCATCCCCGGAGGCTCCAAGCAGGAAGGCGTGCGCCTGCTCGAGCACGCCATCGCGGAGGGTGTTCTGACTCCCAATCTTGCTCGCTTTTACCTCGCCCTGAATCTGCATCGCTACGATCTGCAATATGAAAAAGCGCTGCGTGTGATCAGTCCTCTAGCCGAAAAATACCCGGCGAATCCGCTGTTTCAACTGGCCCGCGGCGATCTTTACGCAAAACTTGGCCGGAAGGAACTGGCGCTGGCCTGCTATCGCGCTGCAGGGGCTTTGGCAGTGCCCGATGCAGAGTGCCAGGTCCGCGTCCGTGAATTGGTCCGCCTCTCGATCGAGGCTCTCAGCGCAACCAAAGGTCGCTGACCCATCCTCCGGCAGCTCCCTCAGACATCCTGCAGCGCTCTCGACATGAACATTGACCTAATCCCCACCGGAATGGTAAGCATGTAGGGTTGCGTGGGCCCTGAAATTCGGGCCTCCGAGATTCCGTGTAACGTGCGGCCTGAAGCAGGGGTGCGGATGGGCCGGCGAAGGTTCTGAGTGACCGCCAGACGGTCAACGCGCAGCGCGATTTCGGCATCACACCCCCAAAGCACGCTGGCGCCGCGCGTTCCCCGCCGTTCGCCGAAGCAGGCCAGCCCCGACGCGGTCGGGGTCGCCAGAAAAAGATCAAGGAGTATCAATGAAGCGGTCTTGGACAGCG
>Ga0066691_10000369_pt1 | contig 14936 bp, 10 predicted proteins | sample GraSoiAngelo_140_FD_66671 | JGI IMG/M metagenome (GOLD analysis project Ga0066691, IMG submission 66671) | Grasslands soil microbial communities from the Angelo Coastal Reserve, California, USA - 14_0929_12_30cm | ecosystem: Environmental > Terrestrial > Soil > Grasslands | place: USA... | reverse complement strand
CCTCCCGGGCAGGCGCGGAGATTCTAGCATGCAGCATTCCTGGACGAGTTGGAGCGTTCCTGTTTCGGCGCAGGGGCGGACTCCGTGCGCCCCTATCTTTAACGCAGGCAAGAAATTATGGACAGCCGCTCGCGAGCTAATGCAACTGAATTACGCAGTGATGCCCGATTTTCTTTCCCGTCGAATGTTTTTGCAGTTCGCTGAGTCCGCTTGCCCCCCACCGCGCGAGAAACGGCAGCAGGCACAATTCCCGTTCCTGCAACCCTTTGTGCGGATCCAAGAGTGACTGCAGGTATTGTTCATGAGCCAAGATCAACCCGACCTTTTGGTCCTGTGCCCGGCCCACTCTCCGGCGCAGTTTGTCGATGTGAAATTCAATCCTCTTCCGCGCCCTTTCAACCGTGCCTTTCAAGGTGGGATCAAGCTTCTCGATTTGTCTGCCAAGCTGCGCCAGCATCTTGGCGATCTGTTTCTGGTTGCGGTCGAAGTTTTTCCCTAGCGTGCTGGCAACCGACTGACGCTCCATTTTGTGCCTCAGGCCTTGCGACCCCGCCCAAACGTCCTCAACGGTCAGGCCATACCGGCGCAAAAGTTTATTGGCCTTCGCGTCGACCAGTGTGAACCCCGCGCGCGGCAGCACCACCGGCATCCTTCCGAGAAGCTGCCGGTACACAACTTCCGACTGCGCAAAATATGAGATCTCCGCCGGACCACCAATATACGCGGCGGTGGGAAGCAGATAATCCTGCACCACCGGCCGGAAAAGCGCATTGGGGCTGAAATTTTGCGGCTCGGTGTGGGTCATATGCACCAACTCGTCCCGCGTCCAGGTTTTCTCGCCGGCCTGAAATTTTCCCGCGCTCGCCGTGACGACCTGCCGCACGCCGTCGGCCAGGTGGAACAGTAACGTGCTGCGCGACGTCACCTTGACCTGGGCATCAAATCCCGCACGGTCCAAATGCTCTCCGCGCTGTAAGAGTTTTTCGTTCAAGGCATCGCGTTCTGCAAGGGCGTGCTGATAAAGCGGTGCTGCAACTTTGTGCAGGTCGGCATCGAGCGGGTCCATCAGGATCAGTCCGTGTTGCGCAAACAGGCGCGCGAATAATTTGCCGAACGCGCCGCCGTACGTTTCCTCCGGCCGGTAGCTCTCGACCAGGTACTGCGCCAGCAGGTCGCTGCCTTGGTTCGCCAACATCTCGGCGGCTTCTTCGACAAGAGACTCGATTTGTGCACCGAGCGGAATCCGTCCCACCGGCCGGCCGCTTTCGGCGATCAGCGGCAATTCAAAACGGACCAGTTTTCCCTGGTCGAACCACGTGGCGCGGCGGACCTCGTCAAGATCGTGATCTTCCGTCGCCATCCAAAAGACCGGCACTGCGGGGATTCCGCCGCGCGTCAACTCCTCGGCGATCTCCACGGCCGTCAGCGCCTTATAGACGGAATAAGCGGGCCCGCTGAACAGCGCTACCTGTTGCCCGGAAACAATCGCGACGGCGCTCTTTTCCAGCCGTTCCAGGTTGCCCAGTGTTTCCGCACCCGCCCCGAGGGTGATGTTCTGTTTGCGAAGAATAGAAGTTAGTTCTCGTCTGCGCTCGCCTGGATAGTCCAATTTCCGAGCCGAGCGCGTCACCGCTGGCATGGTCGGCGGATAAAAGTAGAATGACTTTACCTTCTCAAAGTGATCCAGATATTCGACAAAGAGCTTTGGTTGATGGGGAAGCTGGCGGAAGGTAAGGGCGTGACAATCCATGAGCCCTTAGATGATACCCGCGGCAAAACGTCTCATCAATTCCGTTCGTTCGACCTGAATTAGGCCCTGACAGCGGCTGGTTCCAACGTGGCTAGGAGGGCGTTAAGACGTTTCTTTTGTTCCTGGTGCAAGGGAAGCAAGGGCAAACGCGGCAGGCCGCCCGAGTATCCACGCTGATCCATGGCGTGCTTTACGCCGGCAATGCCCATCTCGGAAACGATCAGCTTTGAGGCGCGGGCCAAAGTGGATTGCAGTTCGCGCGCTTTTTCGTGGTGACCTTGCCGCACCACTTCAAACAGCTCCACGCACTTTTCCGGAAGTGCACACGCCAACGCCAGAATCGCTCCTCGCGCGCCGATCGCCAGCGATGGATACACGGTGGCCGCGGAGCCGACCAAGACTTGAAATACAGGTGGAGCCGCCGCTACAATTTCCCCAACGCCCTGCACATTTCCTGAACTGTCTTTGATACCGATGATGTTGGGGTGCTCGGCGAGTACGGCTACTTCTGCGGCTGCCAGCGCGATGCCGGTGAATTGCGGAATCGAATAAAGCAAAACGGGAATAGGAGATTCGTCTGCCACTCGCCGGTAATGCGCGATCAACACTTCGGGCTTGTATGCGGGTTTATAGTAGTACGGCGTCTTCACCAGCGCCGCATCATACCCCAGCTCTGCCGCCCGCTTTGTGCGCTCAATAGTTTCTGCTGTCGACTCCGCACCGGCCCCGGCCAGCAGCGTTTTCCCTTTCGCCGCCTCTTCCTTTACCGCGACAAGAATCCTGTCCATCTCCGCTCGAGTGAGCAGCACGGATTCCCCGGTCGAACCCAGCGCCACATAGCCCGCCAGATCCGTGTGGTTGTAGCGGTGAACGTTTTGCTTTAAGTCAGGAAGACAAACTGTCCCGTCGTGCGCATACGGCGTGGTCAGAGCGGCGAAAACTCCGGAAACTGTCACGGCTCAATCTCCCGAGGCAGGCACGCCGGAGGCGGCGGCCTGTCCGCGATGCAAATCCTGCAATGCGGCGACTTCCGTTCCCTGTTCGAGGAGCGCCCGAATTCCGCGCGCGGCAGCATGAGCCGCAGCAAGGGTGGTGATACACGGTATATTGTAGCGAATTGCTGCGCGGCGGATCGATTTTTCGTCGTAGAACGATTCGCGCCCCAATGGCGTGTTGATTACCAGATCGATCTTGCCCGTTTTCACCAGGTCCACAATGTTCGGCCGGCCTTCGTTCACTTTGAATACCGCTTCGGCTTCGATGCCGGCGGATGCCAGCGCAGCCGCGGTTCCCCGAGTGGCAAGCAGACGAAAACCCAGCGTCGACAACTCTTTTCCAAGGGCACCCAGCTGCTTCTTGTCACGGTCGTTAACGCTGAGGAAGACGGTACCCTTGCGCGGCAAGCGCTGTCCCGCCGCAAGCTGGGCCTTCGCGAACGCCTGTCCGTAGGATGTTGAAATCCCCATGACTTCGCCGGTGGAGCGCATTTCGGGGCCAAGGATGGTATCGACGCCGCGAAACTTGTTGAAGGGAAACACCGGCGATTTCACTGAGTAAAATTCGCGCACCGTGATTTCTGCCACGCCGTTGTGCCGCATAACTGGCAGATTCATAGTTGCCAGTCTTTTTCCGGTCATCAATCGCGCCGCGACCTTCGCGAGCGGCACTCCTGTCGCTTTGCTCACGAACGGGACGGTGCGCGAGGCGCGCGGATTCACTTCCAAAACGTAGACCGTGTCACGCTGAATTGCGTACTGCACGTTCATCAAGCCGACCACTTTCAGTGCCAGCGCCAGCCGCTTCGTATATTCACGGATGGCATTGAGGATCGCGGGCGACAAGCTCACGGGCGGCAGCACGCAAGAGGAATCCCCCGAATGGACTCCGGCTTCTTCGATGTGCTCCATAATCCCGCCGATAACCAGGTCCGTTCCATCGGCCAGCGCATCCACATCGATTTCCGTAGCTTCCTCAAGGAATTGATCGATGAGCACGGGCCGCGCGGGCCCCATCAGCGCCGCTTGGGCGACGTACTCCTGTACGGTGTTCACGTCATACGCGATCACCATGGCGCGCCCGCCAAGCACATAGCTCGGCCGGACCAGCACAGGCAATCCAATTTCTCCGGCCACGCGGGCTGCTTCCTCCGGCACCAGAGCGGTCCCATTGCGCGGCTGCGGAATCTTCAGCTCGTCGAGCAAACGCCCGAATCGCCGCCGGTCTTCCGCCAAATCAATCGATTCCGGAGCGGTGCCCACGATGGGCACACCGTTGCGCTTCAATTCCAGTGCAAGATTCAGAGGGGTTTGACCGCCAAACTGCACGATCACTCCCTGCGGTTTCTCCCGCTCAACGATTGCCAGAACATCTTCCAGCGTGAGGGGTTCGAAATACAGGCGGTCGGAGGTGTCGTAGTCCGTCGAGACCGTCTCCGGATTGCAATTCACCATGATCGTTTCGAAACCGTCTTCGCGCAGCGCGTACGCGGCATGGCAGCAGCAATAATCGAATTCGATCCCCTGCCCAATGCGGTTCGGTCCGCTGCCCAGAATCATGACCTTGGGCCGCGCTTGGGCGTCCGATTCGTCTTCGTCTTCGTAGGTGGAATAGAGGTACGGCGTGAAGGATTCGAATTCCGCCGCGCAGGTATCGACGCGCTTGAACACCGGGGTCACGCCGTAGCGGGCGCGTTGCAACCGCACCGAAGCCGGTGTCGTTCTCCAGATTTGTGCCAATTGCTCATCGCTCGTCCCGTGTCGCTTCACTTCGCGCAACAATTCCTTGGAAGCCGTCTCAACGGTCACAGCCGCGGCACGCCGGTTCATCGCCGTCAACTCTTCAATCTGCTGGATGAACCAAGGATCGATTTTCGTCAGCTCACAAATCTCCTGGGCTGACAGCCCGCGTTCCATGGCGGTCAGCAACCAGTGAATCCGGTCTGGCCTCGGCGTCGCAAGTTTCTCACGCAGCAGTGAATGCGGCGTTTCCGAGGGGGCTCGCCACGGCGTGCTCGGCTCCAGCGAGCGAATTCCCTTTTGCAGCGCTTCCTTGAAGGTTCGGCCAAGCGCCATGACTTCGCCGACCGATTTCATTTGCGTTCCGAGAGAGCTGTCCGCGCCGGGAAATTTCTCGAACTGCCATTTGGGAATTTTCACCACGACGTAGTCCATGGTAGGTTCGAAGCACGCCGGCGTTTTCTTGGTGATGTCATTTGGGATTTCGTCCAGCGACATTCCCACGGCCAGCCGCGCCGCAATTTTCGCGATCGGGAAGCCGGTCGCCTTACTGGCCAGCGCCGAGCTGCGCGAGACGCGCGGATTCATTTCGATCACCACCATCCGGCCATTCTCCGGGTTCACGGCGAACTGCACGTTCGAACCGCCGGTCTCCACGCCGACTTCACGGATAATCGCAGCCGAGGCGTCACGCATGCGCTGAAATTCCTTGTCCGTCAGTGTCTGCGCGGGAGCCACGGTAATCGAATCGCCGGTGTGCACGCCCATGGGGTCGAAGTTTTCGATGGCGCAGATCACCACGAAGTTGTCGCGGAAATCACGCATCACTTCGAGTTCGAACTCCTTCCAGCCGAGCACGGATTCTTCCACCAGCGCTTCATGGACCGGGCTCATGTCCAGAGCGTGGGCGATGGCTTCGCCAAACTCCTCCTTGTTGTATGCGATGGAGCCGCCCGTTCCACCCAGCGTGAACGACGGCCGAATCACCAGCGGGAATCCCAGCTGATCGCAGAGCCTCAACGCGTCCTTCGCGTTGTTCACCAGGGCGGACGCCGGCACCTCCAGCCCGATCTTTCTACAGGCATCCTTGAACCACAGACGGTCTTCCGCAACCTTGATGGCGCGCAACGAGGCGCCGATCATTTCCACTTTGTATTTTTCGAGGATGCCGCTTTCGGAGAGCTCCACGGCCAGATTGAGGGCCGTCTGCCCCCCGACTGTCGGCAGCAGGGCATCCGGTTTTTCCCGGGCGATAATTCCCTCGAGATATTCCTTCGTTAGTGGCTCGATATAGGTGCGATGCGCGAGTTCCGGGTCGGTCATGATGGTCGCCGGATTGGAATTCACCAGCACGACTTCGTACCCTTCCGTGCTGAGCGCCTTGCACGCCTGCGCACCGGAGTAATCAAACTCGCAAGCCTGGCCGATAATGATCGGGCCCGACCCGATAATCAGAATCTTTTTAATGTCATTCCGCTTCGGCATCTTCCCTCAATATTTCCGGTTGTAACCCTGCACCCCTAACTTGGCTTGCTCTGATCGTCGTGCTCTTATTATCATCCCGAGCGAAGCGAGGAATCTGCTTTTCTTACGGTATGGCGAAGACCAATCAACCACTGAATCCTCCCACGCCGGATTCCTTGCCGCGGTGAGCGCCACCAGCTTTTGGCCCCCTCGCCCGGGACTTGATCTGCTTCTCCCGAGCAGGCGCAGCTCGGACACCGCGAGACCTTCCGAGACGGGATTACCTCCTGGGAGCCAATACCGAGACTCCTCTTGACGTCAGGGCATCATCTCCCGTAAAACTGTTTTAACGCCTCGAGCTGCCCGGGTGCGCGAATTCCTTCATCAAATCCGTGAACTGTGTGAACAAGTAGTGCGAATCGTGCGGCCCGGGCGATGCTTCCGGGTGATACTGCACGCTAAAGAACGGCAGCGATTTGTGGCGCATGCCCTCATTGGTGTTGTCGTTCAAATTGACGTGCGTGATTTCGACGGTGCTCGACGGCAACGATTCCGGATCGACGCAAAACCCGTGATTCTGGGCGGTAATTTCCACTTGATCGGTGAGCAGATTCTTTACCGGATGATTCGAGCCGTGGTGCCCAAATTTCAGCTTGAATGTCTTTCCCCCCAGCGCCAGGCCACACAACTGGTGTCCCAGGCAAATGCCGAAGACCGGTACGCGGCCGAAGAGCTTCTGAATATTTTCCACCGCGTAGGTGACTGGCTCAGGATCACCAGGCCCGTTCGAAAGGAAGACGCCGTCCGGCTTCATCTCCAGAACGTCTTCGGCGGACGTTTGCGCCGGCACGACATAGACCTCGCAGTGATGGTCCACGAGCAACCGCAAAATGTTCTGCTTAATTCCATAGTCGTAAGCCACTACGCGATGTTTCCGTATCTCCGCAGGCGCGTCCGATTCGCCCATATGTTCGGACCAGGGCGAGATAGCCACTTCGATGGAACCCTTATCCCACCCGTACGGTTTCCCACACGTGACGCGGCTGGCGAGTTCCTGCCCCGTCATGCTCGGCAATTTTTTGGCTTCGAAAACCAATTGTTCAGCGGGCGTCCCATCCGTCGACACAATGCCGCGCAGGGCGCCAACGTTTCGAATGTGACGCACCAGCGCCCGCGTATCGATGTCCCAGATCACCGGAATCTTGTGACGGTTCAGATACAACTGCGCGGTTTCCGCGGATCTCCAGCTTGAACAGACCTGCGAGAATTCCCGCACCACCAGCGCCTCGATGAAGGGCCGCGGGGATTCCTGGTCTTCGGCGTTTGCGCCGACATTTCCGATGTGCGGGTAGGTCAAACAGACGATCTGCCCGGCGTAGCTGGGGTCCGTGCAGACCTCCTGATAACCGGTGAGGCTGGTATTAAAAACCACTTCGCCGCCGCGGCGCGTGATCGCGCCCGCCGCGCGGCCGTTAAAGACGCGCCCATCTTCCAGCGCGAGTATCGCGGGTCGGTGCTGAACTTCGGCCAGTGGGTCCTCCCGTGTCTCCCATCAAAATGTGCCAGTCACTGGGTGTTGGCTTCCGTGGTTGAAAGCGAGCCGAAATGATCCACGGGCCAGTACGCAAAGACGGCGCGGCCGTAAATAAACCGGCTGGCAACCGGACCGAAAACGCGCGAATCGTTGGAGCTGATGCGATGATCCCCCATGACGAAGTAATTGTCCTTGGGCACGCGCACCGGCCCGAAATCGCTCAGGTCCTCGTACTGCGGCGGCACATAGGGCTCCGGCACGATCTTCCCGTTGACATACACGGCGCCCTGTCGAATTTCAACAGCCTCTCCCGGCAATCCGACAACACGTTTGATGAACGACTTCGAGTGATCGAGCGGATACCAGAACACCACCACATCACCGCGCTGAATGGGCTCGAATCGGTAGACAAATTTGTTGATGAAAATGCGTTCCTGGTCGGAGAGCAGCGGGGCCATGCTGGTGCCTTCGACCTTCACCGGCTGGTACAGGAAGACGATGATTACCAGTGCCAGACCGATGGCGATCAACAGGTCGCGCGTCCAGACGCGGATTTCGCTGCGCAAGGAAAGCAGTGGCGCCGGCCGCCCAGCGGCCGCACCTGAATCCGATCGTTCAGTTCTCACACTCGCCGTCACTTGGTCAGCGCTCACAACCGAGGACACGGCCAGAACCTGGGTCTCCGGTAAAGTCGGGGTCGTGGGCTGTTTCTCGTCCGGTTTTTCCATTTTTAGCTGCCTTGTATTTATAGCATGGCCATCGCGGCCGGCGCCAGATGCGTTTTGTCGTCGTTGTCGGCGGAGCGTGAAGGGGGCCGTGCTCCTACACGCAGTGAGATTCACCGACCTCCCCTGTTCGTTGCTCGCCAAAGTCGGTTTATTTGCCGAAAGGTGTGAAGCTTCCTCCGGACCAAGGTCGGCAGCTGACTATTCGCGGTCGAGGGCGTAATTCAGCGACGCCAAAGCGGCAATGACGGCGGTCTCCGTGCGCAGGATCAGTCGCCCGAGCGAAGCTTCCAGAAAGCCACAGCTCCGGGCCGCCTCGAATTCCGCATCGGTCCAGCCACCCTCCGGACCGATGGCCATAATTACCCTTGTTGTCCGCTGGCCTTCCAGGATCCTTCGGAGAGGCGTGGCCATGGCTCGCTCCGAAAGCATGACGCGCAAGCCGTTTTTGCTTGCACTGAAAATGCTTTCTGCCTTTGCCAGTTCACCCAGCACTGGCACGCGGACGCGTCGGCACTGCTGCGATGCTTCCAACAAGATCTTTTTCCATCGCTCCGCTCGCTTGGCCGCCGCGGTGAGCAAGGCTTTCTCGCCTCGCTCCGCAGCGAGCGGCACGATGGTGCTCACCGCCAGCTCCGTAGCCTTCTCGATCGCCCATTCGAACGCGTCAAACTTCACTACGGACAGCAGCAAGGTGACCTCAACGCGAGGCTGAACGACAGGCAATTCCTCGACCAGGGCGAACTGCACGCGATCGCGGCCGACACTTTCGATCCTGCCGACCCACACTTGTTCACCGTCGCTCAGCTCATAGAGCTGGCCGGTTTGGGCGCGCAACACCCGACCCAGGTGATGCGCCGCTTGGCCTTCCATGAAGGCGCTCTTACCCGTAAACTGTTCAACAAAAAATCGCCTTCGCACGGCGAGATTCTATCCCGAGGAGCAGTGTTATTACCCAAAGATGTCCTTCACCTTATCGAAGATCGAGGAGTTGCGGTCCGCGGGCTTATTTTCTATCTTCAGCGTAGCGCCGAGCTGCTCAATCAATTTGCGCTGGTCGCGCGTGAGCTTTGTTGGCGTCAGCACACGCACGTGGTAGTACAAATCGCCCTTGCCGCCGCCGCGCGGATCGGCCAGTCCCTTACCCTTGATGCGAAACACGGCGCCACTCTGGGTGCCTTCGGGAATCTTAAGCTTCTCTTCTCCGTTCAATCCCGGCACTTGCAATTCCGCACCGAGAGTGGCCTGCGCGATGCTCAAGGGGATGGTGCAGTACAAGTCCGCGCCGCGGCGTTCGAAGAAGGGGTGCTCCTTGACTTCGAGCACAACGTACAAATCGCCCGCTGGCCCGCCGTTCGGCCCGGGCTCGCCTTCGCCGGCCACCCGCAGCCGCGTTCCAGTATCCACACCCGGCGGAATGCGCAGCTCAATGATCTTTTCACGCTCGAGGCGACCCTGGCCGCGGCACTCCTGGCAGCGCTCCTTCACCGTCTGTCCTGCGCCCTGGCACGCTGGGCAGGTGCGCGTGATGGTAAAGAATCCCTGCTGATAGGCCAACTGACCGCGTCCGGCGCAGGTTTGGCAGGCCTGAGCGCCGGTGCCCTTTTTCGCGCCGGTGCCGTTGCAGGCCTCGCAGTATTCCTGCCGCGGCAGCTTGATCTTGGTGGTTACGCCCGCGGACGCTTCTTCGAACGTCAGCGACATGTCGTAGCGCAAATCGGCCCCGCGCCGTGCGCGGCTGCGTCCGCGTCGTCCGCCGCTTCCAAACAAATCCTCGAAGCCAAAGAAATCTCCGAAAATGTCGTGGAAATCCTGGAATACGGTGTTGTCAAATCCCTGACTGGCGCCTGCGCTCGAAAGACCCGCGTGCCCATAGGTGTCGTAAATCTGCCTCTTTTGCGCATCACTAAGCACACTGTAGGCTTCCGTGCATTCGCGGAAGTTTACTTCCGCCTCGGTTTTGTTCGCTGGATTGCGGTCGGGATGCCATTGCAGCGCCGCCTTGCGGTATGCGGACTTGATTTCCTCGACCGCCGCCGTTCGTGCCACTCCCAAAACCTCGTAGTAATCTCGTTGATTCCCTTTGGCCATGGAAACCCTCGATCTCCTTTAGTTCACCGCTTCTTTCGATGCGGGAGTCGGATGCACCGCTACACGCACCATTGCCGGACGCAGCACCCGTCCATGAAACACATATCCCGGCTGAAACACCTGCAGAATGGTTCCGTCTTGGTGCTCTGTTGTTTCAGCGCGATCCACGGCCTGGTGTAGGTGCGGATCAAATGACTTTCCAACAGGATCGATTCGCTCTGTTCCTAGCTTCGTCACGCCTTCCAAAAGCTGCTTGTAGATGAGCTCAAATCCTTTACGGTAATTCTCGTATTGGGCTTCCCGGTGCGCTGCAAGGGCGTGTTCAAATCCGTCGAGCACCGGAATGAGCCCCTCGATCACCCGAGCCGTGGCACGCTTCGAATCTTCAAAACGCTCCTTCTCGATTCGCTTCCGGTAATTGTCAAAGTCGGCTTGCCGCCGAAGCAACGTCTGGCGCAATTCTTCCAGGTCTGCGCCCAGCTTGGCGACTTCCGCGTCGCCTTTGGCGGTATCCGCGGCGACGGCTTGGGCATCCGCGGACTGTTCGACGTTCGCGGCGTCATCGTCCTTGTTGACATTAAGATTGATTTTCACTTCCTTTTCGCTCACCTTCTCGCTTCTCCTGTGCCAGTAGTTTTTCAAGTCTTGCTCAGCGCTTCGCTGAAGAGCTGCGCCACGTATGCGACGGCGGTCATGGCCCGCTCGTAATGCATGCGTGTCGGCCCCAGCACGCCAAGCGAACCTTGCACCATATCGTTCCTGGTGTACGCGGCGCCGATCAGCGCCAGGTTTTCGCCCGCCTCGGAGATTCCCTTCACACCGATTTGCACGTGAACCGGTTCAGGCGTCTCAATACAGGCATTCAGCACGGTAACGAGCCGATGCTTCTCTTCAATGGCTGCCAGCAGATCACGCAACTGCGCTTGGTCTACGAACTCCGTGGCTCCGATCATCTGCGCGGTGCCTTGTACGTGCACGTGCAGAGTGGACTCATCTCCGAGCACCGCCGGGTCACACAGCGTCAGAGCACTCTGAGCCATGCCTTCGTAGCGCTCTCGCTCCGTTGCCAGCTTCTGCAAAAGGTCGCTGCGAATCGCTTCCAGCGTCCAACCGGAATAGTGCCGGTTCAAAAACTCCGCAGTCGCGTCCAGCTCGCCCTGGGTGAACAACCTGATTGGCCGCAGGATCTTGTCACGCGTATTCCCGCCCGGCGAGATCAGCACCACCACCACGCGACCATCCGGCAGGAGCCACATTCGCGTATGTTCCAAAACAGTTTTGCCCAGCGGCGGCGACACAATTATGCCCAAGCCGTTGGAAACCTCGGCCAGCACGTGTCCGGCGCGTTCGGTGATTTCCGTTGCACTGCTGGCGCCACCCATCTCCCGCTGAATCCATTCGCGGTCCGTCGTGCTGATCGTGGCCTGCGACGCAATCTCTTGCGCAAAAAACCGATACGCCGCGGCAGTTGGCACGCGCCCCGCTGAAGTATGCGGCTGATACAGAAACCCGCCATCCTCCAGGTCGGCCATAACATTGCGAATTGTTGCAGTGCTCAGTGCCTCTTCAAAGCCTTTCGAAATCGCGCGCGAGGACACCGGTTCGCCCGTCTCGATGTACGCGCGCACAATGTCCGCCAGTATCTGGCGATTACGCCGTTCTTGGAGCGCCGAATTCCTCATATCAGCACTCTACACCTGGTGCTAACGAGCGCTACCTATATTGTAGAAAGCGTGTCAAGCGCGGTCAACGTATGTCTCCCTCGGCGGCGGCGTAGTCGCGGTTGTCGTGCCCGCCAACCTAGCGTCACCAATTCCGTGCCAGCGGACCGAACTAGTTGTTGTCGATTTGGGCGCGCTGGAGCTTGTCGGAATAGTCGATATACACGGTCTTCCACTCGGTGAAAAAATCGATCGCGGCGATGGCGGCTTCGCGGTGGCCGTTGCCGGTCTGCTTCGTACCTCCAAAGGGCAGGTGGGTCTCCGCGCCAATGGTCGGCGCGTTCACGTAGACAATTCCGGTGTAGAGATCGCGAGTGGCCTGGAAGGCGCGGTTCACGTTGCGCGTATAGATGGAGGCGGACAAACCATACGGCACACCATTCGCTACGTCGATAGCCTCCTCCAAGGTGTCGATGGGGATTACCGACACCACCGGGCCAAAGATCTCCTCCTGCGCCACGCGCATTTTCGGCGAGCAATCGCCAAACACAGTCGGCGCGTGGAACCAGCCCTGGGCGTGCAGGCCACCGTCCAGGCGATCTCCCCCGGTCAGTAATCTCGCTCCTTCATTCTTCCCGATCTCCACGTAGCTCATTACCGTTTGCAATTGTTGCTCGTTGATGCAAGGCCCCATATCCGTATCCGCATCCAGCCCGTTACCAATCTTCAGCGACTTGACGCGCGCGACAAAGCGCTCCACAAACTCCTTGTACACGCTTTTGTGCACAGCTAGGCGGCTCGCCGCTGTGCAGCGTTGCCCCGTGGTGCCAAAACCACCCCAGACCGCGCCGTCTACCGCCAAATCGAGATTGGCGTCATCCATCACCATGATGATGTTTTTGCCGCCCATCTCCAAACTGTAGTGCTTGAACTGGGGCGCGCAAGCCTCGGCGATGATTCGTCCCACTGCCGTAGATCCCGTAAAGCTGATCACTGGCACATCCTTGTGCTGTGACAACGGCGCTCCCGCCCCAGGCCCATCACCGCTCACTAGATTCACTACGCCCCGCGGCACGCCAGCTTCCGTCAGAACCTGCACCAGGTGATATGCAGAGAGCGGCGTATCCTCCGCAGGTTTTAGCACCACCGTATTTCCGCTGATCAGCGCCGGCATCATCTTCCAGGAAGGAATGGCCATGGGAAAATTCCAGGGTGTGATCATGCCGCACACGCCGATGGACTGGCGCACGCTCATGGCGAACTTGTTCGGCAATTCCGAAGGCGTCGTCTGACCGAACAGCCGGCGCCCCTCGCCGGCCATGTAATAGGTCATGTCGATGGCTTCCTGCACGTCGCCGCGGGTCTCTGCCAGGACCTTGCCCATCTCGCGCGTCATGTCTTTTGAGAATTCCTCCTTGCGCTGAAGCAGCAGTTCAGCGGCACGGAACAAGATCTCTGCACGCTTCGGCGCCGGCACCAGCCGCCACGTCTTGTACGCCTCTGTCGCCGCGGCCACGGCGACGTCCACGTCCTCGTGCGTAGAAGACACGAACATGCCGATCAATTCACCGGTGTTCGCCGGGTTGCGGTTCTCATACGCTCTTCCGCCGCGCGATTCCACCCATTCGCCGTTAATGAAATTCTTAAACAGCCGGGGCGCGACTGCGGTAGCCATACTTCCTCCTCGATCCTTGAAGCTTGCCACTTTGCTCTTCGTCTGGTCCAATGCGGGTTGGAACGCGAAACACAGCCAGGTGGAGTCTAAATTCTACAGTCGCCTCTCAATACGGTCAAACGCAGTTCCCTTGAGCTGTATTCCCGCAAATATCTACCCATTTCTCGGCTCATCCTGGAGGGGTTCTTCAACTTGATGCTGGCTCATCCTTCTATTTCTACCCACGACACACCAGGGACCTCTTCGCAAACCACGACCACTCTAGTGAATACCCGGCCTGACGGCATGAAAATAGGGAACGTCTCGATGAGTCCCGAATTGCACCCACTATTTAAACTGTCTAAGGCTCGCTCACACGCCCGGAGTGCTGGGCCTGCGCTCGCCACTAGCTCAAGGGAATGGTTTGTTTTCAGCGAGCGTCGCGGAGCAAATTCTCTCAGTTCTTTGTGCGGTCCATCACCACCGACCCGCCCTTCATCACCCACTTCACGTTCTTCAAAACCACATCGATATCAGCCAGAGGGTCCCCTTGGACGGCGACCAGATCCGCGAAATATCCCGGAGCGACTGCTCCCAGCTCTTTTTCTTTCCCCAACAGCTCCGCCGCATTAGTCGTCGCAGTGCGCAAGGCCTGCTCCGGCGTCATTCCTGCTTTCACGAACCAGCCCAGCTCGCGAGTGTTCTGCCCAAACATCGTGTAGATGGCATCCGAACCCATCGCAAACTTCACGCCGGCTTTGAACGCCTTTTGCGCCGTTTCCAGATTCCTGGGAATGAACGCTTGCAGCTTCTCCTGGTATCCCGCCGCGTACCCGATCTTGTCGCCGTTTTCGATGTAATAGCGGTTGTGGTCGATCGTTGGCACATAGAACGTTCCACGCTTTACCATTTCCTGAATCGTGGCATCGTCCATGTCCGTTGCATGTTCTAACGAATCCGTCCCGGCGCGTACTGCGTCCCGCGCCCCGTCCGGCCCGTACGAGTGGATGGCGATCTTTTTTCCAAATTGGTGGGCCATTTCCACCGCCGCCTTCATCTCTTCGTAGGTATACGTCTCGAATCCCGTCACGTCATCGTCCGTTCCGGTCGATCCGTACATTTTGACCACGTCGGCACCCGCAGCGATCTGCTGCCGTACCGCCTTCAACACTTCCGGCACGCCATCGGCGATCCCGCCCGCAGGCGGATTTATCCCCGATTTGTACGGCGTGTTGGTGACGTACAGCCCGTACCCGCACACAAACATGCGCGGACCGATCATTTCTCCGCGGTTGATCAAATCGCGCATGGCAATGTCCATG
>Ga0066691_10000367_pt1 | contig 14947 bp, 11 predicted proteins | sample GraSoiAngelo_140_FD_66671 | JGI IMG/M metagenome (GOLD analysis project Ga0066691, IMG submission 66671) | Grasslands soil microbial communities from the Angelo Coastal Reserve, California, USA - 14_0929_12_30cm | ecosystem: Environmental > Terrestrial > Soil > Grasslands | place: USA... | reverse complement strand
GCCGTGACAGGGTGAAGCCCTAACGAGAGGGCAGCGTTCTAACCGCGCTCGTCTCCGGCTCGCTGTGAAGCCTTCCATTGAAGTGCGCTTGAACGTAAAGCTTGGAGGCCTGCACCTTGGGTCTCCTAGCTCCAGATAGAGAAGATCGTGAACAACTGGAGCCTGTTGGGCGGTCTTGGGGGCTGCGGAAGCTCATAAGCGCAAGGAAAACCGCAAGAAAACCTTTGCGCTAAACTTGCGCTAAACGATGGGAAATGTCGGGCAACGACTGGCAATGACGGGCAGTTAAGTCGTTGAAAAGATTGCTAACCCGTTTGGTTAGAGAGCCAGGGCGCCGTTTCGTAATTGGCAGGTCGTGGGTTCGACTCCCACCCTCGGCTCCAGAATTTGTTGGTCACCCATAGTCGGGTCGCTCAGTTGATGTTGTCGGTTGCTGACGCTAATCGACTATTCGTACCTCAACGCGACTATGGGGTCGACTCGCATCGCCCGACGAGCAGGGACCGCGCAGGCCACCAGCGCGATCCCAGTGAGAACACCTATGACGCCGACCAACACCAGGGGATCAAAGGGCCGCACACCATAGATTTCGTGAGCCATCGCCTTTTGCAACGACGCGGCACCGATTATTCCCAAGCCAAAACCATTGGCTACGAGTTTCGAGCCCTCGCGCAAAATCAGTCCGAGAATTCCCGTTCGTGTGCTACCCAGCGCGACGCGGATGCCGATTTCGCGCGTGCGCTGCGCGACCAAGTACGCCAGGACGCCATAGATGCCAAGCGCGGCCAGAAATAAAGCGACTGCTCCAAATGCGTTCGCGAGGAGCATCGACGTACGACGAGAGGCCAGAGAGAGATCGATGCGCTCGGACATGGAGTGAATGTCAAACAGGGCGAGATCCGGATCGAGCCGCGCAATCTCTCCGCGCAGGGCGCTCACCACCGATGCCGGATTGCCTGCAGTTTTCAGGGCAAACGTGAAACTGCTCGCAGGATACTGCGAGTTTGGCACATAGTAGGCTCCGACGGTCGCGCCCGAGTCGTCCAGATGTTCGTAGCGCAGCGACCGCGCAACACCAATCACCGTCATCCATTGCGTATGCTCACCAATTTTCAATAAGTCTTTCGGATCGTTGGGAAAGCGCATCCGCCGCCCCAAGGGGTCGCTGTTCGGCCAGAAATGCTGGGCCAGCCGTTCGTCTACCAAGATCACCCGGGGAGCGGTGTCGTTGTCTCGATCGGTGAATCCGCGACCAAGCAGAATAGGAATATGCAGCGCCTCGAGGTAGCCGGGTGTCACTGCAATCGCCAGCGGAGAAATCAGCGATTCACCCGGCTTCATCTGGTAGCCTTCAGCGAGAAGCACACTGTCACTGTGATTGCCGCCTAGGGGAAGGGCCTCAGTTGCCCCGGCGTAAGAGACTCCAGGAATGCCTCGAATCACAGGGAGCGCACGATTCATGAAGTTGCGCCGCGCTTCGTCGTTGGCATATCGGGCTTTCGGCAGGGCGAGGGAAGCGGAAACTACTCCATTGGGATTGAATCCTGGATCGACGTGCAAAAGTGCGCGAAAGCTGGCGAGCAGCAACCCCGCGCCCATGAGCAGCGCGAACGCGAATCCGATCTGCGTAGCGACGAGAAGTTGGCGCAGGCTTCGGGATTTTGTCCCGCTAGTGCCCGAGCGGCTTTCTTCGCGCAGTGCGTTATTGATGCCAATCCTTGAAATGCCGGCAAAAGGAAACAGACCAACGAAAAGGCCGGCGACCAGCGACAATACGATCGAAACGAGGACGACGGTGCCATCGACGTGAATTTCGCTGGCGCGAGGGAAGCGCTCCAGGCCGATCGCGTTAAGAGCGCGCAACACGCCTGCGCCAAGAGCGAGGCCGCCGATACCACCCAGCAAAGCGAGTCCCAGGTTTTCAAGCAGCAACTGGCGGGTGACCTGCACGCGGCCTGCACCTAAAGCCTGCCGTGTGGCTATTTCCTTGCGGCGTAGAGTGAGCCGAGCGAGGGCCAGATTGGCTATGTTGAGCCCACCGATCAGCAAAACGAGAAATGCACCGCCCCACAGCAGATAGAGCGTTCCTTTTACGCCGGCGGTCAGCATATCCTGCAGTGGCTTGACCGTGGTGCGGAAGCCGGCATTGATCAGAAGCTCTTTCATTTCCGGAAAACGCTCCAGGTTTTCGTTATTCAAGGCGTTGACCTGCGCTTGAGCCTGTCCCAGCGTGGCACCGGGCTTCAAGCGCCCGATGTGATACCAGTTGTTGCTGTGATGAACGGTCTTTTCTTCGGGCGTAAACGCGAGCGGGATCCACAGGCGAACTTCAGGATCGATGAAATTAAAGTTCGGAGGCATGACACCGACGACCGTGAACGGTTTGCCGCTGATGCGCAAAGAGCGGCCAAGGGCCGATTTCTCTCCGCCGTACAACTGCTCCCAAAGGCCATGGCTCAGGACAGCCTCTTGATCGCGGCCAACTTCTCCCTCATCATCGGTGAACGCACGGCCGAGCATGGGCGAGACACGGAGAAGTTTGAACCACGACGGTGTCACTAACATTCCGTGAATCTGCTGTGGAGAGCCGTTTAGCTCCACCGTTTGATTGCGATCGTGAAACAAGGCTTGGCTCTCGAAACAGGTCATTTCGCGAAGGCGGTCGTAGTAATCGCCGGAGGCGCTGTTGTTGGAGCCTGCGACTCCAGCATTGGGGTAATCGTTGGACATGATCAGGATGGAGTTAGCGTCCGGGACGGGCAGGGGATGCAAAATGACCCCGTGCACAATTGCGAAAAGAGCGGTGTTGGCGGCGATGCAGACGGCGAAGGTCAGAACTACGGTGACGGCGAAGCCTCTCTCGCGCCACAAGGACCGGAGGCTGTATTTCAAATCGAGGAGAAATGCATCCATGACTTCGGAAAGCCTCCATTGCGAGGTTATGTCTGCCAACCTGAGCCGGAATCCTACTAGGATTCAGTACGCATGGATAACGAACAAAGTTCCTTACAGACGAGGGCGCGGGAATGGCAATTGTAAGGCAAGCGGATCTTACTGACGAGGAAGTGGATTCGACACAACGAAATCTGGATACTGCAGGAGTAATCCCTGATCAACGCGCCAGCAGTGACCGACAATCGTTGGCGAGAAGTCCCGTTCGCGGACATCACCACTGATCTCCTCGAACGCCGTTTCTTGCCCGTGACGCGCCGAACTGACCTCGGTTTTTGCCGCAGCGGTACTTTTTAGGATTGTTCCCTGGATCACGGGCAACTCTGACCGTAACGCGATTAGGTAAGGGTTGTCGACAATCCAGGCGTTATCGCTTGGCTGCCGATCGTCCGGGAGCATTTTTTCAGTGCAGGGACATCCCCATAGAGCTTGGTCACCTTGACATTCTACTGAAGGCGCTATATCGTCACCTAGAATGTCTACCAAAGAAGAATGCGAACGCATCGAGCTGCTGCAAGGGACGCTGGACTTGCTGATTCTGCGCACGCTGTTGCTGGGGCCGGCGCACGGCCACGCCATTGCCAAGGCCATCGAATTCAACTCCGAGGATGTGTTGCAGGTCGAGCAGGGGTCGCTCTATCCGGCGCTGCACCGGCTGATCCAACGGCGATGGATTTCGGTGGAAGAAGGAACCTCAGAAAACAACCGCAGGGCCAAGTTTTACAAACTGACGCCGAAGGGCCGGCGGCAACTCACGCTGGAGACGCGCAAGTGGGACAAGCTCGCGGGAGCGATCGCGCGGATTCTGCGTCCGAGGGAGCAGGAGGGCGAATGATGTGGCGGCGCAAGCGCATGTTGGAGGAACTGGACAAGGATATTCGCGAGCACATCGCGAGGGAAACGCAGGACAACATCGAGCGCGGGATGTCGCCAGAAAAAGCGCATTATGCGGCGATGCGCAAGTTTGGCAACGTGACGCGGGTCAAGGAAGAGACGCGCGAGGTTTGGAGCGTTGTTTGGGTCGAGCAGATTCTTGCGGACATCCGCCTTGGCCTGCGCATGTTGCTCAAGTCTCCTGGCTTCGCCTTTGTTTCCATTCTCACGCTTGCGCTCGGCATCGGTGCGAACACCGCCGTCTTCAGCCTCGTGGATTGCCTCGTCCTTCGTCCCCTCCCGATTGAGCACCCCGAGCGGGTTGTTTTCCTGGCCTCGTCATGGAAAGGCGGCCAAGCGAGCACGGCGTTCTCGTATGCGGATTTTCGGGAAATCGGGGAACAAACGCCGACTATCTTTTCGGAGATGACCGCAATTCGTCTTTACCAAGCGGACGGGGTGAGCAGAGATCGCAACAGCCAACCCATGTTGGGCAGCTATGTGGCAGGAAATTTCTTCGACGCCCTGGGAATCAAACCTGCTCTGGGGCGGCTCATTCTGCCGTCGGAAGGAGCGATTACTGGGGCGGATCCCGTTCTCGTGGTCAGCTACAGCTACTGGAAATCACGGTTCAGTGGCGATCCCAATATCGTCGGCGAGAAAGTGACGGTCAACGGGCTTCCGGTAACGGTCATAGGCATCGCGCCGGAGGGATTTCGAGGTCTTAGCTCGCTAGTCGATATGCAGGGCTACATGCCTTTGGCAATGGCTCCGACTCTGAAGGATGCTCCGGCGGATTTTCTTACAGCTCGAGATGCGGCGTACTTTGTAGTGATTGCGCGACTGCGGCCCGATATCGATATGCAACAAGCACAATCTGCTCTGCAAGTCGTGGCCGAAAGATTGGCACAAAAGCGTCCAAAGTTGGCGGGTATACTGACCATTCGCGCGGTACATCTCGGTCCCGCTGGCCTCACCATCAATCCCGGACACCCGGAGATGCTGCCTCTAATAAGCACGCTGTTCCTCGGTCTCGCGGCGTCGGTGCTTGTCCTCGCTTGTATGAATATCGCTAATCTATTGCTCGTGCGAGCGGACAGCCGAGAGCGCGAAATGGCGACGAGATCGGCCTTGGGAGCGACGCGGAGTCGTCTGATTGGGCATTTGCTGACGGAGAGTATTCTGTTGGCGCTGCTGGGAGGTGTCGGTGGAGTCCTGCTAGGCCTGGGCGCAAGCCAAGCGCTTAGTTCGATACCTCTTCACACATCTCTTCCCGTCGTTCTGGATTTCCGTTTCGACTGGCGGGTGTTCGCCTACGCCTTTGGCGTGGCATTACTGACGGGCATTCTCGTCGGTGTTACGCCCGCGCTACGCGCCGCGCGCGGAGACGTGAACAGAATTCTCCACGAGGGCGGGCGCACATCAACTGCGCGCGACCATCGCCTCCGCAGCGCTCTCGTTGTCGCACAACTGGGCGGTTCGCTGATGCTCCTCGTCGTTGCAGGCCTGTTCGTGCGCAGTTTGGAGCATGTGCAGCATTCCGATCTCGGATTTGACCCAAACGGTGTTTTGAACGTCTCGCTTGACCCCCATGAAGCGGGGTACGACGAGCAGCAAGCGCGTGAATTTTTCCGCAATCTTTTGCAAAGCGCGCGGTCACTGCCAGGCGTTCAGTCGGCGAGCCTGGCTGCTTCAGTTCCAATGGGTTACTACGACTTGGGCACTGCCCTCAGGATCGAGGGGTATCAAGTGCCGGCTGTTGAGCGGGAGCCGTACGCCGCATATAACTCGGTCTCTCCAGGTTATTTCGAAACTATGCGCATCCACTTGCTGCGCGGCCGCGAATTTCTCGACTCGGACGCGGAAAATTCACCACCCGTCGCGATCGTCAGCCAAGCCATGGCCGACCGCTACTGGCACGGAATGGATCCAATCGGTCGGAATTTCAGCAGCGATGACGAACCCAATCATTCGCGGCAAGTTGTCGGCGTGGTGAAGAATATACGGGCTGAGAGCTTCGAGGCTGAAACTTCCCCATTTTTCTACGTTCCATTCGCGCAGTCTTATCAGCCGGTCGCGACGCTTCAGGTCCGAACGGCCACTGCTCCTGAGACGATGGTGCGAGAGGTGACGGGGCTCATTCACTCGCTTGAGCCCGTCATGCCCGTTTTTGATGTGCAGCCTATGACCGTGGCTCTGGAGACTGTGAACGGCTTCCTCCTTTTCCAATTCGCTGCGGGGTTAGCTGCTTGTCTCGGAATCCTCGGGCTCGTGCTCGCGGTCGTCGGAGTGTACGGTGTCATTTCGTACGCTGCCAGTCAGCGCACGCATGAGATCGGTATCCGCATGGCGCTCGGCGCTGAACCAATGCAAGTGCTTAGAATGATTTTCGGACAGGGTTTCATCATTATAGTGGCCGGTGTTCTCATCGGACTCGTAGCTGCGGCCGGAATGGCGAGGGTACTGCAGAATTTCTTGATCGGCGTGCGAGCGCTCGACCCGATTACGTATTCGGGTGCTTCGTTTCTTCTTGGGCTTGTTGCTCTCGCCGCGTGTTATATCCCAGCATTCCGGGCCATGCGGGTCGATCCAATGACCGCCCTGAGGCACGAGTAATCTCTCCAAACGCGCAGTGCGCTTGAGAACACAAGTATGTTCTGAAGGTTGGATTGTGTCTGGATGACGGGCGATTCAGAAGTCATCGGATCAAATTCTCAGTTTCTTGTTTGCGGACGACTCGCCCCGAACTCTGTTCAAGCCCTACACAGGTAGCTATTTCCACCTTCCTTCTCAAGTGTTCGTCGAAACTGAGTTACTCGTAGTGCAGGGAGACCAGCGGGTCCACTTGCGTGGCTTTGCGGGCTGGAAACAGGCATGCTGTGAGGCCAACAACGAGAATGAGAGCTGCGACGGCGGAAAAGGTCCAAGGGTCCGTGGCTGAGACACCCCAGATTTGGCTGGTCATTAAACGCGTCAAAGCCAGGGCAGCAGCCAATCCAGCAATCGTTCCTGTTGCCATCAGGCCCAGACCCTTCTTGAGCACCATGCGCAGAACATCGTTCTGTTGGGCGCCTAAAGCCATTCGGATGCCAATCTCGTGCGTTTGCAGTGAAACCGTGTATGCCATGACGCTAAAGACGCCAATCAAAACCAAGAGCAGTCCGATACCGCCGAACGCTGTGAGAATGATGAGAGTGAACTGCGGCCCGGCGTAATACCAGCGTCCGAGAAAACTCTCAATGGTTCCGTCGTCAGAGATGGCCACATCGGGGTCCATTTCCGTAATCTCCCGTCGAAGGCTTGCCAAGATTAGGCTTGAGTTTCCCGCGGTGCTCACCATGATGCCGCGTGGACCCGTACTCGTGATGGTATAAGGCAAATAGACCTCGGGCTTTGGCGCATCTTGCAGGCCATTATTCTTGGCGTCCGCGATCACCCCGATAATTTCAAAGTAGGCGTCACGAGGTCAATCCGCCGCCCATTCCTCGAACGTGGTGAACTTAATCCTCTGACCGACGGGATTTTCGTTCGCGAAGTAACGGCGGGCGAGCGTTTGATTGATGACGGTTACATGTCGAGCTGACTCCACGTCGCTTCGCGAAAGCAGCCTGCCGCGCAGCAAGGTTCGACTTAGAGTCTGAAAATAGCCCTCACTACACAAGTCAAAGGTAGTGCCCCAGGGCTCGGAATGCGTTTTTCCGGGAATGAGCACTTCGGTCCACCCGAATGAGTAGGGCGGAAACGAGCTAGCCTCAGTAGCGGCGATGACGCCTGGCAAGATGGCCAAGCGATCCAGCGCTTTTCTAAAGAACACTCTCTTTTGGTCACGATTCTGCACTCCGCTTGGATTACGGCAATCCGTAAGTAATCCCAGCAGACCTGGTCGCGCAATTCAGCATACGACGTTGGCTACGCAGCATTTGTGTTTTCTGTTTGTAGTCGCCAAGATCTGGAAGCATTCCGGGCTGGTAGGAATCAGCTATAGCGACCAATATGCGGAGCGCGGTTTATTTCAGCGGTTGATGAAACGCCGTCGGGATATCGCGACTGGGACCGGCAAGTTTCTTGCCGGTGCTCGCCAGGCCGCTGACACTGGAGCTTGTTGCTCGGTGATCGGGGTTGCGAAGCACATTAGCGCAAGGAAAACCGCAAGAAACCTTTGCGCTAAACTTGCGCTAAACGATGGGAAATGACGGGCAACGACTGGCAATGACGGGCAGTTAAGTCGTTGAAAAGATTGCTAAGTCGTTTGTTTAGAGAGGCAGGGCGCCGATTCGTAATCGGCAAGTCGTGGGTTCAATCCCGACCCTCGGCGCCACCGCTCAAAATCCCGCGAAATCAATTAGTTGACCTTCTCATTTTCTGTAGCCACCAAAATGTTGTGAACATTAATGAACAGAACGCTACAAGCGTCCAAGCGACCATTCTGTGATTCTCCGAGGGAAACTCTACCACTGTCGCAGAGATGGTCAAACCCAAGACTTCTTCGCCGATTCACCGAAGGGTCTCAAGTGATTTGCGATGGAAGGCAGAAGAAAGGCGTCAGTGCTGGATGTCGGCGAAGGCGGGGATGGAACTGCGCGAAACGTTTTTGTAAACGATGCCGCCCTTCATTACGAAGACGACGCGGCGGACGGCAGTGATGTCTCTTAGTGGGTCACCATCGAGCGCGATAATGTCGGCCTGAAGGCCGGTGGTGATCGAACCAATCTGATCGGACATACCCATGGCTTCCGCCCCGAGTGAATTGGCAGAGACCATCGCGGACATGGGGTCCACACCGCAGTCGCGCACGCGGTCAATGAATTCCTCGGCGTTGCGGCCGTGAGAGCCCGCCACCGCGTCCGTCCCGAAGACGATCTTCAGCCCCGGAACTTTCCTAGCGCGCTGAATCACATCGTGAAGCATGGGCAGAAGCTCCTTCATGGGTTCAAACTCTTCAGGAGTTTTCGGGAAGAACGGAGTTCCGGCATACTTTTCCCTATTCGAGAGATAATTCTCGACGATCAGACCGGCCTGCGGATCGAAATACGTGCCGCGCTCGGCCATCAACTTCAGATCGGCGTCCGTGGCGCCCAAACCATGCTCGACTTCCGTGCATCCGGCCAAGACGGCCATGCGAACGGCATCGCGAAAAGCGTGAACCAACGTGTGCAGGCCCTGCTTCTTCGCCTCGTCGCACGCGGCGTTTAATTGATCCTGGGAAAGCGTTGGCGGACCGCTGCGCATTCCCCCGGCTGCATAGATTTTGATGAGGTCCGCGCCCGCGTCCTTTTGTTTGCGCACGAAGGCACGAATCTCGTCCGGCGTGCCCGTCTTCTCGGCTTGCCCTGAGAGTGGCTGGTTGGCCGTCAGAATTCGCGGTCCGGGTAAGGCTCCGCGCGTGATCGAATCGCGCAAAGGGAGGTCACTGGGCGAACCGACGCTCTGCACGGTGGTGAAGCCGGCCATCAGCATCACCCAGACATTTGAAACGGAAGCTAGCGTGGCGTCGTCCCGCGTAATTCGCGCGCTTGAGGGAATGGCGTCGCGCTCCGATTGCGGCAGGGACTCAAACGTCGCGCCGGCCAATTTTCCGTTTTTGGCGAAGAACCAGTTGATGTGCACGTGGGCGTCAATCCATCCAGGCAAGACGGTGAGGCCGCGGAGGTCGTAGTCCACTGGGCCGGCCTTGGGATCAAGCACGGCGATCCTCGAACCTTCGATGACGATGCGCGTGTCGTGCAGAACATGGCCCTTGCCATCGAGGACGGTGTTGGCGGCGATAACGATGCGTTTTGCAGGTGCGGCCGTTTGCGAGGACACGATTGGGGAGAGGGCGCAAACGGTGAGAAGGCTGGATAGGCAGAAAACAATCTTGGTTGCGGGCACAGGCACTCCTGGTCTAAATCGCCATATACAACCTACCGGGCCGCGCGGGATCTTACTACTCCCTGTTGCGGCCAAACGTGGGTGTGGCGGCCGATGAGCTTCCCTCTTTCCCAAGAAGTGTGGGTCACAGCCGGCCGAGCAAGGCGAAGGTCAGGAGGAGAAAAACTGTGCAACAAGCCGCGTCACAACCGCGCCTAAAAGTGCCTAAAACTGCTCAACTCGAAACTGGGAAACCGCTGGAACTGAAGATAGTTAAGGGTTTCGAGTTTTGCTGACGCAATCGGCAGGTCGTGGGTTCAACTCCCATTCTCGGCTCCAGATTGTTCAGTTCACTTTCCCATTTTCTGTACCCGCCGAAAACTGGGGAACACTAGAAAACACCAAGCCACCCACCTCCGCCACGGCGCGCCCTTGCGACTCCGGGATCGCGCGTGTGTAGAGGTTGAGAGTGGTTTTCAGGTCAGAGTGTCCAAGGATCGCCTGAGCCGTTCGCAGTGATTCCCCCCACTTCACCAGGTAACGTTGCGTGAGTGTGACGCCGCAAACTATGCCAGCTGATGACTGGTAAGTTTAGCTTTCGACGCCTTGGTTGCAAGACCATTTGCCACGGCGCAAGAAAGAACCGACGAGCTGCCCTCACAACTTCTGAACAAAACCTGCCGAATACCGTGCTAAACCGTGATACATGGTGCCTTTGACCCCAAACTCGAATTGCGCGATGTCCCCGGGAAGTTGGCTCAAGGGTCGCGGCAAGCGTAGCGGTTCATGCGCACGATCGGCTTCCCGCGATCCAGAACCCGATGTGCGATGAAATAATCCGGATTACGCTCTCGCCATTGCTTCTGCTTTTTTCTCCGGCGAGCCACCTGACAATCCGGATTTCGACACGCTCGCTGACGCAAGCCAATACGCGGATCGGGCCGGAACCAACATCGGCAAATGCAGCAGGGTTTCTTTCGGGCATCTGACATGGTGATCCATGGTCACCACGCCAGCAATCGAAGTCAGCCTTGGCGAGTAAGGCGGATTTACTTTCAGAAAGTGCCAAAAGCGCCTGATCGCGTTTCATTGAATCCATCGCGTTAATGGACGTAGCTTCTGCTTAGCTTCGACCAAGGCGGTACGCCACCGTTGCTCGAACTTTCGCATCGCCTCCCGCTTATGCTCCTCCCAGTCACGGATGTAGTCCCACTTCTCCTTCACTGGGTCCCACATCCAAAAGCTCTTTATTTCGGTGAGCTCGGCATCGGTGGGTACATCCGACACGATCAGCAGCAACGTGCCACACCCGGGGCAACACCGCTTCTTCCGGAAGGCAAAATCCCATCGGCACCTCGGGCATTGGTAGCGCCGCGGTCGGAATTTCATAATCGCCTCCCGAGGGCTCGTAGCTTATCTCCGCACCCTCTGCCCAGACAAGATCCTTACCTTAACACCAACACCTTGCATCGGGGTGCGCACCTGGCGTAGGAAAGTACGGGGGGTGGAGATGAATCGCAACAGCGCAAGGCTTCTGGCCCAAAATCCACAGATCTTAAAACGTCTGGCCAAGTATATGGCGCAGCAATGCTTCCGAAACACGGTCTTGGAAAACTTCCACGCGGGAATCACTCCCTATTCCGAAGCAGGCGACTACTCTGACGTTGTAGTGAAGACCCCTGCCGGTACAATCCCGCGGTCAAAACTCTCGCGTCTCAACGATCAAGAGATGAAGACGCTTATGATCGATGTGGTCAACCAGACCTATTTGCTGCTCCGGACTCTGTTCGATGCTCCTTACAAGCTACGACGGCGGCAGCTTTCGGAAGGTGGCACTCAACCTTGGAACACTTGGTTGCCATCATTTCGCGCGGGGAAACTCCGAAGGGACCAAACAAGACCCTCAATTGAACAAACGGCTTCCTCAATAATGAGCACGCTGCGGCAGGTGCTTGCAACGTCAAAGTCGGACAGACAGGGCGCTAGGCCGTCGACGCTGCTCCTTAGACCTGCGATGTGCGCCGCCTGTACGATAGGCATTCATCGCCGCCTCGTCTATCCAAGCCGTCATGGTCCAAAAGACGTTCTTGGCGTTGACTAGTAGCCTGCCGCCGAGGAAACCAGAGCTGCGCTCTGCCTGGCGCATGGTCTTGAATGTGTCCCAGAAGAATTGCGGAAGGTAGATAAAAGACCGAACTCGCAAACGCGTCACGGAAATCCATGCCATGTTGTCCTCTGGCGTCCATAGATTGGGACGACCGCGCGCATAATATTACTCCGGTTCTCGTTGAGTGTTCCGTGTTCCGTGTCCCGCACTCTCCATAGAGTTCGTTGCGATGCCAGGGCCCTGTGACGCGACGATGATCATCGTGTGTTGGCCTTCCAGGTGTATCATTGGGAATCCGGAAATTGGGATCGCTTCCCACGTAATTTCCGGATAGCCAGGCACAATCCCAAGAGGCACCGCTGCGGGCTACGAACGAGGTCACTTTCAGCGCTGAATTCGCGCCGCGCCACGATCAGAGCCGATAACCGACCAGCGTCCCCGGCGCCGTCCGCAGGAAGAGCATGCCGGCGACGTCGTCGACTGCGTACACCGGCTCGCGCTCCTTACCCAGATCCACGCGCGCGCGCGGCTGCCCGCTGTCCTTGTCGATCTGAAGCAGTACATTTCCGTTCCCATCGGGAGCGCGAGTCAACATAAAAACCGAGCCTGGGACGGTGAGCGAGGCCTTGAAGCGTTTCGTCGCGAGCGCCGCGGACTGGCGCGAGTAGCCTGTGAGCTGTGCGCCGGACTGCGAGTACGCCGTCGCCAGTTGCCCGGTGACGTATCGCGCGTTGGGATCCATGGTTTTCTGCGATGCTTGGGTGAAAGCGTCGCCATACGCCGAGGCGGCGGCGCCGTACAGGCCGGCGCGCACGGCGTTCACCGCATAGAGCGCGCGCACCACCCCCGGAAGCTGCGGTGCAGGGTAATAAACTTGCTGCTTCACCTGCCCATCCCGCGCCACGAGCACGAGGTTCTGCGGCGCGATAAGCACAACGCCTCCGGGCCGGATCTCCATATCAATCGGATCTTCGCCGCCCTGCAGCTTGATCTCGCCGCCGAGCGCGCGGAAGGTGCCGGCCTCGCGATCGACTGCGTATAGGCGGTGGTCGCGGTTCGCGAACACGTAAAGCGTCCGCCCTTCCGAGGCATGATGTAGGTAGTACCGCCCGGCCTTGTAGTCCTCCGCGCTCAACGGCTTGCCGCTCTCAATCGCGTCCTTGAACTTTTGCTCACCCGTGGCGAGATCGATGATGTTGACCTCGGCGTTTATCGTGGCGTCGGGACGCGAAACGTAGAGCAAGCCTGCCGGCGTAAGCTCCACGTAGGCGAGCTGGCCTTTGATCTTCACATCCTTCTTCAGCCGCAGTGTCGCCGTGGCCACATCCATCACGTTCACGAAAGTGCGCGACTCAGCGTCCACGGCCAGCACCACGGCGTCGCCGGCGACCATCGCATCGATCACATTGCCATGCATCCGCAGTGACTTCGTGGCAACCGTCGTCCCATCTTCGTAGCGAGCCACGTTGAGGCCTGTTTGGACAACTCCGTTGATGACGCGGCGGCTCCGGGTTGGCTCACCTTCCGGCGGTGCTTCGGGGAGCATGATGATCCCAGCGGGATGTTGGACGATATCGCGGATGTTCCCCTCCACGCTCGCGGGCTTGGCCCAGAGCGCCTGACCGTCAGCGAGGCTGTAGGCCATGAGGTGGTCGTCGAAGCTCACGTAAATGCGATCGCTTTTGTTGAGCGACGGGTAGAGCTGCACGTGTCGCGGGGATTGCGCCCAGCGGGTGGCGGTGGGCAGTGCTGCGGACCACCGCACCGCGCCAGTCCGCGCGTCCAGAGCTCGCAGACCTATCAGCGTGTGGACGACGATCATGTCCGGCCCCGCCTGCAACACCTCCAACGCGCTGCCCTCGGCAGCAGTGCGCTGTAAACCCTGCATCATGGCACCGAAGCCCCTCTTCTTAGGCTCGGCCTGTTCGAACAGCGCTTCGTTCGTCCAACGCTGTTCGCCCGTCACGAGATCGTAGAGCGCAACAACCGAAGGCCCGTCCAGGCGCCGCCCGTGGACGAGAAGGGTGCCGCTCTGCGGCAGAACGCGGCGGGTAACGATTTGCGCCAGGTTCAGGCGATGGGAATCGAAGACCACCGCGCCAGTCACAGGGTCAAAAATCACCAGCAGGCCCGGGCGCGTCGCTTCCATGAGGAGAGAGCCCTCGACCATGCGGACGCCGTCAGCCGGCAATCCGCCGAGCTCGGGCTTCTCCCACATGACTTGGCCGCGCTCGGTATCGACAGCCGCGAGCGCGGCGTCCGTCGAGACGAGGAGAGCGCCCATCGGCGTGAGCTGCTGCCAGCGGATGTCTCCCTTCACCTTGAGTGTCCATGCCGCGGTCGCACCAGAAGGGGCGGGCGCAACGGCTTGAGCATTGAACTGCTGCGGTTCAGAGGATATTCCGCTGGGTAGGAGCACGGAAACGGGTGCAAGCAGCACACCGGCTAATATGGTTCTCTTCATAAGGGATTTAGTCTCCTGGCTGAGTTCGGAATGAGGGCGGCTGTGTTACTTTGATCTTGCCAGAGAATCTGTCCTTAGGAAAATATGCTTGAGGTATAGCAGTGTCGGCCTAATTACTCCCATTTTGAGCGATCCCTTCCGATTTGTCTTAGGGCAACCGGAAACAATGGCGCGAATCGGGTCTGCCGGGATTACTTCCGGCTTGGCCGGGATGTTTAATTGTCAGCGGACTCGTCGATAACATTAGGCGACAAGAGGGGACCTATTTTCCCACAGCGCCGTTCGAGGCGACATTCGAAGGCCACCAATGCGGCGATTCATCTGCAGCCGTGGGCAAATGCGCCGATGAAAGCCTCGATGCCGTACGGTCGTATGCGCGAATGTTTTCGGGCCCGGCCAGTCGTTGTGTCCGAAGCCCGGGTAAATCGGGTCAACAAGGTGATGGCGGTCGGAGAGCTATTTAGCGGATTGCGATGTTGGTCCACTTCACATCGTCAGAACGACGCGGAACTGTGCATTGCCGCTCATCATGCGCGCGTAAGCCTCGGCCGCTTTTTCGAGCGGGTACGTCTCGATCATGGGACGCACGCCGCTTAGTTCGGCGAATCGCAGGGTGTCCTCGGCATCAGCTGCTGTTCCCGAGGCCCAGCCTTGAATACTTTTACTCCCACTAATGAGCTGCACCGGTGTGACCTCGATGG
>Ga0066691_10000346_pt1 | contig 15267 bp, 11 predicted proteins | sample GraSoiAngelo_140_FD_66671 | JGI IMG/M metagenome (GOLD analysis project Ga0066691, IMG submission 66671) | Grasslands soil microbial communities from the Angelo Coastal Reserve, California, USA - 14_0929_12_30cm | ecosystem: Environmental > Terrestrial > Soil > Grasslands | place: USA... | reverse complement strand
GCGAATGTCCGCTGTGGAGATAGGTCCGCAGCCTGTGGCACTGCTTTTGCGCTACGTCGCTGGTATGGAAAATCGGTTCGTTCATTTTTCGACATCGCAGTGCGATCGTGAAATTTTGGAGCAGATCGTCCGGAAGGAACTAGCGGATCAGCTGGATTTGGTGGTGGACGATGCATCTCACACTTATGAGGGAACGAAAGCGTCCTTTGAATTCCTCTTCCCATTGCTTCGGCCCGGCGGCATCTACGTAATTGAAGACTGGAGCTGGGCGCATTGATCGCGAGTGGAATAAAGTCGTGGCAGCGAAGATGAGCTTGGAACAATTTGCCCGAACGAGTTTCGCGCGCGACCTTCAGCACCGAATACTCTGTCCACTGGGAGTGGAAGGGTTTGCCTTCATCGGTATTGCCGAGGAGTACGAGCGCAGCATCGAGCTCTTCCGGCGATTGATTTATCCCAACGTGCCATTCGATAAGCTGCTGAAGAATCGCAGCCCAAATCGGCCAAAGAGCTTCTATGAACTTGGCCCAGACCTGCGGAAGAAAATTCTCAAACTCAATGAGCGCGACGTTTATACTTACGTGGATGGCCTTCCCCGATTCCGTCGCCTCTGCGACCAGGTAGGAATTTGATTCGCAGTTCTGGCTGGAATCGCCCTGATGAACGAGCAATCACGCCCATCACTTGCCGCGCTTAGCCTTGCGTGCGCATACTCGCGTTCACACTATCAGGAAATTGCCGCTCAGTTTCAGAAATTGGGAGAATATGGGCGGCGTCGGAAAATTCAGGAAAGTCTGCTAACTGGAGCGAACGAATTTTCCATTCCCGGCTACTGTCATATTACTTCGCGATATACCGAATTCGCAGTTAACCTGCGGAACCTCGACCAGGCAAACCTTCCGAACTGGGTCTGGCGGGAAAGCTTGGTTTCCGATGGAATTTACAATAACCGCATGCGCGCTTCGATGCACCTCTTTGAACAGATCTTGAGACCTCGTAAGGAGGATCCAATCTATGTGTCCGAACAACGCTCGCCATTGTACGCTTGGTTGAAGAAGAAATATCCAAACACGATCGGCAGCGAATATCTCGGAGCCAGAATGGCTCCAGGAAGCATCGACGAACACGGTGTTCGCAATGAGTCACTTACGGCACTTAGTTTTAAAGACGAATCAATGCAGTTCGTCCTTAGTTTCGAATGTTTTGAACACTTCGCCGATTACAAAGCGGGACTGCGTGAGTGCGCGCGTGTCCTTAAGCGCGGCGGCAGCTTGCTCATCACTGTTCCCTTCCGGCGTGATTTGGCCCACCATATCGTGAGAGCGAAAGACCGGGAGGATGGAACCGTGGAACACTTGCTCCCGCCGGAATATCACGGTGATCCACTGAGCAAGGAGGGCTGTCTCTGCTACTACCATTTCGGCTGGGAATTGCTCGATGACATGTGGGCCGCTGGCTTTTGTGATCCTCGGGCTTGCCTCTACTGGTCGCGTGAGTTTGGTTATCTTGGGATCGAACAGGTTCTTTTTCTGGCGAACAAGTAGCCATTGAATCCCTGGGGCGAACTTCGGATCGTTCGCTTTGCCGAGAATTTCCAGGGGGTTGAATCAGGTGGTGGAATTTCGTTCACGGGACCTTGGATTTTAAACGGACGCTGGAGCAAAGATTGGCATGCGAGAGTCAATTCGCTGTTAGCGGAAGTGCTCGAGGGCGAATTTCACGCAGCCTGCGGGGTGGCGCTGCCTGCAGGTCGCAATCTCGTCGAGTTCGGGTATAAGCCGGTGCTTTTCTGGCGTCTGTTAATTCTGCAGCGGGTTACTTTTTCTGCTTCTGTTGCTATTTGCTGTCCGCAGATTAATCGCAGCCTGTGGTTGCTCTCAAGTCTTTCGGGACAACGACCCGCGAGCGGTCTAAGTCGAGCCGCTCTTTGCGTGGAGCTGGCTAGGAACTCCCAACATTGCAATCTTTTTCGCTATCCGCCGCGCCCCTGAGCGCTTTGCATTCTTTCTGAAGTTTTGCGATTAGGTTTTGGGCCTCGCGGTATTTTTTTCCCAGATCGCAGAAATATTGGACTTGTTGGTTAAATTCAGTTTCCAACTTTTCAGCAACTTTGGCTGAGGCTTCGCGCTGTTGCGGATAACTCTGAAGTTGATCACTCAATTCCCTGGCTTGAGCTACGACTGCGGGATCGGTCGCGGGGTCACTCGCGTTAAAGTCGACCGGCACGTTGGAACTGTTGATACGTTTGGCGAGGGGCTCGAGACATTGCGCGGCGTACGATTCGCCGAGGAAATCGAGTAATGATCGCATGGCGGACTCGGGTTGTTCGGCCATATCGGAATAGCGGATCCGATAGACGACATCTGGACCGTATGCCTGCTCCGCGCTGACACAGCAATTGACTCTGCGGAGCCAATCTTTGTACGCAGCTTGCTCGTTAGCGACCAACCGGTTTCGACCGTCGGGAAAGAAGTTTAGCAGCGAGCGCACCACATCTGTGACATCGCGAGCCAGGTGAATGAAGAGAGCTTGAGGGAAAAGTTTGCGCAGGCCGCAGATATAAAAAGAGTTTTCCGGCGCTCCGTCCACCCAGCGGGATTTGGGCTCGTCCGAGGAGCGGGAGATTATGAAAGGCGGGACGTCCCATTGGGCCCTCCGCCTCTGAAACTGTTTTCGATGGCTCAATATCAGGTCGTTAATACTTTGGCCGAAGAGCGCGAGAAACTCTTCGCGCCCGACTTCAAGTGCGCTCAGCTGCCCGCGCGCCCCACGTGCGCTCCCGCGTTGATAGCCGACGGCTGCGTCGACCGCAAAAGGCCCCAGCCAATCTGATTCTTCCTGCAAGAGGATATTCGGGTGCTGGCCAAGACAATAGGTGAGAATGCTCGATCCCGATCGGCCTGAGCCTACGATAAAAATCGGCTTGTTTATGTTATCATGCATTTCAGTTGTACAGTCTGGGCGCCGACGTGAGCCCGAATCGCCAGCTGCTTTGCTTTTCTCGCCTCGGACAATTTATTCTACATCAGCGGTTAAGTTTTGCATCCCAATAGCGGCCACGGCGTCAACGGCCAACGAGGCCAGCGAGAAGCCGCGTCAGGCAAAACCGATCCGTCCTTTTGCGCCGCTCGGCGACAAGTTCGAGTCATTTTAACTTCCTCTACTAAGGGGTGGGGCCTTGAGCAGTTCACATTCTTTCTGAAGTTTGCCAATTAATTCTTGGGCTTCGCTCTAGTTGCTTTCCAAGTCGTGAAAATATTGCACCCGTTGACTAAATTCAGCTTCCAACTTTTCAGCAACTGTGACCGAGGCTTCGCGCGGTTGCGGAGAACTCTGAAGGTGATCGCTCAATTCCCTGGCCTGCGCTACGACTGCGGGATCGGTCGCGAGATCACGCGCGTTAAAATCGGCCGGCACATTGGCGCTATTAATGCGTTCCGCGAGAGGCTCCAGACATTCCGGAGCGTACGGTTCACCGAGGAATCCGAGCAACGATGTCACGGCGGACTCGGGTTGCTCAACGATATCTGAATAGCGCATCCGGTAGACGACTTTCGGACCGTACGCTTGCTCTGCTTCGACACAGGCGGTTACTCTGCGAAGCCAATATTCGTACGCGGCTTGCTCGTTTGCGACTAACCGGTTTCGACCGTTGGGAAAGAAGTTTAGCAGCGAGCGCACCACAGCTGTGACATCTCGAACTAGATGAACGAAGAGAGCTTCAGGGAAAAGTTTGCGCAGTCCGCAGATATAAAAAGAGTATTCCGGCGTTCCGTCCACCCAACGGGATTTGGGCTCGTTCGGGGAGCGGGAGATTGTAAAAGGCGGGACGTCCAATCCCAATTGCGCCCTTTGCATCTGAAACTGTTTTCGATGGCTCAAAATCAACTCGTTAATAGTTTGGCCGAAGAGCGCGAGAAACTCTTCGCGCCCGACGCCAATTGCGCTGAGCTGCCCGTGCGCTCCACGTGCACTCCCGCGTTGATAGCCGCTGGCTGCGTGGATCGCGAAAGAACCCAGCCAGTTTGACTCTTCCTGAGGGATAATATTCGGGTGCTGCCCGAGACACCATGTCAGAATGCTCGTCCCAGAGCGCGGCGATCCCAGCACAAAAATCGGCTTATTTATTCGTTCAGCCGAGGATTCCATTTCTTCGTGGGAACTTTAGTGCTGTTGTAGCGATCTGTCGCTCACGAACTACATCTTGGCAGCCGGGTTAATCGAAGCCCTCGCAAATCCTCCGGCTCATCTGCTAGGAGAATGTCTCACGACTGGTTAGGGGCAATCCACTCCACCGCGAGAGGTGGCCATGATCGGCACGCCAAAAGCCATGCTCTTGATTTTGCCTTTCACGTCGTGATCTGGCTCACCAGTGCCACAATACTTGAAGGCTTCCGAAGAAATAATGAGATCGCTCCGGCCGACGCGTTCCGACGGTATTCCGGCCGCAGAAATATCGAGCTTCAGTTCCGTGCTTCAGATTGTGCTGGCGCGCACTATTGATTTTGATAACTTGCTGAGGCATTCTGCGAGGAATGTCGAAGCCTTTAATCAAGCATAACCGCCGGTTTCTCCAGCGAAAAGCACTGGTCCAGCGAGCATGATCAGCGCTTTATCGCGGTGAAGTCCCAAGCGGCTTCGTAAAAGGATGAAAGTTTCAATCGTTATCCCCTGTTACAACGAGAAGAATACGATTGAGGAGATCGCCGAGGCGGTTCGCTCTGCTCCAATTGAGAACAAGGAGATTATTGTAGTGGACGATTGCTCGGGAGACGGCACGCGCGCTTTACTGGAAGAGAGGCTTTCTCGAGTGGTCGACCGGATCATTTACCATCCAGCCAATCGTGGCAAGGGAGCGGCGTTGCGCAGCGGTTTCGCGGCCGCGACTGGTGACATTATTTTAGTGCAGGATGCGGATCTCGAATACAACCCCGAAGATTACCTAGTGCTTTTGGAACCACTTATGTCAGGGAAAGCCGACGCGGTTTTTGGATCTCGGTTCATGGGCGGGCGACCGCATCGCGTCCTGTTTTTCTGGCACATGGCTGGGAACAGGTTTTTGACCCTCCTTTCCAACATGTTCACCAACCTTAATCTAACGGACATGGAAACAGGCTATAAAGCCTTCAAAGCCCCTCTTATCAAATCGATTCAGATTGAAGAGGATCGGTTCGGCGTTGAACCTGAAATCATTGCGAAACTCGCTCGGATGGGTTGTAGAATCTACGAGGTCGGGATCTCTTACAACGGTAGGACTTACTTGGAAGGCAAGAAGATCAATTGGAAAGACGGCGTGAGAGCCATTTACGCCATATTGAAATACAATCTCAGACAGCGCCAAACGTGAGCGATCCGAGCGTAATTTACACCGGCTTCAATGTCTTACAGGCCTTAGATGAGGCGACTAACTATAACACGCTTTTAGTCGATCTCATTCTTCGAAGCGCTCGCGGCCGACGTCGGATGCTCGATTTTGGTGCAGGAATAGGAACGTTTTCGAAGCTACTTCGGAAAAAGGGTATAGACATGGTCTGCGTTGAACCTGACATTTACCTCTCATGCGCACTGGCACGCGATGGGTTCCCGACAGTCACAGACTTAAACCAAGTGCCAGACGGTTCATTCGAGTTCATCTTCGCTCTGAACGTGCTGGAGCATATCCAGGATGATCGCGCCATTCTTTGTCGACTCGGCGCAAAGCTAAAGAGAGAGGGCCGATTGTTGGTTTATGTTCCGGCCTTTGAATGTTTGTGGACGAGTCTGGATGAAAAGCTCAAACACTGCCGGCGCTACCGTCGCGGGGGCTTGGAGGGATTAACTCAGTCCGCAGGACTTTCGGTACGGAAAAGTAGTTATGTGGATTCAGTCGGATTTTTCGCCGCGTTAGCCTTCAAGATTCTCGGCAATAAACGCGGACACCTTAGCGCACGGGCCATTAGTGTTTATGATCGTTACGTTGTGCCGTCAAGCAAAGCCTTGGATCCTTTGTTGGGCCGCCTGTTCGGGAAAAACGTCTATATTGTAGCGAGCAAGGACTGAGAACCATTGAGGGGAAACCCGGAAATCCCTCCTGATTGGCTACTTTGACTGAACTTTGAGATCACCGCTTCGGTAGTGGGATTTTCGGCCGCAACCCACTCATAGCCGTTGGCTCTCACGAGAATCCGCCGGCACATTTCTAAAGCGCCGCAGGATTATATGCCGCTCCAAAGAATTAGCGCGCACTGATCCGAATCCATCCGAAAGGGAAAGCAGATCCATCGATGGCGCAGCACGGCAACCCGTTTCGACGTTATATAATCCATTGAAACTAAGTAGCCTACAGCCCGGGGCCCCGAAGAAACAGCTCCATAATGTAATCCTTTGGCGGAGTTCACGTGTCTTAGATCGGGCCTTCGGAGATCGTATTTTATGGAAACATCTCAGGCCGCACTGCCTTGAGTAGTTGCCGTGGAAAATAACGGCGGGCGAGAGTTTGCCCGCGGCAACGTTCAGCGAGCAACTGCCAGCGATCGGGCGATTGGCCGGATGGCAGCCGTCTCTCGATTAACGCGAGTAGCTGATAATCGTCCTCCAAAAACGGAGTTATCCGGCCCGCGGTCCGCCGCAACAAATCTTCGCGCCATTTTTGAAGCAATTCCCGCGCGGTGCTCCCATTATAGATCGTGACTTCTATTCGCCCAAAGCGTTGAACGCGGGGCTTGCGTCCCATCAAAACACTCGGAGGAGTCACGTAAAAGACTCGCCCGCCTAAAGGGGTATCGAGTTGCCCAGCGACCTTGCTAAAGTACTTGCCAGGCAGCATGATGCGATCTTCCGACTGTTCGAAGAACTGCGTCAATGTTGATCCAGTGTTATATTCAGCGACAATCACATCTCCTTTCTGCCATTCTGTATGCAGGAATTTAGCGACGCGGACATACGGCAAGTTCCGCTTCGTGAGAAGCTGCGCGTACAAATTGGGCGTCCAGAACAAAGTAATCAGTGCAGTGAGGCCCCAGGCTCCCGCACTCGCGTAGGTTCGCCTCCGAACATGTCGTGAAAGCCAGTCAATACCCTCTGCAATTAAGATCAGCAGCAAAGGTACGGAAAAAATTAAAAAACGGGTGTAGGCCCATGAATAATGTGACACCCCTTGTAATGACATGAGAATCGGACCTAGACTTACGGCCGCACATAACAAAAGCAGTTGCCGTTGCTTCTGCGTAGCTGACCAAATTCCGACTAGTAGGAACAGAACTATCAAAAACAAAGGGTAACCGGTGCTTCCTGTGTACGAGGTGAAAAGCTCCGGCAGATATGCCAAGCTGGTTGGCGCTGTATCCGTCCAATCCCTATTAACCTTCTCAATATCAGGCAATAGCCGCCAGTAAGCGGTGACCATGAGAATCGCCGCCGCGGCGAGCGGGACCCAAAGCGTCCGAGACTCCCATACAAACTTTCGGCCGCCAGACCAGCCGGCGGAAGCTGTCTCAGTCGCGAACAAAAGTATGAGAAAGGCAACCGTATAAATGCCGTTCAGATGGGCTAGTAACAGCAACAGGACGGCAGCGGCACACCTAGCCCCGCTCCACCAATTGCGCTTCTGGTACCAGTGGAAAAATTCGTTGATTACGAGCAAACTAAGCGCCACCAGAAGTGAATAAGAGCGAATTACCGTACCGTAACTGACCAGGTACGGATTGAATGCAGCCAGGCTTGCAGCAATCAGTGCGGTGCGCGTGAAACCGGTGAATTTGAGCGCCAGCGAAGCAGTGAGCGGAACCACCGCAACGGCTGCCACTAACGGAAGAAGAGTCAGTCGCCAGTCCGTTGTTCCGCAAAGCCAGACTATACCCTTTTCAGCCAAGATGAAATAATTCATCGACAGCCAGACATCGAAATGTGTTAAGAGATAGGCGGTGCTTTTTTTGAGATAGATCAGTGTGCCGATCTCATCAGCGCTAAATACTCGACCATGTTGCAGGTTGGCGCGCAGGACGAGTGCGCAAACAATTATCCCACCAAGCACGACACGTTCGCTGCGGGAGAGTTGGCGTAAGCTCAGTTCAGCGTGAACGTGATGTAGGAGACTTTGCATCCCATGTATGATAGTGCAAGGGTGAGATGGGACGTGACACGATGCGTGCGTACAGATCAAGAGAAAAACTGCGCCGACGCATTTAGCCTATAGTGGGGCTTTCTCTTCGGATGCGGCTGGAGCAAGCTTTAGAATTACGGCTTTGGCGTCGGCATTATTGAAAATGGTCCACTGATAGCCTGGAACGGTAGGCAGGCGCGACTGCGCGGCGGTCATCTTTTCCGTCGAGACAAACAACGCGTAGATCGGAAGCGATTGATCCAGACCGCGTTTGATGAGCGCCAGAGCTTGCGGCCGATCGTAGCGCCAAATCTTGCTGAACTTGTAATCATGTTTTCCATCAATGGGCGCCGCCACAAACGGCCTCGGTAAAAGCGCATTCAAGTAAACAGGATTAACATCGGAAAGGACGATGCCAGGCTGACCGCTGCAGAGTTCAACAAAGTGCTTTTGCGCAATGAACTGCGGGGATCTCGGAATCGGAGTGCTAAAGTGGAGGGCGTCCACCGCCTGCGATCGATCGGTTTTGACCGTGTTGTAGCCGGAGCGCGAAGGATAACCAAGACAAGCCGCAGCAAACAGAACAAAGATAGCCAGGGCGGCGATGATTCGTTGTCCCGCGACGGGATTTTTTGCCGCCGATGTCATGGGTAGGACTGCAACCCCAACTAAGAGGATTAGGAGCGGGAGATAAAGCCGTCCGTCTGCAAATTTGAAGCTCGCGGTCGCACCGAGGAAACTCAAACCGGCTAAGAAAGCACAGACAACGAATCGGTCGATCCGGATGAAGAACAACCCCGCGCAAATTAGAAGAACAAAGGCAGGGGCGAAGAATGTGCCGGTGCCAAAAATGTGCGCCACAGAATATCCGGTCGGCCGCAGAGTGAGTTCCCTCCATAAGACTCCAGCGTTGGCTGGAATATAGCCAAGAGAAAAGAGCCGGTGTTTCTCGGTCCAATACGGGACCCAAAAGTCGTATCCTGTTTTGAAAGGCGAATGAAACTGAATCGTGTTTAGCGCCAGCACGGGGCTGGCTGCCAGAACGAAAACGATTGTAACTGCAACACAATGAAAAAACCGCCGCCAGCGCGTTTCTTCGGCAGGGAGCAAAGCCATCGCCAGCAGCAGCGGTGCAAAGAAGAGAGACTGCACCCGGATACTCACCGATAAGCCGAGGAAAACCGCCGATAAGTAAATTTTCCAGCGCCTTCCCTCTCTCAGACCGAGATAGGCAAAAATAAACGCCAAGACAACGAGCGCTGACCCACTGATTTCGCTCAGTGATGAACGGCAGAAAGTGAAGAAACCGGGGAGCGTTGCCAGGAGAAGCACCGCGCACCCGCCGGTCACGGGCATGGCCAGATAAAGATAGAATGCAAAGACACCAAGGAGAAAAAGGAGACCCAGAGTTTGATTCGTCCTAAACGGCGCCAGAACGGAATCTGCTTCTGGAAGAATCTTCAGCCAGGGAAGCATCAGTGCCGGATAACCAAAGGTGTATCTTGATGGCAGCTTATCGTATCCGATCCGTACGGACGGCCATCCATCCTTCAGCATAGCTTTTGCCTGCGCGAAATATTCTACAGCATCCGGATACGGGCCGAGATCCAGTAGCGCCGTCTTTTGATAATCAATTGTGAGCACCGCGAAGTGATAGAACGTTAACGCGCAGAGAAGAAGGAATGTGCCGACTAAAAACGGCGCGGAGACGCGAAAGTTATTTGGGGTAATTCCGGCGAAAAAACGTCTCAAATGCAAAGTAGATATTCCAGGTGCTGCGTCTGGAGCTGGCACCGCCGCGCTGCTTGAATCAGCCGGAGGGAGGGATTTCATGGAACATAGTAGAATTCACTTAAAGTAATCAGGGAGCGTTATGCCGGTCGATATCGTCAATACAATACAAAGTGACGTTGGAAGTAGCTGTTTAGGCACTCGCGGGAGAGATCGATTCATGCGGCGCAGAGCACATCCCCTGATAGACAAGGGACCGCACGCCTGCGCATTTGCGCCCTGAGTTACCGTGCTCCCAGCCCCCACGGGCATGAGTGGACGTCGTTACCACTTTAGAGGGAATCACGGAAGCCTCGAACCAGATTGACCCGCTCAAGAATCGAATTAGCGCCTCCGGTACACGCTATGACTCTCTGTTGGACGCCCGCCACTTTTCCATAGGTTGTACTCTGCAGCGACCAGGGACAGCACGATGCAGCGGTCTTCTTGATTCTTCAGGTCGTAGTTACGGGAGTAAACCTGATTAACTAAGCGCCAAAGGAAGCAGTTTCTCCGCCACATCTTTATGGGGTCAAAGTACCGCAACAGTAGCAGCTCGATCTCCTCGCTCCGAATTCCTTCGAAACTGTTGGCTGAGAAGTCTGTTTCGGGAACCGTAGAATCGATGTTACCGGTAAACGCGTTACGGCGGAAACGCTCGGGAAGCAGCGAGAATATCCGATTAGCCGCCGCCAGCGCTTCAGGCCATAGTTGATTGCCGTTGCGGCCGACCGCTTCCCCAATAATCCAAAATTCGCCGTTCGGTACAAGTAGTTCAGCGACTGTTTGGAGTACGTGCTCGATGTCCACGACGTGATGCAGCCCTGACACGAACATAACCACGTCGAAAGTCATATCTCCGAATTGCTCGACCGATAGAGCATTTACGTCACCAAGAACACCTGATGTTTCGGCGATGGGAGAAAGCAAGGCCCCCGCCTTTCGCATCAGCTTCTCGTTAAGATCGAATAGCGTTATCTCTACCGGGCACCCCGCGTTAGCAACCATCCGCCGTTCCATGGCGGCAGCGCCAGAGCAGAGCGACAGTATCCGGACCGGACGATTCTCGCGCTGATGTACAGAATGAATGCGCTTCGGGAAATTTGGGGGCTGAATCGGGATGAGACTCTGCAACACCCTGTGTGCGTAGTGATATACATCGTCGCCTTCCGCAACTTTTGCTGACGGGAGATTCAGCAGAAATTCCGCCGTAATCGGATCTTCGGACTTGCGCTTAGGCCCCGAAGAGACTTTCTCCAGTAGCGTAAAGCTTGAGGCATCCTCTCGCTCGTCATCCGCTTTGCGGTTGGCAAACATCTCGTGGTCATACGCTACGTTGAAGCGTTCAAGTGTGGTTTTAATTCGGCGCGATCGATGACGGCGCGCAGTTAGCAGGCTAATGCGGTCGTTCGGACCGGCGACCCACTTAACAACTGCAAGCTTCGACTCCAAGTCGGCGCGGCCGCTGGAAGAGAAGCACCGGAGTCCCAGATTTCCGCAGCGGCTCCGCAATACCGACAAGTTGAGCGTAAAATTCGACTCCCACTTCTTGTCGTAGTTCATCGGCGCTTCAAACAGTATGATTCTCGCCGATGTATCGTCGTGAGGCTCAAAGAACGCCTGGAACGAAACACCTTCGGCGTTCTTCTCGTCTATCTTCGACCTGAGCTCGCAGGACATCGACATATCGCTGGAAAACTGCATGAGAGGGCCTATCGCCGCCTGTCCGACGCCAAGGGCAAGTGCTAAATGACAGTTACCGTATCTTTCTATGGGAACCCACAGGGGCTTCGCGGCTAACGGCGAGTCGTCATTTTCGACGGAAAAATTTGCCGCGTCCTCGCTGAGAAAAAATTCGGTGATCGCGTGAGTATTCATCAGCTTTCTACGACGGCGTCGCCAGTTCCCTCTGCCCGCAAAAGCAAACCAAGGTCAACGAAATCATCCCCAATAGTGGCGCTTTTCCTCGTTGAAACATGGTTCGTTGCATTTTTGAAGAAGCCGGTAGTGCCTTTGCGTCACATTTTTCTTTCCAGGGAGTGTTCGAGCCAACTTTATCCTAGATAGGATTGCAAGAACAGGCCTGTGATGTGGTGCGCTACAGCGCCTTTCACGGCGGGCTTCACCGGACAGGTTTGCGAGCAACAACCATTATTCGGGTCATATGTTCGGCCAGGATCGACATGGCGATCTTTTTCACTTCCCGCACGTCGATGAACCCAATCAGTTCGAGATTCTTCTTCAAGACTGGTGTGCTCAGCGCCCAAAAGTTGGTGCGATCGTTGTTCTGCATGTGCATGAAATAACAGATGTTGGGATCCTGCGGATGATCGTAAACCTGAGTCTCCAGCGCGAGGTAGCCACCCGGTTTCAGGTTCTCGAAGCTCTGGCGGAGCGAGAGCAGGGGGTTGGGCAGGTGATAGAGCGTCCCGAAATGAAGAACGACATCGAACTCGCGGGGACGGCTGAACGTTTCGGCGCTGCCTAGCTCGAACTCGGACGACGCGCCCGCCAGGCCGGCCAGAAAACGTGCGACCTCGATATAGCGTGGGTCGATGTCCATGCCGGTCGTGGAAAAGCGATATTTTACCGCGGCGTGAATCGAATTGTGACCCGCATTGGAGCCGACGTCGAGCAGACGACCGCCAGCGAGCTCCGCGAACGGAACCGCTGACGCGGCCAGCGCGAATTTGTCCAAGGGTCGCTCGTTAAACGGCGTGAGTTGGGCGCAATCCCGCGTCGACATGCCGTTATCGAAATCGAAGCGATGGCTCCACGGTGCCCAACGTTGCAGCTTTTCCATCAGCGCCTCCGGCGCGAGCGTCGTGTGAAGCGTGAGAAAACGGTCCTCCATTTCAGCGTTGGGCAAAAGCTGGCATGGGCCTTTCCGGTAAAATCGAACCGCCCACGCCATTACGTACTTTATGCCTACGATACGACTCGGGATTATGTCAATGGCAAATCATTCACAGTAGGAGATTGCCCGCGCGAGGCCGGTCGAGCCAACTGCGCAAGGCGAATTGCCAAGCTCGCCTGCCCATAAATGTTGATCTTGGGCTCCCGAAATTGTGCTGGCGCACAGCTGATCTTGATAACTTGCGTAGGCATTCTGAAAGCGAATGTCGAAAGGGTTAGTCAAACCCAACCGCTCTTTTTCTCCAAGCGAAAATCCCCCCGGTCATGAGTGACGTCGTTTCCACTTTAGAGGAATCCACGAAGGCCTCGACCAGAAAAATCGGGCTTCGAACAAGGCGCCGCTGGCGAATCGAAGTAGTTTCGACGGCAAAGCTGCTGGGAAATGGAAGCGGCATTCGGCAAAACAATCCTGGTCCTCGAGCACGAACGCGAACGGTGATGGAAAAGAGTTATGCTGGTATTCAGGCATCCGGCGTAGATACCCAACGCAATCGCCAGAGAGAACGAGCGCGGGGCCTAAAGCGCAGCCGGGCCGCGAGCAGCAGAACAAACATCTCCCTAGGCGTGATTTCACCGTCGTCCCGAAAATCGCTTCGCTATACCGCGTCATCAAGATAGGCCCGCAGGAACAGCTCCATGATGTGGTGCGCGACAGCGCCTTTTACGTGTCTGAGATCGGGTTCCCATACTGTGGAACGATCCGAGTTTTGCACGATCTCGTAACTTGGGAAGTAATCCACGTTATCATGCGCGGCAGTCCATTCCTGGGCGACTGCTCGCAGAAGCGACTTGGCATAAGTGTTGGCCAGCACAATATCCATCTTTGAAAAGGTATTCATCAGAGGCACAGGGGAAACCGTTACCACAATATGGAGGTCAGGATGCCCATATCGAGACAGCAAAGCGTGGATCGCTTCCAAATTAGCCCAGTTTTCGGCGAAGCCGGTCACGTGAAACACATATCGATCCGGCTGAGTCTTAAACAAAGATGGGATGGGAGTACAGTTAATATAAACGTCTGCTTGAATGTCGCGCCAGACCTCGGCAAGTCCGAGTGTGAGGATCACTAACCGACAGTTCATTATGCGTTTGGTAACTGTTTGCAGTAAAGAACGACGCTCCAGAGTTTCCTCGAAACCAGCCAGCTTTAGCGAGGGGTTGGCGTGTGGGTCAAACCAGGTCGCTTCGGTCACTTGAGCGATCGATTCCACAGGAAACACCGCATTCGGATCGAGTGCCCAGCGCAACTCGTTCAGAATCGCAAAGGTGTTGTACTTGTTAATAAATCCCAGCCCAGATGGCTCCCTATTAGCTGGTTGGAGTCTCGCAAACTCTGCCGCTGCGCTTTCGACCGCGATTTGGCGACTAATCAAAGAGGATTCGAGACCCCGCGCAAAACACGAGCCGATAGCGTAGACCTTGTCGTCGCGCTGCAACTTGAACTGCGGATCGATCTTCGGCGTAAACAAAGTCTGACGCAGCCGCTGAAAGGCGTAATTGCCCGAGGAATCATCCGGATCGGCCTCGTCTTCATACCAAGTCCTGGCATAATTTCCATGATAATTTTTGACCGCTTCAGTCGCCACCGCGACGTAAGTCGATCTCGACAGCGAGTGGCAATCGTTCGATGAATCAGGGACGCTTCTTTCTCTAAGGTAGGCTCCGGACATAGATCAAAAGAACTCTAAATAATGAAACGTTGGATTGTACTAGCATGCACCGCTGATCTTAATAACTTGCACAGGCATTCTGAAAGCAAATGTCGAAACGTTTAGTAAAGCACAACGGCTCTTTTTTCTCCAGCGAAAATCCCCGCGGCCAGGAATGACATCGTTTCCGTTTTAGAGGAATCCACGAAGGCGCTGAGCGAGAAAACCGGCTTCGAAGAAGGCGCCGCTGGCGAATCGAAGTAATCTCGGCGATAAAACTAGCACAAATGGAAGCGGCGCCCGGCAAAGGATTTTGATTATCGAGGAGGAACGCGACGTTGTCGATTTTCTTGCGCTTAGCCTGCGCAAACCAGGTGGATTTGTTGTCTCGACCGCCGTCTGTCTTACTCACTTCTCTAAAGCCAAAGCTATCTTTTACCTGCCATCGTAACACCTTGCTGCGTAAAGGCTGGCGGCGCGCCTAAGCTCGTGAGATGTCGATCACTGAACAAGGCCTGTAGTTTTTCGCGTGCCGCGTCGGCGGAATAAAGCGATTGTGTTCTCTTGATGCCGTTCTCGGAGAGTCGGTTCCAAAGCTCCTCTGATTCGTAAAGCTCGATTAAGGCCCGTGCAAAATCTTGCGGATCGTCGGCGACGAGAATGTCCAAGCGATCAGTAAGCTCCATTCCCTCCACGGCCAGAGACGTTGCGACAACTGGCACGCCAAAAGCCATGCTCTGATTAATTTTACCCTTTACACCGGCCCCATAGCGCAATGGCGCGACGGATAATTTAACGCTATCGAAAAAAGGCCGAACATCGGTCTGTAATCCCGTGACGATGATGTTCTCA
>Ga0066691_10000344_pt1 | contig 15300 bp, 15 predicted proteins | sample GraSoiAngelo_140_FD_66671 | JGI IMG/M metagenome (GOLD analysis project Ga0066691, IMG submission 66671) | Grasslands soil microbial communities from the Angelo Coastal Reserve, California, USA - 14_0929_12_30cm | ecosystem: Environmental > Terrestrial > Soil > Grasslands | place: USA... | reverse complement strand
TCCGGATTGAGATCGATTTCCGTGAATTCGTTGATCAAATCCGGCAGCACGAATGCATTGGGATCGTCCGGATTTAAAAAGGCCCGGCCCTGCTCGGACAGATCGGATTCGTTCGATTTCTCATCAATCGTGAAGAAAAGTTCTTCCTTGAGTGCGAACAATTCCTCCTTGCGCGTGTCCTGGTAAAACGAAAGCTCGGCTTTATCGATGGCTCGGCGTTTTTCCGGATCTTCCATCATGCGCAGCAGTTGCTTGTTGCGCGGCTGTCCCAGTTTCACTTTGAACATGAGACGCCCGCCGGTTTCCACATCGCCCTGTTCGAATTTCTCGATCGCTTCGCTCGCCAGCCGATTGCAAAGCATATTTTGCTTTCGCACCAGTTGTTCGATCAGCGGTTTCCATTTGTCGTACTGATGGGTCGAAACTGTGGCCGGGCCGCTGATGATCAACGGCGTGCGCGCTTCATCGATCAGGATGGAATCGACCTCATCGACAATCGCGTAATGGTAGCCGCGCTGGACCTGCTGCTCGCGCGTCGTGGCCATGCCGTTGTCGCGCAGATAATCGAAGCCAAATTCGCTGTTCGTTCCATAAGTAATGTCCATCGCATACTGTTCGCGGCGCACGTTCGGCTCTTGATCATGTTCAATGCAGCCGACGGTGAGCCCGAGAAAATCGTAGAGCTGACCCATCCATTCCGCGTCGCGCCGCGCCAGATAATCATTCACCGTCACCAGATGTGCGCCGCGACCGGTAAGGGCATTGAGATAAAGCGGTAATGTCGCCACCAGCGTTTTGCCTTCGCCCGTCGCCATCTCCGCGATTCGTCCACGATGCAGGACAACCCCGCCGAGCAATTGCACGTCGAAATGCACCATGTCCCACTTCATCGGCTGATCGCAGACCGTGAAACTATGTTGTCGATCTTTCAGACGGCGGGCCGCATTTTTTACAACCGCAAACGCTTCCGGCAAAATCTCGTCCAACCGCTTCCACTGGTTCTCGAGGTCGGGAATCTTCGCCAGTTCTTCCTTCCACACCGCAGTTTTCGCGCGCAATGCTTCGTCGGACAAGTTCTTGAATTGCTCATCGAACTCGTTGATGCGATGCACAATCGGCATCAGGCGCTTGAGCTCACGCTGATTTTTCGACCCTAGTATTTTCTTTAAAATCCAGCCAACCATTTCATTTTTAATATCGGCGAGATTTCGTGAGTATCAATTCCGGTGAAGATCTCGCACCAGGTCGACAATGGTCACAACAAACTTTGGAACATATTTTCGTTGTGCCCTTTGTGCCCGTTAATTCGCTCCCTCCCGGTCGCTCACCCCTCTGAGCTGCCCGTCTATCCGACTCGGCTCCTGCCGGTCGTATTGTGTGAGCTATTTTTGCAGCTAGAATCGCTCGATGAAGAAAATTATTTCCACAAGCGAAGCGCCCGCCGCGGTCGGCCCCTATTCGCAGGCCGTACGCGTTGGAGCGACAATCTACTGCGCCGGGCAGATTCCGCTCGATCCAAGAAGCGGCCAGATCGTCTCAGGAGATATTGCTGCGCAAACCCGCCGCGTTCTCGACAATATCACCGCCGTCCTGAAAGCCGAGGGTCTTTCATTCGAGAGCATCGTCAAGACAACAATTTTTCTCACTGATCTCGCCGATTTTCAGACCGTGAATGAAATTTACGGTTCGTATTTCAAGCAGGCGCCGCCCGCTCGCTCGACCGTGCAGGTCCCCGCTTTGCCCAAAGGCGCGCGCGTGGAAATCGAAGCCATCGCCGTGGCCGACCAAGGTGGAATGAGCGGACAAGCCGTCAGTGATACGTCCGGATGATGACCAACGTCGGCATGATTGTAGGGCGGCGATCTTCGCCGCCGCTAGCGGCGGGAAAAATGGCCGCCCTACAACAATGAGCGGCGACCTGCTCGCACTCTTTCGCAAAACTGGCGCGTTGCTGGATGGCCATTTCATTTTGCGCTCTGGCTTGCACAGCCGGCAATATTTTCAATGCGCGCTCCTGCTTCAGCATCCAAAAATTGCGGAACAAGTGTGCAACCAACTCGCGGAGAAGTTGCGCGAATTTGATTGTGACGCGGTGATCGCCCCTGCCCTCGGTGGAATCATTGTCGGTCAGGAGGTCGCTCGTTCGTTAGGCAAACGCCACATTTTTGTTGAAAAAGAAGACGGCAAACTCGTCTTGCGACGCAGCTTCGAGATCGATAATCGCGAAAAGTTCGTTGTCGTCGAGGACGTCGTAACGCGCGGCGGCCGTGTCCAGGAGACGGTCGACATCGTGCGCACGCACGGCGGGAGCGTCGCCGCGGTCGGCGTAATTGTCGATCGAAGCGGCAAAACCAAACCGGACTTTGGTTGCCCGTTTGTTAGTTTGATCGAAATGAATGCTGAAACATTTCCGGCTGACAAATTGCCGGTCGATCTTGCTCGCATTCCCGCGGTAAAACCTGGCAGCAAGTAAAAGTCACTCGTGAACGCGCTCTCGGCTTTTTATCATTCATCGGTCGGAAAAAAAATGATCGTCGCGCTCAGCGGGATCATTTTGATCCTTTTCGTCATCGGACATTTGCTTGGAAATCTGCAAATCTTTTTGGGCCCTGATTGGATCAACGGTTACTCGCAGCATCTGCGCGATCTCGGACCTATTCTTTGGATAATCAGAATTTTTCTGCTCACGACCGTCATTGTGCACATTTACGTCACGATCCGGCTGGCAATCGATAATCGACGCGCTCGACCCGAAGCCTACATCGACAAGCAACATGTTAAAGCCACCTTCGCTTCGCGCCACATGGTGATGAGCGGACTTATCGTTCTCGCGTTTATCATTTATCACATCGCCCATTTCACCGTGCGCGTGACCGATCGCCGTTTCGCATTGCTCAAAGCCGATCCGTTAAATCATTACGATGTTTATTCGATGATGGTTTATGGCTTTCAAAGCATCTACGTCTCCTCCTTTTACGTTCTTGGATTGTTTCTGCTTGCACTCCACTTGAGCCACGGGTCGTCGAGCTTCTTTCAATCGCTTGGGCTCAATAACAAAACGCTGACGCCGCGTCTCGCGTTCGGCGGGCGAGTTTTCGCCTGGCTTCTGTTTCTTGGCTACACTTCGATTCCCATTGCGGTTTTGCTCGGGCTCGTCAAACCGGCGCAACAATTATGATTGGAACGCTTGACCCAAAGATCCCGTCCGGGGCGCTCGCCGGAAAGTGGAATAGTCACAAGGACCACGCGCGGCTCGTTAGTCCAAATAATCGCCGAAAATTTGAAATTATCATTGTCGGCAGCGGCCTCGCCGGCGGCTCGGCTGCAGCCACGCTCGGCGAGCTTGGTTATCGGGCGAAATGTTTCTGCTATCAAGATTCGCCGCGTCGCGCTCATTCGATCGCCGCACAAGGTGGAATCAACGCCGCGAAAAATTATCAGAACGACGGCGACAGCGTTTACCGGTTGTTCTCCGATACGATCAAGGGCGGCGATTTTCGTTCGCGCGAAGCAAACGTCTATCGACTCGCCGAAGTCAGCGCAAACATCATCGACCAGTGCGTCGCGCAAGGAGTTCCTTTCGCGCGTGAGTACGGCGGCCTGCTCGCCAACCGCTCTTTCGGTGGCGCACAGGTTTCACGAACGTTTTACGCGCGCGGCCAAACTGGTCAGCAACTGCTTCTCGGCTGTTATCAGGCGCTCTGCCGCCAAATCGCCGCTGGCACCGTGCAAATGTTTCCGCAGACCGAGATGCTCGACCTGGTGGTTGTAGATGGTCACGCCAAGGGAATCATCACGCGCAACTTGGTCTCGGGAAAGATCGACAAGTACGCGGCCGACGCCGTTGTGCTCGCGACTGGCGGCTACGGCAACGTCTTTTACCTCTCGACCAACGCGCGCGGTTGCAACGTCACCGCCACGTATCGCGCCTACAAAAAGGGCGCGCTCTTCGCCAATCCCTGCTTCACGCAAATCCATCCGACCTGCATTCCACATTCCGGCGAATATCAATCAAAGCTCACACTCATGTCGGAATCGCTGCGCAACGATGGCCGCGTCTGGGTTCCGAAGCGCAAGGAAGATTGCGGCAAATCGCCTAACCAAATCCCGGATAACGAGCGCGATTATTATCTCGAGAGAAAATATCCGAGTTATGGCAATCTCTCGCCCCGCGATATTTCATCGCGCGCGGCCAAAGAAGTTTGCGACGAAGGACGTGGCGTCGGCCCCGGCGGTCGCGGCGTTTATCTCGATTTTGCGGATGCAATCAAACGACTCGGCGAACAAACGATCCGCGAGCGTTACGGAAACTTATTTGAGATTTACGAGAAGATCACGGGCGATAACGCCTACAAGGTGCCGATGCGCATTTATCCCGCGGTGCATTACACGATGGGCGGTTTGTGGGTTGATTACAATCTGATGAGCAACGTGCCCGGTCTGCACGTGATCGGCGAAGCGAACTTCGCCGATCACGGCGCCAACCGGCTCGGGGCGAGCGCGCTCATGCAAGGCTTGGCCGACGGGTATTTCATTCTGCCGTACACATTGCCCAATTACCTCGCGTCCCAGATGGGCAAACGGCCATCAATCGACCATTCTCAATTCAAAAAAGCCGAGAGTGACATCCGCGCCAAGATCGACAATCTCCTGAAGATAAACGGAAAATTGTCTCTCGATTCCATTCACCGCGAGCTTGGAGGGCTTCTTTGGGAAAAATGCGGAATGTCACGCAACGCAACCGGCTTGCGCGAAGCGCTCGCAAAAATCCCGGAGGTGCGAGAAAATTTTTGGCACAACGTCCGCGTTCCGGGCGACGGCGAAGATTTCAACCAGGCCCTTGAGCGCGCCGGCCGCGTCGCCGATTTCCTCGAGTTCGCCGAATTGATGTGCACGGATGCGCTCGCGCGCGACGAATCATGCGGCGCTCATTTTCGCCAAGAACATCAAACCCCGGAGGGCGAAGCGCTGCGCGACGATGAGAATTTCGCCACGGTGTTCGCCTGGGAATTTCAAGGCAACGGCCAGATCGCGCCGCCGAAACTGCACCGCGAGCCGCTCCATTTCGAAACCGTGCATTTAACACAACGCAGCTACAAATGACCCCTTGCTGTCATTCCGAGCGAAGTCGAGGAATCTCTCACTGTTCGACTAATGAACTTTAGACTCAAAATTTGGCGCCAGCCCAACGCGAAATCTCACGGCAAGCTCGTCGATTACGAAGCAAAAGACATTTCGCCGAATACGTCGTTTCTCGAAATGCTCGACATCGTGAATGAAGATTTGCTCGCGCGCGGCGAGGAACCGATCGCGTTCGACTCCGATTGCCGCGAAGGTATTTGCGGCACCTGCGCGCTCACCATCAACGGTGAAGCGCACGGACCGGACCATCCCGGCGCGGTCTGCGAGGTTTACATGAGAAAATTTCGCGATGGCGAAACGATCATCGTCGAACCATTTCGCGTAAGATCATTTCCGGTCGTTAAAGATTTGGTGGTCGATCGGAGCGCGCTCGATCGCATCGTACAGGCGGGCGGTTTCATTTCCGCGCGGGCCGGTTCCGCACCGGAAGCGAATTCTATCCCGATTCCAAAACCAGATGTCGATCTTGCCATGGAAGCGGCGGCGTGCATCGGCTGCGGCGCCTGCGCGGCCGCTTGTCCGAATGCATCGGCCATGCTTTTTACCGCGGCAAAAGTTTCGCATCTCGCACTTTTACCGCAGGGCAATCCTGAACGAACAAGTCGCGTCTTAAAAATGGTGCACGCGATGGACGCAGAAGGTTTCGGCAATTGCACCAATACTTACGAATGCGAAGCGGTTTGCCCCGCCGAGATCAGCGCCAGTTTCATCGCAAAGCTGAATCGCGAATACGCGCGCGCGAGCTTGCGCGCCAGCGTGCGAGAATAATGGAGGGATACGGCTCTGCGGCGACTCGTGTCCCGAATCCTAGGGCGCCGACGGCGCGACGCCCTCTAAAGTTTCGCACGCGCACGTCCGAAGTTCCCGATCAAGCTCTTCACACGCGCGCTTGGCGACAAGATCGACATCTACATTTTGGCGCATCACGGCAAAAATTGTCGATCCGGAGCCTGACATTAACGCCGCGCCGACTTCCGGTTGCTCGAGCAACCACATTTTGAGTTGCGCGAGAAAAACAAATTTCTCGAAAACCGGGCGCTCGAGATCGTTGACAAACGTTTGGCCGGCGAACTCCTGAACTTCGTAAGAAACGCCGGGAATTTTTCTCGAATCCTGCCAGAGCGAGTAGGCCCATTCAGAGGCAACTCCAAATTCCGGTTTCGCGAGCAAGATCGGCAATTGTTTCTGCAATTTCACTGGCTCGACCAACTCGCCGCGCCCGCGACAGATCGCGGCCGATTCAAAAATGAAAAATGGAACGTCCGAACCGATTGTCGATCCAAGCTTCGCCAAGCCTTCGCGCGTCAATTTGGTTTGGAAGAGTTGATTCAGTGCCAGCAAAGTCGCGGCCGCGTCGCTGCTGCCGCCGCCCAAACCGGCGCCATGTGGAACTTTCTTTCTCAGCTCGATCGAAATTGCCGGCTTCAATTTCGTCGAGGCAAAAAATGCATTCGCCGCGCGCACGACCAGATTGTCACCGCCTTGCGGCACAGATGGATCATCGCAACGGAACTCGATCCCCTGTTTCTTGTTGTCGATCTTTAACTCATCGCAAAGCGAAATCGGCGCGATAACGGTTTCGATTTCGTGAAAACCGTCCCCGCGGCGGCCCAGAATTCTTAGCGAGAGATTAATTTTTGCTGGCGCCAGCACTTGCATCACTTGCATTTCAATTGTCATTCCAAGCGAAGTCGAGGAATCTCACATTGTTCAGAAGAAAATATAAAGAGATGTCTCGACTCCGCTCGACATGACAAAAGCAGCTGACAAAATCATCGTCGCGCTCGACGTACCGACGAAAAACGCGGCCCTTGAGCTCGTCACGCAACTCAGCGGCAAGATTTCGTTCTTCAAAATCGGATTGCAACTTTATACCGCGGAAGGACCTGAAATTGTGCGCGCAGTCCTGGCCACCGGTGCCAAAGTTTTTCTCGATCTCAAACTCCACGACATCCCAAACACGGTGGCGAGAGCGGTCGAATCGGCTGCCAACCTCGGCGTCCAGATGCTCACTATTCATCTGAGCGGCGGATCGGAGATGATTCGCGCAGCGACTGCGGCTCGCGCAAATAACATATCGATCTTGGGTGTGAGTGTTTTAACAAGCGCGACAGAACAAACGCTGCGCGAAATTGGAATCTCCGACAAAGTCAACGATCAGGTCTTGCGCTTGGCCAAATTAGGTGTGGAAGAAAAGATTGACGGAATCGTGGCAAGTCCGCACGAAATCAATGTATTACGGGCGGAATTCGGCGATAAAGTCAAAATCGTGGTCCAGGGAATCCGCCCGAGCTGGGCGCATCCTCGCGATCAAAAACGCTTCATGACGCCGCGGGCGGCGATTGCGGCCGGTGCAGATTATATTGGCATCGGCCGTCCGATTACGACAGATCCAAATCCACGTGACGCCACTTCGAAAATTCTAACCGAAATTGGGGCATAGAGCGACGATGTCGATCCTTGCCGCACTCAATGTCTATCACGACGATGATTCGTCGCGTTGCGCGGCGATGAACATGGCGATTGACGAAGGTCTGCTCGAACGGGCGGAGATTCCGTCGATTCGTTTTTACCGGTGGGGTCATGCTGCGCTTTCGTTCGGTTATTTTGGAAGATTTGCCGATGTCGCAAATTATGCGGCGCGGCGCGATTTGGTCCGGCGTTGGACCGGCGGTGGAATTGTTTCGCACGGAGACGATCTGACTTATTCGATCGTCATTCCCGCGAACGATGCGGCTTTCAGCGAATCGACGATGTCCATCTACGAGAAAGTTCATCGCGCTTTGCGCGATGCTTTGGGTTCGAACAGCCCAGAACTGGCAACTGTAGCGGCGGTCTGTGACTGTCGGATCCAAATAAATTCGGCGGTCGCAGACCGCCGCTACAATGATTGTTTCGCGAATCCGGTGCGCGCAGATGTCATGGTGAACGGGCGCAAAGTTGCCGGCGCGGCGCAGCGATGCACCCGAGCCGGTTTGCTTCATCAGGGAAGCATACAACATGTCGATCTTGGAAACGGTCTGGCGGAACGGTTCGCGAGTGAGTTGTCCGACAGGTGCAGCCCGAAATTTTTGGACGAACGCGTGATTGAACGCGCCCAGGAGATTGCGGCGCAGAAGTACGGCACAGTGGCGTGGCTGCAAAAGCGCTGACCGTCTTCGGCGCGGACGCCGGAGATGGCAAGCGAGGCGCGTGCGCTCAAAGAAAATCGAAGCGTGTTGTTTTGACAAGCCGCGAACCGCCCCGCTATTCTGCGGTTGTGGAAGTCTTCGCACGCTCGGGTCCGAGCCGGACTGGCACTGTGGCGCCTGTCGCCGGGCTTAACCCGCTGGCTCGAGTGACCACGCTTGTGCAAACGCAACTCGACCTGGTCGAAGCGCGAATTATTGAGCAAGCGGCGGCTTTTGACCCGGCCATTGAAGGTTACGTCACCTACGCGATCGGCGGATGCGGCAAACGTCTGCGACCACTGATGGCGCTTCTCGCCGGGGGCGCAACCGGCCAGATCAATTCGGGTCATGTCGATCTTGCGGTGATCGTCGAGTTGATCCACCTCGCGACGCTCGTGCACGACGATGTCATGGACGAGGCCGAGCGTCGCCGGGCGCAGCCGACCATCAACGCCCGCTGGGGAAATTCACTGAGCGTGTTGTTAGGCGACTGTCTTTTTGCCCATGCACTGAATCTGTCTACCAGCTTTGACAATTCGGAGATCAGTCGTGCGATTGCACGAGCGGCAAGCGAAATTTGTGCCGGCGAAATGATCCAAACTCAGCGTCGCTTCGATCTCAAACTCAGCGTCGAGGATTATTTGCGCATCGTGAAAATGAAAACCGGATCGCTTTTCGCGGCGGCCGCCGAATTGGGAGCGACGATCAGCGAAGCGGATCCTGCGTTAATAAAGACCCTGAAAGATTTCGGAATGCGCGTGGGCACCGCTTATCAGATTTATGACGACTGCCTCGATATCGCGGGAAATGAAAGCACAACCGGAAAAACGCTCGGAACCGATTTGCGTAAAGGAAAGTTCACGCTGCCGATGCTGATTTTTTTGCGCTCCGCATCCGAATTCGAGCGCGAACGCTGCTCGAGTTTTATTCTCGACGGCCGCTGCGAAGAAGTAACCGAGATTCTGAAAAACCGCTCGGGCAATGGCGCGCTGGATGAATCGATTACGGCCGGCAGCGATCTCATCCGCGGGGCCCAAACAAGTATTGAGTCGCTCCCATCGAACGCGCATCTCGAGGGACTTTTCGCGCTCGGCGATGCGCTGCGCGAGATGTTCGAGCAATTGCGCACGTAAACAATGCCGCCGCTCAAGATTCGGGAGATGCCGCAGGAAGAGCGGCCGCGCGAAAAACTTGCCGCGCATGGCGCGTCAACCCTCACAAATCCCGAGCTGATCGCGATTCTTCTCCGCACCGGCGTCGTCGGGACAAACGCGATCGAGGTTGCGCGCGAATTACTCGACACATACGGATCGCTGACCGGATTGAGCCGGTGCAACGTTGACGAACTGGCAAAGATTCGCGGTGTTGGCTTCGCCAAAGCGGTCCAACTCGTCGCTGCATTCGGGCTTGGCCAGCGGCTGGCGCGGGAAACATTGTCCAAGCAAAAAATCGATTCACCCGAACTGGTGAATGAATTGATCGGCCGCGAAATGCGAATGCTGGCAAAGGAATCATTGCAGGTAATTTTGCTCGATACTCGCTACCATCTCATTCGAGTCGAAAAAGTCTCCAGTGGCAGCATCAATGAAAGTATCGCGCATCCCCGCGATGTGTTTCATCCCGCCGTGGTTTCGTCGGCCTACGCCGTGATCGTCGTGCATAATCATCCCTCCGGCGACGCGTCGCCCAGTCAGGCCGATCATAGCCTGACGCGGCGATTGGCGGAAGCAGCCGAGCTATTGCAGATCAAATTACTCGACCACATCATCATCGGCGCGCCCGCGAACGGAAACGCCGGCTATTTTAGTTTCAAAGAAGCGGGCGTGCTTTGAAAATTCATCCCACCGCCATTGTCGATCCAGCGGCGCAGATCGGCGCAAATACAGAGGTCGGCCCGTTTTCGGTAATCGGCGCGCAAGCTGTAATCGGAGAGCGAACGGTGATTCAATCGCATGTCGTCTTAGAAGGAAATATCGTGATCGGAGCCGGTAATTTTATCGGACACGGTGCAATCATTGGCGCACCGCCGCAGGATCTTTCATTTTCGCTGGAACGAAAAACGAAGATCGAGATAGGCAACGCGAACGTGATTCGCGAATATTGCACGATCCATCGTGGCAGTGCCGAAGGCAGCACGACGAAGATCGGCGACAATAACGTTCTCATGGTTGGCGTTCATGTTGGTCACAACTGCGAGATCAGTAACAACGTGATTATTGCCAACAATTGTTTGCTGGCCGGACACGTGCTCGTAGACGATCAGGCATTTCTCGGTGGAGGATCGACATTTCATCAGAACATGCACGTGGGGCGGCTGGTGATGGTTCAGGGGAGTTCCGCATTTGGAAAAGATCTGCCGCCGTTCACGATCGCGGCAGAACGCAATTCCATTTTCGGAGTTAACGTCGTCGGTTTGAAGCGTGCAGGATTCAGCGCGAAGGACCGGGAGGAAATCAAAGATGCGTTCAAGCTGCTTTACGCGAGCGGACTGAACATTTCACAAGCGCTGGAGAAAGCCGCGACAATAAATTTCGGTGCACCCGCGCGCGAATTTTTTGAATTTGTCGCGAACGCAAAGAAGCGCGGCATTTGCCCGCTAAAACGCGGCGCCGACGAAGAGATGTCGATCTAACAAATTGTCGACCTTTGTGGTAGGGGCGGCGCGCTGCGCCTACCGCGAACGCCGCAGCGCGGCGTCGCTACCTAAATTATTCAAGTCCAAGCAAGGCGAGCATGCGGCCGGTGCGTCCTTTTTCGGCGCGGTAGGAATAGTAGCGATCGACATGGCAGGCGGTGCAGACGCCACTGTCGTGGATTTTACGCATACCTTGCGCGCGACATTGTTCTATAATTTTCGCGGCGAAATCGATTTCGTAATGCGGCGGACAAATGCAGGGACTCAATTGCACAATCAGGTCGGGCGGTCGCGATCCGAAGCGCGCGCTCATTTGCGTGATCGCATTCGAGACGACGCCCAGCTCTGTCCCTTTGCGGCCGGAGTGGACGAGACCGATGGCCGGCGTTTTTGGATCGACAATATAAACCGCGCAACAATCGGCGACATGAATGCCGAGCAGAATTTTCCTCTGGTTCGTGATGATTCCGTCGCAACCGGCGAACTGTCTGCCCAATCCAACTGGTCGATCGACAATCGTAATTTTGTTTCCGTGAACTTGTTCTGCGGTAAGCAGCGGCCAATTTTCCACACGAATTTTGCGTCGAATGTTTCGATGCGCGGCTTCGAGTCGTCGCAATGCCCCGGCTTTATCGTGCGAAACGTCGATGCCGGCGATCCGCCTGACAAAAGCGTGCCGGCAAACGCCGCTCGATTCAAGCGCTGCGAATTGCTCAATCGCAGATTGCTCTCGCGGCGCGCGATCGGCCGAGATGCGAAGCGAGGCCGGGCTATTTCGATGAGTTTTCGCGACGCTTTTCAGTGGCGGTAGTGCCGCTGCCCGTGCGGTAGATTGTCGATCGAGTCGCGCGCGGCGCCACGCTGTTGAACGATTCGGTATAAACGCTCTGCGCGCCGGTGACGCGATCGAATTCAGCGAGCGCGGAATTGTACCCGAAGAGCGCTTGCAAACGGGTCGATTGTGCGGTGGTCAACTGCACTTGCGAGTTGAGCACATCCAACTGGGTTCCGGCTCCGGCGTCGAGGCGCGCTTTGGCCAGGCGTTCGGCTTCCTGCGCCTGCTCGACGGTTTTCTCCGTGCTTTGAATCAGCTCGCGGTCCTGTTGCAAATTTGAATATGCCTGCTGCACTTCGAGCTCGACCTGCCGAACATCATCATCGTACGTGATCTTGGCTTCCGAAAGCAGAGCACGCTGCTGCTTGACACGACCGTAGGTTTCGCCGCTATCCCAAAGCGCCCAGTTGCCGGTCAATCCGAACACAAACCCTTTTGAGGTGTCGTTCCAATTGGTGCTCAAAGGCGAACTGAATATTTCATAACCGCCGCTGGAAGTGAAGTTGGGCAAAAAGCCGCCCAGCGCGACGTGCACTTGTTCGATTGCGTTCAAGACGTTCGCGCGTGCTTGTTTTAAAAACGGACGGCGCTCTTTCCCTAGCTCAATTGCCGCGGTCAGCGGCACGTCTCGCGGAACGTAGGTCAGTTCGCCCACAACCTCGAGCGGCGGGCCTACACCGCGGAGGGGATCGAAATCGAGGCCCAATGTTTTAGCGAGCGTGAGTTGCGAAATACGATAAGCGTTTCGTGCGGAAATCAGGTTTGGGATTTGATTGGAGAGCGCGACCTCTGCTTGCAGGACATTGAATCGCGGAACGGTGCCGGCTTCGAAACGATTTTGCTGATCTTTCAGCTGGCTTTCCAAGAGGTGGACGGCTTCTTCCTGCACTGTAATCAACGCGCGATTGAGAATCACTTGATAGAACTGTGTTTTCACGGTGGCGATCACTTGATCGACACTGTTTCGAAATGCGAAATAAGCGCTGTCTCGCTGGAAGAAAGTGCCGCGAATCGAGCGAAAAGTGCTGTAATTAAAAATCAACTGGGTGCCGGTGATGCGGATCGCATAGGCAGTGTCCGTCTGGCTGGTTCCCGTGCCGGAGACCTCTCCACCAGTCCCGCCGCCAGTTAAACCAGTTCCTCCGGTCGCGCTGCTGAACGAGCTTCCAACGAGTTTTGGATCGGTCCAGGTTAAAGCTGCGCTCGGACTGACGTGGGGCAATGCCTGTGCGCCGATCTCCAGGACCACGCCTTTGGTGCGCTCGATCTCCTGTTTGCTCCGGAGAATATCGGGGTTTTGCTGAAGCGCGGTGATGATCGCCTGATCGAGTGTGAATCGGCGAGCACTTCGCCGGTGAGCGCTGGCGCCCGCCTGCTCCGACCCCGCTAGTGCGAGCGACCCCCGAACAAGCATTCCCGTCGCAGTTACGAGAACAAGAAATTTTCGCATGAAAAAAGACCCCGAGATATTAGATGCGTGGCGTTAGCGCACGGATTCAACACGCGCGCGCTTTTTTACCCTTGTCTGATAACACTGCCGCCGAATGAACGACAATCTTTCGTTTGGCAGTAATCATAAATTTTGCTGTAAATGTGCAGCCACGCTTTTTGCTCGTCCGGCGTGAGATGTTCCATGATTTTCATAAGGTTGCCGACCATCTCCTGCCGTATTCGCCGAACCAGCGTCGAACCCTTGGCAGTAATGCAGACCATCACCTTGCGCCGATCCTCTCGCGCAATCGAGCGAACCACATAGCCCAGATTTTCAAGCCGCGCCACCAGGCCGCTGGCCGCCGCCGTCGTGTGCCCCATCTTTTGCGCGATGGCCGACATCGTCAGCACTTCTTTTTGGTCGAGATACGCGAGCAGGAAAAACTGCGGGAAGGAAACGTTGCCCGGCGCCAGCTCCTTGCACAAATGCAGCACGAAGCAGCGCTGCATTTCGAGCACGATGTGGGAGAGCTTTTCGGCATCGACACGAATTTGGTCGGGCGGAGTTCGTGCAAGCGCGGTGGCGGTTCCGGTATTCAAGCGGGCTAAAGCTAGAGTGTACGTGCGCGACCTGTCAAACCACGTTCAGCCAAAAAAGTTGGCTAATCCCAAACTTGCACATTGACAATCGCGCCGCGCTTTCGGGATTCGCCTACCGCCAGGCGCAGCAGCGCATTCGATTGGCTCAAGCCGAACAGCGCATGCGATTCCTGGCGGCCAACCGGCGTAAAAATCCCATCCTCGAATTTTCCGCGGATGTAATGCACCCGATCGCTGTCGTTCGTTAGATCGACAAGCAACTTTGCGGAGACTTTCAGCAGATCGAGCTTGACTGCGCTCATCATCTTCAAAATCGCGGGGCGAACGAATTGCAGAAATGTGACAAAGGCCGAAACCGGATTTCCCGGCAAACCGAACAAGTCACATTCATCAATGTGGCCAAAGAGAAATGGCTTTCCCGGTTTTATTGCCACTCGCCAGATGTCGATCTTCGCGCCGAGAGATTGCAACGCAGATTTCACAATATCGCGTTCGCCCACCGAAACGCCGCCGCTGACAATGACCACGCGATGCTTGATCGCTCGCTTGAGAGCCTTGGTCAGCAATTCCTCGTCGTCCCGGCAATGCTCCATTAATCGCTCGGCCGCACCGCAATTGTGCAACAGCCCCTGCAACAGAACGGAATTGCTTTCGTAAATCTGACCCGGCTGAAGTTTTGCTTCCGGCTTGACAAGCTCGTCACCAGTCGAAATGATTGCCGCGCTCACCTCGCCGCCGACCATTACATCGCTGAATCCTTGCGACGCGAGCAATGCGGTCGTCGCCGCGCGAATGCGTTCGCCTCGGGCGAGAATTTTCTGGCCCTCGCCGAGATCGCAGCCGCGTCGTCGCACGAACTCGCCAGGATCGACATCTACATTCACGACGATCTCGCCTCCTTCGCGCGTAACATCTTCCTGCATCACGATCGCGTCCGCGCCGGCGGGGATTGGCGCGCCCGTGAAAATGCGGACCGCTTCGCCAGCCGACGCGCGGAGTTGTTGATCTAATCCCGCGGCCTGCTCACCAACCACACGCAGTCGTTTGCCTGGCGCGCACGAGCTTGCCACGACCGCGTAGCCATCCATTGCCGAGTTATCAAAATTCGGCAGTGGTAATCGCGCGAAATAATCTTCCGCCGCGAAACAATCGAGCGCCTTCGAGATCGACAATCGTCGCGGCGGCAACGGCCGAATCGTCTCAAAAATCTTCGCGCGCGCTTCTTCTTCGCTAATCATCATCTTGGTATTCGCTACGATCGAGAGAACTGTAGCGGCGCTCTATGAGCGTCGCATTTTTTTGTTAAAAGATTCGGCGACGGTCACAGACCGGCCGCTACAGAATTGCCAGATGTTTGACGAGCATTCCAACCACCCGATATTCTCGCAGCCAATTTGGTGAGGTGGCTGAGTGGTTGAAAGCAGCGCTTTGCTAAAGCGCCATACCCCAAAAGGGTATCGAGGGTTCGAATCCCTCCCTCACCGCCA
>Ga0066691_10000337_pt1 | contig 15352 bp, 16 predicted proteins | sample GraSoiAngelo_140_FD_66671 | JGI IMG/M metagenome (GOLD analysis project Ga0066691, IMG submission 66671) | Grasslands soil microbial communities from the Angelo Coastal Reserve, California, USA - 14_0929_12_30cm | ecosystem: Environmental > Terrestrial > Soil > Grasslands | place: USA... | reverse complement strand
TGTTTCGAACGAAAGGAGTTTTCTAATGCGGCAGTTGCAACTCGTAGCTCACGGCGAACCTTCCGATGTCATCGAACTCAGCACAGTGCCGGATCCGGCTCTTGGCCCGGAAGATGTTCTCATCTCGATGGAAGCGGCCCCGCTCAATCCATCAGACTTTCTGTTTGTCCGCGGCATGTACGGCGTCCGGCCGGCCTTCCCATCCTCCGTCGGCGCGGAGGGTGTTGGCCGAGTCGCAAAGATCGGATCGAAGGTTGATGTTGCTCTGCGGGGAAAGCGAGTCCTGATTCTTCCTACCTACGAGCAGGGCACCTGGGCAGACCAGGTTGTCGCCCCAGTGCGCAACCTCGTGCCGATGAGCGACGAAGCGGATCCCCTGCAACTTTCGATGATAGGGATTAACCCGGTTACGGCCTATCTCCTCTTGAACCGATACGTTTCCCTGATGCCCGACGACTGGATCGGTCAAACGGCAGCCAACGCGGCCATGGGGCAGTATATCATTGCGCTCGCGAAGCTTGCAGGAGTCAAGACGCTGAATGTCGTCCGGCGGGAAGAAGCTGCCGAACAAGTGCGGCAGTGGGGAGGTGACCGCGTAGTCCTCCAAGGCGACAATTTACACATGGATATTGAGGAGGCTCTCGACGGGAAGAAACTTAGCCTCGTCCTCGATACGGTGGGTGGAACTCCCGTGGGCGAGTTGGCCAAATCGCTTAAACCTGGCGGCTCGATTGTCGTCTACGGCCTTCAAAGTGGGCAGTTCCCAGCCATGCCGCCCAAAGAGTTCGTCTACCGTGGTCTTAGCCTCCACGGATTCTGGCTCATCAATTGGATACGCAACGCGCCGCGCACAGAAATCGAAGAGATTTACCAGAAGCTGGGAGACCTCGTAGCTGATGGATCGCTCTCCGCCGCAGTGGAGCATGTGTACCCGCTCGACCAGTTCAAGGAAGCGTTCAAGCAATCTTTGAAATCGCATCGCGCCGGCAAGATCCTGTTCAAGTTTGGCACCGGCGGATCGACGCTCGCGTCGCGCTGATTACGGGAGCGTCATCGGATATTTATGGATAGCGCCAATATCGAAAGAATTTCCAAAGCGCTAGCTAACGAAACGCGGTTGCTGATCTTCGAGGCCATCGCCGGCAATAAGGAAATCAACTGCAGCGCAATTATGACCCTGCGAAAAGTAACGCCGGCGACGGTTTCGCATCACCTTAAGATCCTGTCGGACGCAGGGCTGATCGAGTGCCGCCGCCGCGGACAATTCGTGCACAATCGCGTGGTGCCGCAGACGATCGAAAACTTTGCGCGCGCTCTATCCAGTCTTTCCGAAGCTAACCGACAAATAGCTACATGACGGGAACGGAATTTGTTTGCGGGTGGAGGATTCTGGTTTGCGAGGCAGACTATTCTGCGATACAGACTAGAAAGCGTCCTGGTAAGTCGATTCCTTTTAACGGTTTGCGGCGGTACCCGCAGCTTTGTCCCTGAATACCAAAAGACCGCCATTTGCCCAAAGCACTCCTAGGACGACAACCGTTGGCATAATTACGTCTCCGTGCGACGGCGAGGGCGGACCTGCGAATCCACGGCGATTCTGATAAGATTTTCGGCGTCAGGAATGATGCGAGGTAGTTCATGAAGCTGGTTACTTTCCAAGGGGCGTCGCGCGGAGATCGCATCGGGGCGCTGACCGCAGAGGGATGGATTGTTGACCTGAATGCTGCCTACGCAAGCTATTTGAGAAACGTCGAGCGGGAAGGGGCGTTCTATGCGCTTGCAGATGCGCGCGTGCCTTCCGACATGCGTGCGTTGTTCGAGAATGGAGACCGTGGTCTGGACGCGGCGCAGACTGCCCTCGAATACGCGACAAAGGGCGGGCCGGAAACGAAGGGAGTTTCCGGCGAGCCCATTTTTTCCCGACGGGAAACTGTAAGCATCAAGGCGCCTATCGTTCCCAGAAAGTTTTTCCACACGGCGGGAAATTTCCGCGAACATCACGAGGATGCGCAAAAGGCGGGATTTTCTCATCCCATACTTCCATGGATTGTGTTCTTTCAAAACGTGGATGCCATCATCGGTCCGGACGCGCCGATTATTTATCCCGAGCATTTGACGGAAGAACTCGATTACGAGCTTGAACTTGCCGTGGTTCTCAAGAAAGGGGGAAAGCACTTCTCCGCGGAGCAGGCGCGCGAGTACATCGGCGGGTATGTGATTTTCAATGATGTGACGGCGCGCGACATCCAGCGCCGAGAGATGAAGTCCGGCGTGTTCAGCTTTTGCAAGGGCATCGATACGTTTTGCCCGCTTGGGCCCTATATCGTGACGGCGGATGAAATTCCGGACCCGCACAAACTGGCGATGCAGCTTCGCGTGAATGGAAAGATCCGGCAGGAATCGCACACAAGCAAAATGTCCGTGACGATTCCGGAAATTATCGCCCATTATTCGCCCATGGGTTACTCCGCGGGCGATGTGCTTTCCACGGGCACGGTTTCCGGGGTTGCGGCTTTCAGCGCGGATCCGAAGTCGCTCTATCTGAAACCCGGCGACATTGTGGAATGCGAAATCGAGAAAATCGGAGTGCTCCGGAATCCAGTCGTATCTTACAAAGAGATGCAAGGCGGCAAATCGGTGACGGCATAAGCGGAAGTTCAAGATCAGTCGCGGTTGCCGCAAACGGAGCGACGGCAGTGGATCTACTTCTTGCTGAAGTGCGGCAAGACTTTTTCTCCGAACAATCGCGCTTGTTCGAGCCGGTCGTCGCCCCAAAGCTCCAACATGATGTGCGTGCACCCGGCGGCGCGATACTCCTCCAATCGCGCGATGCACTGTGCCGGTGTGCCCGCAATAGCGCACACTTTCTCGAGCACCGCATCCGTGACCGCGCGGGCCGCGGCTTTCCGGCCTCCCTGTTCCATCGCGTCAGCAATCGGGCGAATCTCTTCGAACGAAAGACCGGCGCATTCCAGAAGCGTGTCCGCTGAACCGCGGATGTTCTGCACTTTGTTGGCGAGGTACATGGCGGCCATTTCTCTGGCGCCTTCATGGGCAGATTTGGGATCTTCGCCAACGCTGCCGACAATCACTGAACCTAAATCGAGCTTCGAAGAATCTTTTCCAGCCTTGTGGGCGCCCTCTTCCATCATCTTCCGCGAGTACTCCACAAACTTCGGCGTGGTGATGCTGGCCGTCAACAAACCATCGGAATGCGATCCGGCGAGGCGCTGCAAAACAGGGCCAGTAGCTCCAACGTAGGTCGGCACGCGCCAGCGCGGGACGTGAGTATCGGCTTTGAGTGCGGGCGCATACGCCTGAAACGCTTTGCCCTCATATTTCACTTCACCACCGGCGAGCATCGCCTCGATGATCTCGATGCTTTCCCGCATCACGGTTGCAGGACCCACCTCTTTTCCCTTTTCGCCCTCGCCGATCTCTTTCATGAAAATCTTCGAAGCGCCCAGCCCGAGGAGAAAACGGTCTTTACCCGCAGCTTCCTGAAGGACGCGAGCCTCCATGGCGATTTGCACGGGGTGACGCGTGTACGGAGAAATGATGCCCCAGCCGATGGTGATTTTTTTGGTTTCGCGAGCGACGATGGCGGTGACTGCCGTTGAGGAGCGCGCTTCCATCGAGTGTTTGCGCCACCAGGGATAGGCCTCCGCCAGCCAAAACGTGTCAAACCCGGCGGCGTCGCAGGCCTGAGCCATGCGCACCGTGTCGTCGAGCGGCTCCATGCTGAGCTGCAACACACCGATTTTGAAAGGCATGCTCATCGTGTCAGTTCTCCGTTGAAAGTCGCTCGTTGCGATTGCCGATCAGCTCGGATCGCTCCAGGAATGTTCGAGTCCCTTCACAAGTTGCCACAAGGCGCGATTGAGCGGAGTAGGCACGCCGGTTTTTTCGCCCAAGTCCGCGATTGCGCCGTTCATGAAGTCCACTTCGGTCTGGCGCCGCGCAAGAATGTCCTGCAACATGCTGGCCTTGTGTTTGCCGGGCGCGTTCGCGCCTTTTTGCACCAGGGCGCGCGGATCACCATGCAGCTCGATCCCCAGCGCTTTGGCTACCGCTTCACCTTCCGCGATCAAGGCATTGAACAGCGCGCCAGTAGGCGCGAACCGCGTCGCTGCGCCATGGTGCAGCAGGGTCAGCGCGCCAACCGGATTCGTCGAAGCATTGAAAATTAGCTTGGTCCACTGCGCACCTCGAGCGTCCCGCAAGGGAATTACGCGCAAGCCCGCGCGATTAAGCAATTCGGCGAGTTGCTCAACGCGAGCGTACGGTGTATGCGTGGGCTCGAACGGGCCTATCCACGTATCGCCATTGATGTCGAAGCCTACGTGGCCCCGCTCAATCACGTGACCCGCGGGAAAAGTGGTACCGCGAATCACGCAAGGAACATGCTGCGCGAGAATCTCTTCATTGCCGACGCCGTTTTGCACGGAGCAAACCGCGCTCCCCGCGCCAAAAATGTGCGCGGTCTGCTCGATGGCCGCCCGCGTGTGCGTGCTCTTTGTGGCCACGATTCCGAAATCACAACTGGGAATCTCCCTGGGGTCAGAAGTCGCGTGAAGTTGGGCTGTGAAATCCGCCGCGCCGCTGATGCGCAGCCCGCCCTCGCGAATCGCGCGCGTTTGTTCTTTCGAAACATCGTAAGCATGCAACTCAACATCTTCGAGACGCGCGAGATGTGCGCCGAAGATGCTGCCGATTGCTCCGCAACCGACGATGCAAACCTTGACCTTCATGCCGTCTTCAACTCTTCCGCTCCGGAATAAAACCGCCACGGCACGTTCGCGAAGCACTCGCCTTCCTTTTTGCCGACGCGGTAGGTGTCCTGGGTGTAGAGGCAGACCTGGCCCTCTTGGTCGACGACTTGCGGATGAAAGCTAACGACCATGTTTTCTTTCAGCTCGATCTGCGTGTTCGCGCCGATGGAGGGATGCTCCAGCATGGTCATGCCGATGGAATGACCCGTAAGGTGGCCCAGCCCAAATCCAGCCTTCGCAAAAACATCGGCTGCTGCCTTGTGAACTTCACTGGCAAGCACGCCTTCGCGCATTTTCAAGCGCGCGCATTCCATAGCGTGTGGATAGACATCGCTCATGGCGCGGGTGCGAGGGCTGACTTTCCCCCGAATCAGTGCGCGCGAAAATTCGATCCAGTAGCCGTCGGCGCCGGTCACCTCGAGGGAATAGAGCAACAAATCATCCGCGGCGACTTTGCGCTGCGATGGCACTTTGAAAAAGGCCTCCGCTTCGCCGTTGCTGCCACTCAGAACGATGTTCATCATGCGCGGGCCTGCTCCACGCGCGAAAAAGCGTTCGACCGCTGGAGCCATGATTTCGGCTTCGGATTTTCCCGGCTCGTAGGCCTTGAGGAGTGCGTGGAAGCCATCAAGGATGATATCCATACTGTCGCGAAAGCCTTCGAGTTCCTCTTCACTTTTTACGGCCCGCGCCATGTCAAAGTGAAAATCGAACGGGACGAGTTCGAACGCACCCTGCTGCAGCTCGCGGTAATCACGAACGGCCATCACGAAATCCAGTCCATACACCGCCACGCGCTTCCAATGATGTTTCTCACTTTCTTCACGCAGCCACTTCCCGGGAATCTCCGCCCAAACTTTTTCGCGGACCCAGGATGCTTTCTTATCTCCGATCCAGCGAGCCTCGCGCGGAAAAACCAGCGTGGGATCTCCCGCAAGAGGAATGAGGACGTAAACGTAGCGATGAACAATTTCGAAGCCGGAGGTGTAGCGCACCGCGCCTTCAAATCCAGCGTACTGATTGCCGCAGACGATGAGGGCGTCGACCTTTTCCGCTTCCATGGCAGCGCGGATGTTGCTGTAGCGGCGATCGATTTCCTTTTGACTGGTCATTGGTGTGATCCGGTTCTCTTCTCAGTGCGCGCCGCAAATCTCTGCGGCAGCCAACGCGTAAACCCGCGTGGTATTGACGAGCGTTTCGATGGCTACTTTTTCGCCTTCGGCGTCGCGCGGCCCGCTGGAAGGGCCGTAATTCAGAGTTTCGATTCCATAACGTGTCATCACGGAAGCATCGGAATCCCACAAGACGGTGGCGTGTTTCGGCACGGCGCCGAGGACCCGCTGGTGGCACGCTTCGACGGTCTTCACCAACGGATGATCCTGGGAGATTTCCGCGCCCGGGACGGACACATAGGTTTCGTACTCCACGCCGTAGTCCGGATGTTTCTTGCGAAGCTCCAGGACAAGCTGTTTGATGGAAGTCCGCACTTCCTTGAGCGGCATCGTTGGCGGAACGCGAACATCCAGGAAGACATCGGCGCGGTCGGGCGTCCGGCTGACGCGCCACGGGTGGCCGCCGCGTACGCAACCCACATTCACAACGCCGGGCTGTCTGTCGTACGTCGCTTTCTTTTCCCACGCTATGATCCAGGCATAAATCGGGTCTAGAATCTCTTTCATTCGAAAGACCGAGCTGTGCTCCTGCTTCCCGCGTGTAAATGCCGTGTGCACGTAGTGGCCGCGCGTTGAAATGCGGACCCAAACGGTTCCGTAATGGCCCAGCACTAGCTGCAGGTCCGTGGGTTCGCCGAGAATGCACATATCGGGTAAAACGCCGTGATTCACGAGGTGATGCGTGCCAACGCCGTAACCACGGAATTCCTTGCCGACGAATTCATCGCTCCATTGTGTTTTCTCAATTTCGCCCACGACAGCGGCAATGATGACGTCGCCCTCCAACTTCACGCCCGCGCGCATCAGGGCCTTCACGGCCTGGGTGTAGCAGACCAGAGCGCCTTTCATGTTATAGATTCCCAGGCCGTAGATCATGCCCTTACGGATCGCGGCTTTCGCTTTGTAGCCGAGTCCAGTCAGAAAAGTTTCGCGTCCGGTGTTCGACGTGTCCATGTGGCCGTTGAACAACAAACTTTTTCCATTGCCGGTGCCTTCCCACAGGCCAACAACATTGGCCCGGCCCTCCTCGACTTCCTGCCATGTGACGCTGAGCCCAGTGTCCTCCAGCGCCCGCCGCATGTACCGGCCCATCTCCAGTTCTTCGCCCGTGGGGCTCGGGATGTTCACGACGTCGCAGCACATCGCGACGATTTCGTCCTCGCGAATTTGCGAGAGGATCGTCTTGGCCAGGTCTTTCTTCATGAAATGAGACTCCTCGGAGTCACGGTTCCGTCTCTCCGGGCGGCTACCGGCGAAAATCATCCGGATACGAACATAGCTTTTCGCAACCGCCGGCGGTGATCAGGAAATTGTCTTCGAGCCGCAATCCGCCGCCACCCTCCCAGTAAACACCCGGCTCAATGGCCAGGACCATCCCCGAGCGCATCACTCCCAGGGTTGCCTGATGCGAATAAGGCGGTTCATGCGCGCGCGCACCCACCCCGTGCCCAACAGGGTGCGAGGGCTGACCCGGGTAACCCGCGGCATCGATCCCCGCACGAATGATCCGGTCAATCTCGCCAAGCGGAGCGCCGTCCCGCACGCAACCCACCGCATCGTCGAAAATCTTCAGTAATTGATCGAGCAGCCGATTGTATTCCGCCGTCAAGCGCCCGGGGCAAAGATTCTTGGTCAGGTCCGTCCAGTACCCATCGGCGCAAACCCAAATTTCGATGAGCGTCGGTTCATTTTCGATCACCGGGCGGTGCGAGGTCGCAGTAAAAGTGGCAATGCCCTTCCCTGACCACACCAGGGTGAACGCGCGTGCCATCTCCACTTTGCCTTTGTATCCAACGCCTACGGCGTGAATGTGCCCTTCAATCATCGCGGCGACTTCGCTCTCTTTCATGCCGGGCTTGATGTTGTCGCGCGCATACTCCATTCCGATGGCCGCCAGCTCGTTTGCCAGGCGCATGCGCTCGATCTCCTGCGGCGTTTTGATCATGCGCAATTCGGAAAGCAGTGGCGCGGTGTCCACGACTTCAGCGCAACCTGCGCGAAAAGCATCGTAAAAACCCTGTCAATAGACTGTCGGTTCGCCAACCATGCGGTCGCAGATCTGTGAAGTTTGAGAAAGCTCGATCCCGACGCGGCGCGACAGCTTTCGTTCCCGTAAAACATCCACCGCCATTTCCACAGCGCGAATCATCGGCGGGCGCGGGTCCCTGGGGTGGTAAAAAGGGAAAAAGCGAACATCTTTGTTCCAGGCCGTGAGCTGCGCTTCGCGAAACTGGGGTTCGATGACCAGCAGCGTGGGATCTCCGTCGCGGGGAAAGATCGCGAGGTCATAGCCCTTCATGGTCCAGTAATTGGTGAGATAGAGGACGTTGTCGGGGGCGCGCACGACGACCGCATCAAGATCTTGCCGCCCCAGCATTTGCCGGACGCGTTTCCATTTTTCGTGATCGAGCGGATATGCCATAGCGCCTCGGATTATTTCGCGGCCGGGTGGCCCTTACCCTGGTACCTCCACGATTCTTCCTTGCCCTTGATCAAACGGTAGAGCGCCGCGTGCAGTGGCGCCGGAATTCCCGCCCGGGCGGCTTCGCGAGCAATCGCTCCGCCCAGAAAATCAATTTCCGTTCTGAGTTTGTGCCGGATGTCGTACAGCATGGAAGGGGGATGATCCGTCTGCGCGCCAACCTTGTTCATTTCCCACGGATCTTCGTAAAGTTTTACGCCCAGGCCGGCGGCCACACTCTTTCCCTCTTCCATCAGCGCATGCAGGAGGTGACCCAGATCACCAAAATCTTTTTCCACGGCAAAATGAAAACTGTGCGGCAATTCGGTGAGCGCGGCAACAGAATTGACCGAGGAATTGAAGATCAGCTTCGACCACTGCGCGGGGCGCGCGTCTTCCAGCGCAACGGCCTTCAGGCCGGAAGAGGTGATGAGCTCCGCCGCTTCTTTTACCAGCGCGAAAGGCGTTTTGGTCGGCTCAAACGGCCCCATCCATGTTGCTGTGTCGAGCTCGTACTGCACGTGCGTGTCCGTGTGGCGCGTTCCGCTCATGAACGTCGTCCCGCGAATCACGAAGGCATCCGTCAGTGCGGCAATGATTTCTTCGCTGCCCAAGCCATTTTGCGACGAAAGGATTGCGCCATTCTTGAAGAGATGCGCGACTGGGCCGAGCGCTTCCGCGGTTTGCGTGGCTTTGCTCGCGACGATTCCCAGATCAAACTGTGGCATCTCCGCGGGATCGTTGGTGGCGCGAAGCTTCGCATGAAATTCGTGCGACCCCGTAACAGAAATGCCGTGCTCATTAAGCGCGCGTGCGTGCTCCGCCCGCCGGACATATGCCCAGGTCTCGGTGACTCTTGCCAGGTGAGCAGCGTAGAGGCTTCCGATGGATCCGCAACCGATAATGCAAACGCGCTTCATCGATTTTATTCGGCCGAGTGCACGTAGCGATTCGCTGAAATTCGCCGTGATTCAAGTTGCAGGGTTGTCAGCGTGCGCTCCTGCCGGCAGCGCGCCGGTGTTCGATGCGAACCGAGGAAGCAAACCCGCCGGTGCCTGCGCGTTGCACTGCTAGAAAGATCGAATCGCCGGTGTTGTGCGAATCATTGATGATCACGCCCTTCGAGTAGAGAGCATCCTGCAGCGCCGCGCAAATCGTATGGACCGGCGCTGCACCGCCTTCGCCCATGCCCTTCGCGCCATTGAAAGTGAACGGCGATGGCGATTCCATGTGGCCGTACAGCAGATCGGGCATGTTCATCGCGGTGATCGGAGTGTAGTCGCTGAAAGTCGAGGCCAGCAGATTGCCATCGCCATCGTAAGCGCAATCCTCCATCAACGCGGCGCCGATGCCGTGCGCGGTGCAGCCGTGCACTTGCCCCTCCACGATCCTGGGATTTATGGCGCGGCCGCAATCGTCCACACAAGCGTATGCCAGGATTTTCGGCTGAAACGTATCTCGATCCACCTCGACGACCGCGACATGAATCTGCGCCGCATACGTGAGCGTGAGATTACCAAATTTTTTCTTCACGTCCGGCAATTGAAACGGCGCGTGATATACGTGGCGGCAATTAAGCGTCACATCCCACAATTTCTCTGGCATGCCCGCGTTGTTCACGTTCACAATGTTCGCGAGCGCCCAGTAATTGATGGATTTCTTCGATCGCTTGTCCCGGACCTCCGGTCCTTGCGCGCCGACGCCAAATTCCAGATCCTTTTCTTTGGCCTTCAGCGCCCAGGCCGCCAGCCGGCTCATTTCCTTTCGAAGCTTGGTCGCCGCGCCGTGAATGGCCGAGAGACCCGTGACTGCGAACTGGCTGGCATACGTTCCGGTGTGACCGGTGTAAGCGTTTTGCTCCGTATCGAACCCCGGTTTTACTTTGACGTGGCCGGGAGACACGCCCAGCACATCGGCCACCACCTGCGCGGCCGTCGTTTCGTGGCCCTGTCCCTGTGGCACGGAGCCCATGCTGATGACGACTTCGCCGTAGATGTCCAGCTTGGCGATCGCCGCCTTGGATTGTCCAGAAAACGGGGCTCCCGCATTAATGATGCGCGCCTGGCCAAAATTGTTCGTGCCGGAATCCAGCGTCGAGCCGATTCCCAACCCGATCCAGCGTCCTTCCTCGCGCGCGGCGGCCTGTTTCCTTTTCCAATCGTCCCAGCCGACAAGTGTCTTGCCCATTGCGAGCATCCCCGCATAATCGCCCGAATCGTACACGCAGCCGTTCGGAGTCTCGTACGGCATCTCATTTTTCCGGATGTAGTTGCGCAGGCGCATTTCATCGGTGGGAATCCCGAGCGAGTGCCCGCAAATATCCAGCACTCGCTCCAGGAACCAGAGCTGCTGCATCCGCGAATAGCCGCGATTCGGTCCCACGGGGCACTTATTCGTGACCACCTGATTCATGTCAATGCGAATGTTTCTGACGCGGTACGAACCCGGAAGCACCTGTGCCCAAATCACACAGCCAAGCGGCTCGTAACGCGGGTAAGCGCCGCAATCATCGACGTGTCGCGAATCAATCGCCGTGATTACGCCATTCTTATCCAGCGCCACGCGTGTATCCAGGAAAGTGCGCTCATTCCCGTGAGCACTCGCCTGCATGTGTTCGGTGCGCGTCTCGGTCCATTTCACCGGCCGATCGCCCGCTTTCCGCGAAGCCAGCGCACACAAAGCCATGTACGGATAATTCGTAATCTTGATCCCGAAGCCGCCACCAATGTCGAAGCTCTTCATCAGAATCTGATCGATTCGAACGCCCAGCGCCGGCGAGAGGAACTGTGCCGCGAAAGACGGAAACGAATTGTTGGACCAATACTCGATCCGTTCGGAGCGCGAATCCCAAACCGCAATCATCGCGTTGCATTCGAGCGGCGTGCTCGAAAAGCGATGGAAGTGCAACCGGTCAATGTGCACAACATGATCAGCCTGCTTGAAAGCTTTCTCCATGTCTCCATATTCGAACACGCCATGCCAGTTGCGGTTCGTGCCCATGCCCGGGTGAACGAGACTCCCCTCCTTGAGCGCATCTTCCGCGGTCATCACGGGAGGCAGAGGCTCATATTCCACTTCAACGAGTTCCGCCGCATCCTCAGCCGCCATCCGATTCTCCGCCACGACCGCGGCCACCGGCTCGCCCTGGTACACGACCTTGTCCACGGCCATCGGGTAGTCCGCGATTTTCTGACCGACGTCCGGCCCGATCTCGATGAAAGGCTTCACCAGCCCTTTCACTTCCGCGCCGGTCAACGTGCACACCACTCCCGGCAACGCGGCAGCCTTCGTGACATCCACTCGCGTGATTTTCGCGTGTCCGTAGGACGACCGCACAAACCGGATGTGCAGCATCCCCGTCAACTTCTGGTCGTCAACAAAAATTCCCTTCCCTCGCACCAGGCGGTCTTCCTCTACGCGGCGAATCGGCTGCCCCACCCACTTGGGAGCGCCCGTTGGGTGGCTCTTGCCGGAGCCGGCCGCAGCCTTCAATCTCTTGTTTTTCACTCGAGTTGTTTTCGCCATCGCCTTGTCTCGCGCCTACGTCAACGCTTTCTGCAGTCCATCAATCAATTTCTGCACATTTTTCTTCGCCAGCGGCTGAAGCAATCCTCCGGCCAGCGACGCAATTCGCCCCATCACATTGGATTGGCCGCTCCAAATCACCTTGGTCGCTCCTCCCGCAGCAAGCTCCAGTTCAAACGCGGCTCGCAGCGTAGCCGATCCGCCCGGCACATCCCCATTTCCCTCATAGACGGCATGCTTCGGCCGTTCAGTTTCCACCAGCGACATCTTCACCGCCGCCGTTCCCCGAATATGCGAAATACCCACGCTCAACTTCACCAGAAAATTCTTCTCGTCGCGGATCTCCATGCTCTGATAGTCCGGAAGCAAGGGACAAAACCGATTCGGATCCACCAGAAAATCGTAGACGGCCTCTGGTTTTTTCGGCACCGTGAAGTCGCCGCCAAATTTGATCTCCATAGCTCAGCTCTTCCCCATTTCGGCGGCAGCCGCTCGAACAGCCTTTAAAATATTTTGATACCCCGTGCACCGGCAGGTATTGCCGGCAATCCCCTTGCGAATTTCTTTTTCGCTGGGCTTGCGCGTTTTCGACAACAGGTGAACCGTGGAAAGCAGCAGCCCGGGCGTACAAAAACCGCATTGCAGCCCATGACATTCCGCAAACGCTTGCTGGACGGGATGCAATTCGCCATCCTTGGAAAGTCCTTCGACGGTGATGATTTCGCCGCCCTCGGCCATCGGCGCGAACATCGTGCAGGATTTTGTCGTGCGGCCATTCAGCAGGACGGTGCAGGCGCCGCAATACGTGGTATCGCAGCCGATATGCGTTCCGGTAAGGTTGAAATGCTCGCGCAGCAATTCCACGAGCAGGGTCCGCGGTTCGACCAGCGCCTCCCGCGGCTCTCCGTTGACGCGAACGTGCACCAGAATTTTTTCAACGCCCGACATATTCGTGTCCCGCCTCAACTTGTTCCCCGCGCGCCCGCCGCGCCGCGATTCCAATGGCCCGCTTGACGAGGGCGGCGATCAAGACGCGCTTATAATCCGCGGAGCCTCGCATGTCATCTTGAGGTTCAGCGGCCGCGCGCACCGCTTCGACGGCGCTATCGATCCTCTTCTTCTCGAGTTTTTTCTCCCGCAAAGTTTTCTCCGCTTCCTTAGCGCGAATCGCGGTCAATCCAACGCAGCCAAGTACAATCCTCACATCCTTGCACGTGTCGCTGTCTCCGAGCGTGAGCTGCACCGCCGCGCTAGCCGTCGCATAGACGGGCGCGCTGCGCTTGAACGCCAGATAGGCACCGGCGCTATTCTTCGCGGGCTGTTTGACAATAATTTCGCTGATCAGTTCGTCATGTCCGAGCACCGTCGTATACGCATCCTTGAAGAAATCATCGAGCGCGATGGTTCGCTCTCCTGACGGCCGGGAGCATCGCACCGATGTCTCCAAGGTAAGCAGGACAGCGCCCCAATCTCCGCTGGGGTCCGCTTCCGCAAGAGACCCGCCGATCGTCCCTTGATTGCGCACCTGCACGTCCGCGATGCCCGCCGCGCAATCTTGAACGATGGGAATGGACGAAGCGGCGTCCGATTCCTCGATGTCCGCGTGTCGCGCCAAAGCCCCGAATCGCAGTTGACCGTCGCTGCACCGGATTTCACTCAGCCCTGGTATGAAATTGATATCCACCAGCGCGCTGGGACGCACCATGCGCATCTTCATCAGCGGGATGAGGCTTTGCCCGCCGGCAATCAGCCGCGCCTCTTCCCCCAACTGCTGCAGGAGCTCGGAAGCCTCCAGTAGGGACCCGGCGCGGTGATATGAGAAAGGATGCGCGTACACGATGTTTTCCGCTTGCCTCTTGGGATGGCGGGTGTCCGCAGTTGGACTGCGGCAAAAATCATTGGTTGTAGTGCGGGCGCATTCTATTGCGATTGGAGCGGAGAGGCAAGACGAAACGGCTGTTTCGCCTCCCGCTGACGAAAAATAGACGGCTTCAACTCTGGCGTTTGGCACCTGACTCATCTATGCTGCCGCAGCCTTGCGATGAGAAAACGTGAAAACATTTTTCCGATTATCCTGGTAGCGGGTCCCTCGCACCATCTTCCATTCCCAAAGCCCCTCGCGATGTTCGGCGGAAAAACAGCGCTGGCCATCGCGATTGAAAACTGCGCGGGGCTGGAGCGCCCGCTTCTCGTTCTTGGATGCGATGCACCGCGCGTCCGTCGCGCCGTTCCTCGCGCAGCACAAGTTGTATGGAATCGTGGCTGGCGGCGGGGCCAGATCAGCTCGCTGCGGCGCGCGCTAAAACAAATTCCTGTGGATGCCGCTTTCTTGATCTATCCGGTGGACCATCCCCTCCTGAAACGGAAAACGATTCAGCAATTCGTGCGCGCGTTCCGGACTCGGGAGGAATCGCAGGAGATTGTCATACCGCGGCATGGAAGTCTCTACGGCCACCCGGCCATCGTATCCGGAAAACTGCGCCGAGAGTTCTTCAAGTCGAAGACTGCGCGCGACGTGATTTATCGTCTTCCTTCCCGAGTGCGGGTTATAGAAGTCCAAACGCGCGCCATTTTCACGGATTTCGATACGCCGGAGTCCTACCGGCTGTGTCTTCGAAAATTCAGGACGAGAAAAGGATGAATACTGCGCGAGCGCTATTCTGAGGGAGCTTTGCGACCCGCCAAGCCCAGCGTGATCCCGATCAGCGCGGCAATCACCAGCACTGATCCGAGAATGGCGATCCCCCGCGGGATCGCGCCGTGATCGAAGGTCTGAAGCAAAACTCCGAAAGGGAAAATTGCGGCTCCCGCCAGAAGTGTGCATGCCAGCACCAGTTTGTGTCGTTCGGCAAATCGCACGCGATCGAACGCAATCCCCACGACGATCAGCAACATCGCCAATCCAATCCAGTGACCATGCACATCCACCTGGCGATCGTAGATATATTTCGCTTCCTTGTAGTTGCGGAAGGCAGTCTCGGCAGCTCCAAGGTTTCGACTCGCCGCGGCATCGAACGCCGTCGCGAGCGAACCACCGATTCCATTCAACGCCTGGTGCTCCGCAAAAACCGCGTACCACAAGCCATAACCCATGCCCCACAGAGCCAGTGCGATGCCGCCCACAATCAGAAGCCGCCTGCTGCTGCTCATCGTACATCTCCCGCTTGCGAGTCAAGCTGACCGGTGTAGCGAAGAATTCCGACCCACATGGCCAGCAGCGCGAGGATCACCAGAAAGCCTCCAAAGTCCGCCAACCCGCCGGCGACCAGCCCGTACCGCAATTCCATCAGCACACACACCGGAAGCAACACTGAACCGAGAATCAAAACGTACGCCCATCGAGTTTTCCAGCTTTCGCGCAAACGCACATAAGGTTGAAAAAACGCGAGCATCATCGCCAAAAGCCCGAACTCGATAATGTG
>Ga0066691_10000302_pt1 | contig 15772 bp, 15 predicted proteins | sample GraSoiAngelo_140_FD_66671 | JGI IMG/M metagenome (GOLD analysis project Ga0066691, IMG submission 66671) | Grasslands soil microbial communities from the Angelo Coastal Reserve, California, USA - 14_0929_12_30cm | ecosystem: Environmental > Terrestrial > Soil > Grasslands | place: USA... | reverse complement strand
CGCGAGCGGCCCGTGGGAATAGTAGACGGATACTCCCGCGTTGATATCAGTCGTGGCGACAGAGAACGGCGTTTTCAATTCTTCAAACGTTTTTGCGGGGGAAAAGCGCGCCAGATATTTTTCCATGCGCTGATTGGTGGCCAGGCCCAGCCAGGAGGGCGTCCAGCGTCCAAAATCCGCGAAAGTCGTGAGGGCGCCAATTTCTTGCATCTCTTCCAGCGATGCGCCGGCGCAGTACCCAGCGCCGATCAACGCGCCCACACTCGTGCCGGCCACGCAATCGATGGGAATGTCCGCTTCGCGCAAGACGCGGAGCACGCCGATGTGCGCGATCCCGCGCGCGAATCCGCCGGCGAGCGCCAGTCCGACGCGGGGACGCCGGTCAGGTTCAATCTCCTCGCCGAAAGCAAAAGAGTGAAGCTTATCTTTTGCAGTACGCAGCCATCCGAGCGGGCCGGTGGCTTTCTCGTTTTCCGCCATCTCTCCATTGTAGCGCCAGGGCAGGAGTTCGAACGCGTGTTTGACCGCAGCATGCCGGTTTTGTAACCTGTCCATCCGTTCGAATCGCGTAAGAAGGCGTGCCATGAAACGTCGCATCGAAAAAGCAGTGGTGCTGGGCGCAGGGACGATGGGCTCGCGGATCGCGGCGCACTTCGCAAACGCCGGCCTGCCGTGCATTTTGCTGGACATCGTGCCGCCGAATCTGCCGGCCGGGGCTCCGGCCGCGGAGCGCAACAAAAGCGTGCGCGCGGGACTGGAAGCGGCGAAAAAATCAAAGCCGGCGGCATTTTTTACGGCGTCGCTTGCAGAGAAAATTGCGATTGGAAATTTTGAAGATGATCTCGCGCGGTGCGCGGAAGCGGACTGGATCATCGAAGTGGTCGCGGAAAATCTGGAAATCAAACGGAACTTGCTGGCGCGCGTGGCGCAGTTTCGAAAGCTCGGCGCGATCGTGACGACGAATACTTCGGGATTGCCGGTGCATTTCATTGCCGAGGGGATGAGCGAGGAGTTCCAGCAGCACTGGGCAGGCACGCATTTCTTCAACCCGCCGCGGTATCTCAAATTGGTCGAGGTCATTCCGGGGCCGAAGACTTCGAACGACGTCGTCGAGACGCTCAGCGATTTTTGCGACAAGAGACTTGGCAAAGGCGTGGTGATCGCGAAAGACACGCCAAATTTCATCGCCAACCGCATCGGAACGTTTTCGATGCTCAACGCGCTGCGCTTGATGGGGACGCTGGGAATGACGGTGGAAGAAGTGGATGCATGCACCGGGCCGGCGGTGGGGTGGCCAAAATCGGCGACGTTTCGAACGGCGGACATCGTCGGCCTGGACGTGCTGGTGCACGTAGTGAAAAACATCTATGAAACGGCGCCGAATGACGAATCGCGCGAAATGTACAAAGTGCCAGCGCTCGTGGAAGAGATGGTCAAGCGAGGATGGCTGGGCGACAAGACGGGCCAGGGTTTCTACAAGAAAATGAAGGGCGAGGGCGAAAAGGAAATTCTGACGCTGGACGTCAACACCATGGAGTACCGCCCGCGCCAGAAAGCGAGATTCGCGTCGCTCGAGATGGGCAAAGCCATCGAGGACACGCGCGAGCGGCTGCGCGCGCTGATCGGGCCGGTGCTTGAAGGGCAGAAGGGCGACAAAGCGCAGCAGTTTCTGTGGGGCGGGCTTTCCGAGACGTGTTTGTACGCGGCACGGCGCGTGCCGGAAATCTCCGACCATATCGAGGACGTGGATCGCGCGATGCGTTGGGGGTTTGGCTGGGAACTGGGGCCGTTCGAAATCATGGATGCGATCGGCGTGAAAGCCTTCGCGGCGCAAGTACAGAAAGAAGGGCGCACGCTGCCACACGTGATTGAAAGAGGCCTGGCGAGCGGCCGCAAAGGCTTTTACGAATCGGAAAAGGGCACGACGACGGTCTTCGATCTCGGCAGCGGCGGGGCCAAGAAAGTGGAAGAGCCGAAAGGCGTCATCATTCTGAAGTCGCTGAAGGAGGCCGGGCGCGAAGTGGAGCGCAATCCCGGCGCGAGCTTGATCGATCTCGGCGATGGCGTGGCCTGCGTGGAATTTCACGCGAAGATGAATGCCATCGGCGCCGACCTGATCGCCATGATTCACAAAGGACTGAAGCGCCTGGAGACGGATTTCGACGCCATGGTGATCGCCAATCAAGCGGTGAATTTTTCCGTTGGCGCAAACTTGATGCTCGTCCTGGTCGGGGCTCAGGAGCAGGAATGGGACGAACTGCACATGGCGGTGAAGCAGTTCCAGAACATCAACCTGGCCATCAAATACGCGCCGAAGCCCGTGGTGGTGGCGCCGCAGGGAATGGCGCTGGGCGGCGGCTGCGAAGTAAGCCTGCACGGAGCCAAAATTCAGGCTGCCGCGGAAGCGTACCTCGGCTTGGTCGAAGCGGGCGTCGGCTTAATTCCAGGCGGCGGGGGGTCGAAGGAGATGCTCATCCGCGCCAATGAACACGCGGCGGGCGGCGAAGATTTGGATCTGTTTCACGCGCTGAAGCCGGTGTTCGAAACCATTGCCATGGCGAAAGTGGGGACGAGCGCGGAGGAATGTCGCGAGCTGGGCTATCTGCGCCGCGAAGATGGCGTCTCCATGAACCGCGACCGGCTGGTGGCGGACGCAAAAGAAGCGGCACAGGCGCTGGTGCGCGGCGGATACAAACCGCTGGCCGCGAGCTGGCAGGAAGGGGCGCAGACCACGCAGATCAAAGTTCTTGGCGAGCAGTTCCTCGCGGCAGCAAAACTGGCGATTCATATGATGCTTCGCGGCGGATACGCTTCGGAGTATGACGCCCACATCGGGCGCAAGCTCGCGAACATCCTTGCGGGCGGACCGTTGACCGCGCCGCAGATGGTCAGCGAACAATATGTTCTCGACCTCGAACGCGAAGCGTTCGTCTCCCTCTGCGGCGAGAAGAAAACCCAGGAGCGCATCGCGCACACGCTGAAAACCGGCAAGCCGCTGCGCAACTAGTCTGAACTGTTTGCCGGGCGAATTCAGTTTTTCCTTTCATCGACGAGTCTCGAGGGTCCGCAGCACGATTCCTTCATAGCGCATTAAAACGTATTGCTTTAGCGAATCCATTCGATATATTCTGTGCAACCCTGAGAGGTGCGCTTTGCAGAGGCTACTAGCGCCGCGGGAAGCGGCGAACATTCTGGGCATCAGCTATCCGACATTGAAGCAGTGGATCTACCACGGAAAGCTCAAGTCCGTGAAGACGCCGGGCGGGCACCATCGCGTTCCGGAGAGCGAGATCGACCGCATGATCCCGAAAAAACTGGAACGCGGAGGCATCGAAACACGGCGCGGGAATTTCCGCAGGATCAGCGGGCGCAATCAGCTGATCGGACGCGTATTGGAAGTGAAGTACAGCGGCCTGCTGGCGCAGATTCGGATGGCGATCGGCGAGCAGCATATCACGGCAATTATTACCGCCGATGCGGCCAAAGAGATGCGGCTGAAAGTCGGAGAGCGAGCAGCGGCTCTCGTGAAATCGACCGAGGTGATGATTTTGCGGGTTTGAACAGCGAGAAGGTCTTGTAGGGGAACACAATTCATCGAAGTACGGGGGAGACGTGAGACTCAAGGCGTTGGGTGCGTTGTTGTTGTCGTTGGTCATCTGCGCGGGCGTGAAGGGCCAGACGCAAAAGCCCGGAACAAAGAAGAAAACTTCCGGCGAAACAGCGGAGCAATGGAAGGCCCTGCAGGACACCGTGGCCGCGCAGCAGAAGCAGATCGACGAACTGAAAGCCATCGTCGAAAAGCTGGCAGCCGTGAACGAACGCGCGGCAACGGCCGGACAACAAGCGAGCGAGGCCGCACAACGCGCACAGAGCGGGGCGGACCAGGCGTCGCAGATCGCTCAGACGGCGCAAACCGCGGCAGCGACGAGCGAGAAAGACGCGCAGCACGCGGAATTCAGCGCCGCGGAGGCGAAGACCGCCATTGCCAAGGACGGCGAGAAAACGTCAGCGAACGTGCAGACCATGATGAAGTCGTTCAGCGAACGGATCAAGAACGTCGGACCATTCTCGTTCAGCGGAGATATCCGGTTGCGCGAGGAGCCTTTTTTGGGCGGGCCTGCGGATCAGTCGCAGGTTCGAAACCGAATGCGGTTCCGTTTGCGATTCAACGCGAATGCAAAGCTGAACGACGAATTTTCCGGGGGATTCACGCTGGCATCGGGCGACATCAACAATCCCGTTTCCGTGATGCAGACGACGAATCAGATGAGCACGCGTAAGCCGTTTGAACTGGACCGCGCGTTTCTCGAATACCGGCCGCACTACTTCAAGCCGCTGATGCTGACGGGCGGAAAGATTTCGCAACCCTGGGTAAGCACCGAACTGGTGTGGGACAAGGACTTGAATCCCGAAGGGCTGGCGCAAACGCTAAACTTCAATCTAGAAGGCACGACGGTACTGAAACGGGTTGCGCTAGTTGGTTTCGAGCTTCCGTTCGCGGAAACGGCGGGCGTCTCGCTCAACAACAAGAGTATCGTGCAGACCGCGGTGTACGGCGGACAACTGCAGACCGAATGGCGGCTAGCGGAGTGGCTGAAGTTCAGCGCATCGACCGCGTTCTACAACTGGCACCTTGCTGATCCCGTGGCTTTTGCAGTGGCAACGGCAACGGCGGCAGGCCCTGACCTTGGATTGCTGCGGCTGAACAGTAATGGGAACCAGAACTCCGTCGTGACCACGACGGGAACCTTTATTGCGACCGGTCAAAAGGTCATCACGAACGCGCAGTTCTCGTCGAAGTTCGGATTGCTGGACACGATTGGCCGGTTTGACATCACGACGCCCGCCGAAAAGTGGCCTATTACGATCCTTGGCGACTTTGTGCAAAACACAAAGGCTTGCGCGAATGTTGGCAACATTCTCCCCGCTCCGGCAAATACGGCGCTGGAAACGTTTGCGCAGTCCAGGAATGCCGTATGCGATCCGCACCAGCGGCGCGGCTATTGGCTGGAGGCGCGAGCCGGCAAGTCGCAGAAGAAGGGCGACCTGAATTTTGCCTACGCGCGCATTTTTGTGGAGCGCGCGGCGGTGCTTGGAGCATTCAACTACAGCGAAATCCGGCAAGCGACGAACGTCAGCCAACACAAGGTGGAGGCTTTCTACCAGCTGGAAAATACCATTCAACTGGGCTTCACGGGGTTTTTCGGGCGGCCTTTGGTAACGGCGACCAGCCCGACGCTTGAAAATATTTTGAAGCGATTGCAGTTTGACGTTACGTACAAGTTCTAGGAGCCTGATATGAGAGCCGCGTTGAAGTTTGTATTGGTGTGCCTCGCGATTTTGCTGTGCAGCGAGAGAGCGCGCGGCCAAGAAATCGCGGTTGCCGCAGCGGCGGACTTGAAGTTCACGATGGGAGAGCTGGCGGCGGACTTTGAAAAGCAAACGGGAAACAAAGTGAATGTGACGTACGGATCGAGCGGGAATTTTTTCTCGCAGATACAAAATGGAGCGCCTTTCGACCTGTTTTTTTCGGCGGATGAGGAGTACGCGAAGAAACTGGAAGCGGGCGGACTAGCGGAGCCGGGAACGCTGTACAACTATGCGGTGGGGCGAATCGTGATTTGGATGCCGCAGGGCGTAAAGGTCGATTTGAATGCACAAGGCATGAACGCTTTGCTGGATGCCGCGGTTCAGAAAATCGCGATTGCGAATCCGGCGCACGCGCCGTATGGAAGGGCGGCGGTGGCGGCGATGAGGAAATCCGGGATTTACGAAAAGGTGGAACCAAAACTGGTGTACGGCGAGAACATTTCGCAAGCTACGCAGTTCGTGCAGTCGGGGAATGCGCAGGCAGGAATCATCGCGTTGTCGCTGGCGATTTCCCCGGCGATGAAGGATTCGGGAAAGATGTGGCTGATTCCCACGGAGCTGCACCCGCCGATTGAGCAGGCTGCGGTGGTAGTGAAGAGTTCGCAGAAGAAAGAAGCGGCGAAGGCCTTTCTCGAATACGTAAAAAGCGCCGCGGGGAAAGCGGTGATGGAGAAGTATGGTTTCACCACGCCGCCTGCCGGTGAAGCGAAGGGGAAGGCTGCCTGATGGCGGGGCCGTTGCTGCTTTCGCTGAAGCTTGCATCGGTGGTTGCGATGCTGTTGCTCGTGCTGGGAGTCCCGGCGGCCTATTGGCTGGCATTTTCGAGATGGCGAGGAAAATTTCTGGTGGAGTCGGTCGTGGCGCTGCCGCTGGTTTTGCCGCCGACGGTGCTCGGATTTTATGTGCTGGTGGCGATGGGGCCGCGTGGTCCACTGGGAAAATTGTGGAGCGCTTTTTTTGGGCATGGATTGGCGTTTACGTTTGCCGGGCTGGTGCTGGCGTCGGTACTCTACAGCTTGCCGTTTGCCGTGCAACCATTGACCGCGGCGTTTGAAAGTGTGGATCGAAAGCTGCTGGACGCGTCGGCAGTCTTAGGAGCGGGAAAGTTGCGGACTTTCTGGCGAGTGATCTTGCCGCTGTCGATCCCCGGAGTGGTTACGGCGGTTGTGCTGAGCTTCGCACACACCATGGGAGAATTCGGCGTGGTGCTGATGGTGGGCGGAAACCTGGCCGGCGTGACGCGAACGGCGTCCATCGCGGTGTATGACGATGTTCAGGCGCTCGACTACGCGGCGGCGAATCAGACGGCGCTGGTGCTGCTGCTGATTTCGTTCGCCGTTCTGTGCGCCGTGTATGGAATGAACCGGCGGGTGTGGAAGCTGTGGCCAGCGAGTTGAAGCCGGATGCATTGATCGCAAAAATCCGCGCGTCGCGCCGGAACAAGAACTCCCCTCCGTTTGTTCTGGATCTTTCCGTGGAGGTTCCTCCCGGGATCACCATTCTGTTTGGGCCATCGGGCGCGGGAAAATCTACTCTGCTGGATTGCATCGTGGGCCTGGTGCGTCCGGAGGAAGGAAAAATTGCGCTGGGCGAGAGGATCTTGTTCGATGCGGAGACGCGCGTCGAGCTGCCACCGCAACAGCGCAAGATAGGCTATTTGTTTCAGTCGGCGGCGTTGTTTCCGCACATGAGCGTGGAAGAAAACGTTGCGTACGGACTGGATAAAGTGCCCGCGAACGCCAGGGAGGAGCAAGTCCGAGAGATTCTGGAGGCGTTTCGTGTAGAAGGCTTGCGGGCGCGAAGGCCCGGAGAAATCTCTGGAGGTGAAGGGCAGAGAGTGGCGCTGGCACGCTCGTTGGTGACCGGGCCGCGCGCGTTGCTGTTGGACGAACCGTTGACAGGGCTGGACGCGGAACTGAAGTCCGCGATTGTGGACGACTTGCGGGCGTGGAACGCGGCGAAGCGGATTCCGATTCTCTACGTGACGCATAGCCGGGAGGAAGTGGATGCTCTTGGTGAGCGCGTGATTGCGCTGGAGAACGGACGCGTTATGAGTTCCGGCACTCCGATGGATGTGCTGGACGCGCCACGCCGAAAACGGCTCGCGCAAGCCGCTGGATTTGAGAATTTATTGGCCGGCACGGTGCTTGATTTGCGAGAGGCCGACGGAGTCATGCGCGTGAGGCTGGGAGAAACCGCGTGCGAAATCGAAGTGCCGCTAGGCTACGCAGCGGTGGGCAACCGCGTTCGGGTGGCAATCCGGGGGGGAGACATTTTGTTGGCGACGGAGCAGCCGCGCGGATTAAGCGCACGCAACGTAATTGCGGGGCAAGTCACTTCGCTGGAGCGACGTGGCACGATGGTGATCGCACGAGTGGATTGCGGCGTAACGTTTTTGGCGCATGTCACGCCGGGGACAGTACGCTCACTGGAACTGACGGTGGGGCGGAAAGTCTGGCTCGTTCTGAAGACGCATTCCTGCCATGTGGTGGACTAGCAGAAATTCTCCGAATTCAGATTTCTTCAGGATTTTGGCTTCGTCGCGGCGGGAGCGGCCGCTTTGGGGGCGACCGGTCGTGAGAACCGCACCTGGCCCGCTTCGAGACCGGCGTCTTTCGGCGTTGCATGAATGACGACGAAATCGCCCTCAGCGAGGTCGGCAAGCTTGGCGGGCTTGTCCTGGTTGTTGATTCGCTCGAAGTACACGGTCGAAGCCGCCAGTTTTACTTCAACGGACTTGCCTTCTTTCGTTTTCACGACAAGCGAATCGGAGTTCGTTTTTTCGACTGTGCCGACCACGTGCACTTTGTTACCGTGAGCAAAGACGCTGCCAGCCGCCAGCGCGAGCAGCAGCGCAATGGAGATCGAGCGAATCTTCATGCAAACCTCCGGAAGAAACTACAGCCTACATCACGTCCGCTCATCGCGGATGCTGATTCTGTGATTCCGGCTTGGCCTTCGGTGTTACCCCGTTCAAGAAATTGTTTTCTTCCTGTTCCTCGGCGCGCTCGTCTGGCCCTTTGGGATTGTAACGCTCCATTTCAACGCGCTCCGCTGCGGTGAGGTGCGGCAGGTGGCGGATAAAGTGAACTAGTTTCCAACTGTCGAGTGCACCGCCGTGTCCGTTATGATCTCCCGCACTCGCGAAAGCCGGCATGCCGGTGAAGCGCACACCATTCTCGATAATCCAGAAGAGCTCGCCGTCCGTGAGGTTTTGCGTTTCCGGCAGGCGCAGATCGGGCGGGTGCGGATAAAGCCCCTTGCCGTACAGGGTCTGGCCGCTGCCGTCATTGTCGTGGCACGTCGCGCAATGATCCGCGAAGTGCAGCCGCGCTGCACGCAAGTCTTCCTCCGAGGCGACGACCGGGTTTTGGGTGGATCTGGCGTCAGAGGGAATGGCGAGACGGTGAGCATTGCGCGCAATCACCGCTTCCAGCTTGCTGGGAGTGGCTCGGGAACTCAGGCCGTCGTGGAGAAGAGATGCGGCAATAGCAACTACGACGCCCACGACCGCAACACCGACCATTAGCAGAATAGAACCCCGTTTCATCGTCGAGCAAGTATGTTAATGGATGTGAGTCGCACGGGCCAGCCCCGGGTCTCCCGGTTGTCGCGCGAGCACGCGAGTGGCCTCCTCTGGTACGATACGCAGGAAATGGCAACGCGCATGAGGAACGAAGTCGTTTCGGCTGCCCTTGAGGCATGCCCCGCGGAATCGCGTGACTGCTTGCAAGCAGCGATGGGGGGGGCGGAGCTAAGCTTCGAACAAGGGCTCCTGCTGGCCACTGCGGAAGGCGCAGCTTTGGAAGCCTTGCTGGCCGTCGCGGATCAATTGCGCCGAGAGGCCGTCGGCGATGCGATCACCTACGTCGTCAATCGCAACATTAATTTCACGAATGTATGTTTCGTGGGCTGCAGTTTTTGCGGGTTTGGCCGCGGCCCCAGCGCTGCCGATGCCTATTCACTTTCGTTCGAAGAAGTGGTGCGGCGGGCGCGCGAAGCCTGGGATCGCGGCGCCACGGAAGTCTGCATCCAAGGCGGATTGCCGCGAGACCTTGACGGCTTTTTCTATCGCGACCTCTTGCGGGCCGTCAAGCGCGCGATTCCTGAGATGCACGTGCACGCGTTCTCTCCCATGGAGATAAACTACGGCGTGTTGAAGACCGGGATGCCGCTTCGCGAATATCTGCAAATGATGAAAGACGAGGGCCTGGGAAGCATCCCCGGAACCGCCGCCGAAATTCTGGACGATCGCGTGAGGCAAGAACTAAGTCCCAACAAACTGCCCGCGGGTCGCTGGGTCGAGATCATCACCGCCGCGCATGAGCTCGGCATTCCCACTACTTCCACGATGATGTACGGCCACGTCGAAGAGCCCGCCGATTGGGTGCGTCATATTCTTCTTCTGCGAGCGATCCAGAAGCGCACCGGCGGCTTCACGGAATTTGTGCCGCTCGGCTTCATCCATGAAAATACTCGTCTGTACCGTCACGGCGGAGCGCGGCCCGGCGCCAAGCGAGAAGAACATTTGCGGGTCCACGCGCTCGCTCGAGTACTGCTCCACGGCGCGATCAAGAATCTGCAAGTCTCCTGGGTTAAGTTGGGATTCGAAACGTCGCTCGCGTGTTTGCAAGCAGGCGCCAACGATTTCAGCGGAACGTTGATGGAAGAAAGCATTTCGAAAGCCGCCGGGGCGACGTTCGGCGAGTTCGTCTCGCCGGAAGAATTTCGCGCAGAGATTCGCTCGATCGGCCGCGTCCCGGCGGAACGCACAACTACCTATAAAATCAGCCGAATGTTCGATGTGAGCGAAGAAGTCAAAACGGCGGACGCGCGGCTACCCACGCTGGGCGCGCAACATCACGCCGCCTACACCGAAGGCGATTACTGAGCAATTCCGATGCGCGCACTCCTCCTTCCCATCAAGGATTTGACCAACGCCAAGAAACGGCTCATCGGCGTGTTGACGCCCGGGGAACGCTTCGGCTTGACCCAGGCGATGTTGGCGGACACGATGCGCGCCGTGCGAGGCGTGCGCCGGGCAGACAAAATCTTCGTCGTGACCAATTACCTGCCGGCACTCCGCGTGGCCATGGAAAACAGCTGGGAAACTCTGCCTGAAGAGCGCCAGATCTCTGAAAGCGATTCCGTGGATACCGCTTCCAGGATTTGCGAAGCAGGGGGAGTACGCGCTGTGCTTCGCGTTCCGCTGGATCTTCCGCTGATCCAACCCGATGACATCGACGATCTTCTTGCCCTGGAATTCGAATCGCCTGCTCTGGTCATCGTGCCCTCAAGGGATGGCACGGGAACAAACGCCATCCTGCGTACGCCGCCGACGCTCTTTCCTTCGCATTTTGGAAATGGCAGCTTTGCGAAGCATCTCGCCGAAGCAGGCAAAGCCGGCGCGCGCATGATGGTGCGCCGCAACGCCCGCCTGGAGATGGACGTAGACGACGAGTCCGATCTGCGCGCCTTGCTGGAGCTCAATTTGGGCGCGACGGAGACGGCGCGTTGGCTCGACCAGAGCGGTGTCGCCGCCAGACTTCGTTCGAACGCGGAAACAGTCAACAAAATGGCTGCAAGAACCTGACGAATGGAAGCGCGATGAAGCAAAAAGTTTATCCAAGTCTCGATGCAGCCGTAGCCGATGTTCCCGATGGCGCGCGAATCATGTTCGGCGGATTCGGCGGCGCGGGCTTCCCGAACAATCTGATTCAGGCACTCGCGCGCAAAGGGACAAAAAACATCACGGCGATCAGCAACAATTGCGGCACGCGCGAGGGCGAACTGGGCTTGATGTTCAAAAACAATCAAGTCAAGCATGTCATCGCGTCATTTCCCGGGCCGCATGCCAATCATTTTCAGGACCGCTACGCCTCGAAAGAAGTGACGCTGGAACTTGTTCCTCAGGGAATCCTCTGCGAACGCATGCGCGCCGCGGCCGCCGGCCTGACTGGTTTTTACACTACCGTTGGCGTCGGCACCGAAGTTGCCGGAGGAAAAGAAGAGCGCGTGATCGGGGGAGATCGCTGCATCCTGGAAATGCCCATCCACGCGGACTACGCGTTCATCAAGGCGCAGAAAGCTGATGAGCTGGGCAACTTGACGTATCGCCTCGCGGCCAGAAACTTCAATCCCATCATGGCCATGGCTGCGAAAACCACCATCGTGGAAGCGGAAGAAATTGTTCCGGTGGGCTCGATCGATCCGGAAAATGTGATTACGCCCGCGATTTTCGTGCACCGCATCGTGCAGGCGAAAGGACTCCGTTATGCCGGGTGACGCCAGCCAGGAAAAACCTGTGGCGGCAAAACCGCGGCTCACACGCGAGCAAATCGCGCAGCGGGCCGCGCGGGAATTGACGGACGGGGCCTACGTCAATCTCGGCTGGGGAATCCCCAATCTCATCGCGGAGTATTTGCCGAAGGGCATCACTGTCCATTTTCACAGCGAAAATGGAATTCTCGGCATGGGCCCGCGCGCCAAACCAGGCCAGGAAGATTTCGATCAGGTAGACGCGATGAAAGTCCCCGTGACCCTGATTCCCGGCGCATCTTTCTTTCATCAGGCCGACGCGCATCTCATGACCCGCGGCGGTCATCTCGACGTCGCCGTGCTCGGCGGTTTTCAAGTTTCGGAGAAGGGCGACCTGGCCAATTGGAAAATTCCCGGCGCAAAAGGCTCCGGCGGCATCGGCGGAGCGATGGACATCGCCGCCGGCGCCAAGACCCTGATCGTCTGTATGGAACACACCACGAAAGACGGCGCGCCCAAAATCGTGAAGCAGTGCACCTATCCGCTTACCGGGCTCGCGTGCGTGGACGTTATCGTGACCGATCTCGCCGTCATTGACGTGAAGCCCGAGGGCTTGGTCCTCCGGGAAGTCGCACCCGGATGGACCGCGGAGGAAGTTCAAAAAGCTACCGGCGCGCCGCTAATCGCCAAGAGCCGCGTGGCGGAAATAACCTTTGTTTGATCTTGCAAGGAGGAACGAGATGAGCCAGGCCATACCGGAAACACACAAAGATCTGCTGGAGAAGCCCGCCTTCGGAAATCTGGGGACGCTAATGAAGGATGGCAGCCCGCAAGTCACGCCCGTCTGGGTGGACTACGACGGGAAATTCGTGCGCGTTAATTCCGCAAAGGGTCGCGTGAAAGACAAGAACATGCGCCGCGATCCGCGTGTTTCCGTCTCGTTGCAGGATCCCGCGAACCCCTATCGTTACCTGGAAATCCGCGGAAAAGTGGTGGAAGTAACCGAGAACGGCGCGGACGATCACATTAACAAGCTCTCCAAAAAATATCTCGGAAATCCCGTGTATCCCTTCCGGAAGCCGGGCGAAGTCCGCGTAATATACAAGATCGAGCCGGAAAAAGTCAGCTCCATGGGATAGTCAGGGCTGCATCTACAATCGTGCCGCCACTCGTGCAGCCGTGCGCCCGTCCGCCGTGCGGATCATCAGCACAACACGATCCGTCAGCGGCGCGTCTGCGCTGGGAATCGTGAATTCCAGAAACCACCGGTAGCGTTTTGCCAAATCCTCTTTGATCTCCGTGTTGTAGGGCTCGATGGGCTCGGCTCTTGCCGTTCCTTGCTTGAGATTTTCGATGTGCCGCAGCTCCAGATTGCGCTTCCAGTAGAACGAGAAACGCAGCGTGCGCATCATCTCTTTCGTCAAATACCGGCGCGGGCCGGGCTTTTCCAACTGGCCGGGACACGGAAAATCGAACATCACCAGCGAAATGGTAAGCTCCTCGGGAAACTCTGTCACAACCTCCCGTCCGCGCTGGTAATGCGTTCCATGCTCGTCATCGATGCGTTTGAGTCCGTCGAAAAAGTGCGGCGCGGTGGCTCGCCCGGAAACGCGAAAGCACGTGATTTCCGATAGGCTGCCGTCTGTCTCAAAAAAGACCCCGCCGTCGAAATTCATCACGTCTTTCCGGACGGGCTTTTCTTTTTTTCCCGGTTTTTGCCGTTCCTGATTCGCGGTTGCGTCGGGAACCAGCATCAGAAGCGCGAATAGAACGGCGGAAACAGCTGTTTGCAAGAAGCGGCCCATTCCCATCTTTCTGAGGGTTTCAGTGTACTCCCGCCGCTTCTGCCTTGAGCAGAAACGTGATGCCGTCCGTTGTATACAAAGTTTTCCCGCCATCGCCTTTATGCGGCGGCACTTTCCCCGCGCGAACGGTTTGAATTGCGGTAACAAGCTTTGGGAGAACATCGGGATTCGCGACCGGAACGTTATGTGCGCCAAGCACAAGCTTCAGCTGCGGCGCCAGCATCGCCAGCTTCTTTACTGACGACTCGTACGCATCGAGATCCGTTTCCGGCCGAAAGAGCCAGATCGGAGCGGGATAATACGTGTCGCCTGTGAACAGCAACCCATTTTCCCGGTCGAGCAGCGCGATGGCGTCCGGTGTGTGACCCGGCACGGAAAGAATTTCCAGCGTACGTCCGCCGAGATTGATTTTGAAGCCATCGCCAATCGTTCTCGAAATCTTCCACGGTTTTGTGGCGTACGTCCTGGCCTCGAATCCCTTGGGCAAATTGCCGCAAATCTGATCCGGCGTGATTTCCGCCTGCGCGTCTTCGCGCGAGCCTCGCGCATTGGTGCGCGTGAACTCGGTATCCATCCCGTAGACGAAAGTGAACTGCCAGTTGCCTCCGACGTGGTCGTTGTGCGTATGAGAATTCACGACGACGACCGGGCGCGAAGTCAACTGCGTGGTCACTCTATGAATGTTGGCGATACCCATTCCGGTGTCGAAGAGAACCGCTTGTTTATGGCCGACAATGAGATAGGAGATAACTTCCTCCGCTTGATGCGGTTCGTAAATTGCAAATACGCCCGGCGCGGCCTTGTACACCTCAAACCACGGATCGCTCTCGAGAACGCGCTGCAGCGCCTTGTACTCCGGCCGCGGAAGCGCCCGGCACCACTCCGGAGTGCTGCTGCTTTGAGCCGCCAACGAGAGCGGCGCGAGGCAGGCCAGGAATAGCGACACCAGTGCTTTGCCAAAATGCACGGTTCCCTCCGAGTTTTGCGTTAGCTTCTGGAGCCGGGGGCACCATGTTATAGCCGCAAGTGGCGGCGAGCAAATGGCGGAAGGAAATTGCGAACAGGTTTCGGGGCTATTTGCCGTACTTTTCGTAGAACTTGTTGGTGAACAGCTCGTCCGGATCGTAAATGCGCTTGGTCGCAAAAAATTCATCCACGCGCCGGTACGCTTTGCGAAGCTGTTCCTTCGAATAGAAAAGCTGGTAGGGAAGATAGTAAGTGCCGTCGAGCCCGAGCGCGAGATCAATCAGGTCGGTCGTCGTCTTCTGCAAAATCCGGCCCTCGCGCTCGTTGAATTTCTGATTGAAGTACAGCACGTAGGCAAACATGTCCTGCTTCGCGTAATTCAGCGTGGTGATGTCGTCTTTGCGCACGATTCGAATCGTCACGTTGATGAGATTCGCGCCATTGCCCTTCACGACGCTTCGCAAGCCGTCCACGAACTGCGGCATCTTGTCGTGCGGAATGAAATATTCCTGCAGGATGTCGGTGTCCCGCAGCCGGTTGTTCAAATAATCCATCGAATCGTACATTTCCTGGTTGCGCGAGACCAGGCAGCCCTCTTCCCGGCTCATCGCTTCGTTGCGCGAAAGGCAGTTGTGCAGCCGCGGCTCTCCATATTTTTCCATCGTCCAGCGGAAGCGCCGCCCGGTGTCGCCGGTTTTCGAGAAATTGATGATGAACCGATCAAGCCACACGTAGCGCGGCAGCTTCAGCGGAACCAACGGAACATCTGTGTGCGTTTTTTCATACGTGTGAATCGCGGTTTCCGCCAGGAACGTGGAAGGTGACATCGAAAGCCGCCCGTACGCCAGCCCGATATTCGGGTTTCCTTCGACGTTTTTCTCGTAATAGCTCGCAAAATCTTTGTAATCCATGTAGTGCGTCTTCCAGAGGTACATCTCGTTGTCCACCACGTCCAGGTCCACGTCGAGAATAATCCCCATCAATCCATAGCCGCCGAGCGCATGATGAAAAAGCTCGGCATTTTCCGTTGGGCTGCATTGCTTGATGTCGCCGTTGCTTAGCAGGATGCGGAACGAACGCACTGTCGGCGCAACTTGTCCCGGATTGTGCGCGATGCCGTGCGCGTTGACGCTCAGCGTCCCGCCTACCGTGAAAATGTTGATGGACTGCATTGCTTTTACCGAGAGTCCCTGCGGATCGAGAAAAAGCTGCAACTGTTTCCACGTGGCGCCAGTTTGCACATTGAGAATTTTGTGCTCTTTGTCCAGGCGGACCTGATGGAATCCGCGCATATCCAGCACGAGTCCGTCCTTCGCGAAAGTGTGCCCGCCCATGCTGTGCCGCGAACCGGCTGCGGTCACCTTCAATTTGTG
>Ga0066691_10000298_pt1 | contig 15792 bp, 12 predicted proteins | sample GraSoiAngelo_140_FD_66671 | JGI IMG/M metagenome (GOLD analysis project Ga0066691, IMG submission 66671) | Grasslands soil microbial communities from the Angelo Coastal Reserve, California, USA - 14_0929_12_30cm | ecosystem: Environmental > Terrestrial > Soil > Grasslands | place: USA... | reverse complement strand
ACTTGCGGCTGGAGTCGCCGCAACAACGATCGCGTGCGCAGCGCCGCCCGGAACATCCATCCTCGGCTCTCGTCCGGTAAGGCGAGGAGTGCCGCGACCTCTGCGCGCAGGTGGCGCAAGAGGCCCGGCGGCTTGGACGAGCGCGGAACACTCGATGCGTCCGGGAACGACCTGCGCGATCGCTGGTTCCGACGACGGAGCAAGCGGTAATAGTCGTTGAACGTCCAGAGGCGCGGACACCGCTCCACATGCGCGCTATCCGCCGCGTCGCTGCCGACGGGAGGCGCGGCGGTTACGACTGAGACCGTCCAGCCCAGCCGTGCCAGGTATTTCGTGATGCCCGCCCAGCGCAAGCCACCGACAGAGCCATCAGGGGGGAAGTGATACGTGATTAGGAGCAACCGGCGGCCGTCGCTAGGCATGGACGACTCGCTGCCTGGAGGACTGCTGGGAGCGCGGCCCGCCACACTCCGAAGCGATCCGAGTCTCGGTGACGGTCGCGAACCGCACCGAGACCATCTTGGAGAGGCTTTCCAGATAGCGATCCAACGTCGCATAGATGCCCTCCACGTCCTGGGCGCTAAACGTCCACGGACTGAGCCCCGGACGAAGGCCCACGCTGTGGAAAAACAGCTGCAGATGGCGCACGCCGCCCTCCAGCGCGCCCCGCGACAGGCCCAGCAGATCCTGTACCGACGCCGACTCCGGACTCAGATTGGTGAGCCTGGCGATCCCTGAGCGGGCGAGGAGGCCGGGTGCGCGGACGGCTCGCGCGGGGCGGGCGTGCAGCACGCGATGAACGAACGGCCATCGGCAGGATGAGAACCTGGAGTACCCGCAGGTTAGCGGGACCTCCACCAGAGGACCGGAGGGGTCGGGCACCCTCACATCCTGCCCCTCGCCGATCCGATAGACGTTCAGCGGAGCACCCACGAAATTCGGGCCGTCGTCCATCGCTTCCCAGCTCACGAATGGCGTGACGCTGCTGTCGGCGCGATAGCCGCAGGTGAGGAGGGCGGAGACCGCGTCCCGGCCCAAACCGAAGCGGCCGGCACGAAACGCAGTGGGAGCAGCGCCAAACGCATCCGCGAGGACCGAGGTCAGTCGCTGTAACTTCCTGAGCTGGAGCTCTGGAGGAAGATTCTTCATCATCGTATTGCGCGGCAATAGCGGCTCCTCGACCGGAGGGGTATTCCACGGGTGAAGGTGCGCGCCAATTTCAGCGCGCCCGCCATCGCAGATTTCTCGCAGGATATCGACCGCACTGGGCTGTATCGCGACTTGGTAAGTTGTGAAGTACGTCGGTCGCACAGCCAGCTTCTCGAAGAACCCCGACAGGCGCTTGAGCTCCTTGATGTTCTCCACGGTTATCCTGGTCCGAGTAGGAACCCAGTTGTCCTCCTCGGCGTCCACCGAGACGACCAGCAACACCTCGCGGTTCGAGCCCGCCCCCTCAGACGAGGTCATTCTCTGCCTGCCGATTTCCGCCTGACCGAAGCGCGCGGGCAGCGGCGCCGAGCCAATTGCCCAACCGCTGACGGGCGATCCAGTCGAGCCCGCGCAGCACAGTACCCCGCCCGCAGGGACGGATGACCGCGATTTCGTAGCACACGCGGGCGGTGGCCGTCCAAGCCATCTTGTACGCTTCCACGCCCCGGAGAAAATCGAATGCGCGATAGCGCCGTTCGATCGCACGGCGAATCATGGCGCCCATCAGGATCATCCCGACACTCTGGTGTTGCCAGTGCGGATCCCACCCGCCTTGGTAGTAGTAGACGGTGTCCGCGAACGAGAAGCCATACCACGCCGCCACTGGCGCACCATCCACATCCAGAGTGGTTAGCCACAGCTGGCGGCGGCCGGCGAGCCAGGAGGCGAAGCAGTGGTGCAACCGCTCCAAGCCCGGCTCCCCAAACACCCCCTCACCCCCCCAGCGCAAACGATGCAACCGTACAAAGTGAGGCCAGCCCTCATCGAGGCTTGCCGTCCCGTACTCCGATAGCACCACCTGATGCTCGCGGCGCAGCTTCCGCTCCTTGCGCTGAATGGTCTGGCGCCTATTCGCGCTCAAGGATGACAGATAGGTATCCCAACTGCCGGGCAGCGCCAGATACGGACAGCGCGAGAGAGGAATGCGTCGAACCTTCCATCCCCGGCGTTCGCAGGCCGCGCAGAACCGGTCGACGTTGGGAGCCGCCTCGGCCACGTTGCTCAGGAGGATGACGTCCCACGGCACATCCTCAACCGCGCCGACCAGGGCGTCCAGATCGGCATTCGGCGACGCTGGGAGCTCAAGATGATCTGGACACCCGAGGTCGCCTATGGCCCAGCCAAGAGCCGTGATCGGGACGCGCCGGAACCGCGTTCGGTGGACCCGAAAGGGGAACAGAGCCTCCAACTCGCCTGCCGCAGACCGAAGCACGACGACCCGGGCGGATTCCACTTCATCGGCCTCCGCGCCCTCCGCCCAGGCGCGGTGCCACGCCCAGGTCATGAAGGGGCCGCCTGTTCCCGACCGGGCGAGCAGCTCGTCCCAGACGGTCGAGCCGAGATTCAGCGCCTCGACCAGCGAAAGCCGAGCCGTCGTGGATCGCCTGGCGGTTACAATCGACATTCGTGATCTCCCAGACCGATCACAATCACCGGATCTGGCGGGCGATGAGGGGCCAAACGCCGTTCGCCACGGCCACCGAAACCGGCGCCAGACCGCGGAGGCCACACGGAACACTGGGCGCTGGGAGGTGGGCGACGGGCTGAACGGCCAGCAGCGGGCACAGCCGCTCGGTACGCTCAACGATGACCTACGAGACGAGCCACGGGTCAGCGAGCCCGTTGTCGGTGTCACGAGGATCCCCTGACATCATGCCGCATCGCTCCACCGCGCGATCTCCCCGACCTGACGCAAGTACGTCAGAGGCTGCGCGAGGTTCGCAGGCGGGCAGGTGGAGAAGGTTTTTACCGAACTGACCATTGAAGCCTGCGGCCAAGGGACCTCCGGCATGCACGCTTCGCCCGCGGCGGGCTGTGATGCCAGAAGCGCCCGCGGACGTCCAATCTCACCATGGTGCAAGAGGCGGGCTCAGCCTTCCTCGTGGGCCGCCTTGGTCGTATCTGGCTTGTGGGACAGGAGTTAGCGGGCAGCGCGACGGGTCAGATGCGTCAGATATGGACGGCAGACCACGCCGCTGGTGCGCGGAGGCAACAAAACGGCGCTAGCCCTCCAACACCACCACGGCCTCCGCCAGGTCGAACTCGTGGGACGGGTGACGTGGGCTCTTCGGACCCCCAAGGCCTGCGGGCCGCCGGCCCGGTGAAGCGCAGCTCCGGTCGCCCCCCTCCACACCGATCACTTCCACTTGATCAAGAGAAATGCTCTGCGCCAGACCGGTGTCGAGCGCTTTGACGGACGCTTCCTTAGCCGCGAAGCGCGCAGCGAACGCCTGGATCCGATCGGCCCGGTCACGGCACGCGGCGCGTTCGCCCGTGGTGCTTGTGCTCCAGCCTACCCGACATAATCCGCGAGCAGACGCGCCAACGCCTCCCGGTCACCCTTCGTGACCAGGGAGTGCGTGGGCAAGGTGACCAGCTCGCGCACGAGCTCGTCCGCCCCGGGCCATTGCCCGGTGCCCTGGGCGAGCCGGGCCCGCACCTGCGGCAGCGCGGCGAGCGTGGACGGATAACTCGGCATCACCCCCAACTGCACCGCTCGTGACGGGTCGCCGAAGCCCGGGAGGCCTCGAGACACTCGGAGCGGCAGCCGCAGGTAGCCCGGCGAGCTCCCAGCAGGTGGGCACACGGTCCGCACATGCAGGCTCGCAGGGAGGCGATCGAGCAGCCACTCGGCATTGGCCCGCCGGGCGAGCGCTTCGCGGGCCGCGAGCGCCCGCGTGTGCTCAAGCAGAGCCGCGGCGGCACGGGTCATACCCGTCGGGGGCTGCGGATCGTGATAGCGAGTCTCGCCGAGGCCGAGCCACGGGATCGACGCCGGCAACCGGTAGCGCGACGGATGGCCGAGGGCCCATTGCGCTGTCGCCCGCAGGAGCACGCCGAGCTCGGCGAACGCGCCCGCCTCAGCCACGGGAAGGCCCGCCCCGCCGCTCGGGAGCGGGAGGCGCCGTCCTCCCCGGGCTCGGATGAGCAGCGCGCCGCCTTTCCCCCCAGTCCATCCCTTGCCGCGTCCGAAGCTCAACGTGGTGATCACGCCGACACCGCCGAGCGGGCGATCGCCCCAGAAGGCGCCGTGCCCCTGGGCCGCGTCTTCGATTACGACCGCGCCGCACGCGCGCGCCCGCTCTTCCATGGTCTGCCACTCGATCGGGATCCCGTACAACGGGACCCCGACGACGATGCGCGCCCCTTGGGCCAGCGTGGCAGCGAGGGAGTCGAGATCCGGCGCGAGCGTTGAGGGCTCGACGTCGTACAGCGCGATGCGCGCCCCAGCGCCAACAGCAGCGGATGCGACGTCGAAGCAACTGAAGGCCGGGAGCGCGACGACGGGGTCATCTCCGACGATACGGGCGGCTGCGCGGATCGCGACCTGGAGCGCCTGCGTGCCGCTGCCGAGCAAGATGGCCTCGTCGGCTCCGAAGGCCGCCCGGATCATCTCCCGGACGCGCGGCCGCGGGTCGTCCCGCAGCCCCAAACCGTGGCGCACGGCTTCCCAGGCCGGACCGAACGGCACCGGCGAGTGCACCGGCAACTGTCGCCACAGCAGCCTGGGAGTGGCCGGCGGCCGGAGGAGCGACATCTCTGGCGGCGTGAACGGCGCCGAACCGACCGCGAGGCCTCTCATGGGAGCTGACGCGCAATGACGGGCCCGAGGCGGTTCGCCACGGCGAGCGGCAAGCGGCGCCACACCGCGGAGGCGACGCGGAACACCGAGCGGTCGGGACTGGGCGGCGCCGTGAGCTGCCGCGGCGACCACTGCAGCCAGGGGAGCGGCACGTCCGCGCCGCCCCACTGTCGTTTGAACTGATGCGTGCCAGCCCCCGGAGTGCAGCGGCCGAAGTCGAACGTGCGGACGCCGCGAGTGATCATCTCTTGCATGAACGACCAGTACAACAGCATGTTCGCCGCCAAACGACTGTGCTCTCGCAGCGCCGATGCCCAGGTCATCTCGAACTCGCCCCGCCACACGAAGCCGGCGCCGGCGGCGAGGGGCTCCGCGCCGCGGTACACGGCACCGAATACGACGAGAGAAGAGAAGACCGCCGCGATCCGCTCGAACAGTGCCCGGGGGAGGACCGGCGTGCCCAAGTCCCGCATGTTCCGAGCGAACACGTCGTAGAACGCGCCCAGCTGGTCCGCGCCGAATCGCGCCTCGAGACCTTCCTTCTCCGAGCGGCGGATCTGACTGCGCAGCTTGGACGGGAAGGCCGCCCGCAGCGCCTCGGCCGAGGGCGGGAGCTCGAGCAGCACCGTAATCTTCCGCTGAGTCACCTGGAGCGCGGACGGTACCCGGATGCGCGAGCGCAGCTCGAGCAGGTCCACGTCGCGCCGGCGGGCGAGCAAGGTGGCATACTCGCCCAAGGCCGCGACGGCGGCTGGGCTGCCGATCGGGCCGCCCGCATTGAGAAACGGCATCGAGACGAGGTAATGCCCGAGTAGCGGGCTCCGGACGCGCACCAGCGGCAGGACTCCCCGCCACTCCCCCCCGCGGTCCTGGGCCACGGCGAAGGGGGCGTCGTGACCCAGCACGTCGGTCATGATTTCGCGCCAGCCAGCCAGATGGCAGAAGGTGCTGTCGGGAACGCTGGCTACGAGGGCATCCCAGGGCGCGGCGTCGCCGTCGAAGGGGACGATCGAGAACACCTCAGCATCACTCATCGCACCGCCGCCGCGCCCAAGAAGGCGGCCACCGTGTCCCGGACGGCCGTGAACCGGAACTCGCCGAGTAGGCGCTCGAGTCGTCTGGCAGTGCGTCCGAGTCCCCCGTAGTGCCGCACACGCGTCGGCCACGGCACGGCCAGACGCGGTTGGCCCGGGTCCAGCTCCCAGGGATGGATGTAGAAGGTTCCGGGGACGCCGCGGCGTTCGCACTGTTTGAGGGCGGCACGCGTCAAGCCATACGGGAGGAGGCGGAAGTACGCGCCACCGCCCGCCGGGAGCCGCATCCCGCACCAGCGGAGCGTGCTCGGTGGTACCTCCGCGATTCGGCCGACGGGTCGCTCGAGCCAGTGAAAGTCGGCGCGCCCGCCTGGGTAGCCGTACCCCTTTCTGCGAACGGGGAAGAGGCTCGAGTCGTAGCGATGCCCTTCTTCGATGAGGATGTCGAGCGCCCACTCCCGACCGGGGACGATCGAAAAGCTCGGCGCGCGATAGCCGAGCACCAAGCAGCCGGTCAGGTCCTCGAGCAAGCCCTTCGTGCGCCGCACGGAGTCCCTAAACTCTGGTGGGCCGAGCTCCGTGACACGCGCATGGTCCCAGCCGTGTGACGCGATCTCGTGGCCGGCACGTGCGATTCGCTTCACCATCTCGGGATGCCGCTCCCCCACCCAGCCGAGGACGAAGAAGGTGGCTCGGGCCTCGTAGCGGGCGAGGAGGTCCAGCAAGCGCGCAACGGAGTCCTCTACGCGGGACACGAGACGGTCCCAATCCGCGCGCCGCACGTGGGGCGCGAGCGCCGAGACCTGAAAGTACTCCTCGACGTCGACGGTGAAATGATGCGCAGCCACGGCATAGCGCCGAGTGCAACGGTCGTGCCCGGGAACCGGTCAAGCCGACCTGAAGGAATCCTCAAGCGACGCGCGTGCGAATTGGCTCTCGCTGGTCACGAGTGGCAGCGGCTGTTGCGGGAGCGCAACGGCACCGGACGCTCCGAGAGGTTGCAGCCGCGGACCGCTGCGCCGCTGGAATCGCCGCGCTACCCTCCCTGCCCGACCGTTCGTCTCAGAGCGTTGACTTGTACAGGAGCAGATTCGGCGTGCCGCTCGGGTTCCCGGTGATCACGCCCGTGGTGGCGTTGGTGATGATCCAGTCCGCCACGACGTCGGACGGCGCGTCGCCGAAGGTCGCCTTGTAGAGCGCGGCGACGCCGGTGACGTGAGGCGTCGCCATCGAGGTGCCGCTCACGACCTTGGTTGTGTTCAGCAGCCACGTCGACAGGATGTCCTTGCCCGGAGCGTAAATCTTGACGCAGGGGCCCCAATTCGTGAAGTCCGCTTTTTCGTCGAACCGCGTCGACGCCGCGACGGGGAAGGCGCCGGTCGTGCCCTCCACCGACAGGCAAGCGTCGGCGTTGCCGTTGCCGGCCGCTATCGCCACGAATACTCCGGAGTTCCAGAGGGTCGTCACCGCCGTGGTCAGCGCGCTGGATTTGTCGCCGAAGACGGACATATTCGCCACAGCAGGACTCTTATGGTTCGCAGTCACCCAGTCCACAGCCGCGATGACATCGGAGTTCAACCCTAGTCCATCGCAATATGCAGAGTACCGCACGCCATGCAGGAACACCTTCTTGGCGACGCCGTACGTCGCGGCACCCACGATGCCAGCCACGTGGGTGCCGTGGCCGTAACAGTCCTGGCCGGTCGCAGCACCCGCGGTGCCGGTCGGGTCGACGGCGTCATATACGATGTCCGCCCGGCCCTCGAACTCCGTGTGGAGCGTCCAGATGCCGGTGTCGATGATGTAGGCATGCACCCCCGCGCCCGTCGACGTGTAGGTGTACGTGCCGGAAAGCGGCAGCGCCTGCTGATCGATCCGGTCGAGCCCCCAGGGGTCGCCGTTCGCATCCATCTGCTGGGTCCCGCCGTCCGAGGTTACTTGCCGATCGGGCTCGATGTAGTCGACGAGCGTGCCCAGCTGCTGCAGCGCCGCCACCGCTGCATCCGACAGGGTTGCCGCGAATCCCTTGAGCGCGCTCGTATAGGTATGCTTCAGCGAGCCGCCATACAAGCCGACGAGGGTCCGGGCCAGGGCGTCGGGGTTGTCCACCTCGTGTTTGAAGACGACGATGTACTGGCCAGGGACGACGTTGGGGCCGGCAAGCTGCCGGACGAGATCGTGCGACTGCTGCGGCCCGGGCTGCAACGGGATCGAAGCGTCCCGGCACGCGACCAGGAGGAGAACGGTGAACGCGACTGCCCGTGCAGATGCCGTCATGACGAACTCTCGAGAGATGATGACTGTCGGCCGAGAGGGGCAAGTTCCGTTCCCAGCCGGTGGTAGGGTGGCCGGGGAGGGCGCTAGCTCGTGGGGTGTGGGACCCCGCGCAGGGCTGTGGCGCGCGTACATCAGGGGATGAACGGGTTGGCTCCAAGCTAAAGGGGATGAACGGGTTGGCTCCAAGCTAACAGATCGCCCGCGCCAACTCCCGCATGCAGCGCTCGATTCGCGCATAACTCTCCTCGAACACCTCCAGCGGCTGCTCCACGGGATCCCGGATCGTGCGAGTGGCGATTGGCTGCGGGTCAAGGTCCCCCAAGAGCAATACATCGCGCGGCGAGCGCCCGAAGCGATCACACACCTCCCGCCGCTGCGCCGCGTCCATGACCACGATGAGCTCGGCCGAGCGGACGAGGTCGGCGGTGAGCAAGCGGGACCGGTGGTCCGAGAGGTCCACGCCGTGGCGCGCCGCCGTCGCCACGGCCGCGGGCGGCGCCGGCCGGTTGGGCCCGATGAACCCGGCAGACTCGACGCGGATGCCAGCAGGACCGAGCGCTTGCCTGAGCAGCGCCGCGGCGACCGGGCTGCGGCAGATGTTCCCATGACACACCACGAGGATCGACCGCAGCGCTCGCGTGCGTAGCGTCTCGCGGGCCGCGCGCCTCCGCCAGGGATGCAGCAACCGGGCGGGGACCGCTAGCAGCCGACCCACTGTTCCCCTTCCAAGCGTGAAACCAGGGCGTCGCGCTCGCTGAACGGGGCGGCAGGCGGCTCCCGCACCAGCTGTAGTGGCGCCGCCGTATGAGCCCTCGGGACACATATCATCCGCTAGTTTGGAGCAAGGTTCAGGCCGCCCCGGGTTCGGTCGGCGCAGCAAGAGCACGCGGGTGCCGGCCTCACAACTCTCCCCGTCTGCACGCAGCGACAATGCCTTCTGCGGTACGCGTGGCCAGTGCGGAAATGGTCAGCGCCGGGTTGACGGACCCGCCGGTGACGAACACGCTCCCATCGCCGATGAACAGGTTGCGCACGTCATGCGTACGACACCGGGCGTCCACCACCGACGTCGATGGGTTGGTGCCCATGCGGCAGGTGCCCAGGTAGTGCGACGACATGCCGGGCACGTGCTCATTGCCCCAGATCTCTATCGCGCCCGCTGCCTCCAAGAGCTCCTTCAGGCTCGGGGAGATCGCCCTAATCATCGCTTGGTCGTTTGCGTGCGTCCTGTTGACTACGTGGGGCACCGGCAAGCCGAAGTTATCTTTGACGATGGGATCCAGCGTGACCTGGTTGCGCGCGTCAGGCAATTGCTCGCCGATCGAGCAGATGCCCGTGTGGTGTGCGAAGAGCTGCTTGGTGCGAGCCTTGTGCTCGGCTCCCCAACCCGGCACGCGCTGCGCCACAGAGAGAGGCCAATGCGATTGATTCGTCACCACGATCGTCCAGCCACGCGCAAAATTGTGGCGCGGGTTGGTTGCACAATAGTCCTGGATGAAGCCGCCCATGGGAGTGCCGCGCCAGGGGTCCAGACGCTCCGAAAACAGTCCGTACGCGAAAACAGCAAGGTGCTCAACAAAATACTTGCCCACCAGTCCGCTGAGGTTAGCCAAACCATCTGGAAACCGGTTCGAGGTACTCATCAACAGCAGTCTGGGCGTTTCAACCGCGTTACCCGCTACCACAATCGCCCGCGCACTGATTTCCTGCTCGCGTCCCGTTTGGTCGAAGTAAATGACGCTCCGGGCTTTGCCATCAGACCCGATGGTGATCTCTCGAGCCAGGCATTCGGGGCGAATCTCAACCCGTCCGGTCGCTTCGGCCCTGGGCACATACGTGACATCAATACTGGACTTTGCGGAGATCGAGCAGCCCAGGTGGCAGGTGCCTGCGCCGACGCACGCCGGGCGGCCGTTCCAGCCCTTCGTGGGAATGGCGAGGGGTTCACGCACCATGTGCAGCCCAAGTTTATCGGCACCGCGCTTCACCACCAGGCTGGCGCAGTTGAACGGGTGTGGTGGAGTGGGATAAGGCCTGCTCCGTAGTGGTTCGAAGGGGTTCGCCTGTGCGCCGTCCGGGCCGGAAACGCCGAGCTCATACTCGACGCGCGTATAGTAGGGCTCAAGATCTTGGTAACTGATCGGCCAGTCGTCGGCCACCCCGTCCTCGCTGCGCACGCGGAAATCGGATTCGTGTAGTCTGGGAGACATAGCGTGGTAATGCAGGGTTGAGCCGCCGACACCCTTCACGCGATTGTAGGAAAACCCGTTTCCTCTGGGTGACGTATACCGATCTCGATGATCGTCCTCGGGATGGAAGACGGTCTTCGCTCTCAGCTCAAAATCCGCTTTGTCGGTCGGATAGTCGGTGTCTGGGTCAAAGCGTCTCCCGGCTTCCAGCACCACAACCGATAGACCGGCTTCGCCTAGCTCTTTGGCGATGACGCCACCTCCAGCGCCACAGCCGATGACGACCACGTCCGTGGTTTGCTCTTTAGGCCGCAAATTCGCCAACGACCGTGCTCCTTCCGAGTGCGCTGCTAATCCATCTGGCGTCGAGTGCCGGCTTCGTGCACCGGCGAACGCCTATCAACCGGGTCAGGATATCCGTCCGGCATGGGTGGGCCGTCGTAGTCGAGCCAAACCCAACTCACCCGGTCTGTGTAAAAGGCCTGCAAGACATCTTGCACGAGCCTTGGGAAAAGCTCCACGGCCGGGAACAAGCCGCTCCAGTGGTGGTAGAGGATGACGATCTTGGTCTTGATCTTCGCGACGAGGGAAATCGGCTTGGACCACTTCTGGCGCAGCCGATCGACGAACTGGAGCAGATGCACCTGATTCTCCCGCGCCAATTCCACAAACCTGCACTTGTATCTGTCCTTCGCCAATCGATCCAATGCGAGCAACCCGCACGCATACAGGGCCTGTCGGCGAGGCGAGCCTGCCGCTAGTCGGTCGAGCGTCGTCACTGCGGATCGACCCAGACGGCCCAGCTGTGCAGCGCCGGGACCTGTTTCGTCCGACGGCACAATCAGATCGGCCAGGACCTGCACGAGTGCAGACTCGTCAACTGTAAACCACTGGGGACCCTCGCGGGGACGCTCCCGGTGACGGCGGGCCAGTTCCTTGGCTTGCTTGGGGGAGAGCATCATCACGAATGCTCCCAGCTCTGTCTCAGTGAATTCCACCAGCCCCCTCACCAGATGGAGGGCAACCAGCCGAGAAGCATCTGCATAGCGCGCCAGCTTTGACTTGGCCCGCTGCATCGGCCCCCTTGTCATCCGTGCAGCCTCGCCAGGGCAGCCACCCGCTCGTCCGCAGCGCCCACCCCGCTCACGTCTTCCAACAACCTGAATACGCAGCTGTATTCCCCTTCCAGGGTTTGTCGCAAGACCTGTGTCCTCTGTTCAATTTCTCTTCGAATCGTCTTGGTTCTAGATTCCACCGCAACGAATCGATCCGCCAACGAGATTGTATCAAAGGAGTTGATGTCCACGACGTAGTCGCCCTGCCCAATTTGCGTCATGAAGTCGCGTGTCTTTTCTAGGTAAGCGATGGCGAGGACCGGCCTGCGGAGCAGGGCGGACAACAAGACTCCGTGATACCGCGTGGCCACCACAATGTCCATCATGGAAATTCGGAGTATCAGATCGTCCAGGGAGCTCATCGGTCGATCCACCAGCGGATTTTCGAGGTTAGCAGCCCCAGTACTTGTCAGCCACCCTCTAATATCCTGGATGACCGGCGGATCCGCGCGCAGCTGTGTGGGGAAAAACACCACGCGGTGACCTCTCGCGTTCAGCCACACGGCGAAGGCAGCGAGTTTTCCGACGTAGTTCTGATAGATTTCAGCATTGTGCACGGGCCAGTAGCGCTCGTCGCAGAATGGCAGCGGATTGATTCCTACAGTCAGCCTGGACCTAGTCGGTTCCGACTCGGCGGGCTGAACCAGCCTCAGGCCGCAGGCTAAGTCGGTACTGACGGGGTTGTGGCCACAAACACCGATGCTTTCGACGAGTCTTCGGGAGGCCTCGTCCCGATACGATCGGTAATCCGCCAACGAGAGACTGGCTTTGATAAAGAGCTTGCCCAGCCGAGAATTGAGCGGGCCGGCCCCGCAGCACAGGAAAGCGACCTTCGCCCCGACCAATCTGGCGAGGATGCACCACTTGAGAAGGGTGTACGGAAAAGCCCAGGGTCCTCCGAAATAGTCGTTCAGCTGGTTGCTGCCGGCGACAACGAGTAGATCGATGTCCTTCAGGTGGCCGTGGCAGTGCATCAGGAATCGCAGCTCCGCGGTAATGCCCCAGACGAGGCGCGCGCCCTTCTGAATTCCCTTCAGAAACGCACGCAGCCGAGGTGCCGCTTTGGCCGCAGCTTTGATCCTCGTGCTAAGTCGGGAGAGCTTGTTCGGCTGTGTAGCGCCGGCACTACCGCTTTCTCGCTCGTTTCTCCGCAGGGGAAACGATGTAATTCCGTGCCTTTCCTGAGTGTCTTCGGGGTTGTGCGTGAACCCGACGATCTGGCCATCAGGGTACCGATCTCGAATCTGTTGGATGACGGCTGCAATGATCGCCTCGTCACCGAGGTTCTTGGTGCCGACATGACCCAGAATGCCGATTCGTCTACCGGGCCGTTGACTGGCCATCCGCAAGGTCTCCCGTCCGAAAATCGTGCCGGCTTGAAGCTACCGTTTCAAGATATTTTTTGCGCCAGTACGAGTAGGGAGTATCCGAACCCAGCCCGCTCCTTCAGGATTTCCAGATCGCGTTCAGGGATCAGCAGACTCAGCGCGTTGTTCAGCTTGGGGGAGTTGATCAAGCGAAGTATCCCCGCGTTCCCGATGGGAAGGACGGTCGCCGTCCGAAGGACACGGAAATGGGAAACCAACAGGCGCTTCAAGCCTTTCATGTCAAGAAACTTTTCAATGTGTTCCGGAGGCCAGGGATCCCACATCGAGTCCCCCAGGCGGTCCAAGACGAACTTGTTGGTTGTGGTCAGAATCAGATAACCACCGGGACGGAGGACATTGGCCGCCGCTTGCAGGTACGTCGCCTGGTCTTCGACGTGGGCGAGGACCTCCTGCGAAACCACGACGTCAAAGCGTGCCGCCGGGAGAGTATTGGCAAGGACATCCCCCGCCAGGAACGTGATGTGCGGATAGCTCGCTTTGGCCCTCGCGATGGCTTCGTCGGAGAGATCGATTCCCGTGACGTGGCCGAACCGGGAGAGCTGCTGGCTGAACCATCCGTTGCCGCAACCCAGGTCCAGAATCTCGGGACGGTCAAGCGCGAGAGAACAAACAATCTTCAGTACTCGTTCGCCGCGCTTGAGCACCCAATCACTGATGGCTCCCCGCTCTCGCCAATTTTGCCAATGCCAGTCCCAAAATCGCCGTTGCTGATCAATCGTTGGAGTGTGTGACTCACGCGCAGTGTCCCCCTTTGTGCTGAAGTCCACTGAGTTAGCCATGCACAGCCTCACTTTCTAGCGTATACGCTCCGCGGGAACCATGGCGGTCGGCCAGCGGGGATTCCAGTTCTTCGCATCTCGCGGCATACCAGCTCCGCCGCCGTGCAAGAGCCGGGCTAAGGGGGCCGTGCCGGGAGCGGAGGATTGGCGAAATGGCGGGGTGATGCGCGAGTGCCACACGTGTCGGCGCTAGCCCGCTAGGACAATGGCGGCGGCAGCTGCGTCCAGGTCGCGCGATAGCGTTACGCGCAGCGACGGGCCCCTAGCGCCTTGCCGACCGCGTCCTCGGAGCGGGCGACAAGCGGGGGCGGAAGGTCCTAGAGGAGCTGCGGAGGTGCCTGGTCGGATGAGATGCGCCGACTCGGAATCGAACCGAGAACCTACTGATTAAGAGTCAGTTGCTCTGCCAGTTGAGCTATCGGCGCGCGGGCCGAAACATCATCACGCCGGGAGGCGAAAGCAAGCTGCGTCGCCTGTGCGTCTAGGCGTCTGTGCGGCTCGTCTTTCCCTGCCCCCAAGGGGAATCGTCTTTGAGGTGAGCCCGTGATCAAGGTGCGATGCTCGTACGGGAGCCGCCGGAACCGCAAGAAAACGCGAGCGGCGTGGGCGCAAGGCTGGGCCTTGCGTCCGGCCGAGGTCACCCCTCTTACTACTGGCGTGAGCCTCGCGACGCCGCTATGCCCCATGTCATCAAGGACCCCCGCGTCCCTCAACGCCGGCGTTGTGCTGGGCTAAGTGCCGCGCCATGTCCAAGCTCTCGATCCGAGTCGCCTTGGCGGTCGTCGTAGGAGGGATTCTCGCGGTCACGCTGCTTCCCGCCTCGGGCGAGGCGACGCCGATGTGGTGCGAGGCATGCGGCGAGCGAGGGGTGGGAGGGGTGGCCCACGTCCTCGTCAACATCATCCTGTTCGCGCCATTCGGCGCGCTGCTCGCGCTCGCTGGGGTGCGGCGCCGTTGGAACTGGCTCTCTGGGGGCCTGCTCTCTTCGCTCATCGAATGCGCCCAGTTGTTCATCCCCGGCCGCTTTGCGAGCATCGACGACGTGTTGTGGAACACGACCGGGACGATTGTCGGGTCCCTGATGCCCATCGCTGTGCTGGGATGGTTGCGCCGCTCGGCGCACCCTGCCACGGCTGCAGCGCTCGCGCCCGCGGGAGCCGTGGTACTCGCCGTCGCGGCGACCGGATGGTTGCTGCGGCCCCGTTTTCCTCGCGACATCGATTACTACGTGCAGTGGGCGCCGGTCCTCGGGGATGTCGAGACGTATCGTGGCCGCGTATTGCGAGCCGAGCTCGGCTCGGTCGCCGTCCCCTCGGGACGGCTGCTAGACACGCCGCGCGTGCGGAGCTTGCTGATCGCCGGTGCGCCCCTCCGTGTGCAGGTCGTGGCTGGGCCTCCCGTGAGGAACCTCGCGACGGTGTTCGGCGTCAACGACGGAGTGCGCGATGTCGTGCTGTTCGGACTGGATCGCAACGATTTCGTGCTGCGCTACCTCACGCGCGCCTACGCGTGGGGCCTCGAGCAGGGCGACCTCCGACTGCGCGGCGCAGCGCACACGCTGGCGCAGGGCGCCACGCTGAACCTCGCGATGTGGCGCAAGCGGGGTCAACTGTGCTTGCGGTTCAACGCCCGTCGCACCTGCCACCTCGGCTTCACTCCGGGTCGCGGCTGGGCGTTTCTCATACCCCCCGACGGCTTCCCCGAGTGGTTACACCGGCTGATGGACCTGAGCTGGATCGGCGGGTTGCTCTTCCTTGTGGGATTCGTGAGTCGCGGTGACCGCAACGCGCTGCTGGTCGGGGGCGGGGTCAGTCTGCTTGGGCTCGCGGTGCTCCCGCCGGTGGTCGGCCTGCTCAACACGCCACCCCTCGAGTTCCTCGCCGCCGTGGCGGGCCAAACAGCGGGCGCAGTCGCGTACACAGTCTTCGCGCGGCGTGCGCAGACGAGCGCTGCCGGAGTCCCGACGCAATGACGCGCACCAGCGTTTGCCGACCACGGGCGCTATCTGTCGGGAACCAGAAACCAAGAAACGGGAAAACCCTGATGGCACCAAGTGCCATGCCCCCAAGGGGAATCGAACCCCTGTTCCCACCTTGAAAGAGTGGTGTCCTGACCGTTAGACGATGGGGGCCGGAACGGAAGGCATAGCGGTAACGGGATTCGAACCCGTGTTTGAGCCTTGAGAGGGCTCCGTCCTAGTCCCCTAGACGATACCGCC
>Ga0066691_10000297_pt1 | contig 15814 bp, 7 predicted proteins | sample GraSoiAngelo_140_FD_66671 | JGI IMG/M metagenome (GOLD analysis project Ga0066691, IMG submission 66671) | Grasslands soil microbial communities from the Angelo Coastal Reserve, California, USA - 14_0929_12_30cm | ecosystem: Environmental > Terrestrial > Soil > Grasslands | place: USA... | reverse complement strand
CACCATCAACGGATCGAACCGCGACGCCAATGTAACTCCATACTCCCGCTCGATCCGACCCAAGTCGATTCCATCCAACTGCCGCAACCCCAAGAACAATTCCTCCTCGAGCGCACTCTCCGCCGTCAACTTCTCCTGCTGCTCCACGGGCAACCCTCCGCCCTGCACCGCGCTGACGTACGCCGCCGCGTCATGCGCATTCGCCCATCGCTGCGTCCCCGAAAACGAATGCGCCCCCGCACCAAATCCCAAATACGCCTCCCGCCGCCAATACTTTAGATTGTGCTTCGATTCGAATCCCGGCTTCGCCCAATTCGAAATCTCATAGTGGTGATACCCTGCCGCCCGCAACTCCCTCTGCGCCGTCTCATAAAACTCCGCCATCTCGTCCTCGCTGGGCACCGCCCCCGCGCTATACCGCCCACCGCCGCGCAGCAACTCGCTCCCCAGCCGGCTTCCCTCATCAATCTCCAGCAAATAAATCGAAACGTGCTCCGGCCCGAGCGCCTGCAACTCTTCCAGCGATTGCCGCCAGCTCTCCTTCGTCTGGTGCGGCAACCCCGCAATCAAATCAAAACTGATATTGAAAATCCCCACCTCGCGCAAAATCGGCACCGCCCGGTAAATATCCCCCCGTCGGTGCATTCGCCCCGCCGCAACCAACTCCTTATCTACAAACGACTGCAACCCAAAACTAACGCGGTTAATTCCCGCGCGAACCCACGCCCCCGCCTTTTCCGCCTCAATCGTCTCCGGATCCGCCTCCAGCGTCACCTCAGCAAGCTCCGTCGCGAAACCTTCTCGAATCGCCTCCAGAATTTTCTGCAAGTGCGCCGCATCAAGGAGGCTCGGCGTCCCCCCGCCAAAGTAAACCGTATCTACAATCAAGTCTGTGCCCGGGGTCTCACCCTTACTTTCTAGGGGCGCACCATGGCGGTGCCTCAACCGCCCAGGCCAATCCACCCCTGCCGCCTCCAGCAACTCCCGATGCCCTCGAATCTCCCTGCAAACCGCCTCAGCGTAAGGCGCAAACCTCGCCGCCGACACCACTCCCGTATGAAAATTACAATACGTGCACTTCGTCTGACAGAACGGCACCTGAACGTAGATCCCTAAGCGTGTCATCGATTCAAAACTCTAGCATACCCACACCGCACCCGCTGCGGTGTAGCGCGCCTTGCAGATTTCACTGGTGCGCTAGTTCCCGATTTCTGTGTTTTTCGTCGAACAGAAAATATAAAATACAAGTGAGTTATGATTCCTGCTGCCCATATGGCGCCTGATCCAATGCGTCAACCGCGCGACACGCACCGTGCAAACTGGGAACCCCACTCGTCCCCAATGAGAACGTTTTGGCATCTCGGCCGGTTTCACGTTCTCCTTCCTGTCATGGCGCTGCTCTGTCTGGTACTTTCCCCTCATGTGCGCGCAGACACGATTTCCGGCACCATCAAAGACCCCTCCGGCGCAGTCGTCACCGGCGCGCGCATCGAGATCTCTGGCGACAACCTGGCTCAACCGCTGCTGCTCACCTCCGACGAGTCCGGCAAGTTCGCCGCGCCCGATTTGAATACCGGAAAATATTCACTCCGCGTTGCCAAAGAGGGATTCGACGACCTTGTTACTACGGTCGACCTGCACGGTACAGCCGAGCTCCCGCTTAAATTGACGATCGCCACGCAGCAAACCAGCGTCGTCAACGAAAAAAGCACGGCGTTCGCGAATTCAGACGCCGCCTACCGCCAGCTCCGCAACGACGGATTAGGCGACACCTTCCTCTGCGAAAATTTCACCCTCCCGATGGATGTCGGAACCTTCGAGTTGAAATCTGGAACGATTACTTTCCTAGCGCCCGTCAACAAATTTCAAACTGGCGCTGTTTTCGTCGGCCACGGACACTTCACTCTTAAACCTCTCTCCGCACTTGACACCACCGAGATGGTGAGACGCGCCGGCAGTCCGACCGCCGAGGAAGACTTCACCGAAGTGGTGTTTCGTTTCTCCCCCGACCAGTTTTCGCAATTCGCTGGCGTGCTCGGGCACAAAACGGATACGCCCTCCGAGGCCTCCACCGCCTTTCAGCATTGGAAGGATAAAGTTCGCCACCGCCACGAGTTTCCCGAAGGTTTGACCCAGGCACTTCTCGAGAGCGAATCGATCGACAACGTGGACGCCGACGTCCTCGCCTCCATCTACAATCCTAAACACCCTCCGTTTTTGAACGCCTACATGCACGGCACGCCTCACAAGGACTTGCGTTTCTTCTTGCGCACTCGTGTGGGCGCGATTCCGCAAATCGATTCGCCCGAAGAAGTCGCGCTCGTCAATTTCAACGGCGGGGGAATGGATGACGGCATCTGGTATTTGCAACACTTGAGATCCGAGCTTCTGGCCCACACCGCTAGCGCGCAACAGGACAAGCGGCTGTTCGCCACCCGCCGCTACAACATCGAAACGGTAATCGGGAAGAATGATCACCTGTTCAGCCGCGCAACGATCACGTTTGAGCCGCTCGTGCCCGGTGAACGCGTTTTGAAATTCGCGCTGCTTCCCACCCTGCGGGTCACCCGCGTGTCCGGTGAGCGCGGTCAGGACCTCCACTTCATTCAGGAAAACAGAAAGGAAGATGGCTCCTTCTACGCCGTTCTCGACGAAGCCCCTGCGATGGGTCAAGTCCATTCCATCACCGTGGAATACGGCGGCGACAAAGTGCTGTCTAACGCGGGCAGCGGAAGTTACTACGTCGGCGCGCGCGACTCGTGGTATCCGAACCTGAACGGCTTCGGTGAAAAGGCGCTCTACGATCTCACGTTCAAGGTTCCTCCTTCGAATGTCTTGATTAGCGTCGGCAAGCTCGAGGACCAGCACACCGAAGCCGGTTTCGCGGTGACCCATTGGGTAACGCAAATTCCGGTGGCCGTCGCGGGATTCAATTACGGCCAGTACAAAAAAATGGACTGGTCCGACTCCATCACCCACTATGAGATCTCCGGGTATTATTTGCCGGAATTGCCCGACAACTTGCGGCGTTTTCAAAACGGCGCGCTTGGCAGCATGGCTCCCGGCGCAATGACCAAGTACGCATTGGATCAGGCTCGCGCCCAGATGCAGGTGTGCACGCTTTATTTCGGCAGGGCTCCTTACGAGCACCTGTATGTCACTGAACAACCGAATTTCAACTTCGGCCAATCGTGGCCCAATTTGGTGTACTTGCCGATTTCGGCGTACATCGACTCGACCCAGCGGTGGATGCTGTTTGGCCAGATCAATTCGAGATTCACCGGATTCGTCCAGGAAGTCACGCCGCACGAGGTGGCGCACCAGTGGTTTGGCCACGGCATCGGCTGGGCTTCCTATCACGACCAGTGGCTCTCGGAAGGTTTTGCGGAGTTTGCCGCGGGATTGTTTCTGCAGAAAGCAGTCGGACCGAAGTGGCAGAAGGACTACATTGATTTCTGGGAACGCCAGCGCGTCCGCATCCTCGAAAAAAACAATTTCGGCGTTTCGCCAAACGATGCGGGCCCATTGTGGCTCGGGCTCCGGCTCATTTCTCCGCGCTCCGGGCAAGCGTATCAGGGCGTAACGTATTCCAAGGGCGCCTACGTTCTGGCCATGCTGAGGTCACTGATGTACGCGGAAAATGGCTCCAGCGGCAACCCCGATCAGGCTTTCATCGACATGATGCACGATTTTATGGAGAGTCACCGGGAGATTCCCGCCTCCAGCGAATCCTTCAAAACGATTGCTGAAAAGCACATGACCAAGAGGATGGACCTTCAGCAGAATGGGCGCCTGGATTGGTTTTTTCGGGAGTGGCTCCTGGGTACCCAGGTTCCCCGCTACAGTTTTAAATATGAATTGCAGCCGGCGGAAGGTGGCAAATTCAAAATCCACGGGGAAATCACCCAGAGCGAAGTGGACGAAAATTTCGCGATGTTCGTTCCGGTCTTTGCGGATTTTGGAGACGGCATGATGCGGATGGGTCAGGTACCAATTGCCGGGAATTCCACGCGGACGTTCACCTATGTTTTGGATCGCAAGCCGAAGAAGGTCGCGATCAACGCCTACAAGGAAATTCTGGAGCGCTGACGCAATCTCGCAGTTCCCTCCCGTAGGTAGTCGCGGATCACCCGCCGTACATGGCTCCCCTGTGAAAATGACTAATTGTAAGGGAAAAGGAAACTGGCGCGCCCGGAGAGACTCGAACTCCCGACCTCTGGTTCGAAGCCACATACTCTATCCAGCTGAGCTACGGGCGCACGAAGCTATTATGCCTATCAACCGGACTCGCCCAAACCGTCCACACGCATGCCAACATGCTCCGACCCGGGAGGACAGCGACGAAGGCTGGCATCTCCTGCCGTTCGCGAGATATCCTGTCCGCGGGCGGCAGAGCGGCTATAGCCGCCCGCTACGAGGGAAATGATGGTTACACGACGTGAGTTTCTCGATGCACTTGCGGTGGGCGCGGCCGGCCTGGCCATTGGAACGACAGCAAAGAGTTACGGCCAGATCCTCGGCTCCAACGATCGCCTCAACTTTGCTGTGATCGGTCTGAATGGACGCGGCTATGCCCATCTCTCGGCGCTCAAGGCGAACCGCGGCGCTGCGCGCATTTCGCATGTCTGCGATGTGGACAGCACGATTCTCGGAAAGTTTGCTGACCGTGTGCGGCGCGAGACCGGCGAGTCCCCTGCAACGAACAAAGACTTTCGCGCCATTCTCGAACAGAAGGATGTGGACGCCATCACGATTGCCACTCCCGACCATTGGCATACTCCCATGGCCATCGCCGGGTTGCAGGGGGGCAAGCATGTCTACGTGGAAAAGCCGTGCAGCCACAATCCTGCGGAGGGAGAGATGCTCGTGCAGGCGCAGCAGAAGTATCAAAAGCTTGTGCAGATGGGCAACCAGCAGCGCTCTTCACCGCACAGCATAGAGGTCGTCGAAAAAATTCGCGAAGGCATTATAGGCAGGCCCTATCTCGCGAAAGCCTGGTACAGCAATGTGAGAGAGTCCATTGGCACGGGGAAAGAAGCGCCCGTGCCGGCGCAACTCGATTGGGACTTGTGGCAGGGCCCGGCGCCACGCCGTCCCTATAAAGACAACGTGCATCCGTACAACTGGCACTGGTTCAGAATCTATGGCACCGGCGAAACGCTCAATAATGGAACGCACGAGGTGGACGTCTGCCGCTGGGCGCTGGGCGTCGATTATCCGAAGCGGGTCACTTCTTCCGGCGGCCGATATCACTTCAAGGATGACTGGCAGTTTTATGACACGCTGCTGACCAGCTTTGAGTACGAAGACAAGATGCTCACTTGGGAAGGCAAGAGCTGCCAGGGAATGAAATTTTACGGCCGCGATCGCGGCTCGGCCATCATGGGAACGGCCGGCACCGTGGTTGTCGATCGCGATGGCTACGAAATCTACGACCTCAAAGGGAATAAAACAAGCGAGTTCAAGGCCGGCAGCACAACGTCGTCTTCGGACCTGCTCGGGGCCGATTCCATGACCGATGCCCACTTCGCGAACTTCATCGCGGGAATCCGCAAAGGCGAGAAGCTAAACGCTCCTGTCGCTGCCGGAAACATTGCCGTTACGATGTTGCAGCTTTCTAACATCGCGTGGGAAGTGAACCGGGAGTTGCATCTCGATACGAAAGACGGGCGGATTCAGGACGACCCGGAAGCGATGAAGATGTGGGGGCGTGAGTACGAGAAGGGCTGGGCGCCGCATGTCTAGGATGCAGCGGTGCCAGCCGTGTGATGAATTGCAAATCAAAAATACTTTTTCCCGCCGCACTTTCGTTCGCTCCGGTGCACTGGTTGCGGCGGCGTTCGCTGCTTCCAACGAACTCTTCCCCATAGCCGCGGGACGGCCGTCGGCTCACGAAGGATCGCCGATTCGTCTGGGCCTGGCCAGCTACACGTTTCGCAACTTCAGCCGTGCGCAGATGATTGGCTTTCTGAAGCGGCTGAGTGTATTGGAGTTGAATGCCAAGGACGTCAACGATCATCTGCCGGCAGATGCGCAGGAAGAGGCAGTTGCGCTGGCGGACTATGCCGCGGCGGGCATCAAGCTTCACGCTGCCGGAACCATCTATTTCCCGAAAGATGAGGACGCGGACATCCGCAGCAAGTTCGAGTATTGCAAGCGAGCAGGGATTGCCGTCATCGTCGCCGGCGACCCCGCGCCGGAGACCCTGCCGCGGATCGAGAAGTTCGTGAAGGAGTACGATATCCGTTTCGCCGTCCACAATCACGGGCCGGAAGATAAGTTGTGGCATTCGCCGCCGGATGTATTGAAGGCGGTAAAGGGCATGGATCCGCGCATCGGGTGCTGTATCGATGTCGGGCACACGGTTCGTGCCGGCGCGGATGTGGTTCAGGCGATCCACGCGGCAGGCCCGAGGCTGTTTAACCTACACATGAAGGACCTCACAGACTTCCAGAGCAAGGATAGTCAGGTGCCGGTGGGAGACGGCGTCATGCCGGTAAAGCGGATTTTTGAAGCTCTTATCGCGATAAAGTACAAAGGCTTCGTCGATCTGGAGTATGAGATTCATCCCGACGATCCGATGCCGGGCGTCATCGGCAGCTTTGCCTATATGCGAGGCGTCCTGGCAGGCTTGGGGTACGAGAGCCGGCGCTAAAGCATTCGGTCGCCAACTGCCTGATCACAGTGGGTGGCAGTCGTAAATCCCAAGCCTCTCCGTCGCCATCAAACATCGTAGAGGGAGCAAGACCTACGGCTGGAGCTTCTCTGCAAGGAAGCAAACATTGTCTATCCCTGTCTGGCGTATTTCAATTAAGGCCTGTTTGACAATCACCGTACCTTGCGCGGGCGTCGGCGCGAAGGTAGACCTTCTTTTCTGCGCCATTCTTCAGTCCTTCTCGAATTTTATCCGGCAAGTTCTTCGCCGAAATTGGAACATTGCGGAAATAGATTTTCCCGTCACGCGGGGCGTCAACCCGGCTATGGATTCTGTTAGGCCACTTTACCCCTGTCTTCGTCCAACCATGATAGCTAAGCCGCATTTTCCGTCTTCCAGCACCGCCGAGCCATCGGATCGAACCCCAAGCAACCCGCGGGCCGGTGTCCGCTCTCCGTCAAGGACCAAAGGGGCTGCAAGTATTAGACACCGCCAGCCCAACGCGAGGTCCCGGCGAAAGCATCGAATGGCACCAGGTCCTAACTAGCATTGATTCAGTAGGTTGTATGTTATCGAATAGTTTTCCTTGACGATTTCCCACCGGCCATGTAGGATTCTTACAGATATTCTTCCGGCCTTTTGTGGAGCGCGGCAGCCTGGCTGCCGCTTTTTTTTGCTTTGGAGCCTTTCTTCTCCTAGGCATCTCACGCCGCTCGAACATTCCAGATCGGGCGGCTTGGCAAACGGCCCTGATTCCTTGGTTTCACGCCCTTGGGCAGGAGTTGATTTTCTGATGCAAAACATGCATTTGTAACCCCTTTCGTTTGTGCCCGTTGCGCACTCTTTTATTTTCCGTATCGCGTAAGTCCTGTATTTGCCACTCTTACAAAAACTGCCGGGTGTGTACCAACTCTTCCCATTATGGAACTCAGATGCACAGCCTTTGGCATGATCTCATCGCCCTTTAGTTTTCATACACTTACGAATTGCCAATTTCGTAAGCCCTTTGTTTTGATATTCATGCATCGGATGGGGGGTGTAGGGGGTGGTGGACCGCGCCATCTAAAGTATTACTTTGAAGTCCGAGCGGAAGCCGCTACAGCGAGGGTGTGGGAACCATTGGACCTGAGCTCCTAGATTGTCTGTATGCTCTTCCCCGCTTACAATTCGCCCTGCGCCCCGGTCCAACAAGCATCCTCAAGGAGGTCATATGTCCCGCTACCACGCCTCTTCCCGGCTTCTGACCCTGCTGTTGTTCGCGCCGTTGCTGCTAGGAGGCCACACTGCAAGGGCAGAGGAATCTACGTCCCCACGCGTCGTGGATCTCAAGGCGCCCGACGGCACAAATCTCAAAGGCAGTTATTTCTCCGCCGGAAAACCCGGTCCAGGCGTCCTGCTGCTCCACCAGTGTAACCGCCAGCGCAAAGTGTGGGACGACCTCGCGGCGCGCCTCGCCACCGCAGGCTTCCACGTCATGACCGTGGACCTCCGCGGGTACGGCGACAGCAGCGGCACGCCGGTGGACAAACTTTCTCCCGAGGCACTGCGCGTGGTCTTCCGCGATAAAATCCCCACCGACGTCGAGACCGCCTACCAATACCTCGTCTCCCAGCCTGGAGTATCGAGAGATACCATCGCCGCCGGTGGCGCAAGTTGCGGCGTCAATCAGTCCGTCCACGTTGCTGCAAATCATCCGGAAGTGAAAGCGCTCGTTCTGCTCTCCGAAGGAACCGACGCGGGAGGCCGGCAATTTCTTCGCACCACCGCGAAAATGCCTCTGTTCATGGCCGTCGCGGACGATGATCTCGATCTTGGCGTTACGGAAATCATGCAGTGGCTGTTCACTCTCTCTTCGAACCCAGTCAACAAGTTCGTCCACTATTCCACCGGCGGCCATGGCGTCGAGATGTTTGACGTCCACAAAGAACTGCCGGGCATGATCGTCGCTTGGGTTGCAACAACTTTGAAAAAGCGTCCACCGATCGTTGCAAGGGCATCCCCTCCCGTATCCGCCGAATCGAATTTCTTTGAACTCATTGACCACCCGGGCGGAGTCGAAAAAGCCGTCCAGAAGTTCGCGGAGGCTCGCAAGCGCGATCCCAAATCCGTTTTGTTTTCAGAAGCCGTAATGAGCCGCATCGGCTACGAGCACCTGCAAGCTGGCGACAACAAAGGCGCAGTCGAGCTCATGAAGTTGAACGTGATCGCGTATCCCCATTCACCGAACGTCTACGACAGCCTGTCCGACGCCTATCTCGCGGACGGCCAGAAGGATTTGGCGCGTCAGAACGCAAAGAAGGCCCTCGAGCTTCTCCCCTCCGATACCACGGACCCCGAGGACCGCCGCAAAGCAATCAAGGATAGTGCCGAACAAAAATTGAAACAATTAGGTGACGCGCCGCAGTAGGTCGGCGCGTACTCGAGAAGGAAACTGGAAAAGTTGCGCTACGGAAGTTGAATGATGAAGTGATGCCCGATTTTCTTGCCGCTCGCGAGTTTCTGTAGTTCGCTCAATCCACCCGCGCCCCATCGCGCCAAGAACGGAAGCAGACACAATTCTCGCGATTGCAACGCTTTGTGCGGATAGAGAAGGGATTCCAAATACTGCTCATGCGCGGAAATCAGCCCGCTCTTTTGATCTTGCGCTTTGCCGGCTTTGCGCCGCAATTTGTCCAGGTGAAATTCAATTCTCTGTTTTGCCCGCTCCACGGTGCCTTTCAGCGTCGGGTCGAGCTTCGCGATCTGTTTCCCGAGCTGCGTCAGCATTTTCTGAATTTGTTTCTGGCCGCCCTCGAATGCTTTCGATAATCCTTTCGGCACCGACGCACCTTCCATCTTATGCCGCAGACTTTGCGAACCGGCCCACACGTCCTCGACCGTCAATCCGTAACGGCGCAGGAGTTTCGCGGCCTTCGCGTCCACCAGCGTAAATCCCGCGCGCGGCAGCATCACCGGCATGCGCCCGAGAAGATGCCGGTAAATCACTTCGGATTGCGCGAAATAGGAGATCTCCGCCGGCCCTGCTACATAAGCCGCCGTCGGCAAAAGATAGTCCTGCACCACCGGCCGGAACAGAGCATTCGGGCTGAATTTCCCCGGCTCCGCGTGCGTCAGGTGAACAAGTTCATCGCGCGCCCAGGTTTTGTCGCCGGCCTGAAATTTCCCGTTGCTCGCCGTAATGACTTGGCGCACGCCGTCGCCCAAATAAAACAGCAGCGTGCTGCGCAACGTCACTTTTACTTGCGCGTCAAATCCCGCGCGGTCCAGATCCTTTCCGCGCTGCAAGAGTTTTTCGTTCACCGCATCGCGCTCCGCCAGCGCATGCTGATACAGCGGCGTCGCCACCCGGTGCAGTCCCGGATCGAGCGGGTCCATCAGGATCAATCCTTGCCGCGCAAACAATCGGGCAAAAAGTTTCGCGAACGCGCTGCCGTACGTTTCTGGAGGCCGGTAACTCTCCGTCAGATACTCCGCAAGCAAATCGCTTCCCTGGTCCGAAAGTAATTCCGCGGCCTCCCGCGCAAACGGCTCCACTTCCGCGCCGAGCGAAATTTCCCCCACCGGTCTTTCCGCTTCCACAACCGGCAATTCAAAACGCCGCAATTTCCCCTGATCAAACCATGTCGCAGTGCGCACTTCATCCAGGTCGTGGTCCTCGGTCGCCATCCAAAAGACGGGCACCGCCGGAATTCCGCCGCGCGTCAACTCTTCCGCGATCTGCACCGCCGTCAGCGCTTTGTAAATCGCGTACGCTGGCCCGCTGAACAACCCAACTTGCTGTCCGGTGACGATAGCGACCGCGCCTTTTTCCAAACGCGCCAAATTGGACTGCGTCTCTGCTCCCGCGCCCAGCGCAATACTTTGTTTCCGCAAAAGCTCCGCCACTTCCGTTCTTCGCTCGCGCGGATAGTCCAGCTTCCGCGCCGTCCGCGTCACCACCTGCATCTTCGGCGGATGCGCGTAAAACGCCTTTACGCGCTCAAAATGATCGAGGTATTCGAGAAAGAGCTTCGGCTGATGCGGGAGCTGGCGGAACGCGAGGGCACGACAATCCATGAGCCCTTAGATGATACTCGCGGGAAAACGTCTCATCAATTCTGTTCGAATTGAGTTTGCATACAGTTCGAATCGCACGGATCAGGCCCTGGCGACGGCGGGCTCCAGAGTCACGATGAATTCGCTAAGACGCGTCTTTTGTTCAGGCTGCAGGGGGAGGAGCGGGAGGCGAGGAAGGCCGCCGCGGTAGCCGCGCAGGTCCATGACGTGCTTCAGGCCAGCAATGCCAAATTCGGAGGTGATGACTTTCGAAGCGCGCACCAAAACTGCCTGCAATGCGCGGGCTTTTTCGTGGTGACCCTGGCGAACCAATTCGAATAGAGCGACGCATTTCTCCGGGAGCGCGGACGCCAGTGCAAGGATGCATCCTCGTGCGCCAATCATAAGCGAAGGGTAAATGGTCGCGGCGGCGCCGACTAAAACCTGAAACGCCGGCGGCACGCCCGCGATCATTTCTCCTACGCGCTGCACATTTCCGGAGCTGTCTTTGATGCCGACGATGTTCGAATGCTCGGAGAGGGCAACGACCTCAGGTGATTCCAGTGCGATGCCGGTGAATTGCGGAACGGAATAGAGCAAAACAGGGATTGGAGATTCGTCCGCCACTCTGCGGTAATGCGCAATGAGGACTTCGGGCTTGTAAACCGGCTTGTAGTAATGCGGAGTCTTCACCAGTGCCGCGTGATAACCGAGTTCCGCGGCGCGCTTGGTTCGCTCGATGGTTTCCAGCGTCGATTCGGCGCCGGTTCCGGCAATCAGTTTCTTTCCCTTTCCGGCGGATTCCTTTACGGTGACGAGAATTCCCTCCATCTCTGCCTGGCGGAGCAGAACCGATTCTCCCGTCGAACCGAGCACGACGTAGCCCGCCAGGTCCGTTCCGTTGTAGCGCTGAATGTTGTGCTTGAGGTCCGGAAGCGAGACGGAACCGTCGTTTGCGTACGGCGTGGTAAGCGCCGGGAAAATTCCAGAAACGTCCACGGTTTAGTCTCCTGAAGCGGGCACGCTGGAAGCAGCGGCACGTCCTTTGTGCAAATCCTGAAGTGCGGCAACTTCCGTGCCCTGCTCGTGCAGCGCGTGAATCCCGCGCGCTGCGGCGTGCGCCGCCGCGAGCGTGGTAATGCACGGAATGTTGTAGCGGATCGCAGCGCGGCGAATGGATTTTTCGTCGTAAAACGATTCGCGACCGAGCGGCGTATTAATGACGAGATCGATCTTACCTGTTTTCACGAGATCGACGATGTTTGGGCGGCCTTCATTCACTTTGAAAACGGATTCCGCCTCGATGCCGGCGGCTTCCAGGGCTGCGGCCGTTCCGCGCGTGGCGAGCAGACGAAAACCGAGGGCAGTCAACTCTTTTCCAAGAGAGGCCAGGTGCCGCTTGTCGCGGTCATTCACGCTGAGGAACACCGTGCCCTTGCGAGGGAGGCGCTGCCCCGCGGCAAGCTGCGCTTTGGCAAATGCTTGTCCGTAGGACTTCGAGATGCCCATCACTTCGCCGGTCGAGCGCATTTCCGGGCCGAGAATCGTGTCCACACCGCGGAATTTGTTGAATGGAAAGACGGGCGACTTCACGGAATAGAATTCGTGCACGGCAATTTCCGCGACGCCGTTGTGCTGGACAACCTGGAGATTCATCGGGGCCAGCTTTTTACCCGCCATCAATCGCGCCGCTACTTTCGCCAGCGGCACTCCGGTGGCTTTGCTCACATATGGCACGGTCCGCGACGCACGCGGATTCACTTCCAAAACGTAGACGGTATCCCGCTGAATCGCATACTGAACATTCATCAGCCCGACGACCTTCAAGGCCAGCGCCAGCCGCTTGGTGTATTCACGAATGGTATCGAGAACAGCGGGCGTCAAGCTCACCGGAGGCAATACGCAGGACGAATCGCCGGAGTGCACGCCGGCCTCTTCGATGTGCTCCATGATGCCGCCAATGACCACATCGGTTCCATCGGCGAGGGCATCCACGTCCACTTCGGTGGCCTCTTCCAGGAACTGGTCAATGAGCACGGGCCGAGCCGGGCCCATCAGCGCGGCTTGCGCGACATATTCCTGCACCGTGTTCACGTCGTAGGCAATCACCATGGCGCGGCCGCCGAGGACATAACTCGGGCGCACCAGAACCGGCAGACCGATTTCGCCCGCAACGCGCGCGGCTTCTTCCGGCACCAGCGCGGTCCCATTGCGCGGCTGTGGAATTTTCAACTCTTCCAGCAAGCGGCCGAACCGGCGGCGGTCCTCGGCGAGATCAATCGATTCCGGGGCCGTGCCGATGATGGGCACACCGTTGCGTTTCAGTTCGAGCGCAAGATTCAGCGGAGTTTGCCCGCCAAATTGCACGATCACGCCCTGCGGTTTTTCGCGTTCGACGATGGCCAGGACGTCTTCGAGAGTGAGCGGTTCGAAATACAAGCGGTCGGAGGTGTCGTAATCCGTCGAGACCGTCTCCGGATTGCAGTTCACCATAATGGTTTCGAAACCGTCTTCGCGCAGCGCGAAAGCGGCGTGGCAGCAGCAATAATCAAACTCGATGCCCTGCCCGATGCGGTTGGGGCCACTGCCGAGAATCATGATCTTGAAGCGGGATTGCGGATCGGATTCGTCTTCGTCCTCGTAAGTGGAATAGAGGTACGGTGTGAAGGATTCGAATTCCGCGGCGCAGGTGTCCACGCGCTTGAAGACCGGAGCAACGCCGTAGCGCGCTCGTTGCAGGCGCACGGAAGCGGGGGTGGTGCGCCAGATTTGAGCGAGTTGTTCGTCGCTCGTCCCGTTGCGCTTCACTTCGCGCAGCAAATCTTTCGACGCGGTCTCCACGGTGACAGCTGCGGCGCGGCGGTTCATGGCCGTCAATTCCTCGATCTGCTGGATGAACCAGGGATCAATCTTCGTCAGATTGCAAATTTCCTGCGCGGGAAGGCCGCGCTCCATGGCCGTGAGCAGCCAATGAATGCGGTCCGGCCGGGGCGTAGCAAGCTTTTCGCGCAGCAGCGAATCCGGCGTTTCCGTTGGCGCGCGCCACGGCGAACTGGGCTCCAGCGAACGAATGCCTTTCTGCAAAGCTTCCTTGAAAGTCCGTCCGATGGCCATCACTTCGCCGACGGATTTCATTTGCGTGCCGAGAGTGCTGTCCGCGCCAGGAAACTTTTCGAATTGCCACTTCGGAATTTTCACGACGACGTAGTCGATCGTGGGCTCAAAGCACGCCGGGGTTTTCTTCGTAATGTCATTCGGAATTTCGTCCAGCGTCATGCCGACAGCGAGGCGCGCGGCAATCTTGGCAATCGGAAAACCCGTGGCCTTGCTGGCCAGCGCGGAGCTGCGCGAAACGCGCGGATTCATTTCGATGACGACCATGCGGCCGTTTTCCGGATTCACAGCGAACTGCACGTTCGAACCGCCCGTTTCCACGCCCACTTCGCGGATGATGGCCGCGGAAGCGTCGCGCATGCGCTGATATTCCTTGTCGGTCAGCGTCTGGGCGGGGGCCACGGTGATGGAATCGCCGGTGTGCACGCCCATGGGGTCGAAATTTTCGATGGTGCAAATGACCACGAAGTTGTCGCGGAAATCGCGCATCACTTCGAGCTCATATTCTTTCCAGCCGAGTACGGATTCTTCCACCAGCGCCTCGTGCACCGGGCTCATGTCCAAGGCATGCGCGATGGCTTCGCCAAATTCTTCCTTGTTGTAGGCAATGGAGCCGCCCGTGCCGCCCAGCGTGAACGACGGCCGGATGACGAGCGGAAAACCAAGTTGATCGCAGAGGCGCAAGGCGTCCTGCGCGTTGTTTACCAACGCGGACGCAGGAACTTCCAGGCCAATCTTGCGGCAGGCGTCCTTGAACCACAGGCGATCTTCCGCCACTTTGATGGCGCGGAGCGACGCGCCAATCATTTCCACTTTGTATTTTTCGAGGACGCCGCTCTCGGAAAGCTCAACAGCAAGGTTCAGCGCGGTTTGTCCGCCAACCGTCGGCAGCAGCGCATCCGGCTTTTCTTTGGCGATGATCTCCTCGATATACTCCTTGGTCAGCGGCTCGATATATGTGCGGTGCGCGAGTTCCGGGTCGGTCATGATGGTCGCCGGATTCGAATTCACCAGGATGACCTTGTAGCCTTCGGCGCGCAGCGCCTTGCATGCCTGGGCCCCCGAATAGTCAAACTCGCAGGCCTGCCCGATGACGATCGGCCCGGAGCCGATGATTAAGATTTTCTTGATGTCCTTGCGCTTCGGCATAGTCTCCCGTGAAACTCTCTAGCGCCGCGAACTGCCCGGCTGCGCAAATTCCTTCATCATGTCGGTGAACTGCGTGAACAGATAGTGCGAATCGTGCGGACCGGGCGAAGCTTCCGGGTGATATTGCACGGAAAACAGCGGCAACGATTTGTGGCGCATGCCTTCGTTGGTGTGGTCGTTCAAATTGATGTGGGTGACCTCCACTTTGCTCGACGGCAAGGAGTCCGGGTCCACGCAGAAGCCGTGATTCTGGGCAGTGATTTCGACTTGTTCGGTGAGCAGATTTTTCACGGGATGATTCGAACCGTGATGGCCAAATTTCAGCTTGAAGGTTTTGCCGCCGAGCGCCAGGCCGCACAACTGGTGCCCCAGGCAAATTCCAAACACAGGAACGTGACCGATGAGCTTCTGGATATTTTCCACGGCGTAATTGATGGGCTCCGGATCGCCGGGGCCGTTCGAAAGAAAGACTCCATCCGGCTTCATCTCGAGGACATCTTCGGCGGAGGTCTGCGCGGGGACGACATAGACTTCGCACTGGTGATCCACGAGCAGACGGAGAATGTTCTGCTTGATGCCGTAGTCGTAAGCGACAACACGATGTTTGCGCGTCTCGGCGTGAGCGTCGGATTCGCCCATCTGCTCGGACCAGGGAGAAACGGCAACCTCCACGGAACCTTTGTCCCAGCCGTAGGATTTGGCGCAAGTGACGCGGCTGGCGAGCTCCTGGCCCGCCATGCTGGGCAGTTGCTTGGCTTCGAACACCAACTGCTCCGCCGGCGTACCGTCGGTGGAAACGACGCCGCGAAGCGCACCGATATTGCGAATATGGCGGACGAGCGCGCGGGTATCAATGTCCCA
>Ga0066691_10000291_pt1 | contig 15886 bp, 14 predicted proteins | sample GraSoiAngelo_140_FD_66671 | JGI IMG/M metagenome (GOLD analysis project Ga0066691, IMG submission 66671) | Grasslands soil microbial communities from the Angelo Coastal Reserve, California, USA - 14_0929_12_30cm | ecosystem: Environmental > Terrestrial > Soil > Grasslands | place: USA... | reverse complement strand
GATCGTCACGCTAAGCTCTCAGGTCAATCGTGTGTTTCATACTTCGATGGAAGTGGGCGTGGAGGTCCACTCGGAGAACGTGCTTACGGGAGAGCGGAAGCATACGACGACAGCGTACGTGACGTTTGTGGCGATTGACGAGCACACGCGCAAGCCGAAGACGGTGGCGCCGCTGATCGTAAAGACTGCGGAGGAAAAGCGGCGATTTGAGGAAGCGGCGGAGCGGCGCAGGACGAGGTTAGAGCTTCGGTACGGCACAGATTCGACCAAATCGAAATCCAGCGGATGAGATTGCCCGCTTCACTTTTCGAGCGCCTCTCGCACTTCATCCGCGACTGCCAAGGCTTGTTCGACGCAAGAGCCGATGGCGGGCCCACGCAAGTAATTGCCCGCGAGCCAAATTCCAGGGTGCTTCCGCAGAAGTTTGGCGACGGCGGCCAGACGGTCGCTGTGGCCGAGGTTGTACTGCGGGAGGGCGCGAGGCCAAACGGTGACGTTGGAAAAGACGGGCTCGGCGGAAATGGAAAGGATGAGTGAGACTTCACCGTGGACGAGACTTGTGAGCGCTTCGGCGGGGAGACTTGCGACGGAGGGATCGGTGGCGCCGCCAACAAAACTTGTTAGAAGGGCGTGGCCCTGGGAAGCGCGGCCAGGGAAGAGAGAAGAATTCCAGACCGCGCCGAGAACGCGGAGGCCGGAAGAGCGAGGCACGAGAAAACCGAATCCTTCGAGAGAATGACCGATGGCGCTGATGCGATATCCGAGAGAGACGACGGCGACGGGAGCGTAGTCCATGAGAGCGAGGAGCGATTCGAATGACGGGTCGAGAGGAGAGAGTAACTTTGCCGAGACGCTTGTGGGCGCGGCAAGAATCAAAGACTTCGTGGAAATAGACTCCGAGGCACCATGGGCTTCGAATTGCACGCTAAACGAACCGTCATTCTGCGCGGAGATTCTTGTGATGCTTGCCCCCGTGTGCAGAGAGGGGCCGAGGATGTTCGAAAGTGCGCGTATGAGAATTTCATTGCCATTGCGGAAAGCCAGGAGTGTAGGGCGCTCGCGGGGATTTGTTTTTGTTTTTGGGGCACGCAACGTGCCCCGGATGATGCTGCCCGCAGATTTTTCGGCTTCGTGGAGGGACGGGAAAGCACTGCGCAGACTGAGACGCTCCGGATCGCCCGCGTACACGCCGGAAACGAAGGGACCCACCAGGTGATCGAGAAGCTGCGGAGAAAATTTTCTGCGGACAAAGGCGGCGACCGATTCGTCAGCATCAGGAGGAACACTTTTTCCGACGAGATCGCGAAGCAAAGCCCACTTGGTGGAAGCATCGATCAGCGAGCTAGTGAAAAAAGCAGGCGGACTCAGAGGAACGGGCCGAAGCACGCCGTCCACGAGGACGTAGCGAGGCGCGCGGGCGGGAGCCAGGACGACTTGATCGGAAATACCGAGATCCTGGAAGAGCGCCCGGAGCGGGGCGGTGCCGTTAAAGCTCTGCGGACCGAGTTCGAGGAGGAAGCCGTCGCGCGTGATGGATTGAATGACTCCGCCGGGACGGGGCGAGGCTTCGAAGAGATGCGCATCCAGGCCGGCTTTGCGGAGTGCGTAGGCGCAGACGAGGCCGGAAATTCCTCCGCCGACCACCAGTGCTTGGACGCGGGGCGTCACGGCGTTCTTCCGGTCATCGATAGCTCAGAGAGTTTTTGAAAAAAGCGGTTTGGCAATGAGCTGCTGCTTTTCAAGATAGGGATCGAAAATCATCGCCAGATTGCGGATGAAGATCCGGCCAAGCCAGGTGGCGCGAATCTGACCTTGATCCAGGAGGACGAGGCCATCCTGGCGGAAAGGTTCAAGACGGCGCAGCTCTTCTTCAAAATATTTGTCGAAGTCGATGCCGAACTCGCGAGAAATCTCGTCCTTCACTACGACGGTATGGCAGAGGAGGCGGTTGATGACGGCACGGCGTAGGCGGTCTTCGTTGGAAAGGTGATAGCCGCGCATGGTGGCGATGCCGCGGGCGTTGACGGCTTTTTCCCAGGAGGGGATGTCGCGATGGTTTTGCGCGTAAGCGTTTTGAAAGCCGCTGATGGCGGTGATGCCCATGCCATAGAGGTCCGCGCCGGCTTTGGTGGTGTAGCCCTGAAAATTGCGATGCAGCGTGCGGTTCTGCTGGGAGAGGGCGAGCTCGTCGCCGGGTTTGGCGAAATGATCCATGCCGATGTAAAGGTATCCCGCTTCCAGGAACTTGAGGAGTCCGATGCGGAAGATTGCGAATTTTTCCATGCCTTCGGGGAGATGCGCGGCGAAGGAGCCTTGCTGTTTTTTCAGCCAGGGAACGTGAGCATAGCTGAAGAGGGCGACACGATCGGGAGTGAGTTCGAGGATTTGATCCACGGTGTGCGCGAAGCGGTCTGGCGTTTGATAGGGCAGGCCATAGATGAGGTCGACGTTGATGCTATCAAAACCAAGATCGCGCGCGGCGAAGAGCAGGTCGCGCGTCATTTCGAACGGCTGAATACGGTGGATCGCTTTCTGCACGTCGGCGTGAAAATCCTGGATGCCCATGCTGAGGCGATTGAAGCCGAGTTTGCGGAGAGTTTCCAAGTGCTCGCGCGAGGTGACGCGAGGGTCAATCTCGATGCCGATTTCCGCGTCTGGTGCGAAATGGAAATGCTCGCGCGTGAAACCGAAGAGATCCTCGATTTGCGGGGGCGTCAGGTAGGTGGGCGTGCCGCCGCCCCAATGGAATTGCACGACGGGACGGTCCTTCGAAACGCTGCGGCTGACGCGCTCCGCCTCGCGCTTTAAGATTCCGAGGTACGGCGGCGAGACTGCTTTGTTCTTCTCGATGACGACGTTGCACGCGCAAAAAAGGCAGAGGCTTTCGCAGAACGGGATGTGCATGTAGAGAGAAACCGGCGTTTTCGCGCGTTCCGCTTCTTCATGCACTTTTACGAGATCATCAGGGCCGAAAGCGTCATTCCAAACGGGCGCGGTGGGGTAGCTGGTGTAGCGGGGGCCGGGGCGATTGTATTTGGCGAGGAATTCCTCTCCGACGCGCAGCTCTTCGCGCATTTTCTGCAGGCTTGGATGAGCGGGAGTCATCGGGGAGATTCCTTAGCGTGCCTGCGCGGCGGGCCGCGCATCTTGAAAGAGCATCTGCTGGCCGGTTTCAATGAAGAGCTTGGCATTCTCAACGGGTGTGTTCTGTAAAATGCCGTGGCCGAGATTGAGAATGTGGCCTTGCCCTCCAAGAGAACTGATGGTGTCCTGCGCGACGGCGCGAATTTTTTCCGCCGGGCCAAGCAATACCGCCGGGTCCACGTTGCCTTGCAAAGCGATTTTCGAGCCTAAAGACTTGCGAATCTCCGACAGATCCACGCGCCAATCCACGCTCAAAACGCTTGCGCCGGATTGAGCGACCGCAGGGAGCAAATGGTGGGATGCCTTCGTGTAATAAATGACAGGCACGGAGTTGCCAAGGCCGGAAATGAGTTCCTGGACGGCCGGAAGCGCGAAGCGGTTGTAGTCGTCAAGATCAAGCTCGCCGCACCAGGTATCGAACAATTGAACGGCGGCGGCGCCGGCAGAGATCTGGGCTTTGAGATAGGGAATCGTTGCTTGTCCAATGCGATGAAGCAAATCGCGGAAGGTCTTCGGCTCGTGGTAGAAGAAGCTTTTCGCCGTCGCGAAGCCTTCTTTAGATTTGCCTTCCACCATGTAACAGGCGAGAGTCCACGGTGCGGCTGCGAAACCTAGGACCGGGACTTCCGGCCCCACCGTTTTGACAATGCGGCGAATAGCCTCAGGAAGGAAGCCGGTTTCGGCCTCGGGATCGAAGTGCCTGAGCTTCTCGACATCGGCGCGGGAACGCACGGGATTTGGCAAGTTTGGACCGGCGTCGCCGAGTTCGAGGGTCAAGCCCATGGCCTCGGCGGGAATGAGAATGTCTGAAAACACGATCACGGCATCGACGCCCAGCCTGCGAAAAGGCTGAAGGGAGACTTCCACGGCGAGATCCGGTGTCTTGCAAACTTCCAGAAATGTGTGCTTTGCACGGATTTCGCGGTATTCGGGGAGATAGCGTCCAGCCTGGCGCATCATCCAGACGGGCAGGCGCGGAGTTGCCTGGCCGCCGCAAGCGCGAAGAAACAAGTCCTTCTGGTTGATAGATGCGGATGTTTCAGTCATGTTCCGCCGGAGGGAGTAAGGATAACAAATCCCGGCTGTTCCTGCTGAAACGGGCTCGTCGGGGGCCCTCTGACGATGCTTGTACCTTCCCGTGTGGGCTATACTCGAAGAGGGATCATCACTATTTTTCGCGCTACGGAAAGGTTGAGACCCTTTCGCGGAAACGAGCATGAACCGAATCGCACTCATTTTGACGGCGGCCGCCTATTTGCTGAGTTTCGGCTGCTACATGCGTTTTTTGAACACGGGCCGCGAGCTCATTGGGCGGTTGGGAACTCTGTTCCTCGCGTTGGGGTTGGTGGCGCACGATTTCGCGCTTCTAGAGAGGTCGCGTGGACTGCATACTGTGCCGTATCACGATTTGTATGGATCGATGTCGCTGTTCGGATGGTTGCTGGCGCTGACGTACCTGGGACTGGAGCTGTATCACAGACAGCGCTCCGTGGGAGCTTTCGTCCTGCCGTTCATCTTGGTGTTCTTTCTCGCGGCGCACCTTGCGCCGGCGGACCGGCTGCCGCAACCGGATTTGCGGGGAGCCGTTTTCGCGTTTCATGTGACCTTGAGCATTCTGGCGTACGCGGCGTTCGCTCTCTCGTTTGTACTCAGCCTGATTTTCCTGGGAGAGGAGAGGCTCCTGCGCAAGCACGAACTCGGGAACATGGTCTGGCGACTGCCGCCGCTGGAGCTACTGGAGCGCATGAGCCAGTCCAGCGTGCTGGTGGGACTTGTTTCGATCGCGATCGGGACGGCACTGGGATTCGTCTCGGTGGACCGGCTCATGGGCCAATATTGGTTTTACGATCCGAAGTATGTGGTCACGCTGTTCGTGCTCTTGCTGTACGCGCTCTATTTCCGGCTTGCGCGAACCGCGACATGGCGGGGGGCGCGCGCTTCGAAGCTGTGCATTTTCAATTTCGTTGTGGTGGTGCTGAGTTTTACGGTGGTGAATTTGTATTTGTCGCACAGCCACCGTTATTTTTAGGAGTGATCAAACCGCGGCATGGAAATCGTTCTCGTCGGATTGAATCACCGGACGGCGCCCGTAGAGGTGCGCGAGAAGGTGTCCTTCAGCGCCGAGCAGGCGCGCCGCGCGGCGGATGAGCTGCGCTCCCGCGGAATCCTGGAAGAGACGCTGGTGCTCTCGACCTGCAATCGCAGTGAAGTGTACGGCGTGCCACCGGAGTCTTCACACGAATGCGCCCCGGGGCTGTCTTCCTTTTTGAGCGAGTTCCACGCGGTGCGGCCGGAAGCGCTCAGCGGATCGCTCTATCATCACTATGACCGGGAAGCTGTGCGGCATCTCTTCCGAGTTTCGGCGGGACTCGACTCGATGCTGCTTGGCGAGGCGGAAATCCTGGGCCAGGTGCGGGAGGCATACCGCTTTGCGCACGAACAGGGAGCTACCGGCCCGGTGCTGAACCGGATGTTTCAAGGTGCGCTGGAAGTAGGGAAGCGCGTGCGGACGGAAACGGATTTGGGGACGAGGCCCATGTCCGTGGCGTCCGCGGGAGTGAAGCTGGCGGAGCGGATTTTCGGCAAACTGGAGGAGCGCAGTGCGCTGGTGCTGGGAGCGGGCGCGATCAGCGAGCAGGTCATAGCGCAACTCCGAGGCCGGGGCATCGCGAATCTTTTCCTGATGAACCGTTCGCGCGACCGCGCGGAAGAACTTGCGCGGCAGTACGGAGGGAAGGTGGCCGGGTGGGGAGAGTGGGAGACGGCATTGCGAGCGCCGGACGTGGTGGTGTCATCGGTGGCCACGGAAGAGCCCATTCTTGGTCTGGAAGTCGTAGAACGAGCGATGGAAGCGCGGAAAAATCGCGCGCTGTTCCTGATGGATCTGGGGATGCCGAGAAACATCGATGCGGGCGTAGCAAAACTGTACAACGTGTATGTCTACAACATGGATGATCTCAGCGACATCGTGCAGCAAAACCGCCAGGCCCGCGAAAACGAGATTCCCCGCGCTGAGAATATTGTCGAGGCGCACGTTGGAAAATTTCTCTCGTGGCAGGCGAGTGTCGAGCTAGTGAGCCTTGTGGATGAGCTGCGCGCCAGAGTGCAGGAGGAGCGCAACGCGTTCGTCAAGGCGCGAATGGATTCGATGGCGCACCTGAGCGAGCCGGACCGGTTGCGAATGGAAGGCTTGATGGATGAGTTGCTGGAGAAGCTGCTGCTCGAGCCGGCGCGGAAATTGCGGGGGGAGAAGGAGCTTCGCCGGAAAATTCAGAACGTGGAAGCACTGCGCGACTTGTTTCTTTCCAAGCGGGACAAACCGTGAGGATACTGCGAATCGGCACACGCGGCAGCCTGCTGGCCAAATGGCAGGCGGAATCCATTCGCAAGCGGGTGTTTGCGGCGGCGGGGGTGGAAGCGGAAATTGTTATTATCAAGACCGCGGGCGACAGAATGCAGCAAGCACCGCTTACGCAGATCGGCGGCAAAGGAATTTTCATCAAGGAGTTGGAAGAGGCGCTGCTGGAGGAATCCATCGACCTGGCGGTGCACAGCGTGAAAGATATTCCCACGGATACGCCTTCGAGGCTGATGTTTCCGGCGGTGTGCCGGCGGGACGACGTGCGGGATTGCCTGGTTGGCTCGACGCTTGCAAGTCTCCGGCAAGGGGCGCGTGTGGGGACGAGCAGTCTGCGGCGCCAGGCACAAGTTTTGCATATTCGGCCGGATCTCGATTTTCGTGACCTTCGAAGAAACGTAGATACGCGGTTGCGGAAGGTGGAAAGCGGAGAATATGACGCGATCCTGCTGGCCAAAGCAGGGTTGGATCGTCTCGGCGTGAGCCAGCGGATTTCGGAAATCCTTTCGCCCGACGTTTGCATGCCGGCAGTGGGTCAAGGTGCCATTGCAGTGGAATGCCGGCTAAAGGATACGGAGACGGCCGACATTTTGGCACCGCTGGACGACGCGGAAACGCGAACCGCGATCATTGCCGAGCGCGCGCTGTTGGCAGCGCTGCAAGGCGGATGCCAGGTGCCGCTGGGGGCGTGGGCGCGTATCGAACGCGGCGAGCTGGTGCTCGAAGCATGTGTCAGTTCCGTGGATGGAGTGCAGTATGTGAAACAGCGTGCCACGGCACCGCCGGACCAGGCGGCAGCGCTCGGGGAACACATGGCGCGACTGCTGATTGAAGCAGGTGCGCAATCCATCCTGGAAGAAGTGAGCCGGCAGCGTGGCTGAAATCGCACGATCTTCTCTGGCCGGGAAGCGGATTGTCATCACACGGGCCGCGCCGCAAAGCGAAGCGCTTGCCAAGGTACTCGCGGAACTAGGCGCGATTCCGGTAGTCCTTCCGCTGGTGGAATTCGGCGAACCCGAGGATTTTGGTTCGCTTGATGCCGCGATCGCAAATTTGGAACGATTTGACTGGATCATTTTTACGAGCGGTCAGGCAGTGCGGGCGTTTGTGGCGCGCAGCATGGATCTTGGGGCTTCGCTGCATCCTGCGGGGAGCAAGTTACGAATTGCAGCAGTGGGCCCAGTGAGCGCGGAAGCAGTCCGGCAAACGGGGCTACTCGTGGAATACGTCGCCAGGACGCACAGCGGCGTTGGGTTGGCGAACGAATTGGGAGAACGGTTGCGAGGCTGCAGAGTGCTCCTGCCACGGAGTGATCGGGCCAATCCGGATTTGCCCGCAGCGCTGAAGACGCACGGCGCGCAGGTCACGGAAGCGGTTGCGTATCGAACGCTGCAGCCGGGCGAAGTGGACCGGCAGAAATTAGGCAGAATCTCCACAGGCGAAGCGGATGCGGTCCTATTTTTCAGTCCTTCGGCGGTTCAGAGTTTTGCGGAGTTAGTGGGCGCAGAACATTTTTTTGGATTGCAGAACGGCTTGGCGATCACGGCTGTTGGACCTGTAACGGCCGAAGCTTTGCGTAAATCCAAGGTTGAACGCATAGTTGTGGCGGCAGACACGACGAGCGAGGCTGTAGTGCAAGCATTGGAGAACCATTTTGCGATGCGGTAAGGTCGCACCCTGCAGGAGCGAACCGAGGATGAGCTATCCCACACACCGGCCGCGACGTCTGCGCCGCAACGTAGCGCTGCGGAGTCTGGTCCGCGAAACGCGCTTGACTACGGCCAGTCTCATTTACCCAATGTTTGTTTGTCCAGGAACGAAGGTGCGGCAAGAAGTCAGCTCGATGCCGGGGGTTTATCAGCAGTCGGTCGATCAGATTATGGAAGAGGCCCGCGAGGTGGAATCTCTGGGGATTTCCGGAATTATTCTATTCGGATTGCCGGAAAACAAAGATCCACGAGGATTGAGTTCGCTCCACGCGCAAGGAGTGGTCCAGCGGGCCATCGAGGCAATTCGCAAGGCCAAGTTGAAACTGCTGGTCATTACGGATGTCTGCTTATGCGAATACACGGACCATGGGCACTGCGGCATCGTGGAAGATGGAGAAGTCGCGAACGATGCGACGCTGGAGATTCTTGCGCAGCAAGCGTTTTCACACGCGCGAGCAGGGGCGGATATCGTTGCGCCCTCAGACATGATGGATGGCCGCGTGGCGGCGATCCGCAAGATGCTCGATGCAAACAAATTTGAAAACATCGCGATTCTCTCGTACGCGGCGAAGTATTGCTCCGGTTTCTACGGACCCTTCCGGGAGGCGGCGCAATCTGCTCCGCAGTTTGGCGATCGGCGCAGCTACCAGATGGATCCGGCCAACGCACGCGAAGCTTTGAAGGAAGTGAAACTGGATCTGGAAGAAGGCGCGGACATGGTGATGGTGAAACCGGCGCTAGCCTATCTGGATGTGATTCGCAGGGTGCGCGATCAATTCGATGTTCCGGTGGCTGCATACAATGTGAGCGGAGAATACTCCATGGTGAAAGCCGCTGCGCAAAACGGCTGGCTGGATGAGAAGCGCGTGGTGCTGGAAATACTTACCGGAATTCAGCGCGCGGGAGCGGATATCCTGCTGACGTACCACGCCAAGGACGTCGCTCGCTGGCTGAAGCCGTGATCGTTGGATCGGGAAAAGCATGAGTGCAACGCAAGCCAAGTTGAAGCGCGAGCGCAAGCGTTCGCGGGAGATTTTTGAGCGCGCCGAAAAAGTGCTGGTCGGTGGGGTGAACAGTCCTGTGCGGGCGTTCCGCGCGGTTGGCGGGGAGCCGCTGATCATTGAGCGGGGAAACGGGGCGAATCTCTACGACGCGGACGGGAACGAGCTGCTGGATTACGTGTGCTCCTGGGGAGCGATGATCCTGGGGCACGCAAACCCGGCCATCAGCGAAGCGATCGCGGAGCAGGCGCGGCGAGGCACGAGTTTCGGCGTGACGACGGAATTGGAATTGGAACTTGCCGAGCTGATTATTAAGGCAATTCCGTTCATCGAGAAAATACGATTCGTCTCGAGCGGGACGGAAGCGACCATGAGCGCGGTGCGGCTCGCGCGCGGCGTCACCAAGCGCGACTTCATTTTGAAATTCGAAGGCTGCTACCACGGCCATGCGGACAGTTTCCTATCGCAGGCCGGTTCGGGATTAGCCACTCTTGGAATCGCCGAGTGCCCGGGCGTGCCGCAGGCACTCGCGGCTTTGACATTGAATGTGCCCTACAACGATCTAGGCGGCGTCGAGAATGCCTTCGCTCAGCACAAGGGCAAAGTTGCCGCCGTCATCGTCGAGCCTATCGCTGCAAATATGGGCGTCGTTCCTCCGGCGACGGATTTTCTGAAGGGATTGCGCGAGATTACGCGCCGCAACGGCTCGCTCCTGATCGTCGATGAAGTGATTACGGGCTTCCGGCTGCACAATGGCTCCGTCCAGGATCTGCTGGGGATTGAAGCGGACCTCACGACGCTGGGTAAAATTATCGGCGGAGGAGTGCCGGTGGCCGCCTATGGCGGACGCGCCGAGCTGATGGACAACGTCGCTCCCCTTGGACCCGTGTATCAGGCTGGAACTCTCGCAGGGAATCCGTTGGCGATGCGAGCAGGCATTGCGGCGCTCGAACAACTGAGCAAACCTGATCTATATGACGAAATGACTCAGTTGGCGCGGCGGCTGGTGTTTGGACTTCGCTCGGAACTGGCGGACGCCGGGATTGCTGCTCAAGTCAATGCGATCGGATCGCTCGCCACGATCTTCTTTACTGCGGGGCCCGTCAGGAACTACACGGATGCCAAGCGCTCGGATACGAAGCGCTGCGCCCGATTTTTCCGCGAAATGCTGGATCGAGGCATCTTCCTGGCGCCGTCGCAATTCGAGGCTACTTTTATCTCCGCGGCTCACACTTCCGCGGATATCGACCGCACGCTGGCCGCAGCACACGAATCGCTGCAAGCCATTTCAGCTGATTCTGCGGTTTGATCTGACGGAAGGAGAGCAGAGGAATGAGCGAGGGTATCGAACTTCCGGAGGTTCATCACGGTGGGGAGGAAGGGCCGCTGATCCTACCCGTGTCAATCACGATTTCTATCATGGCGGTCCTTGTGGCGTCAGTTGCCTTGTTAGGCCATCGCACGCATACGGAAGAGTTACTCCGTCAGAGTCAGGCCTCCGACCGGTGGGCGCAATATCAAGCCAAGAGCGTGCGGCTGCACGAGACGCAGGGATTCTTCGATGTAGTGAATATCGTCGCGTCGCTGGATAAGGAAAGAGGCGCTGCGCTGCGCGAAAAGTATGCTAAGGAAGTCGACCACTACCAGAGCGACAAGGAAGATATCAGCAAAGAAGCGAAAGACCTGGAAGCCGAGCGCGATCTGGCTGGGCGCAAGGCGGACCGTTTTGACGGGGGCGAAGCCTTCCTGGAGATCGGCTTGGTGATCTGCTCCATCACGCTTCTGACGAAACGCAGGCTATTCTGGTTTGGCGGCATGCTCGTCGGCGCTCTCGGTGTTGCCCTTGCGCTGACGGGTTTCTTCCTGCATTGAGCTAAGCACGAGCAGGAGGTTGAGATTCCCGGAGCGTCGCAATTTCCTTCGTCAGAAGATCCAACCGATCGAGAAGTTCCTTGTGGCGCACGTCTTCCGTGCCCGGCTTTTTCCCGACAAACGTGAGCGTGCCGCCGGGCTCGAGAATGCACTGGTTGACTTCTGAGAGCGATTCGAATCCCTGCTTCCTCGCCGCGGCTTCGAGCTGTGGGAGGGTAATGAACTCGCTCTTCAGATGCTGAGTGCGCACCTTACCATTCTCGATCAAAGACTCAGCCTTGCCTTCAACAAGCTGGTCAAGTTTCTTATGGCCATACAGGAAACGAACAACCAGGTAGTTCGTGACGAGCAGGGAAATTGCTCCGACGATTCCTCCAAGCACACTGTTGTCTTCTCCGATGATGGCGTTCTGTACGGTATTCGATAGTGTCAGCAGGACAACCAGGTCAAAGGGGTTGAGCTGAACCAGCTCGCGCTTCCCGAAAAGCCTCAAGCTCACCACCAAAAACGCATAGACGAAGATCGGCCGAAGGATTTTCTCCAAGAAGGGAAGTCCCATGACAAACATGTCTCTCCAGATGTCGTGCATTGCAGAATCACCTCCTGATTTTTCCGCGTGTGCTGCCGTTATCCTAGGACCGGAGCAGCGCAGCACGGGGCAATTGAACTAAATGGTACCCGATACGAAGGACATTCCTGTCCCTTCGTACAGTCATCGTTTCGCGGCACAACTGAAGGCAGCCGCTCCCAATCCAGCAAGCCTTTCGTATCATTGAAACATTAGCTTTCCCTCAGTTCCAAGGGCTCGACGTAGAACGATCCTGTTCGGCGGAGGACGCAGGTCTCACCTTGCCCGCGGTGCTCGAAGCCGCAGGCCGGTTTTGCGAGCGACGACTATATGGCACATCGAGTATCTTTCCTGTCAGGCGCGCCCGTCGGTCCGGAGCAACTTCCCGCGCTGCTAGATTCTATTCATGAGCTCATCACAATTTTAAGCTCGGACGGGCTGATCCAATTCGCAAGCCCGGGATTTACCCGCATTCTGGGACACCGAACCGAAGACCTTGTTGGAAGACCGTTCACTTCCTTGACTCACGCGAACGATACCGCTGGTGCCGGCCAGTGTGTCCGGGAAATTGCCGTTAGCGGAGGTGGGGCGTTCAGTTTTCGTTGCCGGCTGCAGAGCAAGGATGGCAGCTGGCGCTGGTTCGACACTTCAGCGACAGATCACACAAGCAATCCCGTCATTGAGGGGATCATTCTCAGCTGCCGGGACGTGACCGATCTGCAACGCATGGAAGCCGAGCGCCAAGTCATCTCCGAAGTTGTGCATGCCCTCAACGAAACGGCAAACCTGGACGAGTTGCTCGCCGGCATCCACAAAGCGCTGAAAAAGGTTTTGTACGCGGAGAATTGTTTTGTCGCGCTTCACAATCCCGAGACGGATACGTTTTCGTTTCCGTTTTTTGCGGATCAAGTGGACGTTGCGCCTCCCCCGCAGAAAGTAGGCCGCAGTTGCACAGCTTTCGTTTTCCGTACGGGTTCGGCGATGTTGATTCCGCAAAGCGAGTTTGACCGGCTTGCGGCGCAAGGAAAAGTCGAGCTCGTCGGCTCACCGTCCCCCGCATGGCTTGGCGTCCCGCTCAAGACGCCGAAGGCCACGATCGGCGTGCTCGTGGTTCAGCACTACGAAAACGAAAACGCATACGACACCCGGGATATGGAATTCCTGAGTTCGGTTGGCGGGCATATCGCTCTTGCAATCGAACGCCGCCGTGCCGAGGACGCTCTCCGCAAAAATGAAGAAATGTTTCGCCTGCTGTTCAGCAATAATCCGCTTCCTACGTGGGTGCTCGACCGAGAGACGCTGCGCTTTTTGGAAGTGAACGACGCTGCCGTACAGCAGTACGGGTATTCACGCGATGAATTCAGGAACATGAGTCTCCTCGACGTGGACCAGGGGGAAGAAAAGGAAAAGCGGATCGAACATTTCCGGCAGTGGGGCGGAGGCGGGCGCTATCACGGTAATTGGAAGCACCGGAAGAAGGACGGTAAAATCCTCGAGGTCGAGAGCGTTTCCCACGAATTGAACTACGCGGGGCAGCGCGTACGCCTGGTCGTGGCGCAGGACATAAGTGCGCGGCATCTGCTCGAACAGCAATTTCGCCAGGCACAAAAAATGGAAGCGGTCGGCCGTTTGGCCGGTGGAGTGGCGCACGATTTCAATAATCTCCTCATGGTGATTAAGGGGCACACCGAGCTGCTGCGCAATGCGATATCGCCCACGGATCAGTTTTCGAAGAAAATCGAGCAAATCGAGCGCGCTGCCGATCGTGCCACCTCTCTGACCCGCCAGCTTCTCGCGTTCAGCCGCATGCAAGTCCTGCAGCCGCGCGTAATGAATCTCAACGAAGTTGTGGAGGACATGGGCCGTCTGCTTCCTCGCTTGATCGGTGAAGACATCGACCTTGAGATCCGTACAGCCAAAAACCTCGGTGCCATCAAAGCCGACGCCAGCCAGATGGAACAAGTCATCATGAATTTGGTCGTGAATGCCCGCGATGCGATGCCAAACGGCGGCCGGCTTCTGATCGAGACTTCGAACGAAGACCTGGACAGTGCCTACAACGCCGTGCATCCGGTTGTCCGGCAAGGAAGTTACATTCTTCTCGCGGTTTCCGACAACGGCACGGGAATGGATGCAGAGACACAAGCGCACATTTTTGAGCCTTTCTTCACCACGAAACCGCAGGGGAAAGGCACCGGCCTCGGCTTGGCCACGGTTTATGGCGTCGTTAAGCAGAGCGGCGGATTTGTCTGGGTCTACAGCGAATTGGGCAAGGGGACCTCGTTCAAGATTTATCTGCCACGCGTGGACCAGCCAGTGGTCAAAAGCGGATTAACCCAGTTTGTTTCGGATGTTCCGCGAGGGACGGAAACCATCTTGCTTGCCGAGGATGAACAGGACGTCCGTGAAGTTGCGAAGGAATTTCTGGAATCGGGCGGCTACACCGTCATTGAGGCGCGCGACGGCGCGGAAGCGCTCCAGCTCGAAGAAACGCATGAAGGCGCGATCGGGCTACTCATCACGGACATGGTCATGCCCGGCATGAACGGCCAGGAATTGGCGGGACGCCTGCAGCAGAAACGCGCGGGACTGCAGACGCTATACATGTCCGGCTATAGCGAACGCGCCGCCGCAGAATCGGCTCAGGGGGATTCTTCCATCCGCTTGCTGACAAAGCCCTTCAGCCGTTCCGCGCTGCTCCGCACTGTGTACGAAATTCTGAATCCGGCCTGAACGATTCCCCTGGACTTGGCGTGCAATTCTTTCGATTTCCTAGCGAATCTTCGGATGTCTCTTGTGCCAGTCGGTATGCTGCTGGAAAGCGCGCCCAGCCTGAATGACCGCGAAATCGTCTCCCGCTCTTGCGACAAATTGCAAGCCGGCGGGGAGATTTTTATCAGTGAATCCACATGGTACAGACAACGCAGGAAGGCCGCAGAGGTTGCCGATCCCGCCCAGGGGGTCTGGAAAGACGAGATCGGTTTCCAGATTCAAATTCAGCGGTGTCGCTGCGACGGGCTGCGATGCAGTTGCCAGCACGTCGAAGGAATCAAACAGAGTCTCCATCTTCGTTTGCAGGATTTCTCTCACCTTTAAGGCTTGCAAGTAGTCCGCAGCGGAATACTGTTCGTTGACGTAGCCGGCAATCTGCCCTAGAGGGTCTGTCAATTCGCTGACCCGGCCCGAACGAATTAACGAACGGAAAGATGCCGCGCCTTCCGCGGCAATGACGATATTTCCAGCCTCTTCCCAGGGACCGGCAGGCAGAGACGCATCTTTCACGCTCGAAAATGTCTTGCGGAGGACCCTGACCGCAGCTTCCACGGGCTTCGCAATACCGGGATCGAGCGACTTCCACGCATTCTTGAGCCAGCCGATTCGTAATGGACGAGAACGCAACTCTAAGGATGCCGAATACGTAAATGCGGCTCGATCGATTGGCAGCGTGCCGCGGTCTCGCGCGTCATGCCCTGCGATCGCGGCGAAGATGCGGGCGCAATCATCCGCTGAACGTGCCAGAGGTCCGATCTTGTCCATCGAAGGAGAGAGTGCCATGGCTCCGTAACGGCTGACGCGCCCATACGTCGGCCGCAATCCGCTGACGCCGCAGAACGCCGACGGGCAAATGATGGAGCCCCACGTTTCCGTGCCGATGGCGAATGCCGCGAGCCCCGCAGCGACGATCGCGCCCGAACCGGACGATGATCCGCACGTCCAGCAGGTGGGGTCCCATGGATTCTTGGCTTCGCCTTGCAAGGATGCCGACGCAAAGCGGTATCCCATTCCGCCAGCCAGCTCGATCATCGCCGCCTTGCCGATCATCACAGCACCCACGCGGTTGAGATGGTCAATGAGGGTAGAGTTGTAGTTGAAAGCCTGGTTGGCGTAGGGCTTCGCGCCCCAGGTGGTCGGAAGGCCTTTTACCGAAAGCAGGTCTTTCACGGCATAAGGGATGCCATGAAGCGGGCCGCGATAGTGGCCGCGTTGAATCTCTTTTTCCGCCGCCTTTGCCTGCGTGAGCGCGATCTCCGGAGTCAGCCGCGCATAGGCATTGAAGCGCGGGCCCAACTTCTGGCTGCGGTCCAGATAGGCCTGAGTCAATTCCACGGGGGAAAGTTTCTTGGATTCGATGCGTCTAGCAAGTTCGCTAACAGTGAGATAGAAGAGTTCTTCCCCGGGCATTCGTCTCGCTCCTCAGGAATTCTTTGGTGCAGCCGTTGGTTTACGCGGAGCA
>Ga0066691_10000290_pt1 | contig 15911 bp, 17 predicted proteins | sample GraSoiAngelo_140_FD_66671 | JGI IMG/M metagenome (GOLD analysis project Ga0066691, IMG submission 66671) | Grasslands soil microbial communities from the Angelo Coastal Reserve, California, USA - 14_0929_12_30cm | ecosystem: Environmental > Terrestrial > Soil > Grasslands | place: USA... | reverse complement strand
CACGGGAGTCGTGCCATTCTGCCCGCGGCTGTCGTCCAATTCCTTCTTCATCTCCGCCACGTGGATCAAGATTGGCGCGTTGTACTTTCTCGCCAGGGCCGCGGCATCCTGGAGCGTTTTTTGCGAGCAGGTGTAGATCGAGTGCGGCGCAGGAGCGGGGTGAATGAGCGGATCGTTCTGCCATTTCTTTAGAAATTTTTCCGTGTATTCGAGCATCGCGGCATTACTCTTGTTGTCCGGCGCAGGAAAATCGATGAACGTTTCGCCCAGCACACCACGCATTCCCGCGGCCTTGGTTTCTTCGGCGACGGCATCTTCGAAGTAGTACATATCGGCGAAGGTGGTCACGCCCGCGCGAATCTGCTCCGCGGCGGCGAGCCGCGTGCCCCAACGCACAAATTCTTCGGTGACGTTTTTCGCTTCCGCCGGGAAAATGTATTTTCGCAACCATTCATCCAGCGTCACGTCATCGTGCAGCCCGCGAAAGAGAGTCATCGGAACATGTGTGTGCCCATTGATGAATCCGGGCAGCACCAATTTCCCCTTGGCGTTGATGGTTTGCGGCGCGGCGTACTTGCTCTCGATCTCCGCGCGCGGCCCCAGTGCAAGAATCGCATCGCCCTTTACCACGACGGCGCCGTCTTCCACGATGCGGCGTTGGCCGTCCATCGTGACGATGGTTCCGCCACTGACGAGCAGATCCACTTTTTCCTTCTTCGCCGTTTGCGCGTGGAGGCCAGCGGAAAATAGAAAATGGAAAACGGAAACTAGAGCAACGGCCTGCCACGAATGGGACTTGCGCATCCAATTTCGATTTTCCATTTTCACTTTTCCTTTTTCTTACAGATTGGAGGAATCAAACGGTTTCGGAAACAACTCGCGCATGGGGATGATTTCGGTTTTGCCCTTCAAATTCGCGAGGATCACCGGTACGTCGCCGCAAAATTCCCAGATCAACTGGCGGCAGGCACCGCAGGGCGGCGTAAGCGTATCCGTGTCCGTCACCACGGCGATGGCGTCGAAGCCGCGCTCTCCTTCGCTGATCGCTTTGAAAATGGCGATGCGTTCAGCGCAAACGGTGAGGCCGTACGTGGCGTTTTCGACGTTGCAGCCTCCGAAAATCCTGCCCGAAGCGGCGCGAAGGGCGGCACCAACCCGAAAATTGGAGTACGGCGCATGCGCGTTCTCGCGCGCCTGTTTTGCCGCCGAAATCAAAATGTCATTCTCGCCCACGCTTTCGCCTCCAGGCACGCATTGGAGAGTTCAGGAAATGACTTCCGCGATTCGCGGAAGCAAAGCTTTCAGCAATCCGATGAACTGCCCTTTCACGCGCTCCGCCGTCTCAAGCACTTCTTTGTGATCCAGCGGCTGGTCCAGCATTCCCGCGGCCGCATTCGTCACGCAGGAAATTCCGAGCACGCGAATTCCGCTGTGCCGCGCCGCAATGACTTCTGGCACCGTGGACATTCCCACAAGATCCGCGCCAATCGTTCGAAGATACCGTATCTCTGCCGGCGTTTCGTAGCTCGGACCGGGCAGCGCGGCGTACACCCCTTCGTACATTCCGATGCCTATGCGGTTTCCTTCCCCGACAGCCATCTCGCGAAATCGGCGGTCGTAAGCGCTGCTCATATCCGGAAATCGCGGGCCAAATCGCTCGTCATTGGGACCTGACAGCGGGTTGGCGCTCTGCAAATTAATGTGATCCTTGATTACCACCAGCTTGCCTTGCACGAATTCGCGTTTGATGCCGCCCGCCGCATTGGTAAGAATGACGGCTTTCACGCCCATGCGGGCAAACACGCGAATGGGAAACGCCACGTCCTTCACGGAATAGCCCTCGTAGAGATGGACGCGTCCCTGCATTCCGCAGACCGGAATTCTCCCAACCTTGCCGACGACCAGGGTACCGGCGTGGCCGACGGCCGTGGATCGAGGAAAATAAGGAATCTCTGCGTAAGGAATTTTTGTTGCGCTGGAGAACTCATCCGCGAAAGCGCCGAGGCCCGAGCCGAGAACCAGGGCAATTTCAGGCCGCAGCGAAGTTTGCTCGGAAATGAATTTGGCGGCGAGCCCGGCGCATTCGAATTCGCTGAGAGACTCACCGGCTGCAAATCCAGGAAGCGCAAACTCGGGAGGTTCAGGCACCTGTCTTTCTGTTTTCTTGTTTGTCTTCTTCGCACTCATGTAAGAATTCCGACGATTGCCGCGGACATCAAGTTGGCCATGGTGCCGGCCAGCATGGCGCGAATGCCGAATTTGGCGAGCTGCCCGCGCTGTTCCGGCGCGAGCGCACCGATGCCGCCGATCTGAATGCCGATGGAGCTGAAATTCGCGAAACCGCACAGCGCAAACGTTGCGATCGTGAACGAGCGAGGATCGAGCGAGCCCTTCATGGGGCCTAACTGCGAAAATGCATAGAGTTCGTTCACGACCATGCGCGATCCCAGCAGGTTCCCGACGGTGGAAGCGTCATGCCAGGAAACGCCGATGAGCCACGCGACCGGCGCGAAAACCCAGCCAAAGATTTGCTGGAGGCTCGAGGGGAACCACCCGATGCCGTGCGCGGCAAGCACGTTGTGCGCTCCAGAGAAGAGATAGTTCACGAGAGCGACGATGGCAACAAAGGAGATGAGCATCGCGCCGACGTTGATGGCCAGGTGCAGGCCGTCCGACGTGCCTCGGGAAATGGCGCCCAGAAAATTCGCCTCCTTTTCCATCTCTGGCATCTGGACGCGCCCGGCGGTGAGCGGCTCTTCCGTTTCGGGCACCAGCATCTTGGCCATTAGCAAAGTTCCCGGCGCGGTCATGATCACGGCGGTGAGGAGATGTTTGGCTTCCACGCCGTACGCGATGTAGGCGGCCATGATGCCGCCGGAAACGTGCGCCATTCCGCAAGTCATCACGCACATCAGCTCCGACTTCGTAAGCCGGTTGAGGAACGGACGGATGGTGAGCGGCGCTTCCGTCTGGCCCATGAAAATGCTGGCCGCGATGTTCAGCGATTCCGCTCCGCTCGCGCCCATCACCTTAGTCATGATCCAGGCGAAAGCGCGAATAATCAGCTGCATCACGCCGATGTGATAGAGAAACGCGAAGACCGCGGCGATAAAGATGATCGTGGGAAGCACCTGGAACGCAAAGATAAAGCCCAGCGAAGATTTCTGCTTGCCCAGCTCGCCAAACACAAACTCCGAGCCAAAGAAAGCGAAACTCAGGAGTTTATTCGCTCCCTTTCCGGCGTACTCGAAGATGGTGCGGCCAATCGCAAAGCGCAGAACGAAGAACGCGAACGCCAGTTGCAAGCCCAGTCCCCAAAGAACTGTTTTCAACCGTATCGCCTTACGATTCGTGGAAAACAGATACGCCAGACCCAGCATGGTCGCCAGGCCCAGCAATCCAGTAAACCGTCCCATGCGTTGACCTCTTCCTGTGCGCTCTCCCTAGGTTCAAGGGCAGCCAATGAGCTACGCGCCCAAAGTGTGACGGACCAGCGACCGCTTTTCCCGTGGTGCGTGCTCTCCGATATGATAGCTGCCGGAAATCAAGCTCTTTGCTTCCGCCAGTTTGGCGTCGCTATTGTAATGAATTGTCGCGAGCGGCTCGCCTTTTTTCACGGGGTCGCCAATGCGCTTGTGAAATTCGAGTCCTACGCCGTGATCGATCTTGTCTTCCTTCTTTTCGCGGCCGCCGCCGAGCATGGCGAGCGCAATACCGAATCCCTCGCAGTCAGTGCTGGTGATGAAGCCGCTCGCCGAACTCACGACATCGAGACGAGAACGCGCCTTCGGCAGCTGCTGCGGTTCGTCAATCACGCGCTCATCTCCACCTTGCAAACGAATTCCCTGCCTGAATTTCTCTTTGGCCTTGCCGCTGGCGATCATGCTCTCGGCAAGTTCCCGGCCTTCGTCGACGCTCTTTGTCTTTTCGCCGAGATAGAACATCCACGCGGAAAGCTCGAGGCTCAGTTCGCGGAGATCCGCCGGACCGCCGTCGTTGAGAACTTCGATGCACTCGATGACCTCATTCGAATGGCCCGCCATGCGCCCAAGCGGCTGATCCATGTCCGTGATCAGGGCGACCACTTTTTTGCCCATGCGCTTCCCCGTCTCCACCATGAGTTCCGCGAGTCGAACGGAGTCTTCTTCCTTCTTCATGAACGCACCGGAACCCGTTTTTACATCCAGGACCAGCGCGTCAATGCCCTCGGCGAGTTTCTTGCTCATGATGGAAGCGCAGATGAGGCCGATATTCTCAACCGTCGAAGTCACATCGCGAAGCGCATAAATTTTCTTGTCCGCAGGCGCGATTTCCGCGGTCTGCCCGATCAAGCCCATGCCGCATTCGCGGAGCACGCGGCGGAATTCTTCGAGCGAGAGATTGACGTTGAATCCGGGAATGGCTTCCAGTTTGTCGAGCGTTCCGCCGGTGTGGCCGAGCCCGCGGCCGCTGATCATCGGTACGGTCAGACCGCCCGCGGCGACAACGGGAGCGAGGATGAGTGAAGTTTTGTCGCCGATGCCCCCGGTAGAGTGCTTGTCCACTTTCTTGCCGGGGATTTCCGCGTGATCCAGGACTTCGCCGGAGTACAGCATCACCTCCGTGAGGCTGGCGATTTCCGCGCGGTTCAGACCTCGAATCCAAACGGCCATGAGCCACGCCGCCATCTGATAGTCGGGAATTTCGCCGCGCGTATAACCGGAAACGAGAAAGCTGAGTTCCTCACGGGAGAGTTCCCCGGAATCACGTTTCTTGCGGATCAGGTCAACGGCGCGCATTCGGATGGAAGGCGAACGCGAGCGTAACATTCACAGTGCGAGGCGTCAACGCGCGGCGCGGGCCATCGTTTGCAACAGGCTCATCGTATTTGCGGAAGACTGCCAGGTATATACTGGGCGTTCGAATCGAGGCTGATCCAGTCCCAGCCCCGCCAACCGAGTGAGGACCCCGTGCCGGCAGACACGCAAAAGTTCAAAGTTGCGGTGGTGCAGGCAGCCTCCGTGGCGTTCGAACGCGAGCGCACGCTGGAGAAAGTTCGCGGCCTCGCCGGTGACGCCGCCGGCCAGGGCGCTCGGCTGGTTTTGTTTCCTGAAGCGTTCGTTTCCGCCTACGCGAGAGGCCTGGATTTTGGTGCTGTCGTCGGCTCGAGAACGGAAAAAGGGCGCGAGGATTTTCGCCGTTACTGGGAGAGCAGCGTGGATGTCCCCGGTCCGTCGGTCGATTTTCTTGGCCAGGTCGCTTTGGAAAATCGCATCTATCTCGTCATTGGAGTCGTGGAGCGGGAGGGTGGCACGCTTTACTGCACGGTCCTGTTTTTTGCTCCGGATGGAAGTTTCCTGGGCAAGCACAGAAAGGTGATGCCCACGGCTTCCGAAAGATTGGTCTGGGGCTTCGGCGACGGTTCCACGATGCCGGTGTTTGACACGCCGCTCGGAAAAGTCGGCGCCGTCATCTGCTGGGAAAATTACTTGCCGTTGATGCGCGCGGCCATGTATTCGAAGGGGATTGAAATTTATTGCGCGCCTACCGCGGACGCGCGGGATTCCTGGGTGGCTTCAATGCGCCACATTGCCGTCGAAGGACGCTGCTTTGTGTTGTCGTGCAATCAATTCAACCGGCGGCAGGATTTTCCCGCCGATTATTCCTCGGCGTTCGGGGAAACTCCGGATCAAGTTGTGACGCGCGGCGGAAGCTGCATCGTCGATCCATTCGGAAATTTCCTGGCCGGGCCGAATATGGAGAACGAGGCAATTCTGATCGCCGAAATCGATCGCGCCCAAATTGTCCGCGGAAAATACGACCTGGACGTCGTAGGTCACTACGCGCGGCCGGATATTTTCCAGCTCCACGTCGACGAAAGGCCCAAACAGCCCGTAACCATCCAGCCTGCCGAATCAACCAAGAAAGAAGAACAGCAGGGTCAACCGGCCCGCCGCCTGGCTGCCGGCTCCATAGAATAGCTGCAGCTGATCTACGGAAATGCCTTCCGCGACCCACTCCGTTGTTGCGCTGTTGAGAATTACAATTCTCTACAACGGCTGCTGCACACCGGGCGGCAGGTTGGTCGCCTGTCCGGAAACCACGTGCCAGCCCCGGGGCGTGTTGATGTACACATGAATGGCGCGAAACTGGGTGCTGTAACGTTGGCCGTTGATGGTGAATTGCGAGGACCAGAGGCACGTCGCGATCGCCATATCCTGATAGATTCGGACGTTGATGTCGGAAGCGTTGAACGACTCGCGCTTGACAGAGGGAGACTCCACGGCGTCAACCCACTGGGCCCTGTTCACTTGCTGGCCGTGCGAGAGCGTACCTGCGTAGTCCTCACTATAAACGCGGCGGAAGAAGGTGCCGCTGTTCTGCTGGATGGCACGCGCGGCTTCTCTTTCAAGGCTGACGATTTCCTGCCTTTGCACCTCCGGGTCCGCCCACGTGGGCGATACGATGCAGCGGTGTATGCACTCGTTTCGCACGTCTTCCCGCCCTTGCCAGGAGGGACTGAGTGCCAGTCCGATAGCGAGTGCGGCTGCAAATTTGAACATGGTGTGAACTCTCCTGAACGCCTTGCCGGGTTGACCGGAGTGCTATCGCGAAGGGGTTGCGACGCTTCTCCTGAATCTTACGGGAAGTGCTTCGGTCGCGGCAATCTGAAGTTGAGTCAATGGTTAACGCACACGCGTTTTAGAGCCAGCGGGAACGAACTGAACATGAAGTGCGGGATGCGGTCCGCGTTTCTAGGATGAGAGATGAAGATGCAAGAGAGGCGGAAATCTTGTGTGAGCCTGCTAGAATAACTGCTCGCCAGCGACGATTATGCAGTTCTGGTGGTCCCGGGATTGGAGGAAAAATGATCGATCTTTCGAAAGGGTTTTCACGGCGCAAATTTATCGCCAACACGTCCTGCTTTGGAGCGTTCTATGCCGCGGCCAGGCTGATTCCGCTCCCCGCGCTTGCGGCGGAAACCGCCAGCGATTCGCGCGTTGCGCAAACGCCCCTTGTGGACAAAGGCTTCGCTTCGGTCCGGAAAATTGGAAATGGGCTGTACGCAACGATTTCAGACCCTTCGAAAGGCATAACCACGATCTGCAATGGCGGATTCCTGGTGGGAAAAGACGCCGCGCTCGTGATTGAAGGGTTCGGATCGCCGGCGGGAGCGGCGTTCCAATTGGATGCGCTTCGAATGGTCAGCCAGGTGCCGGTGAAGGGCGCGCTTGACACCCACTATCATTTCGATCATTCGATGGGAAATGCATTTTATGGCGCGAACGGCGTGCCCATTTGGGCGCATGCGACGACGGCGAAACGGATTGTCGAGAGTTACGTGCCGATGCAGGGAGCGGACAAAGAGGCGGTGTTGGGATCCCTTGAAAAGCGGGTCAAAGACGCGAAGTCGGATTTAGAACGAGCACACGCGCAAAGCGACTTGAATGCCGTCACAGGCGTTTTTCAAATCGCGAATGCTAGCGTCCTTGCGCTGCCCAATCATCCGATCGATGCGGCAAAGCTTCCGATGATGATGGATTTGGGCGGGCTGACCGCGGTGGTGGAGTCGTACCCGGGGCATTCAGGGACGGACATGATTGTGAAAGTGCCCGAGCAAAACGTGGTGTATACCGGCGATCTGTTGTTCAGCGGCTGGTATCCCGTGTGCTTCGACGAGAAGGCCACGATTTCAGGCTGGCGCGATACGTTGAAGAAATTTGCGGCGCTCGATAAAGACACCCTGTTTGTGCCCGGACATGGACAGATTTGCGGACAGGAAGGGATTGCCACGATCCGCGAAGTGTTCGATGACATCGCGGGACAAGCAGAAAAGATGCACAAGGCAGGAGTCCCCGTCGAAGAGGCGCAGCATCGTTACGTCGTGCCCGAGAAATTCAAGAATTTCCCGATCTACGCGTGGGGCTTCACGATTGGGCCGGCGATTACCAAACTTTATGCGGAATGGAAAGGAAGGTAGAAGAAATCGCAAGGACAAAAATGTAGAAAAAAGCGCGAATTGTTTTCGCGCTTTTTTTCATTTCATTCTCCCGCGCAGATCATTTTCATGCGCACTAGAATTTTACGAGGATCGCCATATTCAGCCGGTTCTCGGTCTTGCGAAGATCTGGCAGCCAGGTATTTGCTGGCGAGCCGTCGCAAGTGGTGAAACCGCTGAGGCAAACCAGTGAGGAAGGCTTGCCAGTGTTGCCTCCGGGAGGCGTGACTCCGCCGGATCCCGTGAAGTAGGGCACGTTCGCAGCACGATGGTTATATTCCCAGCGGAAAGTAATGTACTGGCTGGGCATCCAGTCAAAAGTTCCCGATACATCCCAGGCCTTGTACGGATCGCCCGGATTCTCCGTGAAGTAGGGCGTTCCCGAAGCAGCCGTAGCGCCGTTGATCGGCGGCAGCAGCACCAGATAGCGTCCCGGATTATTGATTTTTCCGCCGCCGAGCGTCAGCGCGTACTTGTCGTGATCGAACCACAGGCGGTTGTAGACCATATAACCAAGGAAGCTCTGCTTGGGGCCCTTTGCAGAATTACCAGCGCAGCTGACGCCGCCTCCGTGCTCGCAACCCATATCACCGGTCAGCGAGAAGGCGGCTTTGCTGAGGAAATTTTCCGGGTGGTCGTAGTATTTGATCTGAATGCTATCGTCCGTGTGATAGCGAATGCGGCCCGGCGTGTTCAGCGCATCCTCGCCCAGGGCATACTGGTTCCCGAGGACCGATAGCCAGCCATTCGGCCGCCACAGAATCTGCAACCCGACACCAGGGCGGTTGTTGAAACGTCCGTAGGACTGCCAGCCGTTGACGAACCATGGCTCGATTTTCAAGTGTTCGGTGGGGAAAATTTGAACACGCACACCGTTGAAGAACCACGGTGTGTTCGATGAAACATACGACGGCTGATACGTCCAGTTGTCGAATTGGTAGTAGCTGAAGAGGCCGACATAGGACATAAAGATTCCGGCGTCGACATTAATCCCACGCAGGACGTTGAAGTGGTAGCCACCGTACGCTTCGGAGAGATAACGATAGGCATTGTCCAGATTCCACTGGCCGCGTGAAGGGCTGGCATCGTTGCGCGGCGTGGTTTGCGAATACAAGCCGAACTGCGTCATCAAACGCGCGCGAACATTATCATAATGAAAGTCGCCACCGACGCCGAGTTGCGTTACCTGGACTTCATTGGCCCTGAAGACTTCGCTCGACCCACCGATCGAGTTGTCCTTGGGATGATTGAAGTCGTAGATGTAATCGACGTCGGCCCGGATTTCCGGGGTAAAGAACTTGGTATCCATCGGCGATTCTTTGGTGCGCGCGTTGCCGGTCAGCCACGTAAAGTCGGCGAAGGCAAAGGGTTCTGCTTTAGCAGCCTTGGCCCCACCGGACTTGCCCTTTTCAGTAGCTTGCGCGGTACCGAGTGCAACAGTCTTGTCTGTCGGAATAACATTTGTGCTGGCCACTGCGGCAGGTGCTGCTGATGTGGCGTCTGTGGGTAAAGATGACGTAGACAGGTTTGGCGAAGTGGGCTGCGGCAGGGAAATTTCCGTCGCCGGTGTAACGGGCGAGTTGCTCTTGGATTCGAGCTCGGCGACGCGCTTTTCGAGCTGCTCCATGCGGTCCAGCATCCAGCGCTCACGCGCGGTGAGCGGAGCCGGCGAATCGGGCTTTGCCGACACAGGTTTTGCGGGAGGATTGCTGGCTTCTTTGTCATCCGCGACCGAGCGAAATGGAATGACGGTGGTACAAAGCATTGCCACCAGAAGCAGGCGAAGTATTTTTCGAGTTTGGTTGAACGTGCGCATCTCTCTCTCCTAAAGAATATTGATGCTTGGCAACGGGTTGTTGATGGATCAAAAATGCGTCTTTGGCGCAGGGCGCTGGTTCGTTGCCTCGGAATACTAGCGTTCGGGACGTAAGAAAACTGTAAGTCCGGCGTAAGGATGGGATTAATGCGCAGAGACAAATCAACAAACTTTTTGCGGGTCAATGGCGAACTGGGGTTGGAGGGCGTCGGGAAATTTCGAGGGCGACGGCGCGCATCTCTTCGTGGATGAGGCCGTTGGTGGCGAGAATGATGGGGCCGCCGAGTTGATAAGGATCGCCGGCAAAATCGCTGACTCTGCCACCGGCTTCTTCGATGAGAAGGACGCCAGCGGCGGTGTCCCACTTCTGTAGACCAAATTCCCAAAAACCATCGAAGCGGCCGGCGGCAACGCTGGCGAGATCGAGCGCGGCGGAGCCGTCGCGGCGAACGCCGTGCGAGCGCTGGGTGAAGTCGCCGTAATACTGAAGATTGGGGCTGGCTTTGCGATTGCGCGTGGGAAATCCGGTGCAGAGCAGGCTGGTGGAAAGTGTGGCGACTTTGGAGACGCTGATTTTCTTGCCGTTGAGGGTGGCGCCTTCGCCGCGGGCAGCGGCGAAGAGTTCGTTGTGGACGGGATTGAAGACCACGGCGACGAGCAACGTGTCGCGCTGGGCGAGCGCGATGGAAACGCAGAAGCAGGGGTAGCCGTGGGCGAAGTTGGTGGTGCCGTCGAGCGGATCAACGTGCCAGCGGAATTCGGAGGCGTTTTCCTTGCCGGTGCCTTCTTCGGCGGCGACGGAGTGGTCCGGGAAATATTTATTGAGGCGCGCGACGATGGCTTGCTCGGAGCGCTTATCAGCTTGCGTGACGATGTCCACTTCGTCGCCTTTATAGCGGATGTCCGGCGGGCGCGACGATTCCTCGACGAGGATTTTGCCGGCTTCCTGGGCGATTTCGATGGCGGCTTCGAGGTAGTTCTTGGTCATACGAATAGGACTTGATCGCTTTCGGCTCTTAGTTGGCGCGCTTTGTGAAGACGCTCTCCACTTTACCATTGGCGGCAAGATGCTTGCGCTAAGAGCGCCAGGATGAAGGTGAAATATAAGCGCCGGCAGGGATGCCGGCACCGCGCGCGAAGTAGGAAGGCGCGGGCTGGATAGGTCAGTGAGAATCGGGGAGGGTGTAGGCGAAGTCGTACGAGTGCTTGCCGCCGGCGATTTGGATGTCCATTTTGCCGGTGAGGCCGGTGAGTTGGCCGGTGCCGGAGGCGGGGACGACGGTGATGCTGAGTTGCAGCGCGCCGCGGTTCATGGTGCCGGTGTGCTGCAGGATGAAGGTGCCGGTGCGGCCGTGGAGCGTGCCGCTAATGCGCTCGATGGCGACGTAGCCGGCGGAGCCCTTGACGGGTGTACCGGCGGTGAGCATTTGGCCCTTGCTGGTGGCTTCGAGGTCGCCGTGGATTTGTTTCTCAATGGTCATGCGGCCGAGAGTGGCGTCATCGGATTTGTCCTCGGAGGGTTGCGGGGTCAGTTTCACATCAAACGTTCCGGTGGCATGAGTGGTCACGACGGCGCCTTTCTGGGTTGGAGTGGGATTTTGCGAATGGGTCCGAGAGAGCGCAGTGCGGCCAAAACCGAGGGACAGGCACAGACACGCAAAGATTGCCGGTCGGACGACAGTTTGGTTTTTCATTTTTGCTCCGTTACGAACGTTCTGAGTTTACACGGTCTGCCTTCACACGGGGACAAGTGAAGAGGCCCGTATCGTGCCCCTACGCGGGGGGAAGGCTGAAGATTATTGCGGGCCGGTGAGGTAGGACTTGCGGTGGCGAACTTTGTAGTTACTGGGGTTGACGGTGACGACGATGGAGCGGTAGGTGTTGGCGGGGCCGCGGGGATTGGGGTAGTAGGCGAGGCGGTATTGGGTGCGGAGCTCGCGGTCGATGCGATCGAAGATGGCGCCAAGTTCCTGGGCCGAGTCAGGGTAGAACATGGCGCCGCCGGTGGTGTCGGTCATGGTTTCGAGGGCGTGTTCGCCGGCGGTGTTCCGGCCGCTTTCATTTTTCACCGGGCGAATGACGATGGTGTAGAGGAGCGCGTTGGAGAGGACGGCTTCTTTGCGGGCGGCATCGAAGTCGGCGCGGCTGGTGGTTTCGCCCGCGTCGGTAACGAGGATGATGACGCGGCGGCGATCATCGCCGCGGCGCCCGAGGGCGCGGGAGCCGAGGAGCACGGCATCATAGATGGAAGTGCCTGCGCCAGCGGGAATCCTGCGGACGGCGGCTTGCAAATCGGCGACGTTATCGGAAAACGGGGCGACCTGGGTGACGTTCTCGTCGAAGCAGAAGACAGAGAGGCGGTCACCGGGGCGCAACACCTGACGAATGAAGTGGGCGGCAGCTTCCTGTTCGAAGGTAATTTCCTTGTGGGCGCTGAGGCTCGCGTCAATCATGATGGCGAGGTCCAGCGGCTGAAGAGTTTCGGATTCGAACTTATCGATTTTCTGTTGGACGCCCTCTTCGAAGAGTTGGAAGGATTCGAGGGGAAGATCGGGCGCGGGACGATTGTGCTCGTCGAGGACGCTGACGAGCACGTTGACGAGGTTGACGGTGACGCGGATGCGCCCGCGCTGTGCGGCGGGATCCTGCGAGTCGGCGGCCGGAGCGGACGGCGGCGTGGGTTGAACGATTTTCCCTGGTTCGCCGGTAGGAGATGAAGCCGGATTGGACTTCGAAGCGGACTTTGATTTCTGCGCCCAGGGCGGGCGGTCGGATTTGTCCTGCGCGGTGACGGTTCCAATGAAGAGAAAAGTGAGAACGGCCAGGGGCACCGTGGCGCGAGAGCAGAGGGGTGTCATCGGCATTGAAAATTAAGATGCAGGTTTTGCATGAGAGGTCGCCGCGGGTGCCGGCGGGAGTTCACCATCGGCCCAGACGGCGCCGTCTTCGAAGTACTCTTTTTTCCAGATGGGGACCGTGCGCTTTAGGGTGTCAATGGCGAAGCGGCAGGCGTCAAAGGCGGCGGCGCGATGAGCGGAGCTGACGGCGATGAAGACGCTGGTTTCGCCGATTTCGAGGCGGCCGAGGCGATGGACGATGGCCACGCGGTGAATGGCGAATTTTTCGTGCATCTGGGCCGTGATTTCTCGCATTTTAGCAAGGGCCATGGATTCGTAAGCTTCGTAGTCGAGGTAGAGAGTAGGACGATTGTGGGATTGATTGCGGACGAAACCGTCGAAGGTGACGATGGCGCCGTCTTCCGGAGCTCGGACTTCGCGGATGAAGGCGGGCATGTCGATGGGGTTGCGGACCAACTGGCAGATGTCGTTGTGAAATGACGTGGTCATGGGGGAGTGCGTCAGCCGCCGCTCACGGGAGGAAGGAAGGCGACTTCGTCGCCGGGACGGAGAGGCGTGTCCCAGGCGGCGAATTCCTGGTTGCGGGAGGCGACGAGCGAAGGGCGGTATTTGGCGAGCTCGGGATTGCGGGCGGCATAAAGAGCGAAGAGTTGTTCGATGGTGGCGGCGTCGGCGAAGTTAACCGAATCCTCGGCGCGGCCGATGAGGTCCTTGAGGCGGCCGAAGAAGAGGACTTTGAGGCAAGTGGATTGGGAGACAGAGGTCACAGAGGAATTGTAACGCGCGCGCACGGATGCGGCTAGGGGCAGGGGCTTCCAGTGTGCGGAAGGGACGGCCCGTTTGGCGAGTTCGTTTGGCGAGTTCGTTTCAAAAGATACGAAGGCTTGACGGTCGAGGAAGCGTTGCGTAGCGTGCAACAGTGGTGCGTTGGGTTCCGCTGCGGGCAGAAAAGATCAATGAGGAAAACATGAAGATTTTGGTGACGGGGTCGTCGGGGCTGATAGGGACGGCGCTGGTGAAGGCGCTGGGGCGGGACGGTCACATGGTATACCGGCTGATGCGGCCGGAGAGTGCAGCAAACAACGAGGTGAAGGACGGATTTAATGTGGCGTGGAATCCGGCGACGGGAGAGTTGGGCGGCGCCGGAGTGGGCCCGGATGCGGTCGTGAATTTGGCGGGGGCGTCAATCGCAGGCGGGAGATGGACGGCGGAGCGGAAGGCAGTGCTGCGCGCGAGCCGGATTGATACGACGCGAGCGCTAGTGGAGGCGCTGGCGAAAATGAATGTGCGGCCGAGCGTGCTGGTATCGGCCTCAGCGATCGGAATTTATGGAAACCGCGGCGATGAGCTGCTGACAGAAGAGAGCAAGGCGGGGACGGATTTTCTGGCAGGGCTGGCGCAGGAGTGGGAGGCGGAAGCGTTGAAGGCGGAGGCGCTGGGGATTCGCGTGGTGCTGGCGCGGTTTGGAATTATTTTGTCGCGAGAGGGCGGAGCCCTGGCGAAGATGCTGCTGCCGTTCAAGCTGGGGGCGGGCGGGAGGCTGGGGCCGGGACAGCAGTGGATGTCGTGGGTGACGCTGGAGGATGTGGTAGCGATTTTGCGGATGGCGATTGAGAAAGCGGCGGTGAGAGGCGCGGTGAATGTTGTGGCGCCGCAGCCGGTGAAGAACGCGGAGTTCACGAAAGTGCTAGCGAAGGCTCTGCACCGGCCGGCGCTCTTCCCTGCTCCGGAGTTTGCGCTGCGGCTGGCGCTGGGAGAAATGGCGGACGCGCTGCTGTTGAGCAGCCAGCGCGTCGCGCCGCAAAAATTGCAGCAGCTTGGCTACTCCTTCTTGCACCCGGAGTTGCCTGCCGCTTTGAGCACTATTCTCCAAAAGGGCTGAGGTAAGACAATCGTCATTTCACAACAGAGACGCTAACTTCAACCTTCAGGACTTTGCCGCTGAACGGATCGGTCGCCATCGTGCTTTCCACGACCTGACCCTCGCGAACCTTAAGCTCGAGTTCTGATTTGAATTGCCGAATGACCGGTTTCCGGAAGCGGCTTGCTGGCCCGTCAGGCTGAGCGGGATCGGACTTCGTCATCGCGAGAGTCACGTCTCCCTCAACCCAGGAGCGGTCGAGACTGAGATACAGGAGGAAGCGGCCCCCACCCGTGTGGGCAGCGCGGGCATCGATGTTGGTGCCGACGTCGATGTAAGTCATATTTTCGTTGCTGGCACTCGTATACACCGGCACGCGGCTGCCAATTCGAAGTTTGGCCCAAGTGCTGGACCCCAAATCCGGCGCGTCGGGCGCATTGATGTAAAGCGTGTACGGAAGGCTCTTGACCTTTTTGTCGCCGTCGTATTCAGTAAAGACGATCAGCGCTTTTGCAGCCGTAGATGGAGTCTTCTCTTCCGCCTTGGGTTTGTCCTGCGCCTGGCCGAACGGCGACAACATTCCGAGTAACAGGAGTGATGCCACATGAATCGTCGTCGTTTTCATTCTTCCTCCGCAGTGTTTTGATTTTCGCTCGACCATCCGCTAATGCTGCTCGCCCACACGACCGGAAATTTCGGTTTCCCGCCCTTCCAGCGGCTTCACTTCGAGAACCGCGATCTGCAGTGGTTCCACGGTCACGAGCGCGTCCTCTTTCTTTGGACTGGGCGCGAGGAGTGCCGCAGCCACGTCGCGGCGCTGCTGCAGGGCGAAGACAAAACTCAAAAATGCTTCGCGTTCGTCCTGAGGAACAAGGACTTCTGCCTGGCTAGACGCCACCGGGCGCAATAAAGTTGAGTGACCTGGCGTTCGAGAATTGTTCACGTTGGACGAAACGATCTGCGTGGCGGGCCCAGAATTCTGGTCGCCAGCGTTTGTCGCAGGCGTCTCGCTAACCGGGATCTGGGGAGTTTGTTTAGCTTGGCTGTCAGGCCTTTCGTGATGGGGCCGAACAACCAGAAAGATGGCAAACACGAGAGCGACGCTGGCTGCTGCAAAAATCATAGGCTGAGCCCACATGCGACGTGTCGCAGCTTCTTCGGCGAGGCGGGCGCGGACCCTCGGCAAAAGAGAGGCAGGAACGTCGGCGTTGGCTGCGGCGTGCAGGCCTTCATCCATGGACGAAAAGAGAGATTGTTCCTGGGCGAACGCGGTGCGGCAAGCGGCGCAGGCGGCGAGGTGCGCGCGCAATTCGCCTTGTGGCTCACTGCCGGAGGCGGCGGCTTCGATTAACGCGTTTTGGTAAGGTTCACATGGCATCGCAACTTCTCCGCTAACTG
>Ga0066691_10000288_pt1 | contig 15928 bp, 10 predicted proteins | sample GraSoiAngelo_140_FD_66671 | JGI IMG/M metagenome (GOLD analysis project Ga0066691, IMG submission 66671) | Grasslands soil microbial communities from the Angelo Coastal Reserve, California, USA - 14_0929_12_30cm | ecosystem: Environmental > Terrestrial > Soil > Grasslands | place: USA... | reverse complement strand
GGGGAAGAAGCGCACATCGCCGATCTGTGCTCCGTCGAGGAGCCTGCTGTCATCGTTCGACTATTGTCCGGCGCGGTGGAGCTTCTCCGGAAACGCGGCGTGGCCACAGTCAGCATGAATGCCGGGGATTGTCATCCGTGGAGTGCCGTCTTCGAACAAGCGGCGTTTCGCAAGCGCGAGGCCTCGCCCATCGTTGTGTATTCCGTTGGGGGCGATTCAGCTTTCGGCGCTCTTGCTCCTACGGAATGGTATTTGATGCATGGCGAGCGGGACAACTAACCGATCGGAGACGAAGTGACACACTCGCAGACCATTGAGGAACGCATTCGAGAGTTTGTGCAGAGGACTTTTCCTCTTGCGCGCAAGAAAAACGTCCACGAGAACGACAAATGGCTCGAAGCCGGCATCTTGGATTCGCTCGGCATACTCGACCTCGTTCATTTTCTCGAGCAGGAGTTTTCCATCCAGATCTCTGACGAGGAATTGGATCCGGCGAATTTTGAATCGCTTGGCGCTGTCGCGAGCTTTGCGCGCAAGAAGGCGCTCCTTCATCAGGACGAGTGCAAGCCATGCAATTGAGTCTTACATCGGGTTACGCAACTCCGCTCGCAACATCACGCCAAGCCGAGGGCGTGAAAATCTACGAGCGGTTTTCCGATTTGCCGAAATCCTACGACGCTTTGTTCGCCGCCTGCGCGGGAAAAAGTTTTTTCCATAGCTTGCCGTGGTTTCAGAATCTTTGCGACACGGCTCTGGATCCGGGAGACAAGATCCGCATCTACGCTCTGGAGACACAGCAAGCGACGGAGGTGCTATCGGCTGCTCTCGTGACGCGCTGGCGTCCGGCTTCCGCGCTCGGATTTTTTCCGAGAACGCTCTCGAGCCTCTCGAACTTTTACACGTCCCTTTACGGCCCGCTCCTGCTCCCCGGGAACGGTTCGGCGGCCACGCTGCAAAAAGTCGCCTGCTTCATTCGGGCGGATTCCCCTGCCTGGGACGCCGTGGACTTGAAATGGCTGGATCGCCAAAGCCCGGTCTTTGTCGAACTCGAACAAGCCTTGCGATCTGCTGGCATGCTCGTCCAAACGTACTTCTGCGCTGGAAACTGGTATTTGCCTGTCCGGGGCAGGTCCTACCGCCAATACTTTGATGACTTGCGCTCTTCGGTTCGCAATATCGCGAAAAGCAAAAACAGAAAGATCGAACGTTCAGGGCGCGCCAGAGTGGATATCGTAACGGGAGCGGCACACCTTGAATCAGCCATCGAAGCCTACCAGCGCGTCTATGCTTCGAGCTGGAAGGTTCCGGAACCTTATCCGCAATTCATCCCTGGGCTCATCCGGACGTGTGCGCGCGAAGGATGGTTGCGCTTGGGAATTGCGCACATCGATGGAGAACCGGCCGCGGCCCAGATCTGGATCGTCTGTAATGGCACTGCCTCGATCTATAAAATCGCTTACGATAAGCGCTTTATCGATCTATCGGTGGGATCGTACTTGACCACTCACATGATGGAGTACGCCTTGGACGTGGACAAGGTCAACGAAGTCGATTACCTCACGGGAGACGATAAATACAAACAGGACTGGATGTCGAACCGCCGCGAGCGCTGGGGCATTTTAGCCATGAATCCTCGTACCGTCCGCGGAGGCTTGGCCATTGCGCGCCACATTGGCGGCCGGATGGCGAAGCGAGCCTTCCGGTCGTGGATCAAGAGGCCCCCAAAGTCGCCAATGGCAGCGAGGATATCTTGAAGAGCCATTCATTTTGTATCGAAAGGCGCACTTTGGGACAACGAAGGAACATTCGATGGACTTCTTGATTTGGCACTTGTTGCGGGAGAGCGTCCGGCGCGCGCCGGACAAAGAGGCTCTCGTCCACAACAGTGAACGCCTCACCTACGCGCAAGTCGCCCGGCGCACGGCCGGTCTGGCGACGGCTTTGCGAGCGGCGGGCATGCGGCGCCTCGACCGCGCGGGGATCTACCTCGAAGCTTCTGTGCCACAGGTGATTTCCATCTTCGGAATCTCCCGGGGCGAAGGCGTCTATGTCCCCATCAATGCCTTGTTGCACGCCGAACAAGTGATGCACATCGCGTGCGATTGCGGGATGAAAGCTCTGATCACCACGCCAGCCAAACTGATGGAGCTGGCGGAGGTCCTGCCTCGCATACCGTCGCTCGAATTTCTGGTTGTGGCCGGCGATGGAGATACGCCCAAAACTCAACTTCCCGTTTATCGCTTTGATAGCCTCTGCGCTACGGATCCTCCGGCCGTCTGGAAAGAGTCCAGCATCGAAAAGAATTTGGCCGCGATCCTTTACACCTCCGGCTCGACCGGCAAGCCCAAGGGCGTAATGTTGAGTCACGCCAACGTCGTCGCGGGTAGTCGCATCGTCTCCGACTATCTCGAAATCACCGAGCATGAGCGCATCCTGGCGGTTTTGCCCTTCAGCTTCGATGCGGGAATGAACCAACTCATGACCGCCTTCGAGAAGGGCGGGACTCTGGTGCTCACCAACTTTACCTTCGCTCGCGAAATCGTCCAGATGCTGCTCAAGGAGCACATCACAGGCCTGGCTGGGGTCCCGACGCTATGGAGCCTGCTCGCGCAATGCAACTCCACACTCAGCAAACAGCCTCTACGCGACCTCCGCTACATCACCAACACCGGCGGTGCCATGCCGCAGGCGGTGCTAAAAGTGCTGCGAGCGGCGCTGCCCGCCACCAAAATTTTCCTGATGTATGGCCTCACCGAAGCCTTCCGCTCCACCTATCTTCCGCCGGAAGAACTCGACCGCCGGCCCACCTCCATGGGCAAAGCCATTCCGGACACGGAGATCCTCGTGCTCAATGAGCACGGCGGCCTCTGCAAGCCGGGTGAAATCGGTGAGCTCGTGCATCGCGGTCCCACGGTTTCGCTCGGCTATTGGAACCGCCCGGAAGACACCGCGCGCGCTCTGCGTCCCAATCCTCTTCTCCCACCCGAAATGGGCGATTGCGAGAAAGTTTGCTATTCGGGCGACTTGGTGAAGGTGGACAAGGACGGTTTCCTCTACTTCGTCGGTCGCCGCGATACGATGATCAAGTCCTCCGGATTCCGCATCAGCCCCACGGAAGTCGAAGAAGTGCTCTTCCAATCCGGCAAACTGCGCGGGGCGGCCGTGATTGGCGTGCCCGACGACGTGCTGGGTCAATCCATCAAGGCATTCGTCGTGCCCCTGGACGGAGACCCCCTCGACGCCGAAGCTCTGCGCGACCACTGCGCGGAAAAGATGCCGCGCTACATGGTGCCAAAGTTTGTCGAAGTTTTGAGCGAGCTGCCGAAAACGAGCAGCGGCAAAGTGGACTATCCCGCTCTCCGGCGGCGCGAAGGATTGTGATGGACCAGCGCGCAAGAGCTCTGGCGGAGAAGCATTTCGGCATTTCGCGCGGCGAATTGCTCGTCGGCGGAATTCCGGTGACGGCGCTTGTGGGAAAATACGGCACGCCGGCATTCATCTATGACCGGAAAGTGCTCGACGAAAAGCTCGACGCCCTTCGCCGCGCGCTTCCGCCGCAGTTCTCGATCTGTTATTCGGTGAAAGCGAATCCCAACCCAGCCGTTCTGCGCCATATCCTTTCGCGCGACTGCGGGCTCGAGATTGCTTCCGCGGGCGAGTTTTGCCAGGCCATCCGAGCCGGCTGCCCCGCGGAGCGGATTCTCTTTGCTGGCCCAGGCAAAACGGAAGCCGAACTCGAGTTGGTCCTCTCGCAGGGTATCGGGGAGATTCACGTTGAGTCCATCACGGAAGCAAAGCGAATCAGCGAGATCAGTCGGCGGCTCGGTGTGCGCGCGAATGTCGCGATTCGCGTAAATCCTGCGGGAGAAGCCGAGGGCGGCGCGATGCGCATGGGCGGGCGTCCAGCGCCCTTCGGTGTGGATGAGGAAATTCTGGATGGAGTCCTCGACTTGGTGCTGGCTGATCCTTCGCTCGAATTCCGGGGAATCCACCTCTTCACGGGCTCCCAGATTCTCGACAGCTCCGTCCTCGTAAGCCAATATCGTCATGGCCTAGGAATCGCCCGTCGCGTGGCTCAGCGCAGAGGCCAACCGCTTCGGGCCGTTGATTTCGGCGGCGGCCTGGGAATTCCCTACTTCGCGCACGAGTCGGAACTGGACCTTGCGTCTCTGCGGGCCGGTCTCGCGGAACTCTTCGCCCCGATCGAAACCGACCCGGCGTTCACCGGCACGAAGTTTCTGGTCGAGCCCGGACGCTTCCTGGTCGGCGAAGCCGGCATTTACCTCGCCCGCGTGAACGACATCAAAGTCTCCCGCGGAAAAAAATTCCTGATCCTCGATGGTGGCATGAATCACCATCTCGCGGCTTCGGGCAACCTCGGACAAACCATCAAGCGCAATTATCCGATGGCGCTGGCGAACAAGCTTGATGCGCCCCCTGAGGAATTCGTGGACGTCGTTGGGCCGCTCTGCACTCCGCTGGACACTCTCGCCCGAGGCGTCACGCTTCCCCGCGCGGAAATTGGTGACCTGTTTGTGATCTTCCAGTCCGGTGCTTACGCCCGATCCGCCAGCCCGCTCGGATTTTTGAGCCATCCCGCGCCGCCGGAGATATGGATAGATGCCGGCCACGATGAATTGGTCCGTCCGCGTGGTCAGCAAGAAATCTCGCATCGCGGCAACCCTGAGTTCCATACGGCAAACGCGGCGTCCATCAAGGGCTAGCTAAGGAACAGAGGAACGAATTGAGCAACTTAGCCATCCAGGAACATACCAGCTTCGAAGTCGTCTCGGGTCTGCGCGAGGAATGGAATGGCTTGGTCCATTCGCAGAAGCTGGGTCCTGCGCAATCCTATGAGTGGCTCTCGACTCTTTGGGACCTCCATAAAACCAACCGCGAACTATTGATATTGGTGGTCCGCGATGAGGACGGGATCACCGGAATCGCTCCCCTTGTCCGAGAAACCGAGCGCAGAAAGGGATTGCAAGTCCGGCTGATCAAGATGTTGAGCAGCTTTCACGCCTTGCATGGAACACCCCTCCTGTTGCGCCGGCGCAAGCCGGAAACCCTGAAGCTTGTTTTCGATCATCTGCAAAAGTACCGGGAACCCTGGGCTCTTTGGTTCACCTCCTACCAGGTCGGTGACGAGCAGGAGGCGCAGCTTTGCTCTCTGCTCCGCGAACGTGGCTACGCCCTCTCCACCGCTCGCGGCGTCCGTTCACCATTCCAGCGGCTCGAGGAGACTTGGGAAGACAAACTCAAGCTGCTCCAGCCGCGCTTCCGCACAGCTCTGCGTTCTCGCGAGAAGCGCCTCCGGGAGAGAGGGAAACTTGAGCTTCGCTTTTTCGACACCGACACCCAATGGGAGCAAGGACTCGCGGCGATCCGCGAAATCGAAGACGCCAGTTGGAAAGTGCAGGCCGGGACGGCCATCACCGAGCAAGATTTCCAATGGCATTTCTACAGCCGCTATGCTCCCATCGCCGCGCGGTCGAAGACTCTACGCATCCCGGTTCTCTTTCTTGAGGGCGAGCCCCTCGCCTATGACTACGCCTTGTATGAAGATGGAATCTACTATCTTCTAAAGACCAGTTATAAGAGCAAGTGGCACGATTTGTATCCCGGCTTTGTGCTGAGGAAACTTCTTGTGGAGTGGACCTATGCCCAGGGGGGCCGCGAAATCGATTTCCTCGGCAAGGATGAAGACTGGAAGATGAAATGGACGAGCCAACTCCGCGAGCATCGCGATTGTTTCATCTTCGGGCGAAACCTTGCCGCGCGCTACTTGCACGGATTCCATAAACTCCGGAACCTGCTTAAGCCTCAGGAGTGACGCTATCGCAAGCTCAGCCCGATCTTCGATCTCTTCTGAATCCGAAACGCCGGTGCCCTCCTCTGCCCCGTCGGTTTGCGATCCTGGCCGCGCGCATCTCGCTGCCGTTGCTGGCAAAGCGCGCTCTGCGCTTCTCATCGCCTATCATTTTCCTCCCTGCGGCGTCAGCAGTGGACTCCAGCGCACCTTGTGTTTCTCGCGGGACCTACGCAACCACGGTTGGTCTCCGCTTGTGCTCACGGTCCATCCGCGAGCCTATCCCGCCGCCAAATCCGACCAGCTCGGACAAATCCCCTCGGCTGTTCCGGTGCGCAGAACTTTCGCCCTGGACACGACTCGCCACTTGGGTTTTCGCGGTCGCTACTTGGGCTGGATGGCGCTGCCGGATCCTTGGATAACTTGGCTCATGGGCGCGATTCCCGCGGGTCTTCAAATGATCCGCAAGCATCGGCCGCAGGTCCTGTGGTCCACCTATCCCGTGGCGACGGCTCATCTGGTCGGCATGGCTCTTTGCCGGTTGACCGGAATTCCGTGGGTGGCGGACTTCCGCGACCCCATGACGGAGATTGACCCTGTCACGCAACAGCGTTTCCCGGAGGACCGTCGCCTTTGGAGCGTGCGGCGGTGGATCGAGCGGCAGACACTGCGCCATTGTTCGCGCGCCGTATTTGTCACACCCGGCTCCTTGCGAATTCATCAAGCCCGTTATCCGGAATTCGCCGATCGCATGGCTCTTATCGCCAACGGATACGACGAAGTGAGTTTTGAAGCCGCGGAAAGTGCGGTCCGCATGGACTGCGGCGGAGCAAATATGAATCGCCTCCTGCTTCTGCACAGCGGCGTCTTGTATCCCGGACCCGACCGCGACCCCACCGCCTTTTTTGCCGCCCTCGTGAAACTAAGGCAGTGCGGAAAGCTCATCAATGGCGCGCTCCAGGTTCGTTTGCGCGCCAGCGGCTACGAAGACCACTACAAGCGGCTCATCCAAGATTTTGGCGTCGGAGACATCGTGTCGCTCGCCCCACCGATACCGTACCAGGAAGCTCTGGCAGAAATGCTGACCGCGGACGGACTACTTGTCTTCCAGGGAAGGACGTCGAATCCCGCTGTTCCGGCCAAGCTCTATGAGTACTTGCGCGCGCGGCGGCCGATTTTCGGCCTAGTGGATTCCCAGGGTGAAACCGCTGGCGTGCTGCGCCAAGCCGGCGCTGGCACCCTTGTGCCGCTCGATGACGTCGCCATGATTGCTGCCGGCCTGGAGTCTTTCTTGTCTCAGGTTCGCAGCGGAACCGCTGCTGTGCCCGGAATGGAAGAAGTAGAACGCCACTCCCGGAAACACAAGGCCGGAGAGTTGGCGAACTTGTTTGAGGAAGTTGTTCGGATCCGGATGTCCACGAGGACCTCGACCGGGCCGGACCAGAGGGAACGATAACGTGTGCGGGATTTATGGCTACGTCGGCTCCCGGCCGCCCGCGGCGTCACCGGAAGCTCTCCTCGCCCGCATGGGGGGAGTGCTCGAGCACCGTGGTCCGGATGATTTCGGCCACTACGTGGGCCGCGGTGTCGGTCTCGGGATGCGGCGCCTGAGCATCATTGATGTTGCCGGCGGACACCAACCCATCGCCAATGAAGACGAAACGGTCTGGCTGGTCCTCAACGGCGAAATCTACAATTTCCAATCCCTCCGAAGAGAACTCGAGGCCAAAGGCCACCGTTTCCGCACGCGAACCGACACGGAAGTGATCGTCCACCTCTACGAGGAAGAAGGGCTCGATTTCTTCCGCCGCCTTCGCGGCATGTTCGGTCTCGCTTTGTGGGACGCGAAGCGCGAACGCCTGGTTCTCGGACGCGACCGCATCGGCGAAAAGCCCCTCTACATCCGCCGCGAGCCCGGCCGCCTCCTCTTCGCTTCAGAAATGAAGTCCATCTTGCAACTCGGCGACGTGCCTCGCCGGCTGAACCTTACCGCGCTTGAGGAATATCTCGCACTCGGTTACGTGCCTGCTCCGCTTAGCCTCATCGAAGGAATCGAAAAGCTTCTCCCCGGCCACTATCTCGTTGCCGAACAGGGTCGCACCGAAGACCGCGAGTATTGGGATGTGCCCATCGCTGCGCCGGAAGACCGCAGCGAAGAGGAATGGGTCGAACGCGTCCGCGCAAAACTTCTCGAAACCGTGAAAATGCAACTCGTCAGCGACGTCCCCCTCGGCGCATTTTTGAGCGGCGGAATCGATTCCAGCACCATCGTCGCGGCCATGGCCAAGATGACGGACCGCCCCGTCAAAACCTATTCCATCGGCTACGAAGGCGAGCACTCTTATTACAACGAGCTGCCCTACGCAAAAATTGTTGCGCAGGCCTTCGGCACGGATCACCACGAAATCGTCGTCCGCCCGGAAGTCAGCGAACTGCTCCCCAAACTCGTCTGGCATCTCGACGAGCCTGTTGCGGATTCTGCTTGCCTGACCACCTATCTCGTCTCGAAGCTTGCCCGCGAAAGCGTCACCGTGATCCTCTCCGGTGTGGGCGGCGACGAACTTTTCGGCGGCTACCGTCGCTACCTCGGGAACAGCTTCATGAAGTACTACAAGCTCTTGCCCGGTCCTCTGCGCAAGAAATGGCTGCCCGCTCTGTTGGCGCGCGTCCCGCAGGATCGCCACTCTTCCTGGAAAGACTATGCGCGTTATGCTGCCGCATTCGTCAAATCAGCCGAACTCGATCCTGCGGCGCGCTACATGGGCTACGTCACGGTCTTTGCCCCTCACGTGCAACACGACCTGCTCAAAAACAAATTGTCGGGCAACTCCGACGGTGCGGACTCGGCAGCCGCGGCGCTGCAAGACTATTTCCGCCGCGCCGCGCATGCGGACAGCTTGAACCGCATCATCTACGCGGACCTGAAGACATCCCTCGCCGACGATCTCTTGGCCTTGACCGACCGCATGAGCATGGCAGCCTCCATCGAATGCCGCGCGCCCCTGGTCGACTTCGAATTGATCGACCTCGCGAGTCGCATGCCTTCCTCGCTAAAAGTGCGCGGTTTTGCGATGAAGTATCTGCTAAAAAAGGCCGTGGCTCCGTGGCTGCCTCGCGAAATCCTCGCACGCAAGAAACGCGGCTTCGGAGCGCCCGTGGGTGCCTGGCTGAAAAAAGACCTTCAATCCATAGTTGGCGACCTGCTCTCGGAAGAGCAGGTCCGCCGCCGCGGCCTCTTCCATTGGCCCGCGATCCAATGCCTCATCGCCGATCATTCTGCCGAGCGCAGAGATTACACCGACCAACTCCTTGCGCTGGTCATGTTGGAACTTTGGTGCCGCATCTATCTCGACGGCAACGATTGGAAGACGGCTCCGGCGCTGCCTGCCGAACATATCTCTGTCCGGTAGTTCTCTCCCTCGCTGATAAAGTGGGGACTCTGACGGTCGAGGCGGAATTTACGCGTGGCGGCCTATCGCGCCGCGTCCCCCAACGTCTCGCCCGCTGAATGGATTTGTTTGTGCGCGAGCGCAAGGGCGGCAACGATCAGCAGGAAGGGCACGGCAGGGATGTGGTAGCGGTCCTGGCTCTCAAAAATCGAATGAATCCCCGAAAAATACAAAAAAGGGAGAAGCAAACACACCGAGCGAGGGTTTCGCAGAAAGTCTTCCCGGTGCCGGATCAACGCGAACACCAACAAAAGCCACAGGCCAAGCCACCAGAAATCCGAAGCAGCTCTTCCGGCGGAATAGGCTGTCCTCCACTGCGGATGCGCTCGTTCAACGGCCCAGTAAATCCCCGTTTCGTCCGAGCCGAGGAAAATGTATTGCTTCTTTATGGAAAGTTTCAAGAAATCCAATGGGTGGGAACGGATCCATTCCTTTCCCCATGCAAAGCCCATTTGATTCCAACGAACCTCATTGCCCAGATAAGGCGAAAGATCACGCTCTCCTCTCGCGGTCCACGTACCCGTCGCCAGCGGATTGTTCGCTCGGTAGAAAACATCTCCGCCGTTTGTGGACACGGGGACGAATGCGCCCAACACACGATAATTCCGAATCGTCCAAGGCGCTACCGTGATGATCAGAAAAAAAGATGCCAGTGCGAAGCTCTTCCATCTCTTGCCTTCACTTCCCAAAATGACGAGCGCGGCAAACCAAAGGACCGGTAGCGTCAACGCGGTCGGGCGCGTCAGCGCTGCCAAGCCCGCTGCAATTCCGCACAGTGGACTCCAGCGAAACCCGGCTTCCGAAGGCAGATAGAGAAGCAAGCACGCGACCAGCAGCAAGAACAGAAATAAGGGCTCAGAGGCTGCCAGACCCGTCAGTCCTATGTTGGAGGGCCAAACAGCAAACAAGAGAACACTCCAGAAAGCGGCGCCGCGGCCTGCCAAACTCATCGCAAGACCACCGATCGCCACACTCGTCAACAGATATAGCCCGACATTCATCAGTGCAGGTGTCCAGGAATGGTCTCCCACCACGCGAATACCCGCCGCAAGAAACGCGGGCAGCCCGGGAGGAGTGAAGGCGCGGAAATGATGACCGAGAAGGTCCTCGGAATACGTTCCGCTGGCCGCGAAATTCCGTGCGGCTCCGAGATACCGCAGGTAGTCCGAAGTCTGAACCGGCGGCACAAGCATTAGCCAGAAAATGCGTATCGCTAATCCACACAAGATGACTGCGGCGAGGCCCCCGGGGCGAAAAAGATCTTGTTGACTCGGCGAGTGCTCCGCTCGGCGCATCAGGAGCGCCCCTGCCATTGTGGCGCAGAAAAGAAATGTACCCGCGAGAACGGCCTCTGGAATACTGATGCCCTGGCGGAAAGCATGAACTGTGAACATCAGCGCGGCGTACACCTCGGCAAGAAACACTACAAACACGACGGAACTCACAAATCGGCTGGCGGAGACTCGGATGTCCGAAGGCAAAGCGCACCTTTCTTGAATCAGATCTACTACATCGGACGTCAGTCTTCGTGGAACACTTTTGGCGTTGTGAACCTATCGCACGAAACCGTGACTGTCCAGAATTTCCGCCCAAATCGTGCCCAATCGTGATTGACCGCTCACTGCGTTCCCCCCGCGGGCCTCGCCTTCTTCTGGCACAGACATGACCTGCCGGATAAAGCTTCGGACGCTGGGGTTCGCCAAGTCCCGCCTGAGAAAGGAAATCACTCACTTGGGCAAATAATTTCACTGTCCCCTGCGGATCGAACGTGCCGTCCGCTTGGTTGAAGCCCTGAACTATGCGGCAGCCAGAAAAGGTGGTCCTTCCCGGAAGCTCAAACCTATCAGTTCTTTAGAAGCCCGGCTATAGCTCAAAGTTCGCGTAAGTTGTTTGTTTTCAGTCATTGTGAGCGCCACTGACCGGATCATAGTGGAGCCTAGCATTCTGGTCTATTTGGAACCAGAATTGCTAATCCCAATGCTTACAGAGACTTATCTCCGACCGAACGATTTGGGTCCCAGTTTGCCGCATAGGGAAGAACCAGGGCTGCGGTCAGGCGCTTCGCGGCCCGGGGGGCACTAAGGGTGAAGAGTATGTTTCGCTCGGTACGATGGTGCTTCGCTACCGGCCTGGTTCTGTTGATTGGCCTCCAGCTTTTTTCCTTCCTTTATTATGTTCGCGAGCAGCGGCTTCTCACCGCCTATTTCGATCGCGTTGCCCGTCCCTCCTTGCCGCCAAGCGAGCAAGTAAAGGCAGTGGTTTTATCCTTGAAGGATAAGCCGGACGACGGGAACAATTCCTATTTCCTTTTTCCCTTCTTGCGTTTTTTGCGCCCTACTCCCGGACAGGTCATATTCAAAGGAGGGGATTGCGCCGACCGTTCTAGGCTCGTCATTGCGCTCTTGGCGCGGCGCGGCATCCATGCATCCAAGTGGGCTCTTTACAATGCGCGCGGCGAATCCGTGCATGCCGTCGTTCAGGCGGATGTTGAGTCGGGGAAGATGGTTGCGGATCCGCTCTTCGGTCTTTGGTTCCCCAAACGTCAGGACGGTTATTATGCGATTCGCGACCTCAAAGAGGATCCAGCAATCCTGTTGAATCGCCTCGCGGAATTGAGAGCGAGCAACGCGCGTCCAGGAGCTGCGCGTTGGGACTTCTATCCGTCGGCTCAGTACGTTTACTCTGATGCGCGGACGATCAATTGGAGCAAGTCACTGATCCTGAAGCTTTCCTATTGGCTTCTCCGCCGCGTAATGGGCCAAAGAGCCGACGAACTCGCTCGTCCTGCTTTCGTCGAAGAGCCCCCTCTGATAGTTATTTACGGGACGGCGGCACTGGAGTTCATCGTGCTTCTCGTTTGGCTCGGGATTCGACGATGGCAATGGAAAAGGAGGACAACAGCCGCGGCCGGCTGGCATCGGATCGCCGAAAAGACAGTCGGCGTCGTACGGGACGTACAGATGAAAGGACGGGAAGATGGTTCAGGTTTTCTTGACCATTGACACGGAATGCTCGATGGGTGGCGCGTGGGAAAACCCCAGCCTTAAACCCGTGGATTCCGAACGGTCGGTTCTGGGTAAGATTGGCTCTGAGTATTACGGCATCCCGCGAATCATGGACATCCTCGAGGAAAACGATCTCCGCGGGACTTTTTTTGTCGAGGTTTTTTCTGGGTTGGGCGATCTTCGGCCTGGCCTCGCCAATGCTTATGCCCAGATTGTCCGGCGCGGCCATGACGTGCAACTTCATCTGCATCCCATCCATTATTTCTATCGCATGGCTCAAGAAGGTCGCATCGCACCGGATCAACTTCCGCCCGCCAAGGACATGATTGGGACGTTTTCCCCGGAACTCCAATTCGAGATGCTTCAAAAAGGCGTTTCTCTCTTCACCGAAATTGTGGGAAAACCGCCTGTGGCATTTCGCGCGGGGAACTTCGGTGCTAGCTTGAGCACTCTGGAAGCTCTCGAGAAAGTAGGCATACGGCTCGACAGCAGCTTCAACGCCGCCTACCTCCGTGTCGGCTGTCTATTGGATTCCAGCGGCGCAATCAACGGCACTTGGCGCCATGGCACCGTGTGGGAGATCCCCGTCACCACCTTCGAAACTGGCATCTGGGGCCTCCGCGGCTTGAAACCCTTGAACATTAATGCCGTCAGTCTGTGGGAGATGAAGAAGGTTCTCGAACAGGCCGAGCGCATCGGATTGGCCGCGGTAACATTCATTGCCCATTCCTTTAGCCTTTTCAAAGCCGCCGACTTGCAGTTCCGCAAGCTAAGACCCGACGCACTCGTCCTGCGAAGGTTTCAGGGGTTATGCCGCTTCCTGCGAGAACAGGCCGGCCGTTTCCCCGTGATCGGATTTTCGGAGATTGAGCCGTCTTCTCTTCAAGGGCAGGAAGCTGCCGTTCCGAACATGGGGACGCTTGTCCCCGTCCTGCGGAAAGCGGTTCAAGCCCTCAACCGATTCTGTTCCGTTTAGAGGTCTGGGCTTTCGCGTAGGCCTTCCCGCTATTTCTCAGTACTTGGGAGCAGCGATTGGCTTCGTCGAGATGATCAGCTCGTCGAACCACATGTGCGCCGTCGGGTTCGTTTTGCTCCCGTTTGCCCCGCTTAGGTAGGGTTGCAGCAGGATAGTCTCCAAAGCGTCGCTTGGATCCGCACCAGCGTTAAATTTGAAGTTCGCCAGGTCGATGAATCTCTTCAATGGTTGACCCGCGGCCGCGATGTAGGCAGTGAAGTGTGTGTTCGGCTGTCCGTAATCGCCGGTCTCCACTACCCAGTATTCCGTCATCCACGACTCCGCCGGGTACACAAAACACTTCGGAGCGGCGTAGCCGCCTTCGTGCTTATACGGACAGTTGTAGTCTCCCTGCTCGATCAGCATCGGAGGAACGCCGTTGTTCGAGTACAGCGACGGGTTGCCGCAGGATGTGTACGCCGTAGCTACATTGGTTTGATACGTATTCTCCTGCACGAATTGTGCGCCTGTGCAGCTCGCGCCTGGAATCGGTCCATACGCGATGAACACCTTCCAGCCCGTGTCACCTACATTGTTCCAGCGAAAATTAAGAAGGCTTGAGTCAAGCCGCAGCCGGAACTGCAAATAAAGCGTTGTGTGCGGACCAAAGGCCGTCAGCTTCCCAAGTGGTCCGAAGTTGGCCCTCCAGTATCCTGTCCAATTCGAAGTCGCATTGGGGCGAATGGTGAACCTCAGCGAACCCGCCCCAGAGGTTTTGATGGATGTGTCCATCGTCCCTTGATACGTCCCATCAGAAGCTGGGTACAGGCCGTCCGCATACCCCCCGCCGCCATGGGCCGGAATGAAATCCAAAGGATCGTCCCAGCCCACGCACTTGATCACACCCGGCGCGTGGCAGCGCTCGTGGAAGTCCTGCTCCGGGCTTGTCGCCGCCTGTCTGGATTTTCCACCAAGCTTTGTCGAACTGGCTTTTGTCTTTGCTTGGTCACTCTCCGCCGCGGCGCCGGGTTGTTCACCCGACGTCGCGGGCACGTCAGGCGTGTCGGCCGAACTTGGCTCAGCACTAGGGACCAGGGTGAAGCCCGATGCCTGTGCTGGCCTCCCTCCGGTGAGCCGCAGAGTATAGGCATTCTGTGTGAAGCTGTTGACCAAAGCGAAGATGTTGAGTCCTGGGAAGTAACTGAATCTCTTGGATGTGCCGTTGGCCTGTTGCGCTCCCGGGCCATTTGGGTAGACTACGGACGAACACGAATCGGTGTCAGGATTGTAGAAGTACACCGTGTTCCCCCCTCCCCAACCGACCACCACATTCTGCTCCCGGTCAAAGTCCACTCCGGGATAGGCCGCCTGGATAAAGCCGCACTCGCTTGCCTTGATCGCACTCAGCTTGTAATTGCGATCCTTGCCCGAGATATCGATGCTCTCCGCAAAGCCGCCGCCGAACAGGTAGAAGAGCTTGCGTTTTGGGTCGATCACCGAAGTCTCGTGGTAGTCGGTCATCGCATTTTTGTTCAGCAGGGTGTACGTGTTCGTTCCATAGTTGTACGACGCAAAGCTTCCGTAAGATTCCGTGCTGATAAACACGAGTTTCCGATTAGGGTCGTAGGAGGCCGCCGCGATCCCTCCGTTGTACACAGGGGGCGGACCTGATGGCGTCAATCGTGTCCAAGCGAAATCCGGAAACTGGAACTTCCACGCGGCCCCCGAGGCACACCCGGTCGGCGCCAAAGATCCGCTGAACGAAAGCATCAGGTCGGAATCTGCAATGTAAACAAGCGAATCGTACGTATGTCGCGAGTTCGGCGTCGGCCCGCTCAGCTCCTCTGTACACCCCGTGGAAAGTGGCAGCGCGGGATCGGTCAGGCGCTTAACGGTTAGGCTGTTCAGGTCGAGAGCATAGACCTCATTACCGGAGTAGCCGGAATGGCCCCCACCCCACACAATCAGGCGGTTTCGCTTTGTGTCCGCCGCACCACCACCCCAGGCGTCTACAACATCGTGGCAAGAATCGCTAAAGGAATAGCCGGAATTGCCGAAATTGTTCGGCGGGCAAGCGGACTGCATTTGCGTATTCGGGATTTCATACCATCCGAGTGATCCAGGAAGCTCGTTGCTCGTCCCCCCGCCGCCCGAGAGGCTTCCAGAGAACCCCGCCGAGCCGTCCGACTGTGGCGAACTTAATCTAGTGGCCTCGCGAGTTTCGGCCTTAGGAGCCTTTTGCCCCGGTGTCACGGATGGGCCGCTTGCCTGCGCTGCCTGTGGGTGGGCTAGGTTCGGTTGGGGGTCCCAAAGAGTGGGTCCGGCTGACGGGAGACAAGCCAAAAGAATGATCACCAGCAGTCTAAATATGGCAAGTGGCATTTGGCGGCGCATTCTGACGTCAAAAATACTAGCATATCCTTCTATGGCTCCGTTCAGCGCCCCATGCTTTCATGAGTCCCGGTGAAGTGTTCGACCTAGCGGTCGGCACTCCACTGAGTCCGCTGATCAGAGCGTGAGTGCAAGCAAGGGGTTACGGCTCACGAAAACAACAAGGGCCTCTTCCGTCAGGAAGAGGCCCTTGTGCATGCAGACGTTTGGATGTGGCACTGCGCCCGATGCGTTTCCTGTATGCTCTAGAATTTCGGTGCGGCAATCGGCTGCGTCGAAATAATCAGCTCATCGAACCACATCGCTGACGCCGGGCTGG
>Ga0066691_10000270_pt1 | contig 16258 bp, 14 predicted proteins | sample GraSoiAngelo_140_FD_66671 | JGI IMG/M metagenome (GOLD analysis project Ga0066691, IMG submission 66671) | Grasslands soil microbial communities from the Angelo Coastal Reserve, California, USA - 14_0929_12_30cm | ecosystem: Environmental > Terrestrial > Soil > Grasslands | place: USA... | reverse complement strand
TCTTCTTTTTTGCCGGCTTGTCGCGTTCGTCTAGAAAAACTTGCGGCACTTTGGAAGTAAAGAACGTCTTGTTTCGCTGTAAGGCTTCTACGGCCTGGACCAGCTCGCTGGCGGCGTCGGACTTCAATACGTAACCTCGCACGCCTGCTTTCAGCATCTGTTGAATCAGCGGATCGGAGTGGTGCATGGTCAGAATGAGCACCTTGGTGGAAGATCCGCTCTCTAAGATCTGCCGCGCCGCTTCCAATCCATCAAGCGATGGCATGCTGATGTCGAGAATGCTGACGTCCGGCTTCAACTCCTTGGCTTTCTCGACCGCCTCTCTCCCATTACTCGCCTCAGCAACGACCTTCCAACCAGGCTGCTTTTCGAGAAGGTCGCGCAGGCCCCGGCGTACGATGTCATGATCGTCGGCTACCAAAACGTCGAGTTTAGGCATGGCGACCTCCGGCTGCGAATTCAGCGAATCCTAGAGCAAAGACCCGAGTCTTACTATACAGCGAACAATGTACTGGAAGGCGACGGTTACGAACAAAAAGCGAAAAACGGAAGGCGTGACCTGTCGCTAGCCAGTGACGTCGAAGCGCTTGGTTTTCACCCAGGGCTCGACAACTTTTTTCCCCTCGTCGTCCATCGCTATGCCTAAGATAACCAGTCCCTTAGGCCCATATTTGTGGTTGAACTCGATGAGCCAGGGAATTTCCGCTTTGCAGGGTTCGCACCAGGTGGCCCAGAAGTTGATGAGCACGACCTTGCCTTTATAGTGATCCAGGCTGGTGGTCGAACCGTCAAGTGTGGGAATAGCCATGGCGCCTTCCGGAGCCGAGGCTGTACCTGTAGAGCTTGGGCTGCCCTCGAGTAGGTTCTCCAAAGTCTTCGATATCTCATCCCGCGTCAATATTCCAACTACGGTTTTGACCTTCTTGCCGTCTCGAGAATAGACCATGCTAGTGGGCAAGCCCAGGATGCCGCCAAATTTATCCGCAATTTTGTCGTTTCCCAGGAGAATGGGATAATCCATCGCGCCATTCCCGCTTTGGCTGGCGGCTGTATTCTCGCTGGCCTTCTGCTTGCAGCCCGCGAGCGGAAGCAAAGCCAAAACACCGGTAATCGTCAGGGCCGCCAAAAGCTTTCCTTGCATTTGCGCGCTCCTCATTTCACAAAAACGTTTAGAAAACTCAGTTTACCCGAAAGCCAAGTCAGGCGATTAAAGAAGATCAAATATCCCACCGCCAGCAGCAGCGCGCCGCTGCCAACTTCGACGGCATGCAGATGGCGGCGAAACCGCTGGTAGAAACGGAGAAATTGATTAATGCCCAGTGCCGTAAGCAGAAACGGAATCGCCAAGCCAGCGGAATAAAAGGCCAGGAGAAAAACGCCGCGAGAGACCGTCTCGGCGGTGGCGGCCATGGCCAGTACACCTGCGAGAATCGGCCCGATGCAGGGCGTCCATCCGAACGCGAAGGCAAAGCCGAGAAGAAAACCGCTAGCGACGCCGGCAAAGGGTCCCGAACTGCGCTTTTCCGCGGCGTTTTGGCCTCCCAGATTGCGGAAATGGACATCGCGATTGAGCCAGCGCGTAAGCATCGGGCCAACGAGGAAAATTAGCGAAACCGAAATCAATTGCGCCGGGCCGAATCCCCAAATTTCGTTGCTGCCGAGCCAGATCCACACGACCGCCGCGAGGGCCAGCAGCACTCCTCCGATCACCAGGCCGCCGCGCACGGGAATGCGCCCCAGCCACCCGATCAGATGCAGGCCAAAGAGCACGATAATCGCGCCGGCAAAAGGTGCGAGCAAACTCCGATTTCGCACCAGGAACTGCCCCACGGCACTCGCCGATGCGCCGAACGTCACGAAGACGACGGAAAAACCAACCACGAAGGCTAGCGAAGAAGTAAGCAAGCTTCCACGCGGCCTTTCTCCCTGCCGCAGTTGCTCCACTCCGATTCCGGAGAGCATGGAGATGTAGCCGGGTACCAGCGGCAAAACACAGGGAGAGAGGAAGGAGATCAGTCCTGCCACAAACGCGGCTAAAATCGATATCTGCATTTCTCCATTATCTCCCAAATGGACCTCAGCAGAGAACAGGCCGCCGCGCCTCCTACCGGGTGAGATTGGTGGACTGAAGCAAAGACTCAGAGTCTGAGGCGGATTCGGCGGTCCGTAGGGCCTTGCCACAGGGGGCGGCGAAAGCTTGAAAATTCCATCGGGTGAGTTCCGAAATAGGACAACGCAAGCACTTGTCCTCCTTAATGTGAGGGTCAACCGGTCTGATTTCCGTTCAATTGTGCCGAAATGCCGACGGCGTGCCGGGATTCTGGCACCTCATATTCGGCACAGCCCGATTTCCAAAAGTCCGCTATTGATAACGAATGAGTTATCCGCATAGCCAGAGCTCGCACGCCTGGCACACAAAATGCATTAACCAAGTTCGCGTAATGCGTTAACCAAACCTAGGTACAAACGTTAATGCTAAAGATTTCCGTGAGAAACGAAACGCCGCAGAAACCGCTTTTGCTCGAGGTCGAGGGCCGCTTAGCCGGACCTTGGGTTGAGGAGCTTGAGCGCTCCTGGGAGGCTGAGCGCCAGAAAGCTCCGTCCGCAGACATCATCGTGCGGCTCTCCAGCGTGAGCTTTATCGATGAAGCAGGAAAGGAGCTACTAACCAAGATTTTTCGTGCCGGGGCCAAGCTCGAAGGCAGTGGGTGCATGGTGCGCGCCGTTATCGCCCGAATTATGGGCGCAGTGTTCCCGGCACACGATTGTGAAGGTGAAAGCAGAGAGATAATTGCAGCGCAATCCGGGGGAGGTCAGGGGGAATGAATACACGCGAAGCCGATGCTAGAAGCAGCTATACGATCAACTTCAACTATAACTATACAATTAAGGACACAACTCCCGACGAAGCCACACTTGTCCGCCAGGCCATTGCGGGCGAAGAGGGCGCTCTGGAAATATTATTCGCCCAGCACAGCCGTGCGCTGTTCCAGACTGCCCTCAGGCTGCTCGGCAATCCGGAAGACGCCGAGGACGCCTTGCAGGAAGCCATGCTCTCTGCCTATCGTAATTTGCCGCGGTTCGAGGGTCGTTCGCAGTTCTCGACCTGGATGACGCGCATCGTCATCAATGCCGCGCTGATGCGTCGCCGCAGCAAGCGCGCGCATCCCGCTCTATCTCTCGACGACTCGACCGAAGATAAGACGCCAATCGCGGAACGTTTCGCCGACGGGCATCCCAGCCCCGAACAGCTCTACGCGAGCGCCGAACTCTCCGCGCGCGTAGAGGAAAATCTCCAAACCCTATCGCCTCTGTTACGCAATGCTTTCCAGTTGCGCGAGCTGGAGGGGCTCACCGCGGACGAGGCGGCCAGAGCTCTGGGCGTCTCACGCAACACTCTCAAGGCACGACTATGGCGCGCGCGTCAGCAGCTGGCCGGTCGGCTGGGCGACGTTCTGCGCCACGGCACGCGAATCACGCAGAGTACCCGGCAGCTTGCGGCCCGGCTTCAGCCCGCCGCGGGCATTGCCACTGGGGATTGATCTTCCTACTGCACAAGTGAGCCGCTTCGTTATAGACTGCGGCTGCATTCGCTAGCGGCTCGTTTGCCTGCTACACCGTATTGCACATCGGCGCTCCCGCCGGTGCGCAGAAGCCATGGGAATTTGGGAATTAAGGATGCAGCGATGGCTGCGTTACGGCCGGCTTGAGTCGCGCGCCTTATCTTTAAAGAGCGGGGGCATGCGGTGAGCGCAACCTCTATGCCAACGCAGACTCCTTTGCCCCGAAGGCCTTTAGGGAAAAGTGGCCTGAGCGTTTCGGCCCTTGGCCTCGGGTGCATGGGCATGTCCGAATTCTACGGTGCCACCGATGATGCCGAATCGATCGCCACGATTCATCGCGCGCTCGATTTGGGCATGAATTTTCTCGACACAGCCGACGTGTATGGCCGCGGCCACAACGAGGAACTTGTCGGCCGCGCCTTGCGAGGTCGGCGCGAGCAGGCCCTTCTGGCCACCAAGTTCGGAAACGTGCGCGCGAATGATGGCCGCTGGCTCGGCGTGAATGGCCGGCCAGAGTACGTCGCGCAATGTTGCGAGGCAAGTTTACGCAGACTGGGAGTTGCGCACATCGATCTTTACTATCAGCATCGCGTCGATCCCGAAGTGGCCATCGAGGAGACCGTGGGTGCCATGGCCAAGCTCGTGGAGCAGGGCAAGGTTCGTCACATTGGGCTCTCCGAAGCCGGCGCGACGACGCTGCGCCGCGCTGCGGCTGCGCATCCCATCACCGCTTTGCAGAGCGAGTACTCGCTTTGGACTCGCGATCCCGAAGGAGAAATCCTGGCCACCTGCCGCAAGCTCGGCATCGGCTTTGTCGCCTATAGCCCGCTGGGCCGCGGATTTCTTGCTGGGCGCTTTCGCACCCAGAAGGATTTTGAGCCCGGCGACTACCGCCCAAATTCGCCGCGGTTCCAAGGCGAGAATTTCGATCGCAACCTCGTGATCCTGAAAAGCATCGAGGAACTAGCGACGGAAAAGCGCTGTTCGGCTGCGCAGTTAGTGTTGGCGTGGCTACTGGCCCGCGGCGATGATATCGTGCCCATCGCCGGCACGAAACGCCGGACCTACCTCGAGCAGAACGCGGGTGCATTGCAGGTAAGACTGACGGCGGCCGATCTTTCGCGTCTGGAACGGGCCGCGCCTCCCGGAGCGACCGCGGGCGCACGCTATCCGCAACAGACCATGCATCGCGTCAACATCTGATCTTCGTTTTTAAACGTTCTAGCCAGCTAAAATCAGGATCAGCCTTGCGGTCTCCGGGTGCGCTTGTAGCGGCCAGCGGCGCGGCGTATGCTTTGGGCCTGCCGGCTTGTGCTGGGCGAGGGAAAGAGTGCCAGTGTGCCGCATCAACTGACGGGAGGGTTCCATGCTACATCGCGTTTCTCTCAGGTCGATATTGGGACTTCTGTTGGCCTTGGGTATGGTCTGCGGTGGACCGCTAGTCGCTCAGCAGACCGAGCGAGGGCAGGGGCGAGGGGGCCAGGGACAAGCCCAACAGGGCGGCGGCGAGGGTCCGCGCGCGTCCAATGCGCCGCCAGTCTTCAAAGTCGAATGGGTACGGCCGCCAAGCCAGACAGGACAGGTCCCGGTCGTTCAGGAAAATATCGCCGACTCGAATATAGAGCTGAGGCAATACGGGCCCGCCGCCAAGGAGTTGCTGACTTCCGGTACGCCAGGGAGCGAAAGCACGCCGTTCACAGTGTGGTCGGGTGCATGCACGGGCCCTTTCGCCATCACCTTCCGGATGAAGAACAATTACGTGGACCTCACCGGCCTGGGCAGAATCCGCTGGATGGTCAAGACATCCGGATTCCACGAGGTGCGGCCCGTTGTGAAGCTCGCGGATGGAACTCTGCTCGTCGGCGACCACACTGATTCGTCCGTTGCCATGTTTAATGTACGAGAATTCGCTCTGGCGGACGTGCGCTGGATCAAGCTGGATCCGAATCGAGTGGTCACGCTTGGCGTGAACGGCCCTGCGAATCAAATTTGGGTCAACAATCCCGACCTGAGCAAAGTGGATGAAGTGGGGTTCGTGGACTTGATGCCTGGCAGCGGCCATGGCGTCGGCGGGTACATTCACCTCGGCAAGATCGAGGTGTTTGGCAAAGCCATCCGACGCGAAACAACGACCAGCAGCCGCTAGACGCGCTTCGAATCCAGGAGTTGCTTACTCATTTCGTGCCTTCCTGCGATGCGGCCAGTCCTCTTAAATATTGCTTGTGAAGCCGTAAAGCGCTTGTGGGTTTTCCACGAGAATACGATGACGCGTCGCCTCGCTAGGAGCCCATTGAGCGAGCAAGTCGAATAGTCGAGCATCGTCCGGCTTATTCGTTTCGTTCGGGTGCGGCCAGTTGCTTCCCCATACCATGCGTTCCGGAGCGGCTTGCACGTAAGCCTGCGCCACCTTGGTCACGTCGGCGTACGTGGGCGGGCCATCTTTGGTGTTGTCGTAGGTTACCGACAGCTTGACCCAAGTGCGACCCTTGTCGATCAGTCTGCGGACGAGCGCGAAGGAAGGGTGCTTCGTGCCAAGCGGCTGGGGGATGTGCCCCATGTGGTCGAACACGATCACCGAAGGGATTCGGTCCCACAAATCCTCAGCCGCAACGATTTGCTCGCCGGCCATATTGATTTGCACGTGCCAGCCCAGGGCGTTCACACGTTTTGACAGCGGCTCGATCATATCGAGCGTTGTTATGGCTTTATTGCCGTTGGGACTGGCGTTCAGGGAGAAACGGATGCCGCGAATTCCGCCACGAGCCAAGGCAGCTAACTCGGTATCCGTGACCGTGGGGCGAATGACGGCAACACCTCGGGCATTGGCTCCGAATTGAGCAATGGCGTCGAGCGTGACACGGTTATCCCTGCCGTAGGCACTGGGCGTTACGATGACGTCTCGTGTCGTGCCCATGCGCCGCTGAAATAAACGGTACTCCGTCACGCTCGCATTTGGCTCCGGCCGCTGAACGGCTGGAAAACGAGCCGTATCGTAAATGTGATGGTGACAGTCGCAGGCAAACGCGGGAGCTTTTACCCTCGGCGGTTCCATTCCACTGGAATTGGGCACCGCAATTTGTGTTTGAGATTCCCAGGGCACGATTCCCGCCGCCGTCAAAGCCGCGAGCCCGGCGCCCTGAAGAAACGACCGCCGCCCGATCCTTAGATCACCCATAGTGCCTTCGCTAGTACGGCCGCTGGCTGCTTACGCTACCACAAATTGTGCGCCGAGGAAGGGTGCGTTACGCGCTGTGCCTTGACTGTGATAGCTTTGAGCCATCGAATTACGCGTATGACCCTTTTTAGGGAAGGAAAAAAACCATGAGGCGCAGGGTGCTGGCTGGTTTCGTCTTCGTCGGGATACTGATGGTCTGGACGATCGCACGTTTGATGTCCCCCCACGTCTCCGGACAGGCAGCGTCGATGCAGGCTCCGCATATCGGAGAAGGGGGGTTGCCGCAATTCCAACTCGATCCTAATTTTCCGAAGGTCCCGGCAAAGTGGAGAATGGGATTCGGGTCCGATGTCGCAATCGACGATAAAGATCATGTGTGGATCCTAAGTCGGCCGCGAGGTCTTGCGCATCCTCGGTCAACACCACCCGATCTCAAATCAATACCAGCTCCCCCCGTAATGGAGTTCGATAACGACGGCAACTTCATCCAGGGCTGGGGTGGGGAAAGCGGACCAGGATATCAATGGCCTTCGAACGAGCACGGCATAACCGTGGATTATAAGGGCTTCGTGTGGATCGTCGGAAACGCTGATGGAAAGATGAACAATCCAGCGGATCTCCCGAATGACAATCAAATTCTGAAATTCACGAAAGACGGCAAGTTTGTGATGGCGATCGGCAAGAGCGGCCAAACTGGCAGTAATGCTACTGAGGTCCTGAGAGGGGCGACGAGTCTCCGAGTTTATCCCAAAACGAATGAATTGTTCGTCAGCGATGGTTACGGCAACAGCCGAGTGATGGTGTATGACGCCGATACGGGAAAGTTCAAACGCATGTGGGGCGCGTATGGTAATAAGCCGTTGGACCGGGATGCGCGACCGTCAATCCCACAGATGAGAGAAAGCGAATTGTGCCCTAAGTTATGTGGTGTGTGGGATGCTCTGCAGCAGTTTGCATTACCGCACGACGTAAGTATTTCCAACGACGGTTTGCTGTACATCGCCGATCGCGGAAACAAAAGAGTCCAGGTGTTTACGCCAGAGGGCAAATTCATCGCGGAACAATTTGTCGGGCTTGACAGCAAATATCCCCTTCAGACAAGGGGTACCGCCTTCTCGCCAGACCAACGGTTTTTGTACGTCGGAGGAACCCCGGTCATTTACATCCTCAACCGGAGAACGCTTGAGGTCCTTGGTTCGTTCACAACTGGCTCTCCTCAATCGGACCCTCCGGGCCACCTAATCGGGGCCGATCATAAGGGCAATGTTTACGCGGTTCAGGCGGAACTGTCTGGAGCTGACGGGAAGAGTGGAGGCGCGGGCGCCTATAAGTTCGTGTTCAAGGGCTACTCACCTGCGACTCCATGTCCTCCTTGTCAATCTACCAGAAGCGCGTCAGAGTAATGGCAACAGTGAGGTCCCCGCTGGTAGCAAGGCCTTTGCAGCGTCACCAATAGCACTCGCATCCGCCCATTGTCCTGAAAGAACCTTGAAAAACGGAAACTTGAGTTGGGGGCCTTTTGAAATCGTCGCTTGGGGTCTCCGCAAACTACGATCGTCATCCGGTGGGTAAACTCTCTCTCGACGACGCTCTTGATCGATGCTCTCACATAGCATAGGCTCGCGCCGGGACATCGTGGAAGTGAACAGAAAAACTGGAGGCTCGAATGAAAATCTGTCTCTTTGCATGTTTCATTCTGCTGGCCCAACTATCCTTCGCTCAGCAAAGCGTGCCAGAAATCGCTTTCGATTCCGTCCCTGATTTCCCGAAGCTTCCGCCCGGGATGAATTTCGGCGAGGTTCCGGGCGTGGCCGTCAATTCCAAGGGTCACATCTTTGTCTTCACGCGTTCCAACAGCGCCACCGGTCCAGCTTATGGTGCGGCAGCGGCAGAGTTATTGGAGTTCGGTCCGAAAGGCGAATTTTTGCGTGAGATTGGCAAGGGCCTTTATGCCTGGTCGGAAGCCCATAGTGTGCGCATCGACAAGGACGGCAACATCTGGGCCATCGATAAAGGCTCAGACATGATTATCAAATTTAATCAGGCAGGTCGCGTAGTTTGGGTGTTCGGCCGCCGGAAAGAAGCGGCCGACGAGGGAGCCAAACCCTGGGAGCACGTCAACCCGCCTCTTCCCCCGATCGATGGACTATTTCGCCAGCCGACCGATGTAGCTTGGGATTCCGAAGGAAACATCTATATCACCGACGGATACGTCAACTCCCGTGTGGCCAAGTATGACAAGAATGGAGACTGGGTGAAGTCGTGGGGCGAGCCAGGCACAGGGCCGGGCCAATTTCACCTGCCGCATGCCATTGTGGCCGACCGCAACAACAATTTATATGTCGGCGATCGCACCAATAGGCGCATTCAGGTGTTCGATACGGAGGGCAAGTTCCTGCGTATGTTTACGATCGACGTGCCACCTGATCCCAAAACCCGCGCCGTCAATGGCCCCACCCCCACCGGCGCGCGCCTGGCGGCGGTGATCGGGCAGCCCAATTCCATCTGTATCACACCTGGACCAACCCAAGTCCTCTTCGTCGGAGAGAGTACCTTCCCCGGGCGCATCTTCAAAGTTACGCTCGACGGCAAAGTGCTTGGGGTCATTGGACGGTCCGGACGCTCCCTTGGACAGTTCTCCGGCGCTCACGCGCTTGCCTGCCCTTCGGAAAACGAAGTATACGCAGCCGAGACTTCCAATTGGCGGGTTCAGAGGTTGATCCTTCACCCGCAAACACAAACGTCCAGCGCCCAGCGATAGCCACGGTGCGGAACGAAAGCAATCGTCGACACCGACGAAAGGGCCTATTCAATAAATCCGTTCAGGCCAAGTTTTTCTCAGCCGGCTAACCCGGCGAGTGACACTGACATAAGAACTGCTAATCGGAATCGGCAAATCCGACTGCTGGTTCCGGGGTGCCGTTAGAGCCGGCTTTTATCTGAGCCTGCATGCGGTCCAAGGCATTCCGGTCCAGCAGCCGCCCATTCACGACCACCGCATTGATTTTTGCGGCGTTCCCGATCGAGTCGAGCGGATTGGCGTCGAGCAGTACGAGATCGGCGATCTTGCCTTTCTCGATCGTGCCCATGGAATCGAGCCTACCAAGGAAGTCCGCCGCATTCTTGGTCGCGGCCTGCAGCACCTGTAGCGGCGTGAGGCCGGCAGCCACCATCTCGGCCATCTCGTCGTGGACATCATAGCCGAAGAGCCGGCCGTCGGTGCCGACTAGAAGTTTGACGCCGGCCCGCTGCATTTCCTTGACCACACGGTAGTGCGCGGCATGCAGCATTTTCAGTGCGGGGACGTTCTCCTGTTTGAAGTTGTTGAACTGTGCCTGGAACTCCTTGCGAATCGCCGGCGAGGCGTACGCCAGACGGGGATCGGTCATTGGAGTTGGCGCGAGGCGTTCCCGGATCAGCGACGGTAGGATGTACGTGCCGTTCTTCACGAACTTCTCGAAGAGCGCTTTGCATTTCTCCTCGCTATAGGTGTCGACGAGCGTCTTCGCGTTCGCGACCAGTCCATGCTCGGCCACCGCCTTCATCATTTGCGGTTCCTCGGTCGAACAGCCGACCAGGATTCCGAGCAGATGCTCCTCACTCTTCTGTCCGGCGTCGGAAGCCTCGGCCACGCTGACCGTATTCGTCACGTGCCCGGCGAACACCAGGCCCTGCTTCTTCGATTCCTCCGCGATGGCGAAAAAGGCCTCGCGCGGGAGGCTGTCGTGCACCTTGATAAAATCGACCCCGAACTTCTTCAGGAAATCAACCTCCTCGCGCCCCTGGGCCGCAATGCTTATCTCGGCCCAGCCCTTCCGCGGAGACGGGGGACCCTCGAGAAGTATGCCGGGGAGCACCAGGCGCGGACCAATGACAGATCCCGCCGCGATCGCTTGGCGCCACTCGAAATCCTGCCAGTACGGCAGATCGCCAAAGTCGTCTGGTAGCCCTTGATCTCCCATATCGCGCACGCCTGTGACGCCGTTAACGATGTTTCCCCACAGGCTGTACAGCGGCAGTACCTTGTTCTTTCTCATGAACGTGTGCTGGTGCATGTCCCACAAGCCGGGGATCATGAACTTGCCCGCCGCGTTGTTCATCAGTGCGCCCCGCGGAATTGCCACGCTACCAGCCTTCCCTAGCGCCGTGATGCGATTACCCGAAACGACGACCGTCATGTCGGGCTGCAGCGGCCCGCCGGTCGCGTCGATGACGGTGACGTGCGTGAAGACCAGTGGCTTCTGATCGGTTGCCACCGTGCCCTGCGCCAGCAATAACGCCGGTATGACCAGAACAAGACACAGCGAAACCAGTAGCGATCTCATCGAAGCCTCCCAGAAAGAGTCGGTGATTATCTCCTCAGAATTCGCGCTCTAGCCACCGAATGCATACGATACACCCCTTAAGAATTCCAGGGGCCACGAGTATCTGGGGGATCGCCTTTCGAAATGCGAGAATGTTTCGGTCGGTACCTTGGCCTAAAGGCAGCGAGTTGCGGGGTTCCTGAGGATTACTTGCAACAACAATCGCGGGTTTACTCGAACTCTTAAAGATACGCGCCGCGCCGCGGGACGATTTAGCGTCTTGTGATCTTGTCCTTCTCCCCTCGAGCCACGGACTCTGCCTACGGCCGCGAAGATTCCATCAGTAGCCCGTCGCCATCAATGGAGGGTGGCTTGCTGCTGCGGCGAATACCGGCATTCGCTCGAGGGGCAGGCGTTCTTCCGAATCTGCATGGTCGAAAACTTTGCGGATTTTATAAGTTGTGGTGCGCTCTGCCGGCGTACGGCTTATGGTTCGGATCATCGCCCGGAATTCGCCAGGAGAGACATATTCACCGAAATTCGCTCCTGCCGCTCTCGAGATGCTCTCCTCCATCAGAGTTCCGCCGAAATCGTTGGCCCCTGCTTCCAGACAGCTCAAAGATCCTTCAAAACCAAGTTTGACCCAGGAGACTTGAATGTTTGGAATGTAGCCGTTCAGAAGCACGCGGGCGAGCGCATGAACGATTAAATCCTCGTGAGGCGAGTGCCCCGCGCGAGCGCCACCTATCTGGAATAGCTTGGTTTGACTATGTATGAACCCCAACGGCACAAATTCAGTGAATCCGCCGGTTTCCTTTTGAATTTCGCGGAGCAAAAACAAATGCCTTACCCAATGTTCGGGTAGCTCGGTATGGCCGTACATCATGGTGGACGTCGAAGGGATGCCGAGACTGTGCGCCGTTCGAATCACCTCGATCCACTGCCGGACTTTCAGTTTATTGGGGCTTAGCGATCTGCGCACGCTATCGTCGAGAATTTCCGCGGCCGTTCCCGGAATGCTATTCAAACCGGCTTCCTTCAACATGAGCAGATACTCGCTCAGGGGGAGGCGTGTTTTTTCGACGCCATAGGTGATCTCCATGGGTGAATAGGCATGCACATGAAGCTCGGGCAGCCGCGCCTTGATGGCCCGAAGAAGTTCAACGTAATAGTATCCGTCGAGATCTTTGGGAAGGCCGCCTTGAATACACACCTCCGTGGCGCCTTGCTTAACCGCCTCTACGGACTTGGCAAGCAGCGTATCTGTGGAATGAAAATAGGCATCGGGCGAGTCTGGCCCTCGGCTGAATCCGCAAAAAGCGCAGCCGACGATACAGATGTTGGTGAAATTCAAATTTCTGTTCACCACGTAGGTGATGCGGTTGCCGACCGCGCGGCGGCGAAGCTCGTCCGCGACCTTCACCAGAGCCAGAAGGTCGTTCCCTTCGACGGTCGCCAGCGTCATCCCCTCTTCCAGTCCGAGATCGTTTCCGGCAAGGGCTTTTTCCAGTGCGCAGGCAACCTTTGGACTCGCTGCCGTGAGAGCCCGATCCCAGGGAATCTCTCTCCATTCAGGTTTCATTGCCTTCAGCATTGATCACCATTCCGGGCATAGCCGTCCTCTCCAAGAAGCTTTTGAACGTGCGGCTGAAGATGGTCGTTTATGAATTCTGGCCGCGTGGAAAACTCAGGATAGATCGCCAACCGTTCGCGCAGTACAAATCCGGCGGAGGCTGTTCTCGCGCTGAGCGAAGAGATCTGCGGCCACGCGGCTTCGGGGTTAATGAAATCTTTCGTCACCGGAGAAATTCCGCCCCAATCATTGATGCCAGCCTTCAGCAGATCGGGATAATCCTCCGAAAGCAGATTGGGCGGAGACTGAATATTCATCTGGCCGCCCAGAATCAATCGGGCAACTGCAATCGTGCGTTGCAAGTCCTCTTTGGAGGGCTCTGGCGCCTGCGCCATGCGAATATCCGGCTTAGCGCGAAATGGCTGGATGATCACTTCCTGCACGTGGCCATGCTTTTCATGCGCGGCGCGGATCGTTAGCAGCGCATCCACGCGCTCCTCCGGAGTTTCACCGATCCCGATCAAGATGCCAGTCGTGAAGGCCATAGACAATTGTCCCGCATTCTCGATGGTCCGCAGGCGAAGAGAGGGGACTTTGTCCGGCGCCTTCCAGTGCGCGCCACCGGGGCGGCCTAGCTGAGGGCTGGCGCTCTCGAGCATCAGCCCCACGCTGACGTTCGTCTCCCGGAGGCGCCGAAGATCCTCCAAGCCCATCACACCCGGATTGGAGTGAGGAAGAAGACCGGTCTTCTCGAGCACTAGCTCGCAGATGGCCGCAAGATATTCGAGCGTACGATCGAAGCCCAACGATTTCAAAAATGTTTTCGCCTCGGGGAACACTCGCTCCGGCTGGTCGCCCAGGCTGAACAAAGCTTCCTTGCATCCGGCACGGGAGCCCGCTTCCGCTACGGCCAGTACTTCATCAGGCGTCATATAGGGCTGCACCCCGGCCTGAGGATCGGCCCGGAACGTGCAATAACCGCAATAGTCCCGGCAAAGGTGGGTGAGTGGAATGAAGACCTTCCTGGAATAGCTGACCGAACGGCCTTTGAAGCGGTCCCGCACGGCGGCGGCCGCATGGAGCAAAGCGGCCAGCGGAGCATCGTTTATCAACGAAAGCGCATCCTCGCGGGACACACAGCCGAGCCCTATTGCACTGTCAAGGGCGGCATCCACATAGTAAGGAACTGCCACATCAGGCATTGGGAAGCCTTCGGCGCAGATCTTCTCGTCACAACCCGAGCCACCCAAAGCATATGCTTGCCCTCCTTTTGCTGTCAACGCAGCCTGGGCGATGCTCGTAAACATAATGCCGCTTACAGCGGCGCTTTTGGGCTATCGAATGAACGGTTCACCGCTTGCCACGAGACGCACAATACGAGACGATCAACGCTGTGCCGCAAAGTAACTTGATGACACATTTCGTCAGCATGTTGATTTGACCGCTGATGGCAAATGTCCTGACCGCTGTTCGTCTGCTTCTCGTAGCCCCTTTTGCGATCTTCATGGCGAGAGGAGACGTGCGCTCTGCGCTTTTCGCTTTGATCGCGTGGGTGGTGGCGCTAGTAACCGATTTTCTGGACGGGCCCGTAGCGCGTCAGCGAGGTACGGTCAGCCCGTTGAGCGGGACCTTTGACCATACCAGCGATTTCCTCTTCGTCACCAGCGGCATATTTGCCGGCGCATCCCGCGGGGCGTTTCCCTGGATCCTGCCCCTGTGTATCACTGCAGCTTTTGCCCAATACGTCATTGATTCTTACTGGATTCACCGGGAGATCAAACTCCGCGGAAGCAAGCTCGGCCGTTACAATGGCATGCTTTATTTTGTCCCGCCTTGCATGGACATTCTGATTCGGCTTGGGGTGCGCTTCCTGTGGCCTTTGCTTACGCTTTTGGTCTGGATGCTGGTTCTGAGCACGCTGATATCCATGGGTCAGCGCTTGATGTTCACGAGACTAGCCGAACATCTCCCGAGTCGCTCGGCGGAGAAATAGCAGTCCGACTGCGGCGTTAAACAAGATAAAGAAATTGTGCATGACAAAGCCAAAGGCGGTCATCTGTCCCGGCCTGTCAGGAAAAAGCAGAACCCAAAAGAGGATCGCGACCGAGTGCATCGGTCCGGGCATCGCTGCTCCAAAGAAGATCACCGGCAGGTATCCCAGCATTTCACCGAAACTCACTGAGCCCCCAAAGAGTCTCAAAGCCAATGTATATACCACGACACCAGCGATCACCAGCGGGGCGCGCAGTGCGATTACGGCCCCATAGTGCCGGACTTTGGCGAGCCGGAACGCCCGGAAGATGGGGCGCTCGCGCCACACGATCCCGGAGCCAATTCTGCCGCTGAAGAAGAGATGGAAGAGCACAAAAAAAACGCCCGAGCCCAATGCGATCCAAGGGACTATGTGAAAGACAGGCTGGAAACGACCCCACCGCAACAGGACGCCGACGGTCCCCCATAGCATCAAGCTGTAATACTCGCAAAACATGAGGAAGAGCATGCTGGAGCCGATCTCCCAGCCGGGCACCCCATCCCGGCGGTTCAGATAAAGTGCGATGGCGCCTTTACTGACTTGCTCGTTCACCAGCGAAAGAATGTAGGCGCTGGCGCGAATGGGCAAGATATCTGCGTAGCGGATTTTGGCGTTGAACCAATTAATCACACTCCAAACCACAAGGCTGTCGAATACAAGATAAAGGAAACAATACGGAATCATCAGCACGAGCCAGCGAGGCCAGCTGACATTCTCAAAGCTTCTTAAGAGATAAGGAAGCAGGCGGCTACCTTCGGCCGCAGCGCCACGGCTAAGACGGCTGTAGAGGTAGGCGAAGCAGGCTGCCGTTATAAGCAATGGCAAAAGCCGCTGCCACAGTTTGGCCTTCTTGTCTGCTGCGCTGGAGCGGATGCCGGCTGATGGTATAGTGGCGTTCATTTCGTCATCCTTCGCTTAAGCTGCCTTTAATCATCTCCTCGATTCCGGTAAGTTGGATTCCGAGTTTGCACGCGGCCGGCTGTGGATCAAGACGCGTATCCGCCGTGACTACCTCGAGCGCGTCCGGTGAGAATCCGGGGCCGGCGATGCGTTGACGAATAGCGAGCACCAAAGAAAACAAAGTCTTCGGAATCGAGCCGATCCGGACTTCGCGGCCCAGCAAGCGAGCAGCTCGTTCGACGAGTTCCCGCTCCGGCAGCGAAACAGGGCCAACGAGGTTCAACGTAAGGTTGTTCGCAATCGAGGCTTGTGTCGCGGCCAGCACTGCAGCTCGCGCCAGGTCATCCACGTAGAGCGGCTGCTGAAGATTACGACCGCCGCTGATCAGCCTTGCCCTCCGCCGCCTCACGCTGCGCTGGAGCGCCGCTGCGCCCGCCGTGCCGGGACCGAGCAAAAGTGGAACGCGCAGCACCGTGTAACATAATCCCGAGGTGCGCAGCAGAGACTCCGCCTGTCCTTTCGTGCGGTAGTATCGATTGCAAGAAGTCTCATCGGCACCCGTCGCGCTGACAAGAATGAATTTCTGCACCGAGTTTCGTTTCGCTGCTTCCACGACGCTGCGAGTCGCCGCAACATTTGCCTGCTCATACCTCGAATCCGACGTTTCGACGAGAATTCCTGCAAGATGGATGACCGCAGAGGTCCCCTGTA